>ERZ1370068.10479-contig-9175_pt1 | contig 52332 bp, 53 predicted proteins | sample MGYA00561227_ERZ1370068 | MGnify/ENA primary metagenome ERZ1370068 (study PRJEB38410, sample SAMEA6850437) | metagenome | study: Metagenomic assessment of the ecological functions of the soil: analysis of the soil microbiota associated with the... | reverse complement strand
ATGTACTTCGTTCAGTTACGTATTGCTAATGGCTTCGTTGAGCCAGCCCTCTGACGGACTCGAACCGTCGACCCCCTGGGTGCGCGGGACTCAGGGGGAAGAGAGGGGATTTGAATCGCTGCCAGGCCAGAGCCCAGGTGAAGACGATGCCTCTGTCCTGCCGAAACACGGGGTCTCGCGGGGAAGCGTAGATGGCGCTCACATCTGCGATGTGATTGCCCACAAGCCAGCCTCCCTTGTGCTCCTCCGTCGCCTTCGGGCGGCAGGTCAGTCTGATTCTCGCCGTAACGCGTGCCGTCCGTGAACCAGACGTCCAGGCGTGCGCCTGGGTTGCCGCGACCGGGAGAGAGCACGGTGACCTTCAGACGACACTCCGCAGGATCCGCCTCCGCTCGGGGATCGCGGGAGCTTCTCGGGCTCGACCCGAGCGCCGACCGGCGTCGGGAGATCGTAGATCCCGATTAGCCTCGCCGCCTCCGCCTCGAACTCGGCCAGTGCGTTCTGCGCCTCCGAGAACGCGGAAGCGGGCTTCGAGTCCGGCGGAGGAGTCACGCCGAGAAGCTCCTCCGCGGTCTCGAACTCCGCCTGCGCACCTCGACTGCGAGCAAGAGGGAAGACCGGAGAGCCTCGTCGACGCCGAACGGCTTCCACCATCGCGGCGCGAGAACGCGGCGACAGGATGTAGTCCTCCGCGGTCTCGTAGCTCATGGCCGCGTGCCCGCCGCCGGAGTCTCACAGCGGAGGACTTGATAGCGCTGCCCGTTCGAGTTCGCTGACCATCCCGGCACCACAGGTCGAGCAGCGCCTGGAAGGCCCGCCACCGAGCACGTAGCCCTCACCACGCACCCGCAGCTCGCCCTTCGAAAGGGCTGCGCCTTCTTCCACTGCCAGGCCGGGATCAGGGCGCCGTAGCCGGACGAGGTACGACTCAGTCTGGATCAGACCTCGCTGCCTGCCGAGACCACAAGACCGCCTTCCCGCCGGACTTCGAGGTAGGCACCTGCGCGGAGGTCAGGATCTCTCGGCCGCTTCGGCCATCGAGCCTCCACGAGCCCGCAGCGCGAACGCACAGCCCCGACGGCCTCGATGTACTCAGGGTGCTCGACCAGCTTCCCGTCCTTGTCCCGGACGTACCCGGCCCGGGCCGCTGCGATGTGCACACCGCGAGCACGAGCACCGGCACCAGCGGAGGTCTCCCGGCGCTCCGCCGACTGTGTCCGCTCAAGCTCCTGAGTGCGGCGAACACGGTCAGGACAGGTTTCGGCCCGTGCCGGTCGAGGTGTCGAACTTCTCGGCGCAGGAGATGAAGACCGCGTCGTGCGCCTCGATGAAGTCGATCCCGTCAGGCGTTTCGCGTCGAGGCAGCCCGAAGCGCGAGAGATCGTACACGATGATTCCGCCGGAGACATCCTCACTCAACCCGGGCCATCGCCTTGTCGAACTCGGGCGGGGATACTCCACCCCCCCGACTCGTCGAGGTCGGTAGGGCCTTGCCGAGCTTCAGGCCATCTGCTGGCCTTCAGTTGGGCCGGCGCAGCGATCTCTTGCTGCTTCGGACTCTGGAACGTGACCGAGTCTTGTCGCTCGCCCACGCGACTGACGCGCACGTACACATCGATCCGGGAGGGTCGGCTTCTTCTCGGGGCTCATGTGTAACCTCCGTCCTACGCCCGGTGGCCTATTCACTGGGCTCCACCTCAAAGGATGCCGACCATGTTGCGTTCTGTCAAGTACCTGCACTGGTTCCTGCAGGAGCAGCGCGAGGAAGTCGCGTCGATGACTGGCTCGGCGGTCGTCGAGCGCGGCAAGGACAACCTCTTGCACGTCGAGGAGCACCTGAGCCGAGCGCCAGGCGACGCGAATCCGCTGGAGAGCCGGTGCACCACCCGCCGCCGGCGGCGCAGCTCTAGGCAGTTCTCGTGCACGAGATCCGTGTGCGCACCGAGCGGCACAACCATGTTCTCGACATCACTCGGATGTACTCGCTGCGATTGAAGGCGAGCGCGGGTCTGCGGTCGCCTTGATGTGCGTCCCGCACACGACCGCTGGGGTGACAATCCGCAGGCATGCCGACCCGGCCGTCGCCCGCGACTTTCGAGATCGGCGCTCGAGCAGATCGTCGCGGAAGGCTGGCCCGGTAGCGGCACCTCGAGCCGGGCGAGGAGAACGCCCCCACGCATCCGCGAGAGCGGCGCTCATGGGGCCGCAGCGTGCTTTCGATGCCGCTGCGCGACGACGGCCGCTCGCCCTCGGCGGCACGTGGCGGGGCATCTTCCTCTGCGAGTTCGACGGCCCGCGCCCGCGAAGCTGGCCTACGTCAGCGTCCTCCACTAGGCCATGGCCGCGCCCGTTCCAGCGAGACCGGAGCTCGAGCTCTCGCATCGACTCGCTCGCCTACGGCGGCAACGGCGTCGCGCGGCTCGACGGATTCGTCGTCTTCGTTCGCCGGGGGCTGCCGGGCGACACGCGTTCGGCGCGCGCGTGACGAAGGTCAAGCGCGGCTTACGCCGAGGCGATCGTCGACGGAGCGTCGCTCGAGCCCGGCGACCCGCGCGTCGACGCGCCCTGCGCGCCACTATCGGGCCTGCGGCGGCTGCCGCTTCCAGGACCTCGCCTACGACGCGCAGCTCGCGGCAGAAGCAACGGCAGGTGCGCGATGCGCTCGTGCGGATCGGGCGGATCCCGGAGCCGCCGCTCGAGCCGATCGTGCCGGCCGCAGTCGCAGTTCGCGTACCGCAACAAGCTCGAGTACTCGTTCACGGCCGCGGCGCGGCGGGTCGACGCTCGGCTTCCACCGCGCCGGCCGCTGGGACGAGGTGCATCGAGATCGAGCAGTGCCTGGCTGACGACCGACGCTCGGCAACGCGATCCGCGACGCCGTTCGCGAGTGGGCGCGCGAGGAGCGGCTCGACGCCTACGACCAGAGCACGAGACCGGGTACCTCCGCCATCTCGTCGTGCGCGAGGGCCGGAACACGGGGCAGGCGCTCGTGCATGCTCGTCACCGCTCCCGGCGAGCGCTTCGAGCCGCGACGACCTCGTCGAGGTGCTGCGACGCTTCCCCGAGGTGCGCTCGATCCACTGGGCGATCAACGACGCGCCGGCCGAGGTGACGAACCTGCCGACCAAGCTGCTCTGGGGCGAGGACGCGATCGAGGAGGAGATCCTCGGGCTGCGCTTCCGCGTCCGGCCGAACGCGCTTCCTCCAGACGAACACGCGAGATGGCCGAGCGGCTCTACGAGCTCGCGCGCGCGAGTACGCCGGCCTGACCGGCGGCGAGACCGTCTTCGACCTCTACTGCGGCACCGGAACGATCGGTCTCGCGCTGGCCGCGAAGCGCTGACGCGTCTGGGGCGTCGAGATCTCCGAGGAAGTCCGTCGCCTGCGCGATCGAGAACGCCGAGCTGAACGGGATCGACGAACGCGCGTTCTTCGCCGGGAACGTCGGCCAGTCGATCGCGGAGCTTCGCGAGCGAGGCGGGCGATCCCGACGTCGTCGATCGTCGATCCGCCGCGAGCGGGTCTCGCCGGGCAAGGCGCTCCGGCGCACTGGGCGTGCTCGGGCGCCCACGGATCGTCTACGTCTCGTGCAATCCGACCACGCTCGCCTCGGATCGTCGCAGGTGCTCCGTGACGAGTACGGGCTACGACCTCGAGCGCTGCCGGCCGGTCGACATGTTCCCGCACACGCCGCACGTCGAGTCCGTGTCGCTTGCTCAGCCTGGTCTCCGTAGAGCTCGGGCGTCGGCGGACCTCGCGCCAGAGCAGATCGGCATTCGGGACGAGGAAGCCGAGGCAGATGGCAGGGAGCGCCGGAAGGCCGGCGATGCCGTCCCAGCGACCAGACGAGGACGAGTGTCGCGCGCGAGGCACGCGCTCATGCAGCCACGTCGCGGCGACGCGGAGTCGAAGCGGTCGGCCGCTGCGAGGAACAGCGAGAAGAACACGACGTCCGGCGGGCCGAGATTCACGGTTGCCGTCGTCGCCGGGTGCCGGGAAGGCGATCGAGACCGTGCTCGAAGATCCCGGGCCGCTCCTCGACGACGTACTCCGTCCGGACCGGCGGCGACCGGACCAGATGTCGACCCACGGGACGAGCACCGCGACGAGCGCGATCCACCACAGCTCCTCGAAGAAGCGTGAGGAACCAGAAGCCCGCGAGCGCGAAGCACGCCGAGCTTGGCGACGTTGGCGGTCGCGTCGGCTCCGACCAGCGTGAGAGCGACGGCCGAGGACTCCGGCCGCGACCGCGAGTCCGATCAGCGGCAGCGACCGCAGCCGAGCGAGCGGGAGTGCGAGCCAGATGGCGGCCGCGAACGCCGGGAAGACGACGACGGCATGGAACGCGATGTCGACTCCGGACGGCAGACCGGGGGAGGTGACCGGCGATCGCGCCGTAGACCGCGAGGACGACGAGGAGCGCACCGAGCGCCGCCGCGCGACGCCGGCTCAATACGGCGGTTGCTCCGCCCACCAGGGGCCGAGCGTCTTGAAGGCGTTCCAGAAGGCCGTCTTCGCGGGCGCCTCGTCGAGCGCCTCGTCGATATCCGGGAGCGACGAGCGCCTCGATCGTCGGCGTGAATCGCTGGAGCGCTCCGGCTGCCTGAGGATCGAGCCGATCCGACAGCGGGAACGCGAGATCGTTCAGGAACGCGACGCAGTCGCTCGCCCATCGCCACGACGAGCTTCGGCTGGACGATGTGAAGCTCGCGAGCGAGCCAGTCCGCTGCGTCGGCCGGGTCCTCGGTCGCCGAACTTCGAGGCAGTTCGTGCCGTACACGGCCAGCGGGTCGACGTGAAGCCGCTGCAACGACTTGAGCACGGCCTGTCCGGCAGCGGCCGAAGAACGCGACGCCCTCCTGGATCTCCGCCGGCTGCGGAGAGTACTTGAGCAGGAAGACGTCGGCGAGCGGGTGACCCGAGCCGACGCACGGGAATGTGCAGCTCGTCTCCGGCGCGCGCCAGATCTCGTCCCCGAGCTCGTTGATCTCGGAGATCGCCTTGCTGCAGATACCGCTCGTAGATCTCGTCGGTGGGCACGGACGCGGGCACGGAGTCGAAGCACCCTTCTCCCTCAGCGGACCCTTTCCTTGACTTGGGCCACCCACTTGAGGGACTGCAGGTACGCGAGCGACTTGGGGCGTCGCAGGATCTCGGCTGTGCGCAGCGAGAGCAGGAACTCCTCCGGCCCGTCGAATCGCGCGCATCTGGACGCGCTCCGGTGCCGACCCCTGGAGCACGTGTGCGTCCGAGCCGGCGCCCTGAGCAGCCGGTACTTGCGCGCGAAGCGCAACGCCTCGTCGTTGTAGGACTCGCGCAGGAGCCGCGCGTTGTAGACCTCGAGCACGTCGATCTCGGCCAGGTGGCGGTGCACGCGTCGCCGGATCCGGGATGGCGTGCATGCGGTCGAATGGGTGCGGGAGTAGACGAGGCCGCCCCTGCTCGCGGATCGCCGCGATCGTCGTCGGCGAAGGTCATCCCGCGCGGGATCTCCTCCTCCAGGAAGAGGCCGATCACCTCGCCCTGGTCGTCGGTCTTCACCTCCTCGCCCGGGATCGACGATCAGGTCGCGGCCGCGGGCGATCTCGACCGCCTCGAGCGCGCCGCCGAAGACGTTGTGGTCGGTGACCGCGATCGCCGCCGAGCCCGATCGGCCTCGGCGTGGTCGACGCAGCTCGTCGACGCGGGATCGAGCAGTCGTGCGACCAGTCGGTGTGCATGTGGAGGTCGATCGATGATCCAGTCGCGGTCGGAAAGCGGGTCGACGTCGGCTTGGGGCCGGGCACGGCGTTTGCGCGTGAGTCGTCGGTAGATCTGGTCGAGCTCGTCCGCGACCGCTTCGAAGCTCTGTGTCTCGGCGCGGCTCCTCGCGCCTGCGCCTCGAGCGAGCGCTGCTTGGTGTCGCGAGCGAGTCGCGCGACGCCGGCGACCGTGTCCTCGTCGTCGCCGGCCAGGACTGCTGCGCCGCTTGCGGCGGCTTCGAGCGCCAGGCGGTCCTCACCACCAGGCGCAGGAACGAAGATCGCGGCAGGCCGCGAGGGCGTCGAGTCGTTGCTGAAGCGTTCGTGCGGCGCGCACGCGGACACGGTCACGCACCGATCGCGGGATCGCGGGGCGGAAGCCGAGGGGCTTCGTGTGCATGAGCGTGGCTTCCCAGCCCGGGAGCTCCGTCCAGGAGCCGGAGCAGAGCGCGCGTCGTCGCCCGACCGGCAACCTCGAGCTCGATTGCGATCAGATCTCGCTTCGGCGTCGGGGTGAACGCGTTGAGGTCGAGGCCGAGCGGAACGATGACGTACTCGCCCTCGAAGCGGTCGCTTGCCGCCTCCGCGGTCTCCTCGGAGGTCGCGAGGAGCGCGTCGACGCGGGCTCGGAGGCGATCGCGGCGCGAACGCCTCGCGGGGTATGCGAGGCGGTCGACGGAGAAGAACGTGGCCGCAGTGAGCGCGTGCGTCGAGTCCAGCGCGAGGTAGGACAGGCTTGGGAGACCCGGCTCGAACCCGTGCACGACGTCGAAGCGGCCCTTGGTCAGCGCGAGGCGGAGGTTCGCTCGCACGGCGACCGGCACGCCCATGTTCGTCCGACGCGGAGAGCGGGATCGACGGGCCGACCGCGATGACCTCAGCATCGTCGCCGCGCTGAAGCGCCCGGCGCCCGGCCAGCAAGTCACGCGCTCGCGACGAGGGCGCGAGGATCGTCACCGCATGGCCGCGCTCGCGAAGCGCTCTCGCCGCGCCGTCGACGTGCGCGTTCACCTCGTGCGGCTGCGACCACGCGAAAGGCGTGACGAAGCAGATGCGGAGACTCACTCTCCGCAAGTTACAACTTGTCCGTTGGCGGCTGAGCTAGACGCGCCGGCGTAGCGCGAGGCGCTCGCCGCGCTCGAGGCGTGGCTCGACGCCGTCCAAAGAGCGCGGTCGCGACGAGTTCGATGCCGTCCAGCTCCGTGAGGACACGGTACGTCTCCTGGCTGCCGCTCGACGTCATGCGCTGCAGGATCGGGACGAGGAAGTACGCAAGTCCGGTGAGTATCCAGAGGATCGCGACGATCTTGATGAACGCTCGTCTTCGGGCTCGACCCAGATGCCCGCGATCGAGACGATTGCAGGCCAATCCTGCGAGAGCGCCGGCAGCCCCAGGCCAGGCGCACGAGAGCCTGCGCGACGTGCGAGCAGGAGCGCTGTCGAGGACACGAGCGCCGCCAGCAGCACGAGAACCGACGACCAGCCGAGCTTGCTCGCCGGCTCGTTCTCGCCCTCGAACACGAACGACCAGATCGCCCAGAGCACCACGGCGAAGCCCGGCCGGGCCGACGGCGGTGACGATCCAGCCAAGGATGCGTGCACTGTCCACGGTCGACGAGTGCGAGGCCCGCGAGCGAGGTCCCGCCGGCGTAGAGAAGCGCCGCCAGCGTGATGAGGATCCGGCCGTCGGTGTCGGAGAAGTCGCCGCGCACGACTGCGGCGAGAGCGATCAGCGCGGCGGCGACGAGCGCCGCCGCCGCGCTGATCCAGAACGTCCGGACGAGCCGGCGTCGGGTCACGCCTTCGCTGCCGCCTTCTTGGCGGAGACCGCGTTGCGGACGATGAAGCGCTCGATGTCCTCGCGCGCCTCGTCGTCGCGGATCTGCTTCGGCGGCGACTTCATGAGGTACGCGCTCGGCGCCTCGAGCGCGCCCGAGATGCCGTTGTTCAGCGCGAGCTTCGCCGAGCCGGACGGCGTCGATGACGATGCCGGCCGAGTTCGGCGAGTCCCACACCTCGAGCTTGAGCTCGACGTTGAGCGGCACGTCGCCGAACGACGAGCCCTCCATGCGGATGTACGCCCACTTGCGGTCGGTGAGCCACGGCACGTAGTCCGACGGCCCGACGTGGACGTTCTCCGTCGCCGATGTCGTAGTCGAGCATCGACGTGACCGCGTTCGTCTTCGAGATCTTCTTCGACTCGAGGCGCTCGCGCTCGAGCATGTTGAGGAAGTCCGAGTTGCCGCCGACGTTCAGCTGCATCGTCTTGTCGAGATGCACGCCGCGCTCGCCGGAAGAGCGTCGTGAGCACGCGGTGCGTGATCGTCGCGCCGACCTGCGACTTGATGTCGTCGCCGATGATCGGGCACGCCGGCCTCCTCGAAGCGCTTCTGCCAGTACGGCTCGCGTGCGATGAAGACGGGCATGCAGTTCACCATCGCGCACGCCGGCCTCGAGGATCTGCTCCGCGTACCACTTCGTCGCCGCCTCGGAGCCGACCGGGAGGTAGTTGACGACGACGTCCGTGCCGGTCTCCTTGAGGATCCCGACGACGTCGTCCGTCTGGCCGGGCGCCTTCTCGACGACCTGCGAGAGGTACTTGCCGATGCCGTCGTGCGTCATGCCGCGCGACACCTTGATGCCTGTCTTCGGCACGTCCGCGAACTTGATCGTGTCGTTCGGGTGCGCCCAGATCGCGTCCGGCGAGGTCGACGCCGACCTTGCCCTTGACGACGTCGAAGGCGGCGGTGAACTCGATGTCCGAGATGTGGTAGCCGCCGAGGTCGACGTGCATGAGGCCCGGGGACCGACGTCCTCGGCCTTCGCGTCCTTGTAGTACTCGACTCCCTGCAGGAGCGAGTTGGCGCAGTTGCCTACGCCGATGATCGCGACGCGCACCTTGTCCTTCGCGCGAGCGCCGTTCTTCGAGCCGTTGGTCGATGCCATGAGTTCCTTTCCTTTGCGATTGCTCTGAGTGGGGATGCCGAGCCCGTCGGCGAGCGCGGCGAGAATGACGTCGTTCGCGTTGGAGCCGCGTCGCGACGCCTCAGCATGGATTGCGTCCTTCAGCTCCTGCGGTACGCGAAGCAGGAGGACGGGCTGGAGCCTGCTAGCACTTTGCGGCGGCGACCGCTCGGCGCGTACGTGACACCGCGAGCTCGTCGGCGAGGATGCCGACGGCCACGTCGTTGACGTTGGAGGCGCGCGCGCGGTCTCGCGCACGAGCGCCTCCTTCAATGGAGCGGGCATCCTGACGAGGATGCCCGCCCGCTTTCTGAGAAGTGCTAGCAGTCAAACTGCTAGCACTTACCAGTATCTACGCCTCGGCTACGAGGTTCTCAGCGCAACTCGCGACGTTGCTTCGCACGAAGAGCATCCGTTGGAGGACGGTGATCCACGCCATCGCAGCGAGGATGTAGATCGGCCACTGCAGCAGGCCCCACGGCGCGAGGAAGAGGCCGACGGAGATGAGCACGACGCGCTCGACGCGCGAGCCGAAGCCGACATCGGCGCGGAGGCCGAGCGCCTCCGCCTTCGCCCGCGTGTACGAGACGAGGAACGAGCCGATCACGGCGGCGAACGTCGCGACGAGCGCGATCTCGTTCCCGTCGCGCATGAAGACGAGCCCGATCGCCGCGAGCATCGCCGCCTCGCCGAGGCGGTCGAACGTCGAGTCGAGGAACGCCCCGAAGACGGTTCCCTTGCTCGCGGCCCGCGCCAGCGCGCCGTCGAGGATGTCGGCGACGGAGCCGACCACGAACAGAAAGCCGCCGAGCCAGAAGAAGAGCTTCTCGTTGCGCTCCTCGAAACCGACGAGCACGGCGCCGGCCAGGCAGAGCGAGACGCCCGCGAGCGTCAGCATGTCCGGGGTCAGCTTCGTCTTCGCGACGCCGCGCATCGAGCGCTGGAGGATCTCCCGTGCGGCCTGCGTGTACTCCTGCTTGACGCGGTCGAGCTGGCTGACGCGCGCGGCTCGTGGCTCGGGTCCGGGCTGCTCTCGCTCACGCGCGTCCGCGGGCGGCAGCATAGCGACGTCTCGGCTGCAGCACGCAACGTCCGGTCACGATCGCGAGCACGAAGCCCGCGACGACGTCGAGCCAGTAGTGGTTGCCCGTCGAGATGACCGCGAACCCGACCCAGATCGGCCACGCGAGCCACAGAGCGCCTTCGCGAGCTTCGAGCGCACGACGCCGAACATCACGATCCCGACGATCAGCGCGTCCATCGAGTGCAGGCTCGGCATCGCGCGCGTACGGATTGGCGGCGAACGCGATCAGGCCGCTGTCGTGGTTGATCGACGAGAACTGGCCGAGCGTGTCGACGAAGCCCCACTCCGGGAACATCCGCGGCGGTGCTGTCGGCATCGAGGACGTAGCCGACGAGCCCGATGAGGTTCGCCGACGATGAGCCAGTTCCGGAAGCCCGCGAACCGCTCGTGGTGGCGGAAGTAGATCCACAGCAACGTCGCGCCGACGACCGCTGAACTGCGAGAGCCAGTACGTGTACGACGTAAGCGTGACGAGAATCGACGAGGTGTCGACAACGCGCTGGACGGCCGGCTCGAAGAGAGCCCCGAGCCCGCCTCCTTCTCCAGGACCCACTCGCCGTTCTGGAACGCGCTGCGAGACGCTGCGATCGGCCGCGCCACGCGCGACCTGGTACGCGACGTAGAAGCCCATCCAGATCACGAACTGGAAGGCCAGATGCGCCCAGCCGCGTGGCAGGCGCCGGCGATGTCTCGGCGCGACGAAGCTCGACACGACCGCACGATTCTAACGCTGAGCGGCGGGTGGCGTCTCGCGTCGCCCCGGTGTTGATAAGCCGGTTCGCGAACGTCGCGGCCGCCCACTTGAGTCAATCGTCCGGTGCTTGGCGGGATCAGGCGATGGCGGCGCGATACGGCGTGTCGGGCGCGCGGCATGCGCTCGCGACCGTCGACGTCGTGTGGGGCTCGATCGTCTATCGCGCGCGCCATCAACCTGATTGCCCGCGGTCGCCCTCGGCTGGCTCATCCTCGGCGAGCGACGTGTCACGACGCAGATGGTCGCCGCCGGCGGCGTGGGTCCCCGTCTCGGCTGCGGTGTGATCGTGCGCTCGGGCGGAACTGAGCCTCGAGCCGGGTCGCGGGTTTCGCGCGGCCGCGTACAGGAACGCGTCGCCGCGGCTGACCGCATAGCCGCCCCCAGCCTCCGGACGGACATCTCGAGCCTCGCGGAGGCTCGAGGTCACCGCCGTGCGGAGGCTCCGGAGTAAGCGGTCGGCGCGCCGCGTCCCACACCGCGCCGATCGTCTCAGTCGAGGCTCGCCGTCGAGGAACGCCGGAGCGGAGGAGCGCTTGCGCAGATGTACTGCCGCGAACCGCGAAGAGGCAGGTGTACAGCTTCCCTGTCGGCCGAGAGCCGCGCGCGCGTGCAGTCGCCGCAGAACGGCTGCGGTCACCGAGGCGATCACGCCGATCTCGCCGCTGCCGTCCGACGTAGCGCCAGCGCTCGGCGACCTCGCCGCGGTAGGCCGGCGTCGACCGGCTCGAGCGGGAACTCGGCGCCGATCGTCGCGACGATCTCCGCCGCCGGCACGACGTCGTCGAGCCGCCAGCCGTTCGTGTGCGCCGACGTCCATGTACTCGATGAAGCGCAGCGTGTGGCCCGTGCCGCGGAAGCGCGCGCCAGTCGAGCACGATCTGATCCTCGTTGAGCGCCGCGCTTGACGACCGACGTTGACCTTCACCGGCGAGGCCCGCCGCGGCGGCGGCGTCGATCCCGCCGAGCACGCGCTGCGACCGGGAAGTCGACGTCGTTCATCGCGCGGAAGACCTCGTCGTCGAGCGAGTCGAGGCTGACGGTGATCGCGCGCAGCCCGGCGTCCGCGAGCGCCTGCGCCTTCTGCGCCAGCAGCGACGCCGTTCGTCGTCAGCGTCAGGTCGAGCGTCGCCGAGCCGCGGCGAGCATGCTGCGACCAGCCGCTCGAGGTCGCGCGCGCACAGAGCGGCTCGCCGCCGGTGATCCGGAGCTTCTGCACGCCGAGCTCGACGAAGACCCGCGCGACGCGCTCGATCTCCTCGAACGTCAGGAGCTCGCGCGCGGCGAGGAACTCGATAGTCGCGCCCGAAGACCTCCTTCGGCATGCAGTAGACGCAGCGGAAGTTGCAGCGGTCGGTGACCGAGATGCGCAGATCGCGCAGCGGCCGGCCGAGGGTGTCGGTGACGGTCACTCCGAGCGAGCGTAGAGAATCCGCGCCGGTGACCCGGCAGGCAGCCCTCTCTCGCACTCGTCGGCGTCACCGCGATCTGGGGCGTCACGTTCGTCCAGGTTCAGAACGCGATCGCGCTGTATCCGCTCTTCGCGTTCCTCGCCGTGCGCTTCGCGATCTCGACGGTCGTCCTCGCCCCGTTCGCGTTCGGGCTCGCTGCGCACGTCTTCCGCGACCGGGTACGCCGCCGGAATCGGCGTCGGCGCACTGCTCGGCGGCCGCCTACGCGTCTGCAGACGGCCGGGCTCGACCGCACGACGGTTGCGAGCACTGGCTTCATCACCGGCCTCTACGTCGTGCTTCACGCCGCTCCTTGCGCTCGCCGCTCTTCGGCACGGCCGGTGCCGCGCGCTCTTGGGCCGGCGTCGTCGCTTGCGGTCGTCGGGCTCTTGCTCCTGAGCGGCGTACCCGGCGGATCCGCGCTCGGGAACGCGCTCGTCCTCGGGAACGCCGTGTTCCAGGCATTCCAGATCACGTCGATGGAGCGGTATGCGCCGCGCTACGACCCGCGGGCGCTGACGTTCCTGCAGATGGGCGACGTCGTTCGTCGGCTTCACCGTCATCGCCGCTTGCGCTCGGTCGACCTCGAGGTGCCGCGTGGGCGAACGGTCTGGGGCGCTCTCCTCGTGACCGGCGTCTTCGCCGGCGCGCTCGGCTACCTCATCGCGACGTGGGTGCAGGCGCGGACGACAGCGCACGCGCGGCGCTCGTGTTCACGCTCGAGGCGCCCTTCGCCGCGCTCGCCGGCGTGCTTCTCGCGGACGAGGTGCCTCGGGCTGGGCGGGCTGGCTCGGGCTGCGCGGTGATGATGTCGGGCGATCCTCGTCGCCGAGCCCGCTGCCGCGCCGCGGTGCTGACGCTGGCTGACCCCCGCTGCGCGTGGATAGCAGGATGGACGCCGTCGCTCTCGGCGCTCGCGTCGGCGTTCCTGTTCGGCGCGACCGACCGTCGCTGATGCGCAGTGCGCGCTTCCGGCAGGGCGCTCGCTCGCCGAGGGCGGGGCGCTGTTCACGGTCCCTCGTGGCGATCGGCGTCGTGGCTGCCGGTTGCGCGCGGTGTCAGGGCCACGTCGCAGAGACGTGTGGCCGTTTCTCATCGCCGGACTGCTCGCGCCGGGCATCTCGCAGTTCCTGTTCACGCGTTCGCGGTACGCGAGGCGGGCGCCGCGAGAACGTCCGGTCGTCATCGGCACCGGGCCGCTCTTCTCGATCGCGATCGCGGTGGTTGCTCCTCGGCGAGCACTCGAGGCCGCCGCTCGTCACCGGCGCCGCTGCTCATCGTCGGCGTGGCGGGTTCTTGCTCGCCAGCGAGCGCGAGCGGCCGGAACACGTCCGATGCGCGGACTCGTGCTCGCGCTCGTCGCCACGATCGTGTTCGCGCAGCCGCGACAACCTCGTCCGGTGGCTGTCGGTCGAGCACGGACGCGTCACCTGGCGTCGCCGCGCTGGCGACGCTCGCTGCGGGTGCGGCACTGATGACCGTCTTCGTCGTGGTGCGCACGTGCTCCGCTGCCGGGCGCGCGACGCTCGCGCGTTCGCGCCAGCAGGCGTGCTGCTTCGGACTCTCCTACGTTTGCCTGTTCGAGGCCTACTACCGCGGGCTCGTGCACGGTCGTCGTCGCCGCTCGTCGCGACCGAGTCGCTCTGTGGCGTGACTGTCGTGGCTCGTGCTGCGGAAGTCCGAGAACGTGGGTCGTCCGGTTGTTCGCCGGCGCCGCTCTCGTCGTCTGCGGCGGCGTGCTGATCGGCCTGAACTGCTAGTGTTCGATCGCGTCGATTCGAGCCGCTGCTCGATGCGCTCGAGTGCGTCTTGGACGCTCCATCGACTCGCGCGTGAGCGTCACCAGCCGATTCGTCCGCTGCTGGTACGGTGATGAACGACGACGTCCCGAGTGACGATCGCCGTTATCAGCGACACCGCTGCGACGCCGAAGACCATGACGAAGACGCCGAGGAAGCGCCCACCGGACGACTCCGGAACGACGTCCCCGTAGCCGACCGTCGTCACCGTCTGCGCGGACCACCATGGAGCGCGTCGCCGAGCGCTGCTGAAGCCATTGGGCGAGAATACCGCACGAAGCGCGGCGACGCCGATCGATCACGGGCAATCGCGAGTGTCGCCAGCGCGAGGTAGGGATGATCTCGCCGGCCTCGGACGGTCGCGGTCGATTCGTCGCGATGCGTGCGCTCGGAGATGAGTCTGCATGGCGGAATCTGGTTCTCGCGCACGCGGGCGGACTCCTCCGCGCACGATCTGCTTTACGGTGCGACTAAGGTTTTCGCTAGTCGAACGACTCAGACCAAGGAGCACACAGCACATGGCAAAGACCATCGGCATCGACCTCGGGACGACCAACTCGTGCATGGCCGTGCTCGAGGGCGGCGAGCCGACCGTCATCCCGAACGCCGAGGGCGGGCGCACGACGCCGTCCGTCGTCGCGTTCACGACGTGACGGCCAGCGGCTCGTCGGCGCGCCCGCGAAGCGCCAGCAGGTCACGAACCCGCAGAACACGATCTTCTCGATCAAGCGGTTCATGGGCCGCGAAGTTCGACGAGGTCTCCGAGGAGATGAAGATCGTCCCCTACGAGGTCGTCGAAGGGCGCGAACGGCGACGTCCGCGTCAAGGCCGAGGGCAAGGAGTACGCGCCGCCGGAGATCTCGCGCGATGATCCTCCAGAAGCTGAAGGCGGACGCCGAGGCGTACCTCGGCGAGCCGGTCACCGACGCGGTCGTCACCGTCCCGGCCTACTTCAACAACGCGCAGCGCGAGGCGACGAAGGACGCCGGCAAGATCGCCGGCCTCAACGTCCTCCGGATCATCAACGAGCCGACCGCGGCCGCGCTCGCGTACGGGCTCGACAAGGAAGGCGCCGACCAGACGATCCTCGTCTTCGACCTCGGCGGCGGCACGTTCGACGTGTCGGTGCTCGAGCTCGGCGACGGCGTCTTCGAGGTCAAGGCGACGAACGGCGACAACCACCTCGGCGGCGACAACTTCGACAAGGCGGTCGTCGACTGGATGGTCGCCGAGTTCAAGAAGCGACCAGGGCATCGACCTCGCGCGCAGACACGATGGCGCTCCAGCGCCTCTACGAGGCCGGCGAGAAGGCGAAGATCGAGCTCTCGTCGACGATGACGACGCAGATCAACCTGCCGTTCATCACCGCGACGCCGGAGGGGCCGAAGCACCTCGACCTCCAGCTCACGCGCGCGAAGCTCGACGAGCTCACGCACGACCTGCTCGAGCGGACGCGTCGGCCCGACGAAGCAGGCGCTCGCGGACGCAGGCCTCGACGGCGGCCGAGATCGACCACGTGGTCCTCGTCGGCGGCATGACCCGCATGCCCGCGGTGCAGGCGAAGGTCAAGGGAGCTGATCGGCAAGGACCCGCACAAGGGCGTCAACCCGGACGAGGTCGTCGCCGTCGGCGCCGCGATCCAGGCCGGCGTGCTCCAGGGCGAGGTCAAGGACGTGCTCCTGCTCGACGTCACCCCGCTGTCGCTCGGCATCGAGACGAAGGGCGGCGTGTTCACGAGGCTGATCGAGCGCAACACGACCATCCCGACGCGCAAGTCGGAGACGTTCACGACGGCCGAGGACAACCAGCCGTCGGTCGAGATCCACGTCGCGCAGGGCGAGTCGGAGATGGTCGTCGTTCAACAAGACGCTCGGCAAGTTCCAGCTCGTCGGCATTCCGCCGGCGATGCGCGGGCATGCCGCAGATCGAGGTCTCGTTCGACATCGACGCGAACGGGATCATCAACGTCTCGGCGAAGGATCTCGGCACCGGGAACGAGCAGCAGATCCGCATCGAGGGCGGCTCGGGCTTCGCGAGGACGAGGTCGACCGGATGATCTCCGACGCCGAGTCGCACGCCGGCGAGGCTCATCGCCTGCGCGAGCTCTGCCGACGCGCGCAACGCGGGCGAGCAGCTCGCGTACCAGACCGAGCGCACGCTCTCCGAGCATCGCGACAAGCTCGACCGAGGCCGACGCGTCGACGATCGAAGGGCGCGTGATGGAGCTCCGGCAGGCGCGTCGAGGGCGCCGACCTCGCCGACATCAGGCGAAGACGGCGGCGCTCGAAGAGGCGTCGCGAGGGCTGGCCGACGCGATCTACGCGCAGGCTTCCGCAGCCCAGGCGCAGCGCACAGCCGTCCGGTAACGGCGGCAGCGCGTCCGACGACGAGGTCGTCGAGGACGCCGACTTCGAGGTCATCGACGAAGAGGAAGCGACCAAGTCGTGAGCGACGAGCTCACCGATACGCAGGTCGAGGAGCCGGAGCCGACGGCTCCGGCTCCAGACGTGACCCGCTCGCGACCGTCACGGCCGAGCGGGACGCGTATCTCGACCTCGCCCAGCGCGTCCAGGCCGACTTCGAGAACTATCGGAAGCGCTCTGTTCGCGACCAGGAAGCGTCTGGTCGCGCATGCGCACGAGCGGCTCGTCCGCGAGCTGCTCCCCGTCCTCGACGACCTGGAGCGGGCGCTCGAGGCCGCCGAACGGCACGAGGAGGCGCAGCTCGTCGAGGGGGTGAAGCTCGTCGAGAAGTCGCTGCGGGCCTCTCTCGCGAAGGAAGGTCTCGCCGAGATCGACACCGATGGGCCGTTCGACCCGCACGTCCACGAGGCTTTGCTCACGCAGCCGAGTGACGCGTGCCGAGTCGGGATCCATCCTCGAGGTCGTGCAGCGCGGCTACCGCGTCGGCGACCGGGGTCGTGCGGCCCGCGCGGGTGATCGTCGCCGAATGACGCGTAACCCCTACGAAGTTCTCGGCGTTGCGAAGAACGCGTCGGACGACGACGTCAGAAGGCCTACCGGAAGCTCGCCGGCCAGTACCACCCCGACCGCAATCCAGGCGATGACGCAGCCGAGGAGCGCTTCAAGGAGGTGCAGGGCGGCGTACGACGTCCTCTCCGATCCTGAGAAGCGCAAGGCTTACGACACGTTCGGCACCGCCGACGGACGCGGAGTTTCCCGGCGGAGCGGACATGGGCGGCATGCGCTTCGAGGAGTTCGACCTGGGCAACCTCGGCGATCTCCTCGGCGGCATGTTCGGCGGCGGTGGCAGGCGTGCCGCGAGCCGGCAGCCGATCCGCGGGAACGATCTCGAGACCCACGTGCGGATCTCGTTCGAGGACTCGCTGAAGGGCGTGCAGGTGCGGGTCCCCGTCGAGGTGGAGACCGCATGCACCGTCTGCCACGGCACGGGCGCCGAGCCCGGAACGGCGCCGATCACGTGCCCCCAGTGCGGAGGGCGCGGCGTGGTCTCCGACTCGCAGGGCCTTTTCGCGTTCTCGCAGCCGTGCCCGCGCTGCCGTGGCAACGGCACGATCGTCGAGAACCCGTGCAGGCACTGCCGTGGGAGCGGGCGCGAGCGCGTCACGAAACGCTACGCCGTGAAGATCCCGGCCGGAGCGAAGCCCGGCACTCGAGTTCGCCTGAAGGGCAAGGGCGAGGCGGGACACAACGCGGGGCCGGCGGGCGATCTGTTCGTCGTCGTCGACGTCGAGCCGTCTCGCGCTGTACGAGCGACGCGGATCCGACCTCCTGCTCGACGTGCCGGTGACGTACGCCGAGGCGGCGCTCGGCGCATCGGTCGAGATCCCGACTCCCGAGGGACCGGTCTCGCTCAAGGTGCCGAGCGGCACCGAGAGCGGGAAGCTCCTCCGCGTCAAGGGCCGCGGCGTACCGCATCTCAAGGGGAGCGGGCGCGGCGACCTGTCTCGCGAGAGTCAAGGTCACCGTGCCCAAGAAGCTCTCGAAGGCAGAGAAGGGAAGCGCTCGAGGGCTACCAGAAGGTGTCGCGTGAGCAGCCGCGCGAGGTGTTCGCTCAGTGACCGCGCCGACCCGCAACCGCTGGACTGCCGTGATCGTGCTCGCGAGCCTGTACGTCTTCTACAACGCCGTCGAGCTCGGGATCGGCGACGGAGGCTGGCCGCAGATCATCGGCGTGCCGCTCGGCAGTCGCCGTCGCGGCGTTCGGCGTGGCGCGGCTCTTCGGGCTGGGAAGGGCTTCAAGCGCTGATGCCGGATCGTCCGCGCTACATGATCTCGGTCGCAGCCGACCTGGTCGCGCATGCATCCGCAGGACCCTGCGCATGTACGAGAACGAAAGGGCTCGTCCGACCTGGTCGGACGCCGGGCGGCACGCGTCTCTACTCCGACGCGGACGTCGAGCGGCTGCGCCTCATCCAGCGTCTGACGACGGAGCTCGGGCTGAACCTCGCCGGCGTCGAGCGCTGTGCTCAGGCTGCAGGACGAGCTGAACGAGCGCGCGGGCTCGCATGGATCGGCTTGAGCGCGAGCTGCGCGCCGAGATCGCGGAGGTGCACCGCTCGTACAGGCGGGAAGTCGTGCTGTACCGGCCGGCGAAGCACCCGGCTTCGAGGAGATGACATGGACTTTCAGAAGCTGACACTCAAGAGCCAGGAGGCCGTCGCGGCCGCGCAAAAGCTCGCGCGCCGCGCCGGAAACCCGGAGCTCACGCCGGATCACCTCACGATCGCGGGCTCCCTCGATCAGGAGCTTCCGCGCACGCTCGTCGACCGCGCCGGGTATGGCTCCGGAGACCTGCGATGCCGAAGCGGAGGCGCGCCTGCGCCAGCTTCCGACGGTGACGGGCGGCGGCCAGCCGCAAGCCTCCTGCGCGTCTCAGCCGCGTGCTCGACGGCGCGTTCGACGAGATGCGCACGCTCGGGAGACGAGTTCGTATCGGTCGAGCATCTCCTGCTCGCCCTCGACGTGATCCCGCGCGACGCGCTCCTGGAGAGCGCTCGCCGGCGTCGCGCGGCGGGCAGAAGGTCACCTCGCAGGATCGGAGGGCTCGTACCAGGCGCTCGAGAAGTACGGGCGCGACCTGACCGCGCTCGCGGAGTCGGGCAAGCTCGACCCGGTCATCGGCCGCGACGAGGAGATCCGCCGCGTGATGCAGGTCGCTGTCGCGCCGGACGAAGAACAACCCGGTTCTGATCGGCGAGCCCGGCGTCGGAAAGACGGCGATCGCCGAGGGTCTCGCGCAGCGCATCGTCGCGGGCGACGTTCCCGAGGGCTGAAGGGCAAGCAGCGTGTGGGCGCTCGACGTCGGCGCGCTCTCGCCGGGCGCGAAGTACCGGGGTGAGTTCGAGGAGCGGCTCAAGGCCGTCCTCGCGGAGATCGAGAACGCAGCAGGCGAGATCGTCCTCTTCATCGACGAGCTGCACACGATCGTCGGCGCCGGCGCAGCCGAGGGCGCCGTCGACGCGGCAAACCTCCTGAAGCCGATGCTCGCGCGCGGCGAGCTGCGCGCGGTCGGCGCGACGACGCTCGACGAGTACCGCAAGCACATCGAGAAGGACGCGGCGCTCGAGCGGCGCTTCCAGCCTGTCTTCGTCGGACAGCCCTCGGTCGTCGGACACCGATCGCCATCCTGCGCGGTCTGAAGGAGCGCTACGAGGCCCACCACGGCGTCGAAATCAGGGACTCCGCGCTCGTCGCCGCAGCCGTTCTCTCCGACCGGTACATCACCGACAGGTTCCTTCCCGGACAAGGCGATCGACCTCGTCGACGAGTCCGCGTCGCGCCTGCGCATGGAGATCGACTCCTCGCCGGTCGAGCTCGACGAGGCGGACCGCCGCGTGCGCCAGCTGGAGATCGAGCTGGCCGCGATGGCGAACGAGGCCGAGAGCGTCCGCGAGCCGGTCGAGCGCGAGCTCGCTGATGCCAAAGGCGGTCCGTGACGAGCTCGCCGCGCGCTGGTCGCGCGAGAAGGACGCGCTGCAGCGCGTCGCGGACATCAAGCGGCAGATCGACGAGCTGCGCATGGAGGCAGAGCGCGAGGAACGCGCCGGGAACCTCGCGCGCGTCGCGGAGATCCAGCTACGGCGATCCTCCCCGAGCTCGAGACGGAGCTCGCAGGAGCGCGAGCAGCGCACCGAGACGCCGATGGTGAAGGAGGAGGTCGACGAGGACGACATCGCCGCGGTCGTCGCGACGTGGACGGGCATTCCGGTCTCGCGACTGCTCGAGGGCGAGGTCGAGAAGCTCATCCACATGGAGGAGCGGCTGCATCAGCGCGTCGTCGGGCAGGACCAGGCGGTCGAGGCGGTCGCGAACGCGCTCCGGCGCGCGCGCTCCGGCCTGCAGGACCCGGACCGCCCGATCGGCTCGTTCATCTTCCTCGGCCCGACCGGCGTCGGGAAGACCGAGCTCGCGCGCGCGCTCGCGGAGTTCATGTTCGACGACGAGCGCGCGATGGTGCGCCTCGACATGTCGGAGTACCAGGAGCGGCACACGGTCGCCCGGCTCGTGGGCGCGCCGCCCGGCTACGTCGGCTACGAGGAGGGCGGGCAGCTCACCGAGGCGGTGCGCCGCCGGCCGTACACCGTCGTCCTCCTCGACGAGATCGAGAAGGCGCACGCCGAGGTCTTCGACGTGCTGCTGCAGATGCTCGACGACGGACGGCTCACCGACGGCCAGGGCCGCACGGTCGACTTCCGCAACACCGTGATCATCATGACCTCGAACATCCGCTCGCAGAACGAGCTGCGCGATCGCTTCCGGCCGGAGTTCCTGAACCGCGTCGACGAGGTCGTCGTCGTTCGAGGCGCTGACGCGCGAGCAGCTGGCGGAGATCGTCGAGCTGCAGCTCGCGCGACTCCGCGAGCGCCTGGCCGAGCGCCGGATCGAGCTCGAGGTCACGGACGCAGCGAAGGAACTGCTTGCCGAGGCGGGCTGGGATCCCGCGTATGGCGCACGGCCGCTGAAGCGCGCGATCCAGCGCCTCGTCGAGAATCCGCTTGCGCTCGAGCTGCTCGAGGGTCGGTTCGCGCGAGGGCGACGCGGTGCGCGTCGACGCGCGCGAAGGCGAGCTGACCGTTCCGAGCGGTCGGTCGCCGAGCCCGCAGCCGTCTAGCCACGGCCCGGCCTCCGTGGCGGCGACCGAAGCCCTATCGGAAGAGCGCCTGGAGGCGTGCGCTCAACGCGCTCGTTCGCCCTCTCGCACGGCTCGGGCTCGCCGGGTCGCGAACGTACGTGTTGACGGTTCCCGGACGGACGAGCGGGAAGTTGTGGTCGACCCCGGTGTCGATCGTGGAGGACGGAGATCGCCGCTGGCTCGTCGCGCCGTACGGCGACCGCAACTGGGTGAGGAACGCGCGAGCCGCAGGCTGGGTCGAGCTGCGACGGGGCCGGCGGAACGAGCGTCTGAGCGTCTTCGAGCTCGACGCCGACGCGGCTGTGCCCGTCCTGCGGGAGTACTACCGCCTGAGCCGGGTCACGCGGCTGTTCTTCACCGTCACGCTCGACTCGGCGAGCGACGCGTGGCTCGCAGAGGCCCCGCAGCATCCCGTCTTCGAGCTCATCGGCGTCATAGGATCGAAGCGTGGGCGAGAAGCAGGGAGTGCTCCTCATCGCCGCGACGGACATCGAGCTCTGCGACCACCCCGGGTTCGCGTGCGGCGTCGGGCCCGTCGAGGCGGCGGCGGCAACGGCACGAGAGCTCGCGGCTGCACCCGCCCGTCGCGGTGGTGCACATCGGGATCGCAGGCGGCCGGGGTATCACCCTGGCGGCCTCGTGATCGGCAGCGAGTCCGCCTACTGCGACATCTCCGCTGAGATCCCGGTGGTCGACCGAGTCGAGCCCGATGCCGAGCTGCTCGAGCAGGTGCGGGCGGCACTGCCGGATGCGCTCGTGCTACCCGATCGGGACCAGCGGAGTCGGTGGGCGGAGCCACGTCCGGTGCGTTCCGAGTCGAGGCCATGGAGGGTTCGGCGTGCTGAGGGCGAGCGCGCAGGCGGGAATTCCGGCGGTCGAGATCCGGGCGATCTCGAACGAGATCTCCGAGGGCGACCGCTCGCGCTGGCGGATCGGGCGCGCGCTCGAGTCCCTCGCCGACGCGCTCCCGCGCGTGCTCGAAGCGGTCGCTGAGTAGCCTCCGCGCATGGCGCGGCGTGCGAGGGCGGAGCGGACGGAGCGACCGTTGCCGCCGCCCCTTCCGCCGGCGCAGCGCACGGTCGGCCAGCTCGTCGGCGAGGCGATTCGTGCGTACGCCGCGCAGTTCTGGCGAGCCTCGCTCTCGGTGTCCCCGTCGTCGTGGCGAACGCAGCTCGTGTGGGCGCGCCCGTCGGGTGACGGAAGCGTCGCGCTCATTCCGCTCACCGCTCTCGCTGATCTCGCTCAGCTACGTGCTTGGCGATCGGGCTCGTCACGGGTGTCGACGTCCGGTCGAGACACGGGGTCGTGGCATACCTCGTCGCCGTGATCGTGTTCCTGCCCGTTCCGCTACTGGTCGCCGTATTCATCCTTCCCGGCGTCATCTGGCTCGCGGTGTTCGGGCTTGCCGTCCCGGCCGTGCTCGTCGAGAAGCGAGGTGATGCGTGACGGGCTCCGCCGCGGGTTGCAGCTGGCACGTGCCGACTTCGTGCACGTCGCCGGGGGTCTCGCGACGCTCGCGCTCGTCGTGATCATCTCGCCAGTTCAGCCTGTACTTCGTCCTCCGCGAGTACGCGGACAACACGCGGATGATCGCTGCGGCTCTGGCGTCGCTCGTCGTCTCCCCGTCGTCTTCCTCGGCAGCGCGCTTCTCTACGTCGACCAGGAGGCTCGGTTACGCTCGCGGGGCGATCGACCAAAGGAGTGAGATGCCGACCTACCTGATGCTCACGACGCTGACCGAGAAGGGCGTTCAGACGCTCCACGCGAACCCGGCGCGGCTCGCCGAGGTGAATCGCGACGTCGAGGAGATGGGAGCGAAGGTTCTCCATCAATGGGCCGCGCTCGGCGAGTACGACTTCGTGAACATCGTCGAGGCGCCCGACGACCTGACGATCGCGAAGGTCTCGATCGCGCTCGGAGCGCGTGGCAGCGCGAAGCTCGAGTCGCTTCCGCTGATCGCGGTCGACGACTTCGCTGTCGAGCCTGGCGTAGCGCTACAGAGGGCGAGGAAGCCGGTCGGGCGCGGCTGCGACTCGGAGTGGGCTTTCAGGCAAGCCGGGCTTGGGATCGAGATTGAACTCGCGCGGCGCGACGTCGTTCGGCGTTTCCGGATGGAAGTGCGCGGCAAGGGCTGGATGTGGCCGCGGCCACGGCCCGAGCTCCCACTGGCCGCCGCCGTACGCGCCGATCTCGTGCGCCTCGCAGTAGTCGTACGCGGCGAACAGGCGCTCGATGGAGCCGAAGCGCGACGGCTTCACGTTCACGGTCTTCGGCGGCCACAGGAGTGACTCGATGTCCTCGACGGAGTGGATCGGGGCGTCCCAGGTGATGCGGTCGCGGTGCGGCTCGAGCACGGGGTCGTCTCGGCGGTGAGCGCCGGGTCCTCCAGCCACGCCTCGGGAAGCCCTTCGGCGACGCGGCCGGTAGAGGTCGGCATCGGGCGGCGTGTCGACAGTCGTGCCCTGGTAGTGACCTCTTGAAGTCGATCGAGTCGACGGCGCCCGTCGCCGCGAGCTGGGAGACGAGCGCGCCCGATCCACTCGGGGTTCGCGTCGAGCTTGAACCGCAGACCCGGGTAGAGGTCGAGCCATGCCTCGAAGCGCTCGCGTCGACGGCGGCTCGCCGAGAGCTCATCGAGACGACGAACGTGATCTCGCGTGGCTCCCTTCCGACCGCGTCGCCGAGCGCGATGCCCGCCTGCCGAAGCGCCAGATCGAGCGCGGCGCACTCGAACGCCCACCTGCGGTAGTCGACGATAGACGAGGCGCTCCGGAGTGGCGTCGAAGAGCGGTTGCGTCGCCAGGTGCTGAGAGAACGTGTGGAGCGTCCAGTCGCCGGCGAGGGAAGCGACGGTCCGCGCGCCTGCAGCGCGGTCGTGCTCGGCGGCGTCGTAGGTGACGTCCTCGCCGATCCCCTCCTCGCCGGCGCCGTGGAGGTGCACGACGGTCGTCTTGCGCAGGAACTCGGGGCTGGCCTGCAGTTGCAGGCCCTCGAGCGAGTACCCGTCGATGCGGAGCGGAAGGTCGCGAACGGCGTCGTAGAGGACTCACAGGGCCGCGAACGCTACCGACACGTCGCCTGCCAGCCGGGCGTTCGCGACGGCGAGCGCGCGGTTGACCTCCAGTGTGCGACCGCCCGAGCGCTCGTGGAGCCGGGCGAGGACGAAGGGGGTCACGGCCTGGCCGGATACGCCCTGCGCTCGCGGCTTCCGAGACGGCCTCGCTCGATCAGCTCGCCGACGTCGATGCTCTCCGGCGGCGGGTTCGTGAGGAGAAGCCCGCAGGCTCCGAGTTGCCAGTGCGCGCGCCGCCGTCCGCGCGGCCGCCTCGACGTCGTCCACGCGCTGAGAGACCGGCGGCCCGCCGCTCGGCGTCGTAGAACAGCGGCAGCGTGTCCGTGCGGTAGCCGAGAACCGGGATCCCGAGCGTCTCGGAGGTATTCGATCGGTCGCGGGGATGTCGAGGATCGACTTCGCGCCCGAGCACGTGACGAGAACAGGAGACGAGACGAGCGCGACAAGGTCGGCGGAGACGTCGGGCGGCGTCGGATATCCGCGGTGCACGCCGCCGATGCCGCCCGTGCCCATGAACCGGATCCCGACCATCCGCGCCACGGTGAGCACCCCGCCGACCGTGGTGGCGCCCACGTCGCCCGCGACCGCACACGCCGCGAGGTCGCGCGGGCCGAGCTTCCTCGCATCGGAGTCGAAGCGCTCGAGCTCGTCGTCACCGAGACCGACACGGACGCGTCCGTCGAGGACGCCGATCGTGGCCAGGAGTCGCGCCCGCCTCCCGGACTGCGCGCTTCCATCGCCAGCCCGACCTCCACGCCGTGTGGCGCTGGGAACCCGTGCGCGACGATGGTGGTCTCGAGCGCGACCACCGCCCGCCCGTCGTCGAGGGCAGCGCGGACCTCGTCCGAGAGCTGGATGAGCCCGTTCACGCAGCGGACGCTATCGGCATCGCTCCGAGCTGCTGAACGCAGCGCGCGGCTGCCTCGAGGGCGAGGTCGGGTCCGCCGACGATCCAGCCGGCCGCCAGCGCGTCGCCCGCGCCGCGTCGTGTCGAGAACCTCATCGACGGGAAGCGCGAGCTCGCTCGTCGCCGTCGAACGAGCACCCGAGCGCGCCGCGCTTGAGGATCCAGAACGGCGTCGAATGGGCGACCGACGACGCGCTCCTCGTCCTCGTTGGCAAACACGACGTCGGGGCTCATGGCGCGAACGGCCTCGCTGAACTCGGCCTCGCCTGCGATCGGATCGCGCTCCAGGAGGCGAGATCGACGCTGATACGTGCGCCTCCGGCGCGTGCGAAGCTCGGCGGCATGGGCGCGGCGCTTCTCACGGGCTCGAGCATGAGCGCGTAGCCCGAGACGTGGAGAGATGATCGCAGGCGAGCCACTCGGCGTCCAGATCGGCGCCGCGGAGCCTCGCGCGCTGCGCCGCGGTCCGGATGCCATGCGAGCGCTCGCCTTCTGGTGACACCAGCAGAGCGAGATCGTCCCGTTCCGACCTGCGACAGGCCCGCAGATCTCTCGACGCCATAGGCGGCAAGCTTCGTCCGCGCGAGATCGCCCGCGTCGTCACGCGCCCGTCTGTCCGATGAATCTCGCCCGCTCTCCGAGGGTTGCGACCCAGGCCGCAACGTTGGCCGCCTGGCCTCCCCGGCCCGACACGGATCTCGGCGTCGGTGTCGCCGCGTGCAGCGATCGGTCCCGTCCAGGCGGACGATGACGTCGAGGGTCAGGTCTCCCAGCGTGCAGACGAGCATCGCGAATGTGATCGTAAGATCAGGACATGGACAGCGGCGCAGCGGCGGGGCGGGCTTCGCACCTTTCTCCTCGGAGGGCTCGTCGGCGCATCCGCGGCCGCGTGCGGCGCTGAACCGTCGCCGGCGCGCCTAGCGCCGCCGCAGCCGACCGCGCGGGCTCGCTGCGTTCGAGAGCTACGCCGTGCTACCTCGAGCTGCTCGAGCGCGAGCGCGACGAGAGCCGGCCGACCGCGCCACAGCGCTAGATTTCCCGCCCACCGTGCCGATCTACGAATACCGCTGCCCGAACGGGCACACGCTTCGAGATGTTCCAGCGGATGTCGGATCCGCCCGCCGAGACCTGCGTGACGTGCGGCGCTGGTCCGGTCGAGAAGCTCCTCTTCCCGGTCGCGGTGCACTTCAAGGGCTCAGGCTTCTACTCGACCGACTACGGCTCGCGTAAGTCGAAGGCCGCCAAGGACAGCGAGTCGTCCTCGAGCGAGAAGTCGTCGGACAAGCCGGCGGAGAAGCCGGCGACCGACGCGAAGCCGAAGCCGGCGTCGGACACGAACTAGCTAGCGGCGGGTGCAGCCGGCGCCGTAGAGACGTCCCCTTCGGGGGCGGTAGGGGAGCCGAGCGTCCGAGCCACATGGAGATGACCGCGACGTTGTCCTCGGAGCCGAGGAGCACGGACTCGCCGCCGAGTGAGCTCGGCTCGCCGCCGAGTCGACAGCGCAGCGAGCTCGACGAGCGGAATCGCACCCAGCCGAGCTGTGCCAGCTCCCAGGCCGAGAGGTCGGTCGCGAGCGGCGCGGCCAGCGTGTCTCCCATGAATGGCAGGCGGAGGAACGTGCCGACGCTCGCGATCTCGTTGCCCACGGCATCGGCGACGATCTGCTGCCGGTTGCCGCGCGTGATGTCCGTGTCGGACGGGTCGAGCTGATTCGTCCGGATCCGCGAGTAGACGAGCGCGCGCCGTCCGTCCATGTGCTGCTTCCCCTTGGCGAAGCGCCAGCCCTCCCACTTCGCGCAGCGCGCGGGCTTGTACGGGCAGTCGAAGCGGTTCGAAAGGATCGGCTTCGGCACGTTCACGTCGATGCCGCCGACCGCGTCGATGAGATCCTTGAACCCGTCGAAGTCGACGACGACGACGTGGTCGATCGGGAGTCCGGTCGAGCGCCTTGACGGTCGCGAGCGTCAGCGCCGGGCCGCCGATCTGGTTCGCGGCGTTGATCTTCGACGATCCGTAGCCCGGTATCTCCACGCGGAGATCTCGCGGGATCGAGAGGTACGAGACCCGGTGCGTGCCTGGGTCGAGGTGGAGGAGCATCAGCGAGTCCGAGCGGTTGGCGTCCTTCGCGCCCCGCCGCGCGCCCGCCGTCGGTTCCGATCACGAGGATCGTGGTCGGCTCGGAGAGCAGGGAGCGGTCGCGTTTCGCGAGCTGGCGCCTTCGCACCGCGAGGAAGACGGTCGTTGGCCTTGTCCACGCCACTCGCAAAGACCGGTAGCCGAGGACGCCCCACACGAGGGCGAGGAGAAGGAGGCCGACGACGGCGAGGGCGATCCAGAGGCCCAACGACGCCGGCGCCGTCCGCCCGATCCGGGCGCACGTGCTGGCTGCGTCGTCTGGCGCGTCGCGCTTCCGAGTGGGACTCTGCCCTTCTTGCGGCCGCCGCGATACAGCCGGTAGGGCTTGTCTCCCTCGGCCATCGGGGGCGCTATGGTAGCCCCGCCGTGAGGCCTTCCGGTCGTCACTGGCCCGTTCGCGGCCGACCTCGGCGGTGTCGAAGCGCTCGACCGGCTCGGCTGATGCCGCTCGCCGTGTGCGCAACGCCGATCGGCAATCTGGCGGATGTCACGTTGCGCGTGCTCGAGGAGTTGGGTGCGGCGGACCTCGTCCTCTGCGAGGACACGCGGCACACGCGCATCCTGCTCGAGCGGCACGGGATCACGGCGCGACTGTCGAGCTACCACCGGCACAACGAGGCGGCACGCGCGGCCGGCGTTCTCGAGCGCCTGCGGGCCGGCGAGCGCGTTGCGCTCGTCTCGGACGCAGGTCTTCCGGGCATCAACGATCCCGGCGCTCGCCTGATCGCGGCGGCGTCTGCGGAGGGCATCGAGGTCACGGTGCTTCCCGGCGCCTCGGCCGTTGAAACCGCGTTGGTGGTGAGCGGAGTCAGGCGGCTGATCGCTACCAGTTCGTCGCGGTACCTCCCGCGACGGGCCGGAGAGCTGCGTGTCCTCGCCGGCGAGCTGCGCTCGTGGCCTGGCGCGGTCGTCGCCTTCGAATCGCCCCGGCGGCTTGCCAGCGTCGCTCGGCGTGCTTGCGGCCGAGCTGCCGGGACGGTCGGCCGCCGTCTGCCGCGAGCTCACGAAACGCTTCGAGGAGTCGTGCGCGGCTCGCTCGAGGAGCTCACCGGAGCGCTTCGCTCGAGCCGCCGCGCGGCGAGATCACGCTCGTTCTCGGGCCACCGGGCGGCACGGTTCGCGAGGCAGTGGACGAGGACGCGGCACGCGCCGCAGTCGCCGCGCTCGTCGAGGCCGGCGCGGCGAGGCGCACCGCCGCCGAGGTCGTCTCCGGGCTGACCGGGGTGGCGCGGAACGCGCTCTACCGCGGCTCTCTGTAACAAGACAGTCAAAGTGCGTTGCCCCGGCGTGCGGCTCACGCTACGGTCGACGGATGTTCGCTCGGCGGACAACGAGATGGGTGATGTGCCTCGGCTCCGCGCTCGTCTTGGCGCTCGTCGCGGGGCCGTCTGCGATGGCGTGGGCGTGGCCGGTCGACGGCGCCGTGCTGCGCGGGTTCTCGGTCAGCGGCGACACCTACGCCGCCGGGCAGCATCGAGGCATCACGACATCGCCCTCGGAGCCTCGTCTGCGATACGAGCGCCGGTTTCCGGTGAGGTCACATTTGCAGGACGGCTGCCGACGAACGGGCTGACCGTGACCATCGCGGCAGGCGACTACAAGACGTCCCTCCACTCATCTGGGGGCCCTCCGCGTTCGGCGCGGTGCCAGTGTGGTGGAGGGCGATGTCGTCGCAGAGCCTGGCCCGTCTGGCGAGGCGGAGTACGACCTCCCGTACGTTCATCTCGGTATCCGGGTCGGCGCGAGCGAGAGCTACGTCGACCCACTCGAACTGCTTCCGCCTCGCGAGTACTGCCAGCCCTCCCCCCGGCACCCGAGGCGCCGCCCGCACCTCTTCCGCAGCCGGCGCCCGCGCCGCCGGTGGCTGCGAGCCCTCCGGCTCCGGCGCCTCGACCGCTCCCGCTGCACCTCCCGCCGAGCCCGTTACCGCACAGCCACCAGCTGCCACCACGGCACCGCTCCGGTTGCCGCACCGCGCGCATCGTCTGGCGGGCTTGCAGATTGGCTCTTCGGAGCTGGTGGAGAGGGTGACCCAACACGGCAAGCAGAGCGCAGTGCCTCAAGCTGGCGATCCACCTGCGCACGAGACACTGCGGGCACTCACCCGCGGAACCCACGCGACGCACGCCCGCAGAGCGAGAGTGCAGTAGCTGTCGAGACAGAACACCGGTCGATGCGGGATGTGGCGCCTTTGGCGCGGGACGGCGTGAACAGGGACACCGTCCATCGACGATCCGCGACGGTCAGAGCGCGCCGCCGGTCTTGACGTGACCCGCCGTCGCGGGCGCATCGCACGACGGTCGTGCGAGTGCTTCGAACCGACTTCAGCTGGTCGCACTGCTCGCCGTGACCCTCCTCGGCGGAGCGGCCCTCACCGCCCAGGTGGCCAGAAGCCGACTCCTATCATTGGCGCCCGTGAGCGGATCGGAACGAAGCCGAGGAAGATCCTGGTGGCAGTCGCGTGGCCGTACGCGAGCGGCCTCCGGCACATCGGCCATGTCGCGGGCTTCGGCGTCCCGTCGGACACCTTCGCCCGCTATCACCGGCTCCGCGGGAACGACGTCCTCATGGTGAGCGGGACGGACGAGCACGGAACGCCCGTCATGGTCGCGGCCGACGCCGCGGGCGAGTCGCCGCGTGAGACTGCCGGATCGGTTCAACGAGTTCATTCGAGAGGATCTTCTCGCGCTCGGGCTCTCGTACGACCTCTTCACGCGGACGACGACGAAGAACCACTACCAGCGTCACGCAGGATCTGTTCCGGACGCTGTACGAGAAGGGCTACGTGCGTCGAGCAGCGAGACGCTCGGCGCGTTCTCGCGCCTCGACGGGACACACGCTCCCCGATCGGTACATCGAGGGCACGTGCCCGATCTGCGGCTATCAGCGCGCGCGCGGCGACCAGTGCGACAACTGCGGGAACCAGCTCGATCCCGACTCGACCTGATCGACCCGCGCTCGAAGATCGACGGCACGCCGCCGGTCTTCCGGACCGACGAAGCACCTCTTCCTCGATCTGCCCGCGTTCAAGGAGCAGCTCGACCGAGTGGATCGAGGGCCAAGATGCGTTGGCGGCAGAACGTCCGACGCGTTCTCGCTCAACTTCGTCAAGGAGCTGAAGCCGCGGCCGATCACGCGCGACCTCGACTGGGGTGTCCCGATTCCCGTCGCCGGTTACGACGAACTGCGACGACAAGCGGATCTACGTGTGGTTCGACGCGGTCATCGGGTACCTCTCGGCGTCCGATCGAGTGGGCGGCGAACCGTGGCACCCCCGATGCGTGGCGCGAGTGGTGGCAGAACCCGACGCCGAGCACACGTACTTCATGGGCAAGGACAACATCGTCTTCCACACCGTGATCTGGCCGAGCATGCTGCTCGGGTACGGACGACGGCGGGTCGTACGGTGCAGGACGCGGCCCCCTCGAGGCTCCCCGACAACGTCGCCTCGAGCGAGTTCCTGACGATGGAAGGCAAGAAGTTCAGCTCGAGTCGCGGCGTGCAGATCCTCGTCCGCGACTTCCTGAGTCGATACGACGCCCGATGCGCTTCGCTACTTCCTCACGATCGCAGGCCCCGAGACTCAGGACACGGACTTCACGTGGGCCGAGTTCGTGCGGCGCAACAACGACGAGCTCGTCGCGACGTGGGGCAATCTCGTCAATCGGACGCTCCAGAGCGCGTACAAGAACTTCGGCGCCGTTCCGACGCCGGCATCGCTCGACCGCGGACGACGAGGCACTGCTCGCATGAGGTCGAAAGCGGATTCGACTCGGTCGGCGCGTCTGATCGAGGCCGCGCGCTTCCGGAGCGCGCTCCAGGAGGCGATGCGGCTCGCCGGCGCTCGGCAACCAATACGTCGCCGAGCAGGCGCCGTGGGCGAAGCTGGAGCTCGACCGCGAGCGCGCCGGCGACGATTCTCTACGTCGCGCTCGCGCGTCGTTGACAGTCTCGAAGGTGCTGCTTGCGCCCTTCCTGCCGTTCTCTGCCCAGCGCCTCCACGACACACTCGGCTACGACGGCGTCGATCGCCGGCGCGCTCGAGTTCTGCAGCGGTTCGGAAGACGGCGCCGAAGCACGTCGTGCTGACCGGCGACTACGCGATCGCTGGACGGGCCGATGGGAGTCGAGTGCGCTCCCTGCCGGGACAGACGCTGCGGGAGCCCGACGCCGCTCTTCGCGAAGCTCGACCCGAGCAGCGTGGTCGCCGAGACGAGCTCGCGCGGATGGAGGCCGCCACGGCGGCGTGACCGACTCGCACGCGCATCTCGACGCGTGCGACGAGCCCGCTGCGGCGCTTGATCGAGCGCGCGCAGGCAGCCGGCGTCACGCGGATCGTCACGATCGGCACCGGCATCGAGTCGAGCCGGGCGGCGCTCGCGATCGCCGAGCGCGCACGAGGGCGTCGCACGCCGCTCTGGGATCGACCCGCATCAGGCCGCGGCAACCCGAGGCCGAGCGCCTCGCCGAGCTCCGCGAGCTCCTGGCTCATCCGAAGGCGGTCGCGGTGGGCGAGACCGGCGCTCGACACGGTCCGTCGCTTCGCGACACCCGAGCGAGCAGCGCCGCCTCTTCGACGCGCAGCTCGCTCTCGCCGACGAGCTCGGCCTCCCGGTCGTCGTCCACAACCGCGAGGCGGACGACGAGACGGCCGCTGCTCTTGCTCCGTTCACCGGCACGGTGGTCCTCCACTGCTTCTCGTCGCCCGGCGCTTGTCATGACCGCGGTCGAGCGTGGCTACTACGTCTCGTTCGCCGGCAACGTGACGTTTCCGAATGCGGTCGCGCTGCGCGAGGCCGCCAGCGCGGTTCCGGCGGACAGGATCCTCGTCGAGACCGACAGCCCGTACCTCGCGCCGCAGCCGATGCGCGGCGCGCGGAACGAGCCTGCCAACGTGGTGCACACGGTCGCGTGTCTCGCCGAGGCGCGGCGAGCGCCACGGTCGAGGCCGTCGCCGCCCAGACGCACGCGAATGCCGCCGCAGCATTCGGGTTGGCATGACGCGTCGCGCCCAAAGAAGGCGCTCGGCCAGCACTTCCTCGTCGACGAGAACATCCTCGGTGTGATCGAGCGACTGCAGCGATCTCGGCTCGACGGACGTCGTGCTCGAGGTCGGCCCGGGTCTCGGCATCCTCACGCGCCGTCTCGCCGAGCGAGCGGCTCGTCCACGTCGATCGAGCTCGATCGCTCGCTCGAGCCGGAGCTGCGCGCCGCGCTCGGCGCGTACTCGAACGTTCGTCTGATCTGGGAGACGCACTCCAGCTCGCGATCGACGAGCTCGAGCCGAACCGACCAAGCTCGTCGCCAACCTCCCGTACAACGTCGCGACTCCGCTCGTGGTCGAGACCCTCGAGCACGCACCGTCGCTGCGAGCGCTGGTGCGTGATGGTGCAGCGCGAGGTGGCCGACCGCTTCTTCGCCGAGCCGAGGACGAAGGCGTACGGCGCGGTCTCGGTGCTCGTGCAGCTCTCCGCGCCGGAAGGTGGGCTTCCATGCCGTTTCGCCGTCGGTGTTCCGTCCGCCGCCACGAGTCGACTCCGCGCTCGTGGCCTTCGAGCGTGACGTCGTCGCGCCCATCTCGGATGTGCGACCCGCAGTCGAGGCGGCTTTCGCGCATCGTCGCAAGACCGCCGCGAACTCGATCGCCCTCGCGGGACTCGCGTCGCGGACGACGAGTCGCGAGAGGCGCTGAACGCGATGGGACATCCGGTGAACGGCGCGCGCCGAGGAGCTCGAGCCGCGCGGAGTTCGTCCAGCTCGCGGAGTTGCTCGCGATGAGCCGCGGCGACGAGCGTTCGCCGAAGATCAACCTCGCGCTCGTCGTCGGACCCGCCGCGCGACGACGGCAAGCACGAGGTCGTCGACCGTGCTGCAGCGAATCGACCTCCACGACGAGATCGAGGTCGAGCCGGCGGACGCGCTGGTCGTCGACGGGTTCGCCGAGGACACGATCGTCCGCGAAGCGCTACTCGCGCTTGGCCGACGCCGCCGGTGTCGCGCCGCGCTGGCGCGTCCGGATCGAGAAGCGGATCCCGGTCGCCGCCGGACTCGGCGGTGGGAGCAGCGACGCCGCGACCGCCTTGCAGCTGGCCAACGCCAGCTCTCGATGCGCCCTGCTCGTCCGACGAGCTCCATCGCATCGCCGCGCGGGATCGGCGCTGACGTCCCGTTCTTCCTGCGCGTCGGCGCGCAGCTCGGCGACGGGCGACGGCACAGGCTCACGCCGGTCGAGCTGCCGTCCGACTACTGGCGTCGTGCTCGTCGTGCCCGACGGCGACGCGAAGGAGTCGACCGGCAAGCCGTCTACGCCGCATTCGACGACGCGCGGCGGAGCCGACGGCTTCGAGGAGCGAGCCGACAGCCTGCGACTCGCGCGCTCGCGGCGACGAGGACTCCTCGCGGAGCTGGCAGGGCTCCCGCGAACGACCTCGCCTCGTCGTCCGCTCGCGCAGGAGCTGATGGCAGCCGGCGCGTTCCGCGCGGATGTCTCCGGGCGCGGGGCCGACGGTGTACGGCGCTCTTCGAGTCGAGGCCGACGCCGATTCGGCGGCAGCCGGTTGCTCGACGTCGCGGGCCGCACGCTGGTCGCGCGCCCGGTCGACGCCGGACGATCTGCCGGGACGTGGCAAGATGACCGCTCGCTCTGGGGCGTGGCCAAGTGGTAAGGCAACGGGTTTTGGTCCCGTGATCCCAGGTTCGAATCCTGGCGCCCCAGCCTCCGTGCCGTCGAAGCGACGAGAGGAGCACTCGGAGCCGTCGTCATGGCGGCCGGTCTCGGCACGCGGATGCGCTCCGAGGTCCCGAAGCACCTTCACCCGATCCTCGGGCGGCGGATGGTCGACTGGGTGCTCGCGTCGTCCGCGAGGCTCGGAGTCGATCCGCTCGTCGTCGTCGCCGCGCCCGGCGACCGCGGCGCGCCTTCGACGGGCTGGAGGTCGCGGTGCAGAAGAGCCGCGCGGCACGGGCGACGCCGTTCGCTGCGCGCGGCCGTTCTCGAAGGCCGGGCCGACGACGTCCTCGTTCTCTCCGGAGACACGCCGCTCCTCACGCTCGCGCATCCTCCGTGAGCTCGTCGACGACGCATCGCCGCGAGCAGGCGTCGCGGCGACCGTTCTCTCGTTCGAGCCCGACGACCCGAAGCAGTACGGCCGTGTGCTGCGTCGCCGGACGGGCAGGCTCGCCGCGATCGTCGAGCATCGCGACGCGACCGCCTGAGCAGCGCGCGGTGCGCGAGGTCAACTCGTCCATCTACGTCTTCCGGGCAGATAGCTTGTGGCCGGTGCTCGACCGGCTCGACGCCGCACAACGCGCAGGGCGAGCTCTACCTGACCGACTCGGTCGCCATCCTCGTCGCGGACGGCGAGCGGGTCGCGGTGCACAAGGGAGGGGATCCGGTGGAGACGGAGGGTGTGAACACGCGGGTCGAGCTGGCTGCCGCCGCGGCTGCGCTCCGCGACCGGATCAACGAGGCGCACATGCTCGCCGGCGTCACGATCGTCGATCCCGCGAGCACGTGGATCGACGCCGACGCGATGCTCGAGCCCGACGCCGTCGTGCATCCCGTTCACCGTGATCCGCGGTGCGTCGACGATCGCGGCGCGCGCCGAGGTCGGTCCGCACGCGGTCGTCGTCGAGTCGACCGTCGGGCGAGGACGCGCTCGTTGGGCCGTTCTGCTACCTCCGGCCCGGCACGGTGCTCGGCGCAGGCGCGAAGGCCGGAACCTTCGTCGAGCTGAAGAACTCGCACGTCGGGCGAGCGGACGAAGGTGCCCCATCTCACGTACCTCGGGCGACGCCGACGTCGGGGCCGGACACGAACATCGCGGCCGGGAACATCACGGCCAACCAGGAGCACACGCGCGTCGAAGGAGCGGACGACGATCGGTCGCAACGTCAGGACTGGGGTCGACAATGCGTTCGTCGCCCCGGTGTCAGATCGGCGACGACGCATGGATTGCAGCCGGCTCCGTGATCACGGAGGATGTACCTGCGGGCGCCCTGGCGATCGCCCGGGCGAAGCAGGTCGAACAAGGAAGGGCGCGGTGGAAAGCGGGACGATTGAGCAGACGCTGCCGGGCCTCGAGACGGCGAGACGTCCCGGACGTGGCGATGACGACGGGCCACGCCATCCCCCTCACGCCGCAGAAGCGGCTGATGGTGTTCGCGGGCCGCTCGCACCCGGAGCTCGCGCAGCGCGAATCGCCGAGCAGCTCGGCGTCGAGCTCGGCGAGATCGAGCTCGACGACGTTCGCGAACGGCGAGACCTACTGTCGCTACTGCGAGTCGATCCGCGGCGCCGACGTCTTCCTCGTCCAGACCGGCTGCCAGCCCGTCGACCAGAACCTCATGGAGCTGCTGTTCATGATCCAGGCGGCCAAGCTCGCGTCGGCGAAGCGCATCACGGCCGTGATTCCGCTGGTTCCCGTACTGCGCGCCAGGACCGCAAGGCGAAGCCGCGCGAGCCGATCTCGAGCGCGCCTCGTCGCCGACATGATCCAGCGTCGCCGGCGCCGACCGCGTGCTGACGATGGACCTGCACGCCGGCCAGATCCAGGGCTTCTTCACGATCCCGGTCGACCACATGACCGCGCAGCAGCTCTTCGCTCGCCACTTCCGTGACCTCGGCTTGTACGGGCGACGGGCGTCGTCTCGGTCGCGCCCGACGCCGGGCGCGCGAAGTATGGCCGTGCGCTTCGCCGACATGCTCGACGCCGACTTCGCGATCATGCACAAGACGCGTCCCGGTCAGCGACGAGGCTGCCATGACCGAGGTCGACCGGCAGCGTGCGCGACAAGGTCTGCATCGTCGGCGACGACGTGATCACGACCGGGCGGCACGCTGCATCGCGGGCGCGCGTGCTCTGCGCGAGCAGGGCGCCAGCGAGGTCTGGATCTACGCGACGCACGGCTGCTCAACGGGAGGCGCCTCGAGCGGCTCGGCGGCTGCCGACGACATCGCCGGCATCGTCGTCGACCGACACGGTGCCGATCGACCCGCTGAAGCAGCCGGACAACCTGACCGTCCTGACCGGTGTCGGGCCTGCTCGCCGAGACGATCATGAACGTACTTCGCCGACGACTCCGTCTCGGCGATCTTCGGCGGCGAGAACCAGCTGCTTCTGGCACAGCGCGTCGGAATCCGCGAGCGCCGTTCCGGTCCGCAGACTCGAAAGGGCAGCTTCGCGACGCGTCGTCGCGGCGTCGCAACCTGGCTTGCCATCGCTACAATCCGCCGCCGTGTCCGGAGACAGGCTGAAGCTCGAAGTACGCGAGCGCGAGGAGATCGGCTCGCGCCACACGCGGCGCCTGCGCTCGCAGGGGCTCATCCCTGGCGTCCTCTACGGGAAGGGTCACGCGCGGCCGATCGTCGTTCCGGAGCGGGCTGCGCCGCGCCGCGATGACAGGGCCATCGGGGCTGCACGCGATCCTCGACGTCGTGATCGAGGGCGCAGACGACCGTGCATCCCTCGATCCTCGCCGAGTACCAGCAGAGACCCCATCCGCGGAACCATCTCGCACATCGACCTTCGCGAGGTGCGGCTCGACCAGCCCATCCACGCGACCGTCGTCGTGCACCTGATCGGCGAGCCGGCTGGCGTCAAGCTGGGCGGGATGCTCTCACTCGTTGCGCGTGAGATTCAGGTCGAAGCGCTGCCGGCTGACGTCCCGAGCACATCGACGTCGACGTATCCGCACATGGACATCGGAGATGTCCTCCGTCTGCGTCAGACATCGGCGCGATCGAGAACGTGACGCTGCTCGACGATCCGCAGGAGACGGTGATCGCGACCGTGTCGGTGCCGCGCGCGGATTCACGGAGCTCGAAGAGGCCGAGGCCGCCGAGGCCGCTGAGGCGGCAGCCGAGGGCGGAGGCCGAGGGAGGCGCAGTCGAGAGGCGATGCGAGGCCGAGTCGGCGGACGCCGACGGGAGCTCCGACACCGAGGAGTAGTCAGTGCGCCTCTTCCGTCGGGGCGAGTCAGCCTCGACGCTCGAGTTGCTCGTCGCGGGCCTCGGCAACCCTGGCCCGCGCCACGAGCGCGACCGCCACAACGTCGGCTGGATGGTCGTCGACGAGCTCGGCGACGACGGCACGGCGGCGTCGTTCCGGTCGAAGTTCAACGGCCGCATCGCGGATGTTCCGGATCGACGGATCACGGCTGGCACTGCTCGAGCCGGAGACCGTACATGAACGAGTCCGGACGCTCCGATCGCCGCGGCGGCGCGTCTTCACAGGTCGAGCCGGCGGATGTGCTCGTCGTGCACGACGACGTCGACCTCGAGCTCGGCCGGCTTGCAGGCGCGGCGCGGGCGGCGGCCTCGCGGGGCACAACGGGCTTCGCTCGATCGCGCAGGTGCTCGGTACGCCCGACTTCGTGCGTCTGCGAGTCGGTGTCGGACGGCCCGGGCCGGGGCGATCCGCGTGATGTCGGCTGATTTCGTGCTCTCGCCGTTCAGAGGCGCATGAGGATCGGGACGGGATCGTCGCGCGGGCGGCCGACGCGGTCGAGGTCGATCGTCGCCGAAGGTCTCGAGGCTTCGCGTAACGCCGCTTCAGCGAGCGGAGCAGCGCACCGCGCGTGCGCTGCGGCTACGATCACCCCGCGGGACGCAATTCTCGCCAGCCGCATGGACCCAGCCCATTCACCGCTCACGGGGCTCGTCGACGCCTCGCCGAGAGCAGAACGCTTTCGCGCATTCGCAGACGACTTCCCGGCGAACGCGCGTGTCTCCGAGGCCGGTCCTCGCGCTCTCTCCTCGCCGGCGCTCCACGTCACGCTCGGCCGCCCGCTCGTCGTGCCTCCTCGCCGAGGACGAGGAGGCGCGCGATCTCGCCGAGGCGGTCGGCTGGTACGTCGATCCGGCAGAGCGTCGCGACTGCTCCCGAGCCGTGGGGTTCACGCCGGATCCGGCCTCGAGCCGCCCGCTCACCTGGTCGGCGAGGCGCGCTCGCGCCTCCAGCAGTCGAACGCTGCGGGCCTCGTCTGCGTCTCGGCGCGCTGCGCTCGCCGAGGCGCATCCCCGCGGGAGGCGCGACCGCGATGTCGTGAGCCTCAGTCGCTCTGACGGCGCGCGGCCCGACGCGCTCGTCGAGTCACTGGCTCGCGTCGCGGGCTACGAGCGCGTCGAGCGGGTGGAGGAGCGCGGGCAGATCGCGGTGCGCGGCGGTCTCGTCGACGTCTTCCCGAGCACTGGCCGCGAGCCGCTGCGCGTCGGGAGTTCTTCGGTGACGACATCGAGCAGATCCGAGGCGTTCTCGCCGTTCACGCAGCGCGCGCTCCATCGCGGTCGACGAGTCCGTCGGTCTTCCCGGCGACGCGAGCGGGTGCGACTGGCGACCCGGAGCTCGCTGTGCATCGCCGAGGACGACGGCGACCTCGTCCCGCTGCTCGATCGCGCCGCCCGATCTCGTCTGGCAGCTCGACGACGTCGTCGGTCTGTGGAGGAGGAGGGACTCGACGCGCCGCACCCTCGAGGGCGCGGCGCGAGCTCGACGCGCTTCCCGCGGTCGCAGCAGCACGTCTTCGAGGCCCAGCGACCGGCGATCGCGGCCCGCAGGCCTCGCCGAAGCCGGAGAACGAGCTCGCCGCGATGGTCCGTCAGGGACGCCGCGTGATCGTGACGTTCCCGCACCAGGGCGAGGCGCTACGGACTCAGCGCGCTGCTCCGGAGGGTCGAGACCGATCGTTCGGGACGACGTCGACGCCTTGCCGGCGCGAGCCGTCCGCTCGCATTCGTCGTCAGCCCGGCTCGGCCGCGGCTTCGTCTGGCGCGACCTCGGCGTCGCGCTGCTTCCCGACACGCAGGTCTTCCGCAAGCGCCCCCGCGGGTCGACGCGCGGCTCGGCCGCGCGCTCCAGTCGTTCGCCGACCTGCGCGTCGGCGACTACGTCGTGCACGAGGATCACGGCGTCGGGCGAGCTGCTCGGCTTCGAGACGAAGGACGTCGCTGGGGTCACCCGCGACTACCTCTTCCTCGCGTTCAGCGGCGAGGACCGGCTCTACGTCCCGCACGAGCAGATCGCGCAAGGTCTCGCGCTACATCGGCGCCGACGCGCAAGTCGCCGGCGCTCTCGAAGCTCGGCGGCAAGGCGTGGCAGAACCTCGAAGAGCCGCGCGCGCGCGTCCGTGCGAGAGCTCGCCGGCGAGCTGCTCGCGCTCTACGCGCAGCGCCAGCGCAGCCGGTTGGGCGAGCCTCGACCTCTGACGAGCGACTGGCTCGAGCGCCTCGAGAGCTCGTTCCCGTACCGCGAGACGGACGACCAGCCGCAGGCGATCGAGGCCGTCGAAGGAGGACCTCGAGGCCGGCAGGCCGATGGACCGGCTCGGTGTGCGGCGACGTCGGCTTCGGCAAGACCGAGGTCGCGCGTGCGGCGCCGCGTTCGCGGTCGCGCTCAACGACCGGCAGACGCTCGTGCTCTGTCCGACGACGATCCTCGCCGAGCAGCACTGGAACACCTTCCGCGAGCGCTACCGCGACTTTCCGCTGCGCGTCGAGATGGTCTCGCGCTTCCGGAGCCAGGCCGACCAGACGCGCGTCCTCGCGGACTTCAGCGAGGGCAAGGTCGACGTGCTCGTCGGGACGCACCGCATCCTCTCGCGCGACGTCATCCCGAAGAACCTCGGGCTCGTCGTCCTCGACGAGGAGCAGCGCTTCGGCGTCGCCCAGAAGGAGCTCCTGCGCTCGCTCCGGCTCGAGGTCGACGTGCTCGCGCTCTCCGCGACGCCGATCCCGCGCACGCTCCACATGTCGCTGTCGGGCTGCGCGACATCTCGATCATCGAGACGCCGCCCGATCGGGACGCCGGCCGATCCGGACGCACGTCGGGCGAGTACGACGAAGAGCTGATCAAGACTGGCGCTCGAGCGCGAGCACGCGCGCGGCGGGCAGGCGTTCTACCTCCACAACCGCGTCGAGACGATCGACGAGGCGGCGGAGAAGCTCGCGGCAGCTCTGCCCCGGCCTGCGTTTCCTCGTCGCGCACGGCCAGATGGCCGAGAGCGCGAGCTCGAGGAGCGCATGCACGCGTTCCTCGCCGGCGACGCCGACGTGCTCGTCTCGACGACGATCATCGAGTCCGGGCATCGACATCCCGCAGGCGAACACGCTCGTCGTCGAGCGCGCCGACGCGCTCGGGCTCGCGCCAGCTCTACCAGATCCGCGGTCGCGTCGGCCGCTCCGACGTCCCCGCGCACGCGTACCTCTTCTACCCGGACGCGTCGGAGCTGACCCCGAGGCCCGAGCCCGCCTCGCGACGCTCGCCGACCACACCGAGCTCGGCGCGGGCTTCCAGATCGCGATGCGCGACCTCGAGATCCGCGGCGCCGGCGACCTGCTCGGCGCCGAGCAGTCGGGTCACGTCGCCGCGCTCGGGTTCGAGCTGTACGTCGAGATGCTCGACGAGGCGGTCGCCGAGCTCTCCGGGCGACGGCGCGCGGCCGCGCGCCCGGTCGCGCGTCGACGCGCGCGTCGACGCCTACGTCCCGCGGCGTACGTCGCGGCCGAGGCGCTGAAGATCGACCTCCACCGCCGCATCGCGCTCGTCGAGAGACGAGGACGAGCTGCGCGAGCTCGCGGCTCGCGACCGAGGATCGCTACGGCCCGCTGCCCGAGCCGGTCGAGAACCTGTTCGCGATCCAGGAGGCGAAGCTGAAGCTCGCGCAGACTCGGCGCCGACTACCTCGTCGTTCCGCGGTGGCCGACGTCACCGTCGGCCCGCTGGCACTCGGCTCGGCCGAGGTGCGCTCGCTGCGTGCGGGGTCGCGCCGACGCTCATCTACTCGACGCAGAAGCGCGAGGTCTCGCTGCGCGTCGAGTCGCTCGAGGGCGCGCTGGAGCTGCCCGATGCTATCGTCGAGGCCCGTCTGGCCGCATAGCTGCGGCCCTTCTCTCATGGTCCCACATCGCGCTTCAGCTTCTGATGACGGTCCACAACCCCTGCCTAACACCCGCCTCGGCTATAAGAGACGAGCTCTGATGACGGCCGCACGTGACATTCTCGCGCTCCTCCTCGTCCCTCGCGACAGTGGCACTCGCCGCGACGGCGTGCGGTGACGGCTCCGACAGCGTCCCGCCGGACGCGGTCGCGGTCGTCGACGGCACGGAGATCTCGAAGGCGGACCTCGACGAGCTGATGCGCCCGGTCGAAGAAGGGCTACGAGGCGAGCAAGCCAGGCGTTCCCGAAGGCGGGGACGCCCGAGTACCAGAGCATCCAGACGCGGCACGTCGCGTACCTCTCGTCGAGCTCGCGGAGTTCCATCAGGCGGCGCGCCGACCTCGGCGTGACGGTGACGCGAGAAGGACGATCGACAAGACCGCGGAGCAGACATGATCAAGGACCCGCTTCGGCGGCAAGCGCGCAGAGCTACGAGAAGGCGTTGAAGACCAGCGGGGCTTCACGCCGAGCTGTACCGCGAGAGAAGGCGCTCGCAGGTCTCCGCGCTCTCTCGAAGAAGATCTTCGACGCGGTCACGAAGGACGTCGACGGTGTCGGATCAGGAGATCCTCGCGTACTACACGCAGAACCAGTCGCAGTACGGGACGCCCGAGTCGCGCGACGTGCGGCACATCCTCATCGCCGAGTCAAGAGCAAGGACGGCTCAGGTCGACTTCGAGGCCAGCAAGGCGAAAGGCCGACGCAGGATCTACGCGCAGCTGAAGGCGAGGCGCCGACTTCGCGACGCTCGCCAAGCAGATCTCCGCCGATCCCGGGCAGCAAGGACACCGGCGGGAAGCTCACGATCTCGACGCGGCCAGACCGTTCCGGAGTTCGACAAGGTCTCCTTCGAGCTCGAAGACCGGGGCGACTCTCGAAGCCGGTCAAGACGCATGTACGGCTACCACGTGATCCAGGCCGTCTCCGACGTTCGGAAGGCGACCACGACGCCCATCGACAAGGTCAGAGCGACGATCCAGCACCACGCTTCTCGCAGGCGAAGCGCAACCAGGAGATGCAGAAGTGGGTCGAGGACCTGCAAGGCCGACTACGCGGGGCAAGGTCAGCTACGCGGCGGGCTATGAGCCGCCCGCAGCTACCGCGAGCACCCACCGACGACCACCAGTAGGGTCTCGGCCGATGAGTCTCCTGCGGAGGCGTCTCATCGACCTCCAGGAGCTGACCCGGCACCTACGCCGAGAGTGCCCCTGGGATCGCGAGCAGACGGAGCGCACGATCGTTCCGCACACGGTCGGAGGAGGCGTACGAGGTCGCCGATGCCGCGCTGGCCGGTGACGCCCGGATGCGCTCCGCGGCGAGCTCGGCGACCTGCTCTTCCAGGTCTACTTCCTCGCGCTGCTGCTCGAGGAGCGCGGGCGAGGGCAGACCTCGAGGCGGTGGCCCGCGACGTGCACGCAGAAGCTCGTCCGGCGGCATCCGCACGTGTTCGGCGACGCCGAGGCGCGAACCGCCGGGTCGGGTGCGCGAGCGCTGGGAGGAGATCAAGACCGAGCAGGAGGGTCGCGAGGGGATCTTCCACGACGTTCCCGACGTCGCTTCCTGCGCTGCTCCAGGCGCGCAAGGTGCAGCGCAGGGCGGCGACCGTCGAGCTACGACTGGCCCGATCTCGACGGGCCGCTGGACAAAGATGCGCGAGGAGCTCGGCGAGCTCGAGGAGGCGATCGCTCGGACCGGCGTGCCCGGCTCCGGAGACCGAGCCCGACGCGCGACGTCGTTCACGGAGCTCGGCGACCTCCTCTTCACGGTCGTCAACGTCGCGCGGAGGCTGAACGTCGATCCCGAGCTCGCGCTGCGCGCGACGACGCGGCGCTTCGTCGAGCCGGCGTCGAGCTCGCCGCCGATCTCGCACCGCGCACGCCGGCGACGACTGGCGGACGCCTCGATCTCGACGCACAGGACGCGTACTACGAGCGGGCGAAGGAGAAGTCGCGATGAGCGCGATCGCCCAGGTGCACGCCACGCCAGCTCCTCGACTCGCGTGGCAACCCGACGCTCGAGGTCGACGTGCGACTCGGTCCGGGCGCGTTCGGACGCGCGGCCGTCCCGTCCGGGGCGTCGACGGGCGAGCACGAGGCCGTCGAGCTGCGCGACGGCGATCCCGACCGGCTTGCTCGGCAAGGGCGTGCTGCAAGGCGGTCGCAGAACGTCAACAGCGAGATCGCGAGCGCGCTCGCTCGGCATCGACGCCGCACGATCAGCGCGCGCTCGACGCGAGCTGCTGATCGAGCCTCGACGGAACGCCGAACAAGAGCGCGGCTCGGCGCGAACGCGATCCTCGGCTGCTCGCTCGCCGCCGCGAAGGCGGCCGCCGCGCGATGCGGGCAGCCCGCTCTACCGCTGGCTCGGCGGCGACGGCAGCGCGCGACGTCTGCCGGTGCCGCTGCTGAACGTCGTCAACGGCGGGGCGCACGCCAGCAATCGCCTCGATCTCCAGGAGTTCATGCTCGTCCCCGGTCGGCGCTGAGACCTTCTCGCGAGGCGCTGCGCATCGGCGCCGAGGTCTTCCACGCGCTGAAGGCACGTCGCTGCACGAGCGCGGTCTGCGACCGGCGTCGGCGACGAGGGCGGCTTCGCGCCCGATCTCGAGTCGACGCGAGGCGGCGATCGAGGCGATCCTCGAGCGGCCGATCGAGCCGGGCACCGTGAGCGACGTCGCGATCGCGCTCGACCCGGCCGCGAGCGAGGTCTACCGCGACGGGCGCTACCGCCTTCGAGGCGAGCGGCGCACGCTCGACGCCGTCGGCGATGATCGACGTACTGGCGCTGCACTCGCCGACCGCTACCCGATCGTCTCGATCGAGGACGGGCTCGACGAGGACGACTGGGACGGCTGGCGCGACGCTCACCGACGGCGCTCGGCGACCGCGTGCAGCTCGTGGGCGACGACCTGTTCGTCACGAACGTCGAGCTGCCTGCGCCGCGGGCATCGAGCGAGGGCGTCGCGAACGCGATCCTCGTCAAGGTCAACCAGATCGGCACGCTCACCGAGACGCTCGACGCGATCGAGCTCGCGCCAGCGCAGCGGCTACGCGACGCGTCATGTCGCACCGCTCGGGCGAGACCGAGGACACGACGATCGCCGACCTCGCGGTCGCGCGTCGAACGCCGGCCAGATCAAGACCGGCGCGCCGTGCGCGCACCGACCGCGTCGCGAAGTACAACCAGCTCCTGCGGATCGAGGAGGAGCTCGGCGAGCGAAGCGCCGTACCCGGGCTGGTGACCGTCTCCAGCGCGGGCCGCTAGCCTGTCGGCGAGTGCCTCGTCCGCCGCGACGAAGATCGTCGCCACGATCGGCCCCGTCGTCGGCGCACGAGGCGCACTTGCGGCGCTCGATCGATGCGCGGGATGGACGGCGTCCGCCTCAACTTCTCGCACGGCACGCCACGACGACCACGAGCCAGCGCGCGCCGCACGCGTCCGTGCCGAGGCGCAGGCGGGTCGTGCCGCTCGCGCCTGATCGCCGACCTCCAGGGCCCGAAGACTCCGGATCGGCGAGCTCCGACGCGCCAGCTGATGCTCGAGCGACGGGACGTCGTCGATCGCCGGGCGAGGACGCGGTGCGCGCGACGAGCGACCTCCCGGTCGCGCCGGACGTCCTCGGCTCAGTGCTCGAGGCCGGTGACGACGATCCTCATCGACGACGGCCACGTGCGTGCTCGCGGCGTCGAGCGCATGGACGGCGCGCGAGCGCTGTGCGAGGTCGTCACGGGCGGCGTCGAGCACTCGCACAAGGGGCGTCAACGTGCCCGGCGTCCCGCTGCCGATCCCGTCGCTGACCGAGAAGGACCTCGACGATCTCGACTTCGCGCTCGAGCTCGGCGTCGACTTCATGTCGCGCTCTCGTTCGTCCGCACCGTACCTCGACGTCGCGGCGCTGCAAGTCACGCTGATCGAGGCCGCGCGGCTCGCACGGCGCTGGGTGATCGCCAAGATCGAGTTGAAGGAGGCGATCGCCGCAGCTCGACGCGATCCTCGACGTCGCGGACGCCGTGATGATCGCGCGCGGCGATCTCGGCGTCGAGATCGGCGCGGCCGAGGTGCCGCTGCTGCAGAAGCAGATCATTCTCGCGCGCGCTCGAGCGCGGGAAGCCGGCGATCACGGCGACGCAGATGCTCGAGTCGATGATCCACCGCGCCGGAGCCGACGCGAGCCGAGGCGCTCCGACGTCGCGAACGCGATCCTCGACGGCACGTCGGCGCTCATGCTCTCGGCCGAGACCGCCGTCGGCGAGTATCCCGGTCGAGGCGGTCGCGACTGATGGACGCGCATCGCGCGTGCGCGTCGAGCCGAGCCTCGGATACCGGCACCAGCTCCCGTCCGCGCTCGAGGAGCCGACCGTCGGGTCAGCGCGATGTCGAACGCGGCCTGCGACCTCGCCGAGGCGCTCGGAGCGAAGGCGATCATCGTGCCGACCTTCACCGGTCGCACGGCATCTGCCGTCGCACGCCTGCGTCCGCGCAGGCCGGTCGTTGCGCTGACCCACGTCTCCGCATCGCTCCAGCACATGGCGATCGAGTGGGGTGTGACGCCGCTCGAGATCGCCGAGGTCACCGACGTCGAGGAGCTCTGGGGACGCTCGATCGCGGCTGCGCGCGACGCCGGAATCGTGGCGCCCGGAGACCGCGTCGTCCTCACCGCCGGCACCGCCGTGAACATCCCCGGCTCGACGAACGTGATCAAGGTCGACGTCGCCTAGCCGGGGAGGGCTGCGCGACCGCACGCCGAACCTGGCGTCGTGGCAGGGAGGGCCAAGGAGAAGGCGTCGTCGGGACGTCGAACGAGACCGAGCAGCGCAGCGGGCGTCGCCGTCTTCGGCTGCTCTGGGCAGTCGCGATCGTCGGGTCTCGCGTCTATCTCTACTACCGGCCGATCGCCTCGTACCTCGAGACGCGCAACGACCTCGCGACGAGTCGCGCCGACGTCGAGTCGCTTCGGCTCGTCAAGGCCGAGCTCGAGCTCCGGCCTGGTCAACTCGACGAGCGTCGACTCGATCGAGCGTGAAGGCGCGGCGAATCGGCTACGTGAAGCCGGGCGAGCGCCTGTTCGTCGTGAAGGGCATCCCGGCCTGGCGCAAGGCTCGCAGCTCGGGCGACGGCACTCGGCCGTAGGCTTGAGCTCATGGACGATCGCGCTCGTCGTCGAACGGCAGCTCGGGCGCGCCTCCGCGCGCCTTCGGGCGAGTGGTCGTGCCGCTGTCCGTTCGGTCTGCCGGCGGTGACCGAGCAGGAACCGTACGACTCCGAGGGACGCCCTTTCCGACGACGTACTACGTCACCTGCCCGCATCTCGTCTCGGCGATCGCGCGCCTCGAAGCGGCAGGCGGTGTCGAGCGCTGGAGCGACGCGGCGGCTGCGGACGAGGCGCTGCGGAGTCACTGGAGCCGGCAACGAGCGAGCAACGCGGAATTGCGTCGGGAGCTCGCCGGTCGCTCGCGCGGCACGGATGGTGGAGCGTCGCTCGACCTGGGATCGGCGGCTCGCGTTCGCCGGAGCATCTGAAGTGCCTCCATGCGCATATCGCGTACGCCCTCGCTCGGCCGGGCTACGAGCTCGGAGAGCGCATGCTCGAGGAGGTCGTCGATCCGTGGCCGCGCCGAACGCTGCTGCTTGCGGACTTGACATCACTAATCTGCCGCCTCGTGTCGGCAGACGTCGAGAGCGCGCGACTGGAGTGGGAGCTCGCATACCGCGACGTCGCCGCGATGGCGCGTGACCCGGTGCTCGAGGAGCGCCTGCGGTCTCAGCTCGATCGTGATCACGACGGAGCTCCGGCGACGAGTCGGCGGCACGTTCACGCTCCGCGAGCTCGCCAATGCGTACTCGAGCGCCGATGGCTGGGCGCACGACGTGCTGTCGGAACAGGACGCCCCGGGATGGCCTCGCACGCTGGCGTTGGTCGAGGGCGCGGCCTTCCACGTCTATGCGCGCGGGGCAGTGGACTACGCACCGTGACGATGCTCGAGCGACCGAGTCGCGAGACGGGCCGCGCGCGCGCAAGACGTCGGCGCCCGGTGGTTCGTGCCGCGCTGATCGTGATCGGCGCCGTGCTGGTGTTTCTGCTCGGAATCGCATTCGCGCGGACGCTCGACGAGCGGCCGAAGCCAACCGGCCCCGAGACGATCGTGCGCACGCTCCACACCTCTTCCACAAGACGCGCCGCCCCGCACGGTGACCGTGACGGTCACCACTCCCGACTACAGCTTGTCCTGACTAGGCTCGTCGGATGCTTCGAGCAGCCCGGCGAGGATGATCCCGACGGCGCAGGCGAGGCTGATCCAGATGCCGATCCCGCGGCTCGCGAAGAAGAAGCTGTCGGGGATCGAGACGATGCGAACTAGGACGAGGATCGTGGCGATCGAGCCGATGCCGATCGAGACGAGGGCTCTCGGGCACCGACGCGGGCATGCTCACGCCCGCCTCGCGCACGACGACGAGGACGCATGGCCGCGAGACCGAGGAACAGCACGATCTTCCCGATCGTGCCGGTGTGCCAGCCGATCACGGATACCGTCGTGCCGTTGCCGTCCCCCGAGTACCACCCGGTCAGCGCAGAGACGGCGAGGAGCAATCCGAAGAGGAATGTGAGACGTCCGCCCATGCCGGAGAGCTCCGCCGGCACCCGGCAACGACATGCGTCCACGTCCTCTCGGGCGCTCCATCGCGTGAAGCATATGACCTCCTACCGACGGGACAGGCTTCACGTGACGGAATCCGGTTCTAGAATTCGCTCGTGGCCCGTCCAGCTTCGTCGATCCCGCAACCGCCACCCGTCGAGGACGAGCCCCCGCTCGATCCCGACGCGATCCCGCGGTCGTACCTGTACCACCGAGCGAAGCGAGCGGCGAGGGCTCGCAGGCATCGTGAGAAGCGCTGGGCGGGTGTCCGCTTCTGGCTCGTTCTCGCGCTCGTCGTCGTGGTCGCGGCTGTGCTCGCGGCGCGAACGCTCGGTGAGATCGAGCGCGTCTTCGGCCTGTAGATGACCGACATCGCAGCCGTGGCAGAGGCCCGGGGATTCGCGCTCGGCGCGCTCGTGTTCAGGCGCCGGGATCGGCGCGCTCGCCACCGAGATCACGGCCTCCCGCCTGCTCGCGCCCTACTTCGGCTCGTCCACGATCGTCTGGGCGAACCTCATCGGGATCGTCCTCGGCGCGCTCGCGCTCGGCTACTGGCTCGGTGGACGTCTGGCGGATCGCCGTCCGAGCCGAGGCTGCTCGGGCGATCGTGCTCGCCGCCGCCGCGTTCATCGCGGTGATCCCGTTCGCCGCGAAGCCGTTCCTCGACTACACCGGTCGAAGGCCTCGACACTGCGTCAGCAGGCGCGGTGATCGGGAGCTTCCTCGCCGTACTGCTGCTCTGCGCCCCGCCCGTGGTCCTCCTCGGGATGGTCTCGCCGTTCGCGATCCGGCTCGCCGTCTCGTCGATCGCGACGGCCGGCGCAGTGGCAGGACGGCTCGTACGCGCTGTCGACCGCGGGCTCACTGGTCGGGACGTTCCTTCCGGCGCTCGTCCTCATCTCCGGCGATCGGGACTCAGCGGACGTTCCTGCGTGATCGCCGTACTCGTCGCCGCGACGTCCTGCTTCATGCTGGGAGCGCGCTACCTCCTCGCCACTGCGCTGATCGCGGGAGCTCCTCGTCGTCGCCGCCGGGCGCGATCAAGGCCGAGGCGGGCTTGATCCACGAGGAAACCTCCCTTACCAGTACATCGGCGTCGTCGAACGGCCCGACGGCCGGCGTGTCCTGCACCTGAACGAGGGGCTCGCGATCCACTCCGTCTGGCGGGCCGACTCCGTCCTGACGGGTGGGGAGTGGGACGCGTATCTCGCGCTCCCTCCACTCCTCGGCGCGTCCGCTCGAGCGTGTCGCGATTCTCGGCAACGCCGCGGGGACGACCGCGCGCGCTCTCGGCGTGTACTACCCGCAGGCGCAGGTCGACGGCGTCGAGCTCGATCCCGCCGTGAGTCCGGATCGGCTTTCGGTACTTCGGCATGGGCGACAACCCTCGGCTCGGTGCGTACCGCGAGGCCGACGCCCGACCGTTCCTGCGCTCGACGGACGAGCGCTACGACCTCATCGTCGCCGACGCGTATCGGCAGCCGTACGTCTGCGTTCTACCTCGCGACCCGTGAGTTCTTCCGTCTCGTCCGCGATCGCCTGACGCCGGGCGGGATCGTCGCGCTCAAGCGTCGCGGCGCGTGCCCGACGACAAGCGGCTCGTCGCCAGCGAGTGGGAGGGCACGCTCGCCGCCGACTTCCCGGAGGTCATCGAGTGGCCGCGCGCTTCGCTTCAATACCTTCGTGCTCGGATTCACCGAGCCGCTCGCCGCATCCGAGTCCGACCGCAGGCTCGCGGACGGGCCGCGCGAGCTGGCGCCGCTTCGCGCCGCTGCTCGCGCGCGACGCACGACCGGTCGTGTCGCCAGTCGGCCGTCGGACCGTGCGACCGCGCCGCGCCGGTCGAGTGGCTCACCGACCGGATGATCGTCGATTCGCACGCCGCACAGGGCGGCAGACGCTGGAGGACCACCTGCCGACGAGGCCGACGCCCGGTGATCTCCATCGAGCGACGCGAAGGGCGGCGGCTGCTCGCATCGGGCACAGGGGCGCGGCGACGCTGGCCCCTGAGAACACGCTGGGCTCGTTTCGGGCTGCGGTGGAGGTCGGTGTCGACCTCGTCGGAGTTCCGACGTCCTCGCCCGTCTGAGCGGCGAGCTCGTCGTCGTCCGCACTCGCTCCGAAGAGATGGTTCCCGAGACGCCGACGCTCCGACGACGCGCTGCTACGCTTCTTCGTGGAAGAGGCACCCGCTACGGGCGTTCACCTCGATCTCAAGCTCGACCGCGCCGCGAGCGGACGTCGTCGCTGCCGCTGCGGCGACTCACGGCCTCGCAGGCAGGACGCGTTCGTGAGCTCGTTCTTACCTCGCGGACTCGCCCGCGCGATCAGCTCGAAGCGGACGGCGACATCCGGACGGGAATCACGATTCCGCGGGCGTCCTCGGAATCTCGGACGCGGGTCGCGGCGCGAGTGCGGCTCGCGTTGGGCTCGGCGCGCTGGCGGCGCACGCCCGTCGGTGGCTCGTCCGCTGCTCGCGTCACGCGAGCGAGCGCGGTACGTCATCCATCACTCGGTCATCACGAGCGCGTGCGTCCGCGCGGCGCACGCGAGGGCGCGCGGCCGTCGTCGCCTGACGGTCGACCGATCCCGCTGATGCATCGCGCGCGTGGACGCTGCCGCCGGCGTAGACGCGGTTGCGGCACGAACGATCCACGCATATTCGCGCCGATGTTCGTGTCTACACTGAAACGCGTGAAAGCGTCTGTTCGCACCATCGCACGCGGCGCTCCTTGTCGCCTGCGCACTTCTCGGCCTTGCCGCCGCGTTCAGTCTGACGCGACCGCGGGCGCAGGAACGAGCTCTCCGGGTCAGACGACACGAGCCGCCTCACGACGACGCACCACGCGGCCTCCACCACCGGAGCCGCCGGCTCCTACGCGCCCGCCGCCGCCAGGCCGTCGCAGTCCCGCGCCGATCGCGCTTCGGCGTCACGGTCGGCGGCGTCAGGGTCGGCGGCCTGCATGCCGTGGCAGCGCGACGAAGCCGCGTATCGAAGCGGCCTATGCCGCGCCCGCTGGTATCTCGTCGTCGACGAAGCCGCACGAGTTCAGGCTCGCTCCCGAACAGCTACTCGGCGCGCAGGCCGAACTGTCGCCGAAGGCGATCAGGCCGCGCGCGCCTCGCGCGGCCAGGAGCGATCGTTGCCGCTCTGACGTCGACGTCGTCGCAGGCTCGCGTCCCGCACGTACGTGGGAGCGCCTCGCGACACAGGATCGACCGCACGGCAGCGCGACGCGCGCGTCGTCACCTGACGGTTTCGCAGCTCGCGCGCCGTCGAGTCGCGCGGAAGGCCGTCGCCTCAAGCGCCTCGCGTACCGGCCGCTCGATCAGCACGGCGCTCGCGCTCGAACAGCCCGAGCGCCGATCCGGCTGCCCCGTCGACATCCGGAAGCCGAAGGTCGTCGTCGGTCAAGCCTCGACGAGGGCGATCGTCATCCGCGCGCGGCTCGAACCGGCTGCTCTTCTTCGACGGCGCAAAGTACGTGCCGCTGGCTTCGGGGTCGCCACGGGCAAGTCCGCCTATCCGACGCCGCTCGGCGACTGCAGAGATCGCCAATCAAGCAGCGCGATCCCTGGTGGTACCCGCCACCCGTCTCCGTGGGCCCAGGACGTCGCAGCCGGTGCCGCCCGGGCCGGGCAACCCGCTCGGGACGCGCTGGATGGGTCTCTCAGGCCGCTACGTCGGCATCCACGGCACACCGGACGCCGCCTCGATCGGCTACTCGGCCTCCCACGGCTGCATCCGCATGCGGATTCCCGACGCCGAGTGGCTCTTCTGGCGCAGCACGTGAAGGTCGGAACTCCGGTCTTCATCGTCGACCAGTAGTCGTGAGCCCCGCGCACCCGGCTCGTCGGCCCGGGGCGCGGCCATCGGCGCTCGTCGTGCTCCTCTTCACATCCTTCTCGCGCTGGTCACTCTCTGCGAACGAGGGCGGCGACCTCGTCGAGGAAGGCCGAACCGCGGGCGAACTGGCCGGCGGCGCCTGACTTCACGCTCGAGCGCCTCGATCGCAGGCGGGTCGCATCCAGCCCTCGTCCTCGCTGCGCGGCAAGGCCGTCGTGCTGAACGTGTGGGCGTCGTGGTGCGTCCCGTGCAAGGACGAGGCGCCCTACCTCGGAAGCGAGGCTGGCGCTGCAGAACCATGGCCTCCGATGTCGTGGTCGTCGTTGGGCCTCGACGCGAAGGACTTCCGCGCCGATGCGCGCCGCTTTCTCTGCCAAGCGCTTCGCCCCTCACGTTTCCGATTGGCCTATGACGGCCCGGGAGACGCGATCTGGCGGCTACTGGCGTGGCGCAGGCTTCCCCGAGACGTTCGTCATCGACCGAGAGGGCGCAGCGTCGGTGCGTGCGTTCGCCGGGGCGGTGAACGGGCGGGAGGAGCGCGTGCCAATGGCGCACGGCGAGTCGAGGACGCGCTGTCACGTGATCTGCCGCGCTCGCGCCGCTCGCAGGTGCTCCGCGATGCACTCGTCGTCTGCCGGGACTGCGACGGCGGCGCTCCCAGGCGCGGCAAACTCAGGCGGATCATCTGCCCTGTTTGGACGAGCGCTCCGGTGATCAGGCAGCTCTGATCACGAGGATGAAGACCTTCATTCGCGTCCGCATCGCCGCGGGCGGCTCGACGGAGGATCAGGACGCGCTCGTCGCGGGTTCGGCTCCGGGTTCTCGCCGCGACGCCGGGAGGCGGAGTTCGGCTTGCTGGCCTGGCTGCTTCCGCTCAAGCAATACGTAACTGG
>ERZ1370068.6121-contig-5122_pt1 | contig 52353 bp, 90 predicted proteins | sample MGYA00561227_ERZ1370068 | MGnify/ENA primary metagenome ERZ1370068 (study PRJEB38410, sample SAMEA6850437) | metagenome | study: Metagenomic assessment of the ecological functions of the soil: analysis of the soil microbiota associated with the... | reverse complement strand
TTGTACTTCGTTCAGTTACGTATTGCTCGGAGACTACCCCGAATACGACCAAGCACCGACTGGTCCCGAAGAGAGTGGCTGAGGGCGATGTCATTCGGGTTAACACAACGCTGGTGACCATTCCCGTTAGCGTAATGGATCGTGACGGTCGCTACGTTCCCAACCTGCGTAAGCAGGATTTTCGTACTCTGGGAAGATGGCGTAGAGCAAGAGGTAGCATTCTTCTCGTCAGTCGACAAGCCTTTTTCCGTGTGTGCTGATGCTCGACACGAGCCCTTCCACCCAATTCCGACTGGAGGACATCCAGGACGCAGCTATCAGCTTCGTTAACCAGCTGAGGGCAGACGACAGAGTGATGGTGGTGTCGTTCAATGACAATATCAATATGCTTGTCGGACTTCACTAGCGACCGCTCTAGACTTGATCGCGCCATTCGACGTGCGCACACAGGCGATGGAACACGGCTCTACGACGCAGTCGACACCGTGATCAATCGGGAGCTAAACGCGGATTCCCGGTCGCAAGGCGATTGTGCTTTTCACTGACGGCGTGGACACAACCAGCAGGCAAGCGACTCATTCGAGAGCAACCTTACCGACGCCCAGGAGTTGGACGCCCTAATCTATCCTGTCCAGTACGACACCTCCGCCGACGTAAATTGGCGGTGGCGGCAACTATCCGAGTTCAGACCCAGCGGACGTCTTTGGACAAATTCTCGACGATATTTTGGAGGCGGTCGCGCGGCTGCTAATAGGCGAGGTAACGGACGGCAATCGCCGTGGTGGGGTGGTGGCTATCCGCCTAACGGACGGACGAGCGATGCCAGATGACTATCAAACAGCCGAGGAGTACCTTCGGGAACTAGCGACCAACACTGGCGGGCGTCAGTACCATGCAGACTGCCTGCAAAACATGACCGCCTGGCATTCGCAAACGTTGCCGAAGAGCTAAGGCGCCAATACAGCATTGGCTACTATCCCAAAACGACCGGGACAGCCTGGGCAGCGCCGTCAGATTCGCGTCAAAGCAAATGAACCTAATCTCGCAGTCCGCGCCCGTGACAGCTATATCTTTAATCCTCCAGGCACGGCAGTGGCTAATGATAACAATCCCCAAAACCAACCAGTTTTACGAAAACTAACCGGGTCCGAGAGCGCCCTTCAACTAGATTCTAGTGTTCAAGAACAACTCGAAGTCTGGGCATAAAAAGCGCGGCGGTTTTTGCCGTCCGCCGCGCCAACTATACCCACAGGAGGAAAGGGGTATTCAACACTCGGATAATACCACGGGCAACGGTCAGGTATCCCAGCCAGAAATAATAAATCATGCCGATTTTTTCAGGCCTTTCCGAAACAAAAGATTGAGGCAAAACGCGCAACTGACCTGTTTTCAGACTTCAGTGCCTGAGTTCACTTAAATAAACACAGTTGGTGTCCGGCACAGTACAGACTTCGAACTCTTTAGACACTAGATTGAAAGCCATCAAGGAGTGGATCGGTTTGGCGCGTCCTTCCCAACTGACCTTGAGAATTGCGTCAACCGGTCCACTTCAGTTCCTCTAGTCGATATCTCCGACGCCATCCACATCCACACCAAATCTAGGCGTTTCTCGCCGGCCAGAGTCTTCTGAAGAGTATTTCCAATCCCCAAAGAGTGAGTCCTACAACCGACGTCAGAACAAGCCAAAATTGCCAGTAGGTTCTGAAAAGGTGTTCCCAGCCAGGCTGGATCGCATAGGCAAGGATTGACGTTTAGATTTGAGACGTGAAGCCAGGCGATAGCAGTTGGACAGCCAGATACCAACCGAACGCATAAAAAGCCAGGTCCGTCGAGTCCAATTCCGATCTGACTTCAGCACAAACATTCCTGACTGGCGAGACCACCAACGTGAGCCAAGTCGTACGACGAGAGAAGAACACTCCCCACGCCAGGACGACGTACAGAAGCCAGATAAACAGGCCCGGTATGGTCCAAATGATCGCTATCTGCATTAGTCGACGTATTATTCCAGTGAAGAGTCCAACGGCGAATAGCAGGTTGCCAATGTTGCACATCCACAAGAGGTGCCCTAAGCTCATTAATCCGCCAGTAGTGAACGAGCCTGCGCGAGAAAGAAAGTTAGCGGAAGGATCCCGAGCCAACGATTTGAGGGTTCAAGTAATCTGTTAACGGTCAAAGTTTTGGGAATCCTCGGGGAAATTTGTAAGCGCAAGAATAACATCACACCAAGTAAGGGTTATGAAAAAACCTGCCAGGTGTCTTGACATTGCGTCGTGCCTGACAAGAGACTAATCGCACTTAAACGAAAGCGAGGATTTTGGTTTACAATTTCACAACATGCCGGCGCTTCAAGATCTGCTCCACAAATCCATACCTGAACTGAGTGAGATGTTTGTCGAACGTCGTCGACCTGTCCCTAAAGGTTTACTTGAAGCACTGGACATCGATCCTCGACAAAGGAGCCCATCAGTTAGCCAAGCGTATTCGCGAGCGCTATCGAAGCAACCGATCCGAGAGGGCAGCGCCTTCATTCCTTGCTTCGTTTTGAAATCGAATTGTGGGCTGAAGGGTTTGGGGCTGTTGCCGGAGTGGATGAAGCCGGCATGGCACCGCTGGCTGGTCCAGTCGTCGCGGGAGCCGTGATCCTGCCTCAAAACTACAAGCTTCGTGGGTTGAACGATTCCAAGAAAATTCTCGATCCTGAAAAGCGCGATGAACTCGCAGTCCAGATCAAACAGGACGCAATTTGCTGGGCCAGTCGGTTTCGCTGAGGTTGAGGAGATCGACAAGATCAATATCTATCACGCTGGACTACTGGCGATGCAACGAGCTGTCGAAGGTCTCCAATTCCAATCCAGATTTCATTCTTGTCGATGCTCGTAAAATACCTAATTGCACAACACCTCAACGTGGAATCATCCGAGGTGACTCATTATCAGCGAGCATTGCGGCCGCATCAATCATCGCTAAGACAACTCGCGATGCACACATGCTCCAACTCGACGCTCTCTACAACGGTTATGGCCTGGCTTCACACAAGGGTTACCCAACTCCCGAACACTGCCGCGCACTAAAAGAACTCGGAGCGCTTCCAATCCACCGTCGCAGCTTTGCGCGTGTACGCCAGGCTCTCGGACTCGATCCCATCCAAAACGAACTGTTCGCGGAGGAGCCAATCAACTCTGAAAGCTTTGCAGATGATTCCGAGATGGCGAAAGAGATTGCTGCGGCGCAAGTTCTCTAACGCCCGTTAGAATCTTCATCGTTTCATTACACTTAAGGAATCACTTTAGGCTTCACTTCCCTGTGTATGGCTTCGCTTACTGAGTACAAAAAGAAACGAAAGTTCGATAAGACTCCCGAGCCCGGTCCGACGAAAAAGAAAACCAGGACCGGCAGAATGTTTGTCGTCCAGAAGCACCGTGCTACTCAGCTTCACTACGACTTCAGACTTGAAGCTGATGGAGTATTGAAATCCTGGGCTGTACCCAAAGGACCATCACTTGATCCAACCGTGAAGCGTCTCGCCATGGAAGTTGAAGATCATCCAGTTGATTACGCAAAGTTTGAAGGTGTAATTCCTGAAGGTGAATACGGCGGCGGAACAGTAATGGTATGGGACTACGGAACATACTCGCCCGAAGAGAAGGGTGAAGATGTCTCTTCAGCTTTAGCAAAGGGAGAACTGAAATTCACGCTCGACGGTCAAAAGCTAAAGGGTTCATGGGTATTGGTTCGAACACGTGGCCGGCAATGGCTATTGCTCAAACATCGGGACTATTACACGACGACCGAAGAAGTGACTGAGTTGGCTCCAGTCTCAATTCTTACTCGCCGGACTCTGGCTGAGATTGCGGAGGACGAGGGAGGTAACATCCGAAAGGCCTCGAGTGGTGATCCGAAACAGATACCTAAACGCACTGGAGTAAAGCGAAGGAAGAAGGGTGCGAAAGCCAAGGTCTGGCACTCCAAGGCCGGATAGTGAGTTGAAGTAAACTCTCAGCCTTCGACATCAAGCAGTCCTCGATAACTCAACTCACCATCCACAATCTTCGCGGCAGCAGTGTAAGGATGAAGCTCGGTCTTCGTCTCGCTAAGGATGTGGATAACGCTCACACCCTTCTGCTTTCAGGTAATCAGATATCAAACTCCGATGACACCGCCACCATAACGACTCCGCACACATTATTGCCGTACGCTCCCTGGCAGCTAGCTCAAGTAATTCTCGAACCCCTTGGTGAAACGGTTCCGTCTCCATGTAGTCCGCGTAAGCCCTAAACGACGCGTTCTGCCATGCAGTGTTACGAGAATCCGTTTTCGGCGAGCGCCTTCCACCCAGCAACGGACGCGTGAACATACTGAATTTCTAGGCCAGGCAAATACTCTGAGAGGGCACGCCTTATCGAAGTGAGGGTGACGTTTCGAACTGGGATAGCTTCGAACATCGACGAGAGTTTTGATCTGATGGCTGCGAAGGAGACTGCCAAACTCGTCTGCGCTGTGCGTCGAATGACCAACTGTCCACGATGCTCAACTTCGTCATTCATATCCTCGACCTTAGTACCAACTTCAAGTGTAGGCCTGCCGACCGTTCAAGTTCTACGTCATACTTTGGAGTGCGGTGGCCTGGCACCGCTTTGATAAGAGCGACTGCGGAGCTAACAGAACTCTTTACCAAAGCGGTGCCGGGCCACCGCACTCCAAGGCGTCGCCCTTAAAGTTAAAGGTAAGCTTCAAGTCGAAAGCGCCCCTTCTTAGCCACCAACGGCTTGAACAAATCACCAAGTCGGCGAACTCGCGCCGGGACGTTGTCTATCCTGAAGTCGTCCAGCGCCACGCCACGTTTGAGTTCACTCCACTTCACAGGCGTCGAAACAGTCGGACGATCTTTTGGACGAACCGAGTAGACCGAAGCCAGCGTCCTTCCCCACGCGTTCTGGTTGTAGTCGACTAGCACCCTTCCCTTTGGACGTTTCGACACTTGATAAATGGCAGTAAGAAGATCGGGCGCTTCACCGGCGACCGCGTGCGAGAACTGCTTCGCAAAGGTCCACACCTGCTTTTGAGTCGGGACCATACTCGATTGGAATGTAGATATGGATTCCTTTCGAGCCCGTCGTCTTTGGATAGCTCGGAATCTTCAAGACATCAAACGCAGTCTTCAAAAACAACGCGGCTTCAACAACCTGTTTCGAAAGAAGCTCCGGGCACCGGATCGAGATCAAAGTGCAAATAATCTGGCCGATCAACGTCATCACACCTCGCGTACCATTGGTTGAGATCAATGCACCCAAGATTGATTACCCACATCAACGACGCGAGATCTTGAATCATCGGAAAGTCGATGATGTTCCCTGACGAATGTTCAATGGCGCAGATTTCAATCCAGGCAGGGTCGAGGTGACGGAGCGCGCTTCATGAAGAAGAAGTCTTCCCCTGCCCCGTTTGGATAACGCTTCATCACCATCGCGCGATCTTTGAGGTGAGGTAAAAGTACAGGCGCGATGTTGATGTAATACTGAATTAGATCCCTTTTGGTGATACCGAGCTTTGGCCAGAACAACTTGTCGAGATTGGTAAGTTTGACGACGCGACCATTAACCTCAACCTCAACGTTAACCTTGTTCTTGGGTAGCTTGATCGATGGAATCTTTGAGGTCTGTTTCCGTCCGGGGTCTTCGCTTCGAGTAACTGTCGCTGGGTGATATTCGCGGGTCGGAACCTTCTTGGAGGGCATTTAGTTAAAGTATGACTTTAGAAAATCCGCGCTGTAATGACTCTAGGTTAAAGTAAAACGTTATCGAATCGATAGCAGCACTCGGAGTGGGAATGAGGTCAGTACCGTAACGCGGTAGCGTCGGGTTCTCTTTTGTTGAGTTGACCCGACGCTACCGCGTTACGGTACTGACCTCAATCTCGGCCCAACTCCTAGATCTCCTCAATCTCGTTCTCGATCGCCTTCAATCCATTCAGCAACATACTTCGATGCGCTGGCTGAGCTGCTCGCTCAAGTTGATCCAGCAATCTTGACCGCGACAAGAGAAGTGAAGCCAATCGTTCCTGCTTCAGTCGTCTCTTCTGGAGTGAGCTCTGGAGCCTGTGGCCCCCGGGGCTGGTTCCCTTCCTCGATCTGATCCGCTACTGCTTTGCTTTCCCAACCTCGAGCCATAACTAAATCACGGTGCCGTCCTTGATGATCGCATTCTTTGGAACGATGATGATGCCGTCGCGGATGTAGTAAGACTTGTCATCGCTATCAGCCTCAACCAACCCCCGCATCATTCAGCAGGCGCGTGTTAATTCCGATTCGAGCATTCTTGTCGATGATAGCCCGCCTGATGATACTTCCCTCGCCGACTCCTACTCGCGGAACTCCATTCTGAAGATCCTTCCGCATGTCGTCGAAAGTTTGGTAGTAATCGGCGCCCATGATGTACGACGAATCGATCTGTACACCCTTTGAAATTCGACTTCGTAAACCTACAACGCAGTTCGTGATCTTTGCACCGTTGATGATGCAGCCGTCACCCACGATTGAATCGTCAACCTGCGTGTCTTCAATTTTCGAGGGCGGCAAGTAACGCGCACGCGTATAAACAGGCGCCTCAGCGTTGAAGAGATTGAACTTCGGAATCTTGCTTGTGAGGTCGAGGTTGGCCCGGAAGAAGGCCCCGATTGTTCCGATGTCTTCCCAGTAACCATCAAACATGTGAGCCTGGACGTGGCCCGCTTTTATCGCAGCAGGAATAATCTCGCGACCAAAATCAACCCACTTGGAGTCCTGCTCCAGCAAACGTTCAAGACTCTCGTACTTGAAAACGTAGATCCCCATCGAAGCCAGGAAAGGTCTTCGTGCTGCCTCGCTCGCATCAAGACCGAGCTTCGTAGTGTCGACCTGCATCGACAACAACTCTTCGCCCTTTGGTTTTTCTTTGAACTCCACGATCCGTCCACTCCGTCGGTCTTTAACAGTCCAAACTCGCTGGCGGCTTTTGCCTCACACGGAATTACAGAAACAGTAACGTCGGCGTTTGAGTTGTAATGCTTAGCAAGAAAGTCGCGATAATCCATGTGATAGAGATGATCGCCGGAGAGAATGAGCAGTGTATCGATTCCCCAGTCTCTGATGTGTGGCAACACTCTGTCTTACTGCGTCCGCCGTCCCTTGAAACCACTGAGGACTCTCGGGAGTTTGCTCAGCTGCAAGGATTTCGACAAAGCCATTTGAGAAGTGCGAGAAGCGATACGTTTGCGCAATGTGCCGGTTGAGCGAGGCGGAGTTGTATTGAGTAAGAACGAACGTACGCAGAATGTCGGAGTTGATGCAGTTAGAAAGCGCTATATCAACCAACCGGTATTTGCCGCCGAGCGGAACGGCTGGTTTGGATCTTTGTTGAGTTAGCGGAAACAATCTGTTTCCCGCTCCTCCGCCGAGAATCACAGCCAACAGTTTTGGACTCGCAGGCATACGTCGTCACCGGACATGGTTGATTTGGGATTGCGAGTGAAGAATAGACGGAAAGCAACGCAGCTATCAAGACTCTTTCAGAAGTAGAATGAATGGAGCGAAAGGCGGTCAGCTCATTGACTGGTCCGATCCACATACTTCTCAACGTAGTCACTGAAGCTTGTCTCTGTGTTGGCGAAGATACTCTGGTAGTCTTGAGCTATTCCCCCATCAGCGCGGGCAAGCAAGTCATTACGCGCTCGGATGTAGCGTCGTCGTTCAGTTTCTTGAGAGTTGTAAACGCAGAGATTAGACTTTCGCTCAGCAGTCCGCTGTCGAGATTACACTCCGTAAAGCATCCGACTCTTCTGCCAGGCTATGTCGATACGTCTTCTCGCCTGGATATGCTTTCAGAATTTCTCACTCTGCCAGGCTGAACGCGTAGTGTTGTAACTGCTCAGTCGTTGGGAACGTCGATTCTTGATGACCAACACTCGTGCGTGCATGTTGGCCCACTGGGCTAAGCCCGCAGCGGCGAACCGGCTGTATGGTTCAGTTATGAAAGCCTCGACGTATCGCTTGAGTGCTTCTGCGGTCTTGCCTTGCTTCATCAGCGGAGTCGCGGAGTAACGGTAGGCAGTCTCCAGAAGTTTGGGTCTATTGCAATCGCTTTTGGTACCAGATTTCGGCGTTGGCATAGTCGCCAGTCTGCACATAAACATCTCCGCAGAAGAGGCCGCGTGATAGAGCTTGGGATCTATGTTCAAGGCCATCTGATAAGCCTTGAGGGACCTCGTCCATTTTGCCTTGAGCGAAAAACGCTTCTGCCTGGATCATCAAAGCGTTGGCTCTAGGGTCTTTGAGGGCGGCAGGGTCAGCCCCATCTTCTGGAACAGCCAGAATCATCGCGTCGATTATTGGCTCATTGATCTTTAACTCTTTTGCCCGGATAAACTCTTGCTGTGCGCGCGAACGCGTAAGGCCTTTCGTTCAGCAACGTCTGATGTGTTGGCGCCTTGACCAATAAGCGCAAAGCCGTAATAGAAATGCATCTGCGCGCGTTGTCTGGTTCGGCAACCAGAATCTTTTCCAACAGCGGCAACATCTCGGTGAACTTTGATTGAGATTTCAGTGTCTCGACCTGGCTTTTGAGCTGCGCAATATCTCGCGCTGCTGCGCTGACGCCGCGAGACAAAAAACCAAAACCAAACCTGCCGCTAAAGGCCGGCTTTCAATCCTCTACTCGAACCTCTGGATGATCCGTTTGTTGTCATTTAGCCTCTTTGACGCACTGAATTTGAAAGTTAATGAGCTCGATTTTTGCTGCAGCGAGTGGCCCAGACTCCGATCATCCGCAGGCCAGCTTTCTTTGATTGAACGACTTGGTGTTTCCGAACTTGCGAGAAATGAGCTCGCAGTTAGTTGAGATTTCTTAATATGCGGACGGCGGCGCGCCAACTGCGGAGTTTTACCTGCGGCTTCCTGCGCGATCTTTACACCGACACTTGCGCCGATTCGCGTAGCACCGGCTTCGACCATCTTGCGTGCGTCTTCGAGTCCTTTAACGCCACCTGAGGCTTTGACACCTAGGTCACTCCCAACCGTTTTGCGCATCAACGCAATGTCGGCGACGGTGGCGCCGCCTTTGGAAAACCCGGTCGACGTTTTCACGAAATCTGCGCCGGCTTTCTTCGCAGCCTGGCAAGCACGTACTTTCTCTTCGTCAGTTAACAACGCAGTCTCAATAATCACTTTGCAAATAGCGTTGTACTCGTGGGCAACTTCAACAACTGCTCGAATGTCATGTTCCACCAGGCAATCATCGCCGCTCTTCAGCGCGCCAACGTTGATCACCATGTCGACTTCTTTGGCGCCGTCGAAGATCGCGCGACGAGCTTCGTACGCCTTCACGTCCGGCAAAGTTGCGCCCAACGGAAATCCGATGACTGTGCAAACCGGGACTCCGCTACCTTGAAGACTGCACGCCGCAACGCGTACCCAGGTCGGGTTCACACAAACTGAGGCGAAACGATATGTGGCGGCTTCCTGGCAGAGCTTCTTGATGTCGTCGTCAGTTGCTTCCGGTTTGAGGAGAGTGTGGTCTACGAGGCTGGCCCAATCTCGCGCCGACGCCGTTTGACCCAGTATCAAACCAATGCGCGCCGCACCCGCGTCGACAATTCGGTGCATGCGTTCGGGGCAACGATTGAAACACTCCGATGTGCAACCGCACATCGCAGCTTGCTCACCGTCGCCGTTGAGTCGAGCAACGATTGCGTCGGTGATTTGCTCAATCAGTAATTCGTAATCGCCATTGCTTGAGTAGGACATTATTTCGGAAACTCCGACAAGACGCTAAGAAGGTTTAATAGAGGCATTCTATCACGCGGATGCTACGCGGTTGTGCCGACTACCTTTGATACTGCTTCTGCACAGCATCAATCTTCGCCACGCGTTTCTTATGCCTCTCCTCGGTGAGTTCGGTGGTTAGCCAGGCGGCAACAATCTCTCGCATCTCTTTGCTATTGATCGTTTTGCTTCCGAGACTCAGCACGTTTGCGCCGTTGTGCTCGCGTGAATTTTCGCCACGGCAACTGAGTAGCAGGCGGCGGCTCGAACACCGGGAACCTTGTTCGCTGTCATCGCGCTGCCAACTCCGGCACCGTCAATGATGATTCCGACGTCGGACGCTCCGATTGAAACTGCTTGCGCCACTGCATGAGCAAAGTCGGGATAGTCAACGGCATCTTCTGAGTTGGTACCGAAATCCTGAACGCGATAACCAAGCTCGTCGAGAAAGGTTTTAAGTTCCTCTTTCATCTTGAAACCGCCGTGGTCCGAACCAACAGCAACCAGCTTCGATGCTTTTGAACCGCGACGAGAGAGGACGTCGAACAAGTTCGATTCCCTTCTCCTTAACGATGTCTGCCGCGAGTGGAGTGAGACGAGCATCTTGTCCGATTCTCAAAACTGCGCCCGACTCTAAACCCCGAACGTCATCCTCAGTGATAATACTTTTGAGGATTCATCCCGAGTCACTGTCGTGGTTGGTTGACTCTCAGGTGCGACTTGCACAAAGCGGCTGGCAGTTTGAGATTCAGTTGCGACGTCATGCGGTATCGACTTCGCGAGTACTTCACGAACCAACGCTCGAACACGGTCTCTGGTTTCGTCGGACATCTTCAATATCGATCAACAACGTCAGCACCATAACGCGGTAGCGCTATGGCTGTGCCTAACGATTAGGTCTCGTGGTCCAGCAGCCATACGCTACCGCGATATGCGTACTGACCAGCCCTCCACTCTTCGCGACTACCTTTCCTAGTCTCATCAGTGAAATCAACCCGGCCGAGGTTTATTCCACTCTTCCCCACCCTGAAAGATCATCGTTTCAGCTCCGCACGGCTGCTTTTGCATGACCGGCTTTTCCATGAACAAGTGGGCATGCCCGCTCGCAATAAAATCGATTCCATCAACTTGAGCCGCCACGACCGAATCAGTGATGCTGTTTGGTCGAGGCCTTTCAAAATATCCGAGGTGCGACATGCAAACAACCAGCGCACAGTTTTCTTTCTCACGGAGTGTCTTCACAACATCGCGAGCCGTGCTGACCGGATCCAGATAAGTGACGCCTTTAAAATTCGCCGGATCAATCAAGGCTACCGGACTAATACCGAGGCCAAACAAACCGATGCGAATACCGCCGACTGTCTTCACGACGTAGGGCTTTACGATTCTCTCCAGCGCAGTTCCTTTCACATCATAGTTCGATGACACGATGTCGAAGTTGGCGAACTTAAAGAGCGGTTGCTAAGGAGTCAACACCATTGTCGAATTCGTGATTGCCAAGCGTGCCGGCATCGTAGCCAATTGCCGACATCACCTTGTATTCAATTTCACCTTTAAAGAAATTGAAGTAAGGCGTGCCCTGACACACGTCACCGGCGTCGATCAGGAGCGTGTTCGGGTTCTCGCTTGCGCAAACGCTTCACCAATGTTGCCCGACGTGCGACTCCTCCTTTGCCGGCGTTTCTGTCGTTCGCAGGTAGCGGATCAATCTGAGAATGGGTGTCGTTTGTGTGAAGGATAGTGATAACCGTTTCACCCGCTGCGATTGAGCAGCGACTCCGCAAGCCCAAAATGCCGGGGCACGGCTACGGCCGCGCCAAAGGCAATCGACCGCGTCAGAAAGTTTCGGCGATTAATCATTGGGTGGGGTCTCTTGTTTCGCCGGCCCAGGACCAATCTGGACGTAACGGTTGTCAATTCGCGATTGGATGTGGCGGCCAGCTGCCGTTTCCGCCTTTACATAATTCGTCACGGCATCTCTGATCGTGATGTTCAAGCGGCGTCACATTCTTACCTTCCTGAAGGACCGCGTAAGCACCACTATTGAGTTTGTAGAGATAGTCGATCGTGACAATCGTGTACACGGCCTCTGGATTTATCTCCTGCAAACTACCAATTAGCATCAAGCAGTTTCGAGCTCAGGACTTCCGTACGATTCTGTTCGTTCCAGCGATACTCGACCTTTGCGCCCGACTGCGCGTCGCGCGTGCCGATCTGAAGAAGTTTCTGTAACTGCACGCCTGTAACGTCGAGCGTTATCAAAGCGTTTTCGAAAGGCATTAGTTCAAAGATATCGCTCGCGCGTAACTCCCCGCGGCAATTTCATTCTTTCGCAAACCACCCGCATTGGTGATCGCGAGGACGATCCTCTTGCTGCTCTTCTTTCTTGCTTCAGAGAGAATGGCGTCAGTCACAAAATGACCGAGGCTTCCGGCGCCAACACCTGTCTTGGTCAGGGTGCCCTCAAGTGTGCCAATTACCAGACTAAGTGCTTGAACTTTTTCGGCGTAAGGTGCCAACAACTTCTCAATTGCCGGATCAGCCGGGATGCTCGAATCGATGAGTGTCTGACTTGCCTTCGCATCGACTTTAGTTGGAGACGTTGAAGCGCTGGCGCCGGGTTTTGGAGTTGGAGTTGCCTGGCAAGGCTCGATAGCCGGGCTCTGTGCGGAGATGCTCGACGTGGTAATCAACAGAACTATGAAAAGAAGAGCGGTGCAACAAACCCGATTGTGCACAAACGCATCCCGCATTACTGTTTTATCTCCGTGGTTTTCGCTGCTTAGCATTGACCTAAAGGGAAGAGCTTGAATAGTATGTCGCACCACACGGCACATACGCAAACGTCATAGTTTTTCAAAAATTCCCAGAAGCCCTAAGGAGAAATACGTTGGCTACCTCGTCTACTCAGCTCATGTCAGAGTTTAGTAATCCAAACATTGCTACCCTCATTTCTGAAGAGCAAATTCGCGACCGGATCAAAGAACTGGGGTCCCAGATCACTCGAGATTACGCAGGTAAAAATCCCCTGCTCATTGGTGTGTTGAAGGGTGCGTGTTTCTTCCTTAGCGATTTGCTGCGCGCCGTCGACACTCCGATTGAGTATCGAGTTCATGGCTATCTCAAGTTATGGATCGTCGACCAGAACCTCGGGCGAAGTGCAGAATCATGAAGGACCTCGACGTTCCTATCGAAGGCCGCGACATACTGGTCATTGAAGATATTGTCGACACAGGACTCACGCTGTCGTACCTGTTGGCAAACCTGGAATCGCGTGGCGCTGCGACCGTGAAACTGGCGGCGCTGCTCGACAAGTTCGAGCGCCGCGAAAAAGAAGTGAAGATCGACTATCTCGGTTTTCAAATTCCGGATGAGTTTGTTGTTGGCTACGGATTGGATTTCGCGGAACGCTATCGGAACCTGCCGTATATCGGCGTGTTGAAGAGGATCCTGCTGCGTAGTTGAGGCGCGGGTGCAGTAGCCCGACTGTCAGGAAGGCTCTGGTTGAACAACGGCTACTCCTCGTGAGCCCTCGCCGACAGTCCGGGCTACTGCACCGACGCTCGTGTACTGACTCATCACTTACTAAAATCGCTGACAACTGCGGAGGAATAACATGAGGACAATTCTCTCATCATCGTTGTACTTCTGGCTTTTCCTGTTCTCACGATCGCTCAAGACGACTTTTCAAAGGTCGAGATCAAAGCCACAAAAGTTAGCGGCAACGTCTACATGCTCAGAAGGCTCAGGTGGAAACATCGGGTCTCCGTCGGAGTTGACGGCATTTTGATCGTGGACGATGAGTTCGCTCCGCTCGCTGAAAAGATCAAGCAGCACTAAAGACCTCATGGGCGAAGAGCAAACTCAAGTTTATTCTCAACACACATTGGCACGGTGACCACACTGGACGGAAACGCACCACTCGGAAAAGAAGCAACAATCATCGCGCACGACAACGTTAGAAAACGTCTTTCGACTGAACAACGATTGGAATTCTTCAAACAAACTGTGCCGGCTTCACCGAAGGAAGCACTTCCTGTTATCACCTTCGATCAATCTTTGTCAGTGCACTTCAATGGTGAAGAGATCAAAGTTATCCACTTTCCTCACGGACACACCGACGGCGACAGTGTCATCTTCTTTACGACATCAAACGTAGTTCACATGGGCGACGACTTCTTCGCTCGGTAGATTTCCGTTTTGTGGAGATTTGGACAGTGGTGGTAGCGATGCCAGGGCATGGCAAGAGAATGTCGGCGAAATCATTCCCAAGCTTCCGGCTGGCGTGAGAGTTGATTCCGGGTCACGGTCCCATTTCAACAATCGATGATCTCAAGGCCTACCACCGAATGTTGTTGGAGACGACGGAGATTGTGCGGAAGAAGATCGCTGCGAAGAAATCACTGGAGCAAGTAAAGAAGGAAGGGCTGCCTGCGAAGTGGAAATCGTGGGGCGACGGGTTTGTTAAGACTGATCAGTGGCTCCGAGTTGGTCTATCGAAGTTTGACTAAGAAGTAGATACTCAGATTGTTGCCGCCTGCTAACACGCTACGGTGAAGAAACGCCAGCGCCGAGGTAGTTTCAGACTGATTGAGGTTTGGTACGGCTTACGTTCCGTTCTGCCGAAGCGGCGTAGTCGCGGTGGCTGGCATGGTGCTATTACTCTCAGCAGTTCGTAGTTCTGTCCTTGCAATTCACCTGGCTGGGAACGCGCACCGCCTGATCCGATGGCGTTCATGTCCACGAGAGCCTCACGATCAGTTGCCAGGAGAAAAATGTACGATGCCATATAGAGCAGAAATGAGAGTCCCGTCAGAGTGCACAAGAATATGCTCGGCCCATGTGGGAATTTTAAGAAACAAGCCGATCGCGGTGGCCCATACCAGCACACCTGTCATCCAGATGGTTGGCTTCAACGGTTGTCGCGCGCTCAATTTTTCGTTGTCAGCCATTTGAGTTTCGTCAGCGTTGACTGGTCGTCACTTTTTCTTCGCGACAGCGAGTATCAGACTAATTCAACTCCTTAAGAAAGCTCTTCCCGCAACCAGCTTCAAGCCAAAGTTATCAGCAATTGTCTGCCCGATGTCAGCGAGTGAGTTTCGAGTTCCCGAGATCGATCGATCGTGCGCATCTTTGCCATAAACAAGTAGCGGCGCGTACTCGCGCGTGTGATCGGAGCCTGGGAACGTGGGATCGTTTCCATGGTCAGCTGTGATCATCATCAGATCGTCGTCGCGCATCGCTGATTCGATCGCCGGAAGCTGAACGTCGAAATGCTCGAGTGCTTTTGCATAGCCTTCGGTGTCGCGTCGGTGTCCATACAACATGTCGAAGTCGACGAGGTTGGAAAAGATTAATCCGCGTGTTTTGTCCTGCAGCGCCTTGATTGTTTGATCAATCGACTGCTGATTGTTCTTGGCCGTCAGATCTTTCGTCACGCCAATCGAGATCGTAAATCGACGCAATCTTTCCAATGCAAACAACGTCGAGATCCGCATCGGCAAGTGCCGGTAGCAGGTTTTCGCGTGGCGGAGGTACAGCGTAGTCGTGTCGATTCTCGGTGCGATAGAACGCGCCCGGTTCACCGAGGAACGGACGAGCAATCACACGCCCGACTTTGTGTTCACCATCCAGGATGCGACGCGCGGTTTCACATATCTCATAGAGTCGATCGATCGGGATCACTTCTTCATGCGCTGCGATCTGAAAGACAGAATCGGCTGACGTATAGACGATTGGCTTTTTGGTTTTGACGTGTTCCTCGCCTAACGACCTTGATGATCTCGGTTCCCGAGGCCGGAATATTCCCAAGGATACCTGGGACGGCTGCTTCACTGACGAAGCGATCGATCACCGCAGGACGGAAAGCCATTCGGGTACGTTGGGAAGGCGTGTTCAAGAATGATTCCGGCCATTTCCCAGTGACCGGTCGTTGTGTCCTTGCCATTTGAACGAAGCGCGCAACGTCCATACGAACCGATGGGGTTCTCAAGTGGCGGGAGATCTTTGAGCGGTCGGATATTCCCGCAGACCGTATCGTTGAAGGTTCGGCAGATGAAGCTTGCGCGATTCAAGAATGTGGCCAAAAGTATCTGAGCCTGCATCACCCCATTCAGGAGCGTCGGGCATTGCGCCGATACCAGCGCCGTCGAGAACGATAAGTACGATTCGATTAAATGGTGACATTAGAAGTTGTTCTGTATCCGTATTGAGCTGCGTACTCTTCTGAACTGGCTCTTCAGGCATCAATCAGCTGAAGAGGCTCGTCGCAAAAACAGAACAATGTTGGGAAGGGCGGATTTACCCCGCTGGCCCAATCAAGAGCTACATCTAGGTTATTTTTACTCAGGCAAGCGAGCCGCCCTTCCCAACTCACAATTTCAATCTCTTTTTCCCCTAGTCCTGACTTCTGCAAAACGTTCTAACGCATATCGGACATTACTGTTTCGGTGCGTAGTATCCGGCTCTACCACGTATTCTGGGCCTTCTCTTTCAAGCCGCGCACTTGTAATTGAATCGCGCGATACTTTCCGTCGCGAGCTTTGTTCTGTCGGATAGTAACCCAGGCTGTAAAGCGTGCCGATGTCAGCAGCCACGCGAGCGAATGCGGCGCGAGCATCGGACAGATCGGCAGCGACAAAACTTCGCCCGCCGGAGCTAAGCGCCAGGTCATTCATCTCACGCCTCGCCAGATTGTATAGGTCTCTGCTGATAGACATCTTTTCAAACTGACCCATCTGACAGAAGTTCTGATAGTCCTCAGGCTTCGCATGTGGAGCGAAAACCTGGCGGTACCGCTGAAGCTGTCGCTGGGAAAGTGTCAAACGTCCATCGTCCTGACAGTCTTTCATTAAGCGATCTTCCGACAAAGTCTTCCGTGTTCACCTGGATGAAATAGCACGCGATACCTGCGCGCGAAAGCTTTTGCTTTGCAGAAGAGAAATCTGAATTGCTGGCTGAATCGACACCGTCCGTAAGAGCGACAACCGCACGACGTCTAACCTGATCGGTGGCCGGTTCGCGAAAGATGCTGTCTGCAACTCGCTCAAGCGCGTCGTAGTAGGGAGTTCCGTTGCTACCACCAAGATTCTCAATCGCTTTATTCAGTGTGTCGCGATCACTCGTCAACTGAGTCAGAACTTCTACGGTTGCGATTGGTTCCTTAATCGTCTGGGCGGTATTAAAAGCAACTACACCGACGCGATCTCCCGGACGCAATGCATTGATAAAACTGACAGCGGCCTGGCGGATGAGTGCGACGTCATCCCTGGTAGAGCCAGACGTGTCTAGCAACAGAGCAATTTCAAACGGGGTGTTAGTCGTACCGAAGTTGGCGATGGTTTGCGGTTGACCATCCTCGATGATCTGAAAGTTTTCAGGTTTCAGGTTAGACAATGGACGGCCAGTGCTGTCAGTAACCACAGCAGGCACCGAGACTAGTTGCGTCTCAACCCGCACCACGTCGCCTTCGTCCACTTCGTCAGACGATCCAGTCGGCTTCTTTTGGTCGCCGGAACTACTTCCCTCCACTCTTCGCGGACGTTGGGTTTGTGGTGAAGTGGTTTGCTGTGCGCCAGCCGGCACAATTGTTCGGCCTACGGAACACAGCAGAAGAACAACAACAATGAAGACGGGGAGCCTGAGCAAACCGTTGCGTTTGAGTATTGCTGACATGGTGACTTAATTCAGATGGGCTCTGTTGGTGAGAATATAACTTCAAGAACCGCCGAACTGCAAAACTTCCATCACGAATCCCTTTAGTAACCCTTCGATCACCAGCGAATGCTCTTCTGGGACCGCAGGCGTCCTCGCCTGCATTGGTCGCCACTAAGGCGAGCTAGGACAACGTTGGCAGGCGAGGACGCCTGCGGTCCCAGAAGAGCATTCGCTGGAGATCGAGAGGGGTTACTAAAGGGTGATGTCAGCCTGACTGGGCAACGGAACGTCATACCCGCGGTATCGCGTCCAGTATGGGAATTGGTACACCGCCCGCACGAATTGCCTACGAATGCCGAAGAATCTTGTACTTCCAATGGCCTTATTTAGCGGAATGTAGTTTGCCCAATTAATGCTGCGCATCCTACGAGTATGACAAAACTCAGTTACTTGTTGAGACCTCATTGGCCCCAGTTGACCCTGGCGTTCGTCGCAGTAGTGGGAGAAAGCGTTACCGGCCTGCTTGAGCCATGGCCATTAAAGATTGTCTTTGACAATGTGCTGGGCTCCAAGCGCCTCCCAGACTGGCTGGCTCAGTTGGTCCAGGCAACCACAGGAACCAACAAACTGGCGATCCTGTCATTTGTAGTAGTAATGGTTTTGGCGATTGCCGTGGTGGGCGCTGTGAGTACGTATTTCGAGAAATACCTGACCAACATCGGTGGCCCAATGGGTTTCTCACGACCTGCGTCGCACTCTTTACAACCATATTCAAAAGCTGTCGCTCTCGTTCCACTGACAACAAGCGCACTGGTGATCTGATCAGCCGAATCACGAGCGATATCGACACAATACAAGACTTCATCTCCCAGGTGTTGTTGGGCCTTGTCGTAAATGTTCTGACTCTGGCCGGAATGCTCGCCGTGATGTTTTATCTGGACTGGAGCTTTACGTTGATCGCCTTAACAGTTGCTCCTCTTTTATTCGTCGTGGTCTACAGTTTCACCTGGCGCATCAAGAAAGCTTCGCGCGACGTGAGAAAGAATGAAGGAGAGATTGCTTCGATCGCCAGCGAAGTTCTCTCCTCGATTCATGTCGTCAAGGCGTTTACGCGAGAGGACTACGAACAGCGAACGATTCGAAAAACAAAGTTTAGAAACAGTCGAAAGTGCACTTGCGGCTCGAAGTCTGAAAGCTGAAATTGACGCCTCTCGTCGAAGTCATAGTGGCAGCCGGCACCTGTCTCGTACTTTGGTACGGTGTGAGACTCGCACTCGCCGGTACGATCACACCAGGCTCTTTGCTGGTCTTTCTTCTCTATCTCGGCAAGATGTACAAGCCGATGCGCGACCTTTCGAAGATGACGGATACAATTTCAAAAACACAGGTCGGTTATGAACGTATTCGTGAAATAGTTGAGACGGATCGCGAGGTTCGCAATCTGCCGGGCGCACGACCAGCGCCGAAACTCAAAGGTGAGATCGAATTCCGTCATGTCGACTTCAAGTATGCGGATCGTCCGCCTAACGCTGAAAGACGTCAACTTCAAACTCAAGCCCGGTCAGCTTGGCGCCCTCGTTGGGCCAACTGGTGCGGGCAAGACAACAATCGCAAGCTTGATTGCTCGTTTCTACGAACCCACCGGTGGACAGGTCATAATCGACGGCAAAGACATTCGTTCTTACCGGATAAAATCGTTACGTCGACAGATTAGTTTCGTTCTGCAGGAGAGTCTGCTGTTTCACGCCACTATTTGGGAAAACATTGCGTACGGCCGGCCAGAAGCATCACGACAAGAAATCATCGAAGCTGCCAAACTCGCGAATGCGGATGAGTTCATTGTGCAACTTCCGGAAGGTTACGACACGATGGTTGGTGAACGCGGCGTAACGCTCTCAGGCGGTCAACGCCAAAGAATTGCAATTGCCCGGGCCATTGCTACGCAACAGCCCCATTCTAATACTGGACGAACCGACTTCAGGTCTGGATGCTGCTTCCGAAGAGTTGGTTTTCGATGCGCTGCAACGGTTAATGGAAGGCAAGACCTCAATAGTGATTGCTCATCGACTCGCAACGATTCAGAAGGCAGATGTGATATTCGTCATAGATGGCGGCACCATTGTTCAGCAAGGCACACACGAGGAGTTAATTAAGGGTGACGGGTTGTACGCGCACCTTTACCAAACGCAATTCCGAGATCAAGAAGTAGAGATGTTGTCCCTAGTCTCTCTTTGTCTCTGAGTTCTCGTTGTCTTTGAAGTCAGCACCGTACACGCCGGATAGCGTCGGGTTTCACTAAATCAGCAGCTCTCAGATACAGTGGCGGACCCGACGCTACCGCGTGACGGTACTGACTTCATTGCCACTGGATCCTCTCAGTACTTGCGGTTCAGATGGAAATTGGCCGCGTCGCTGAATCCCAATTTCGCCTTGGGACTGAGAGCGTCTCTGATTCTCTGCAGCACCAGGCCCGAACGCGGTATTACCTCTCGACCCCAGTGCGGGATTGCCATAGAGGGCCGTGGCAATATCAAAACCCAGTCGATAGAAAACATCAGTCGAGTGCCATTACGCAGTCGATGCGGTAGACGGATCGCGCTCCACGATCGACGCGCCGATTTGGGCCAGTTCAATGTTTCGGTTGCGTTCCAACGAGAATTCAACAGCACGGGCGAAACCATTTTGTTCAGATATGATATAGAGAGTGCTGGATCCTTTGCTTGCCGGGTCCGGGCGCTGTGTCCTGTCCGACGACGGCCAAGCCGATGTCGAAACCAAGCCGCGCGGGTTCGTTCTCCATTCGGCTGCGTAATTCTCCAAGTAACGCAACTTCAGCTGCTATCGCGGCTCCTTTGGGCGCCAAGTCTGTAAGTTGCTTTCGGTTTTTCTCCAGCGAGTAGGTGACAGCGGCAGTAAATCCTGCTTGCTGGTCACGTGGGAGTGAGTCGCAGAATACGGTCTTTACCAGGACCAGGAGCAGTCTCGCCCTCGGCCACTGCCATACCTATAAAGAAACCTCTTCTCGCAGCCTCATCAGTAAGTTGATTGCTGATCTCCGCAGCCGCCGGGTCTTGACTCACGAGCGACGCTCCCCGAGCAGCCAGCCCGTCATTGCTGTCGACGGGCACGCCGGATCCAGCCGATCCTGATCCTGGCCGAGGAACTGGTTGCGCGAGCAGGCCTCTCCTCGGAGCCGCCGACGATGATGATTCCGGACTGCTCTACCGACGCTTGGCACGTTCTTATTCACCATGACGGAATCCCCACGCGGCGCGACCGGTCGGCGATTCGGACGGGACTCGACGACGCGGCGTTGTTTCCGTAGTGTCGGCTGGATTGATCACCGGGCTTGTCCTGGATTCCACCTGGGCTGTCTTTGAGCTGAAGTCGGGATCCTCAATTGCAGTCGCACCAAAACTGTAAGAAACAACGTAGTTGAGATTACTCGCAACCAGTTGCGGAACAACCGTGCGACCATTCCAGCCATCACCAACCAGCGTGTAACTAAAGTTGTGTAGCGCGCTGCCGGAACTCTTGGCTGCGGCGACACCGATGAGCCGAGGAGTCAGCACATTCGGCCAGCCGCCGGCCAGAACCGCTGAGGGTAAAAGAACAGGTACGTGAGTCGACAGCGCTGGCTTTGAAGGAGCCGACCTCACGCATCGGGGGGCCGGCGTCAACTACGAACATCGGCGTTGGGCCAACTTGTACTGTCGCGCCAATATCGAAAGTCTGGCACCCATTGGGCGGTGTGAATTGGGCGGGATCCCAATGCAATTGGCCTGTCATGCTGCCGTTGGTTGGCGGTGAGATTGCCCTGGGCGCAAAGGCGACATTGATGAGATTCGAACTAAAGAGATAAACCAACGCGCACCAGGTCCGAGGGCGCCTTGAGCTTTGCGTTAACCGGCGATATCGCGTCATTAAAATAGTGGGAAATGTCGACCGATACCGAATTGATTGTGTCCTTCTGCGAAGCGCTTATAATTCTTTCCGCCAAAGAATGGAACCAGATCGTCAAGATAAATTTCGCTACATCTGCACTAGCGTTATGCGAGGTCCAATGTTGCTTCGCTAAGCGTAAACTTCGCGTTGGACACTTGCAGCGTTTGGTCGGGACTGGACTGAATCGCAATCGTCAACTCCAGGTTGGCCTTGAGGGCGATCGACAGACGCGGATCGAGCTCACGCGGAAGTGGGATCTGGCAAGGTCGAGGTTGCCGCGATGTAGCCGCCAACAGAGAACACGCCATGCAGCACATTCTGACTTGAGTTTGTGAACTTGAACGCAACCTGCTCATCAAGCACACAATCAATGTCGTAAAGCGTTTGCCCCTTGGCGAATCCACCCACACCCATTCGTGTTTTCAGTTCCTTGCACATACGATCGCGCGCAACACTCCAGGCTCCCTGCAATACATCGGTGACTAAGGTGGGTTCAACGAGCGTCTGGTCGTGGTGCTCATCTGGCTTAAGCGGATTCCACGCCTGTATCACGATGCGAAGACCGACAGGTTCCGGCTCATCAAATCGGAATGAACTCAGGCGCTTCATGATTGACTGGTGCGAGCGCGCGACTTTTCGTCGTGTGCCTTCGACTCGCGAGGGCCAGTGAAGTGAGGCGAAATCAGGGTGACAACAACAAGTCCGATGATCAGTTTGAAGCTTGCGGTTTTCATAATTCTCTTCTCCTGTTCGGCTAAGACCAAACTCTTGAGGGCCGAAGTGCTTCACCCACCCGAGGCACTGATCGGCGAGTTATCTAACGACGTCGAGCTTCGACCGCGCTTGTAAAGCAAATATCTTGCTCAATGAGGTCCAGCCTCGACCGACTTCCTTTGGTCCTTGCCACGCGCCGCGGACTTTCCAGGCCGCGACCATCCAGATAGCCCACATGCTTGAACCACCTGAGTGTTCCATCAGGCATAACGGCGTAGATAATCCCGTCGCCCGGCGAGAAGACCTGCTCAACATCGCCCCAGCCGCGGCCCACGTCCTTCGGCCCTTCCCACGACCCCGGCGTCTCCAACCCGCTACCGGTCAGATATGCCTTATGCCGATACCACTTCAACGTGCCATCGTCCGCGATTACGTAAATCACTCCCTGTCCGCCCGCGAACACATGCTTGTAGCCGCTCCAGCCTCGACCCACGGTCCGGGGATTGGCCCACGACCCAGGCGTTCTCGAATCCCAGACCCGTCTGGTATCCCAGGTGTCGGTACCACTTGAGCGTGCCATCCGGTTGGACCCCATAAATGACGCCCTCTCCCCAGAGAACACATCCACAAATCCGTCCCAGCCTCGTCCCACATTTTTGGGTGGTCCCCAGCTATCAGCTCTCTCAAAACCAACACCGGTGTTGAAGCCTTTGTGCTCATACCACTTGAGTGTGCCATCAGCGAATATCGCGTAGACGACGTCACTCACCTGGAAACACTTGTTTCACTTCGTCCCAGCCTCTTCCCACGACGCGGGCGCCTTGCCACGCCCCCGCTGTTTGGAAACCAACACCGCCTCTCGCCCCGATCATGGCGATACCACTGAAGTAGTCCTTTTGAATCGATGCCGTAGATGAAATGCCGGAACAATTGTTGGTCCAGGCGGGGCGATCGGACTGATCGGCGGACCTTCAGGATTTTCTATTGTTGCTTCTTCAGATGGTTTGAACGGACCTGAGGTAGATGTTGATCCTTTCCCAGACCTGGCGCTATTGGCGCATCGGCGCACTCTGGTCGTTGAGGACTATCCAGGTCCAATCATTTCCTTCACAGTCATGGTCCGGAAGACATGTGGAATGGCAGAGCCGAATGCACACCAACGAGGACACGTCCGCGGTTAGGGACCTCAGCGAACGCCGGACCACCACTCGTCACCACCAGCGATCATTAGACCTCCCGTACTCGGATACCAATATGCGCATTCCGCTATCGTTGTCCTGACGCGTCGTCTTGACGTAGCCAACTCGGATACTGTCCCGTCTAGCTTAACGTGGCGTGGCGCTTTCGCCTGATCCTTTGGCAAACTGATAGATGCCGCTACCGAAGATCGCGATCGGCACGCCAACCGGGAGAACCGAAATACGGAAACTCGTCCGTCGCGAAATACGTCGCGGTAGTAATTGGTGGTTGATCCTCGAACATTGAACGGACTATCAACTTGTATGAGTGCCACATCATAAGGTGGGAAAGGAATGACCTGAATCGATGTCCTGGTCTGAGGGTTACTCCATGCCGCTGTCACCGTAACGCTGTGTGTCAGCAACCTTGATGGATTTGTCCACACAGTGTGCGGCAGTTATCACCCAAACTGATTTCTTAATAGTGACCCGCTACACTAGACCCCTTTGTGGTGTTTAAAGTTACCAATGCATAGAGCTCCTGCGCTGCGTCACTGACTGTCGCACCACCAACCAGCCCTTGCTGAATTTCTTGCGGGTCTTCTTGTGCGCCGGCGGCAGAAGCAAGTGCTCAGTAAAGAAACGAGGGTCATTGCGCACCGCAAGAAGCGACCAGCGGGCTTGTATCTGTTTAACTTCCATGTTCTCTCCACAACGTAATTTTGAGCTCGCAGTGTTCACCAGGTGCTCCACGGCCATGAGGTGTGCTTTTACTCCTTCACTTACTAGCGCGAGAGTTACTCCAAAAAGCCACATGTCAGCCAAAGGATTTTTGAGCGAAATTGGTCGGCGCCGAGCCGGACGGCTACAATCTTTGACGGTCTTTGTTACCGAAGCAGTGGAACTAATGAACGAATGAAGCGAGCGATGCAGGAACCGTCAGACCCAGGAAGTTACGCAGTTGCTCTGCCTGGAGCGAGGGTGATTCGATCGGCGCTTGATAAGCTCTTGCCCCTAGTCGAGGCCGAACTTCACCGTCTGGCTCGCCGTTACATGAGCCACGAGCGCCAGGACCACACCCTGCAAACAACTGCGCTGGTTAATGAGGCTTATCTAAAGCTCATCGATCAGAAGGTGGAGTGGCAGAGTCGAGCTCACTTCTTCGGCATCGCCGCACAAATCATGCGGCGCATTCTGATTGACCACGCGCGCAAACATCTCGGTCCTAAACACGGCGGCGGGAAGACGATTTCCCTGGAGGATGTGGCCGTAGTCAGCGACGAACGCGCGTCTGAGTTAGTGGCCCTCGACGAAGCGCTGATCGACACTCGCGAAAGTTGACCAGCGAAAGAGCCGAGTGGTGGAACTGCGTTACTTTGGCGGGTTGACTGTAGAAGAGACCGCTGCGGTCCTCGGCGTTTCTGACGAAACAATCAGGCGCGAGATGGATTCGAGCCAAAGCATTTCTGCACCGTGAGCTGAGTCGGGATTGAGAGATATGGAACCGCAGCGCTGGAAAGAAATTGATCGAGTCTTCGCGGCGGCCCTCGAGCACGAGCCCGGCTGAACGGTCCGGCCTTTCTCGCTGAAGCCTGCGGCGATGATGAGGAGTTGCGCAAGGAAGTTGAATCGCTGATCGCGCATGTTGTGCCGGACTATCTTGCCGGATGGGCCGGCGGCCGAGGAAGCCACGCGTCTGTTGGCGAACGATGGGCGCGAGCCCGAGTTAACCAGCATCGGACCATATCAGGTTGTGAAATTACTCGGCGCCGGCGGGATGGGCAAGGTTTACCTGGCTCATGATCCGCGACTGAATCGCCAGGTTGCCGTAAAGCTCCTTTCCCGCTATGGCGCAGGTGAAGAAGAACGAAGCAGACGTTTCCGCCAGGAAGCACTTGCCGCCTCGGCGCTGAACCATCCCAAACATTCTCACGATTCATGAAATAGGTGATTTCGAAGGCCAGGACTACATCGCCACCGAGTTTATTGACGGTGTTACGTTGCGGGCTCGTTCTAGGCGCCGGCGAAATGCCGCTGGCGATGGCAATTGAGACTGCGATTCAAATAGCTGGCGCCCTTTCCGCGGCCCATGAGGCGGCGATAGTTCATCGCGACATTAAGCCGGAGAATGTAATGATCCGGGCCGACGGTCTGGTCAAAGCGCTCGACTTCGGGATCGCCAAACAGACCCGCACAGATGGCCGGCAAGCACAGGACCAACTCGAGACAAAGCCTGGATCGGTGGTGGGCACTGCGCCGTACATGTCGCCGGAGCAAGCTAACGGCTTGCCGGTTGACGCGCGTTCTGACATTTGGAGTTTGGGCGTTGTGCTTTACGAAATGGTCACTGGCCGCGTGCCATTCCTGGGCAAGACTACGATCAGAAACGATCTCGTTGATTCTGCAAAAGAGCCTGCGCCGTTGGCAAGTTCATGCACGCGAAGTGCCGGCGGAACTTGAACGCATCGTCACCAGGGCGCTGACCAAAGATCGCGACGAGCGCTATCAGACGATGAAGGACATGCTGATCGATCTGAGCAGCCTGAAGCGCAAACTGGAAGTCGACGCTGTGCTTGAGCACACGGTCTCGCCTGAGCTTCGGCGCCGGGAATCTCATCAGCAGCGTAGAACACACGCAGGCAACAGCTTCGGTTGCGGTTGGCCGCAACCACGACAGGATGATGCGCAGGCTGAGTTATCGAGTACAGTTTCCGCGTCGGGCGCGCGCTCGTGACTGCGCAGGATCGGCGTGGTCGACGCTGTTCGTCGTCGCCGCCGCGACTGCCCTGGGTATCTACTGGCTCATCATTCGGCAACCGCGAGAAAACGCGCTCGTGTCCGTGCCGTTCCGCGAAATGCGTATCTCGCGCCTCACCACATCCGGGCAAGATCACGCATGCGGCCATCTCGCCTGATGGCAAATATGTCGCTGACGTGAGCGGAAGACGCCGAAGGTGACAGTCTCTGGGTCAGGAATATCGCGGCGCCAACAAACGTGCGGATCGCCGGGCCTGCGGCAACCGAATACGTCTGGGTGACATTTGCGCCGGATGGCGATTCCATTTATTACCTCGCTCTGGATCGAGACCAGGGCGACACGGAACTCTACCGCGTGCCCGTTGCTTGGTGGCCCGCCCAACAAAGTCGGCGCGCGACATTGGCCCGATTGGCTTCTCGTCAGATGGGAGACGGATAACCTTTGTCAGTATGGACAAAGATCAGAGCAGTCTGGTTGTTGCCGACGCTGACAGAAGAAATGAGCGGAAGCTGGCTACCCACCGACAGCCCGACTTGTTTCGTATGACCTGGAACGCGCCGGCGTGGTCGCCCGACGGGAAAACGATCGCCTGTCAGGTCAAGCTCAACGAGGAGCGCGGCAGTTACGAAACTATCGTCAGCGTCAGTCTCGACAACGGGGCACAGAAGGCGCTCACTTCCAGGCACTGGCATCACGTCGGCCAGCCCGTGTGGCTCGCAAACGGGAGCGGACTGCTGGTGACAGCAAGCGAGAGCGCGACTACACCAGAGCAGGTCTGGTATATCGCGCTCAGTAATGGCGAGACAACCCGCGTCACGCATGATCTCAACAACTATCACGACCTCAGCCTTGCGGGAAATTCGAACCGGCTAGCCGTTGTGCAGGATCAGTCCGTCTCGAGTATTTGGGTCGCGCCGGACGCTGACGCAGGCCGCGCTAAGCAGATCGCCTCTGACACCACCTCGAGCGAAGATGTGGCGTGGACTCCTGAGGGACGGATCGTCTATCGCTCGAACGTCGGCGACAGTGCTGAAATTTGGGTGATGAACTCCGATGGCTCGAACGCAAAGCAGGTCACGAGTGGCGCGCGCGTGAGCGGCGGTCTGACCGTTTCGCCTGACGGTCGTAATATTCTTCTTTACCTCGGACCGCGCGGGACATTCCAACATCTGGAGGGTCGATGCGGACGGTAACAACCTCAAGCAACTGACCTCAGGGAGACGGCGAGTTTTACCCGCAAAGCACGCCTGACGGCCAATGGATAGTCTTTCAGGGCGGCGACGTCTATCCGACCCTGTGGAAAGTGCCGGCTGCAGGTGGCGAGGTAGTGGAGGTGGCCAGGACGCGCGCGTTGCGTCCGGCAGTTTCGCCCGACGGCCAGATGATCGCCTACCATTATCTGGACTCGGATTTGAACAAGTGGGGTATTGGGATTGTTTCATTCCCGGGAGGAGCGCGCGTGACGCGGTTCGACTTCCCGCCGACGGTGTCGTCGAGATTCGTCCGCTGGTCGCCTGACCGCCAATCGATTGCCTTCGTGAACAGCGCTGGCGGTGTCTCCGGACATCTGGCTCCAACCAATCAGCGGAGGGCCGGCGAAACAACTGACTAACTTCAAAGCCGAACAAATCCTTGCCTTCGACTGGTCACGCGATGGGCGCTCACTGGCACTCGTGCGCGGAGTCAAAACGAGCGACGTGGTGCTGATCGAAGAAGGACACCAGTAAAGTAGCGGCTTGTTGTAGTTTGAAACGACAAATCAGATCAACGCCGAATGTCTTTGGTGAAGATAGACTGAAAAGAGGCACAAAAATACGGCTCCGGGTGATAGCCCGGAACCGTAGGTTTTGACAATAAGTGGTGGAGCCGACGGGACTTCGAACCCGCGACCTCCGACGTGACACGCCAAGGCGCCGCTTGGTCCAATTCGTCAACCGTGAACGCGCGTACCGCCGCCGCGTCTTCGCGACTGTTTCGGCGCAGAGTTCGAGCGCGTCAGCTTTCGTAACGTCCGTCTGCTCACGCCGAAGCTGAGCGCCCTCGGTAAGAACTATGGTCTGGCTTCAAACACAAGATTGAACGGCGTCTCGGTCGCGCGACGGAATCGCTTGAAACCTCCCGTCGTAACCACATCCCGAATGCGAGCCTCGCCAGCTTGCGCGCCAAGGCCCAACCCCACTTCCTGAGACCGCGATGCCGGCGTGCAGAGCATTGTCGACGCTGAATAAAAAATCCGGCCTATCGGGTTCAAATTATCCTCGATTCTGTCGTTGGCGAACGGCTCGACGATCATCCACGATCCATCGCTCTTCAAACGTGCCATGCACGTGATTCGCCGCCCCTACCGGATCTCCCATGTCGTGCAAGGAATCAAAGAACGCAACCAGGTCATAGTCGTTCCCCGAGTAGTCTTTCGCCTGTCGCAACCTCGAAGCTCACCCGGTCTGACACGGCCGTTTCCTCCGCCTTGCTGCGCGCGTAGTCAATTGAACCCTGATGGTAGTCGAAGCCAACGAACGTCGATTTCGGATACGCCTGTGCCATGAGAATCGTCGAAGCGCCGTGCCCGCAACCGACATCCGCGACTCTGGCTCCAGCCTTCAGCTTTTCCTCGAGGCCTTCGAAAGCAGGAATCCACGAGCGCGACAAGATTTGCGGCGTAGCCCGGTCTGAAGAAGCGTTCGGTTCCGCGGAACAACCCTGGCATCGTGCTCGTGCCAGCCGACTCCTTCGCCCGTTTTGAAAGCCGTTTCGATTCGTGGTTCGGACTTCACCACCGACAGCGCAAGCTGGAACGCGCCCGGCAGGAAGACTGGTCCGTTCTCGTCGGTGAGAGCAACCGCCTGCTCTTCGGTCAGGAAGAATCGGCCCGTCGCCGCGTCGTAGGTCGCATATCCGCCCGCAGCTTGAGATGCGAGCCACTCGCGTACATACCGTTCGGTAGTACCGGTGCGTTTGGCCAGCTCTTCTGAGGTGAGTGGGCCCGCTTCTGCCATCGCCTTGTACAAGCCCAGTTTGTCTCCAATCACCGCCAGCGCGGAATGAAAGGTCCCTCCAAAGTCGTTCAGAAACCTTCCCAGAAGTTCGTTCATCTTTTTCTTCATTGACAGCCATCATTACCTCTTCCTTTTCCTTGGGATTGTTAGTTAAGCCTGTTGCCAGTGATAAAGTTGTTCGAGTCCATCCCAAAGGCCCAAACGAAATCACGGGATGCACGCCCATAAAATATTCACGGATTCAGCTCCGGATATGGGCTCGCTGATGAGACTCGCGAAACCAAATCATCCTTTCATCAGGCGAGGAGGATAGGCTTGGTTGAGGAAGCAAGTCATAAACCTGCCGTTAATGTTCGGTAAACTTTCTGTAATGCAAGTCGAGAGAAAGACGCAAGGGAGTGACACGCTGCTGAGGAGCGAGCCGACGGCCACTTGAAGATGCTCGTTATCCTCGAGGGTGAGAATAAAGAGATTGGTTACATTGAAGTCAGCGACTGCGTACGGGAGTGAGAGTGGTTCAGTAACTTTCGAACCTATGGCGTCGTTTCGGTCCCTATAGTGATGGCGACAAAGGAGAAGATTGGCTGGGAACCGAGAGAAACGCTCTGAAGAGTTGCAGGAGGTATGATCCGATCAGTACTCGCCTTCGTATCTCTGGCAATGCGAGTGATAGAGTAACAGCGATAATTGACGCGAACAGATTATGACACACCGACTTTTCAGATTTAGGATATCCAGTGAAATCGGGTAGCGCCTCACTTGTGATGACGATTGCCGCGGGCACAAAACTTGGTCGCTACAGAAATCCGCGCCCAACTCGGCGCGGGTGGCATGGGTGAGGTATATCTCGCAGAAGACTTAAAGCTTCTTCGTCTGGTTGCTCTTAAAGTTTTGTCGGAAGAATTTTGTCAGGACGATCGGCGTAGCGCACGTTTCCTACTCGAAGCGCAAGCCGCTTCCGCCCTTAATCACCCGAACATTTGCACTATCTACGAAATCAATGACGACCATTATCCTCCATTTATCGTAATGGAGCATGTCGAAGGTGAAACGCTTGCGGAGAAAATCAAAGCTGGTAGTTTTGAAATCGCCGAAGTCCTGCGCCTCGCGTTACAGCTCGCAGGCGCCCTGTCTGATGCGGACGCTCATGGCATCGTCCACCGGGACATCAAGCCCGCCAACATCATTGTCACCCATCGCGGACAAGTGAAGATCCTGGATTTCGGTGTCGCGAAGAGAGTCGCCGCTGAAAGCGATGCAGAGACGCAGCACGATCTCAGCCGAGCAGGATTTATTGTGGGCACTGTCGGCTATATGTCGCCTGAGCAAGCCCGTGGGTTACCAGTGGATGCGCGCACGGATGTGTGGAGTCTTGGAGTTGTTTTGTACGAGATGCTCACTCGACATACACCCTTTGCTGAAGCGACCAACAGCGATGTGCTGGCGGCGATCCTGCGCAACGAGCCTGAAAGTTTGCGCAACTTCAACAGTGCAATTCCTCCGAACTTGAACGCATCGTGCTGAAAACGCTCCGCAAGGATCGGGTCGAGCGCTATGCCAGCGCGAAGGATCTGTTTGAAGACCTCAAGCAACTAAGAAGGCAACTGGAGAGTCCCGCCGCTGCTGAAGGCACCAGTACGCCGGACAGACAAAGCGAAGCGGAAACGCGGGTTTTCAAAGCTGCAATCAGGCACGAAACGTCACACCTGCCGCCGCACAAGCTATCTACTCGGTATACAAAACTCGTGGGACGCTCCAAGGAAATTTCTCAAGTTAAAGATTTGTTGCGGCGCCCTGACGTGCACCTCCTAACGCTGACAGGTGTCGGCGGCACAGGTAAGACAACGCTTGCGCAGGCGGTCGCAGGAGACATGTTGGCGGAGTTTTCGAATGGAGTGTTCTTTGTCGAACTCGCTGCTATCGCGCAACCTGAACTGGTGGCGTCGGCGATCGCACAGACACTGGGTGTACGAGAGGCCGGCAGCAAACCTGTGCTCGAGGTATTGAAGGAGTATTTCCGCGACAAACATTTGCTGCTCGTTCTCGACAACTTCGAGCAAGTCTTATCAGCCGCGTCGGACATCGCCGAGTTGCTTACAGCCGGATCACTAAAAGTCCTGGTAACCAGTCGTGAGGTTCTTCACCCAAGTGCAGAGCGCAAATTCGTCGTTTCGCCGCTCGCCGTGCCGACGGAAAAATCAAAAAGAATCGATCGAGGATCTCGCAGAACTTTGAAGCTGTCGCATTGTTCGTCGAACGAGCGCGAAGTGTGAGACCCGGTTTTACGCTGACCGAAGAAAATGCCGCGAGCGTCGTCGATATTTGCATGCAGCTGGACGGCTTGCCTCTGGCAATCGAACTTGCCGCGGCACGAATGAAGATTCTTTCAGTGCAAACCATCCAGGCGAAACTAGGGAACAGTCTGACGCTGCTGACTGGTGGGCCTCGAGACGTACCCGCGCGCCAACAGACGATGCGCGGCGCCGTCGAGTGGAGTTACGACCTGTTAACAGAAGAAGAGAGGCGTATGTTTCGTCAACTGTCAGTGTTTGCGGGCGGCTTCACCCTCCAGGCCGCAGAGGCGATTTGTGACTATGGGTCTGCCGAAAATATCGAAGTCCTGGACCTCATCACTTCATTGGTTGATAAGAGTCTGCTTGTTTCAAAGTTACACACGAACCGCGAGCTGCGTTTTCGAATGTTGGGAGTCGTTAGGGAATACGCAGGCGACTTTTTGAGAGACCAACGGGAATGCGGAAGAGATGCGCGAAAGGCATGCCATCTACTTTCTGGCGCTGGGCGAATCCGATCTGTATTTGGACAGTGTGAAAGCTAACCAGTGGATCGACCAACTTAAAGAGGAACGCTACAACCTGCGAGCTGCGCTGAGGTGGTCATTGGTAAATGACCCGGAAATAGCAGCCCGACTCGCCGCTGGCTTGCGAGATTTCTGGATTCTTCAGGGCTATGTGACAGAAGGGCGCGAGTGGTTGGAAGAAGCATTGAGGCGGGTCGAACGAGGTTCCCGCGTCGGTGCGGCGGAAGGTTCTGATTGCGGCCGGAAGTGTTGGCGCAGTTGCAGGGCGATCGCGAAAAGGCCAGGAACTTGTACGAAGAAGGGCTGACTTCGGCCAGAGCCGCGGGCGACCTGCATCAACTAGCGCTGGCGAGCAGGGGCCTGGGAGCGACGGCGTATCTGCAGGGAGATTTCAGAGCGGCGCGCGAGTATGTCGAAGAAGCATTGCTAATCAGCCGCGAATTGAACGACAGATTCGCAATTGCGGCCTCGCTCAACCGGCTTGGAGATTTAGCGCTCATGGAAGAAAACTATGCGACAGCTCAGATGCTTTTTGATGAGTCCATAGCGATCTTCAGAAAGCTCGGCAATAAGAACGCGGTGAGTAACACTCTCAACAACCTGGGAGCCGTGACGTTCGCAGATGGCGACTATAGGACAGCGCGCGCGTATTTCGTGGAGGCCGTAACGACGGCTCAGGAATTTGGAGGCAAGATAGTCGTCTCTCATTCTCTGGATGGCCTTGCCGCCCTGGCAGTTGAGCGCGGGGACTCACATCGTGCCGCTCGACTCTGCCGGCGCGGCCGAAGAATTGCGCCAGGTAATTGGCTTCAAAAGAGAACCCGCCGAGACGCGTTTTCGCGATACCTACCTGACCAAGCTCCGCCAGACACTGGGCGAACCGACACTGTTGGTTGCCTATGAGCAGGGGCGCCAACTCAAATTGGATGAGGCGATCGCACTTGCGCTCACTTCCGACGAGCCCGAAACTCCAACAAAGGCGATTAGCGCCGGCAATTAGGCCAACTGCACAACTTGCCACCCACGCATCAAACCAAGAGGCAATTCGCAGATCTCATTGCCGGTAGACTCACTGACCAATTAGGTACAAATCTGGGTACACCCACCGAAAATACAAAAGGCCTCCCTCTCGGGAAGCCTAAAGTACGCGTTTTACCGCTATTAAGTGGCGGAGCCGACGGGACTCGAACCCGCGACCTCCGACGTGACAGGCCGGCGTTCTAACCAACTGAACTACGACTCCGCAAAAGATCTATTTCGACTTGAGATCTCAAAACTGACGTTCGAGATCTCAAAGCTGGTAGGCACGGGAGGGACTCGAACCCCAACCTCTTCCTTGTAAGGAAGCCGTCTACCATTGACGTACGTGCCTGCCGGAGGAAGACCCTGTCGTCTGTCCTTTCTAAATTGTGACGGATGCTCCGTCGAATACTGTTTGGCACGTTCGATTCAAACATCATTGCCGCCAAGTACGGCTTCTCAAACGAGTCGTCATGCTAAGAGAAGGACGTTGGAGTGTCAAGTTGGCTGCACTCTGAGGTGTTTCCTAAGCTGAGTTCTGGAATTGAAGTTATGACTGACTAGTTTTACACTCCGGCAATGATGCGTCCCCGAATAATCAAGATCGTCGCTGTAATTCTCGAACTGTTGCAGTCCTTACGGCCATTCTGATTACGACCTGGTTTACAACCGGCGCTTGACCGATGACCCGGCGCCGCGTCAAGAGATGTTCTAGCGTTACTAAATCTCATGCCTCGCTTGACAATCGCGCTCCTGCACCAGGATTACCTCAACCGACCATAGATGCTCAAATTATTCATAGTTCGCTCCCGATTCTGGTCACAATTCCGGGCCATGAAGCTGGATAAATCTGCTCTTTTGTCAAAAACAATCGTTTTAGAAAACAAATAACCGCTTTGGCCTATTGACCGCAAACGCTTTTTGAATAAAATTCACCTCAACGGCGCATGTGGTTGCTGGGGTGAGGACAGTAACCAATAGAGGCTGAATGCCTCCGCCAACCTTGAGAGGCCGGTCCAAACCGGCCTTTCGGTTTTTAGCCACATGAAAGCTTAAGATTGCGAATGATTTCTGTAACTGAAGCAATTCAAATTGTCCGAGATCAAACTCCCAAGATCGCGAGCGAAATAGTTCCCCTTCAGGAGTCCCTCGGTAGAATTCTCGCGCAAGACGTAATCGCCGACACCGATCTTCCGCCATTCGACCGATCTCAAATGGATGGTTACGCAGTGCGTGCCCAGGATACGCAGTCGGCGCCTGTTCGTCTGAGAATCGTGGGTGAATCGGCTGCCGGTAAGGGTTGGCATAATGAAATGCGCGAAGGGCGAGGCTGTGCCGGATCATGACCGGCGCACCCGTGCCTGTAGGCGCCGACGCTGTGCAGCAGGTTGAACTGACTCATGAACTCAAAGACAACACCGTCGTCGAGTTACTGCAAAGCGTCGAGCAAGGTCGTTCGATAGTCAGGCGTGGTAGCGAGATTACAGCCGGAGAAACAGTCTTGCAGCCCGGCATTTCGATCAACCCGGCGATGCTCGCAGTGCTGGCGTCGTTTGGATACGCACAAGTTGAGGTTGGTCGCAAACCGCGAGTTGGCGTTCTAGCAACTGGCAGCGAACTCGTCGCGGTCGATCAAACACCGGGGCAGGACCAGATTCGCGATTCAAACAACTTTTCTATCGGCGCTTACGCAGAACGCGCCGGTGCACTCAGTCGAGCGACTTCCACTGACTGCAGACGAAACGAGCGAATTGAAAAACACGATCACGAAAGCAGCCGAAACCTGCGACGTGATCGTGACGTCTGGTGGAGTCTCGATGGGTGTTTATGATTTTACGAAAACGGCACTCAAGGAACTTGGAGCGGAATTGTTTTTCGAGCGAGTGGCCCTGCGCCCAGGAAAACCTACCGTGTTCGCGCGTTTGCCAAATGGCACATTGGTCTTTGGCCTTCCGGGTAACCCGGTCTCTGTGTCAGTGACGTTTAGTCTATTTGCGAGAACGGCGCTGCTCGCGATGCAAGGCGCAAATGAACCGGCCCTCGTATCCGAAAAAGGAGTACTTGCAAAACCTATCAAAGGAAACGCGGAACGAGAGAGTTACCTTACCTGCACAGCTGACCACCAACGATGATGGGCAACTCGTAGTCTTCCCGTTGAAGTGGGGAGGCTCGTCTGACTTTGTCGCCTTTGCGCGCGCGACAGCGTTAGCAATCATCCCTGCCGGCGCAAAGACCTGGGAGAGTGATTCACTCGTCAAGATTGTACGGTTAGTGTAAATAAGAAAAGGATGCCGACTTGATCGACATCCCTTCCGAACTCGAAAACGAATCGCGACGCTATCCCTGCAGCCCCGCCGCTATCCGTTCAGTCAATCCATTAAAACCGTCGAAACCCCGGCAGCCTCTCAATCCGAGTCGAGACAGTGCGATGGAAATCTTTCAATCCGTTAGCGCCCTTAAATAAAGTCTTACAGGACTTGATTCGTCTCGTGCTCGCGCTTTGCTCCCTGCCCGACGGGCGTCCAAAAACGAGCAATAACGAAGCGCGCAAGATTACGTGCAAACTTCTTCTCGGCAAGTTTGATCCTGGCAATGTTCCAGTAGAAGCTGGCGTGAATTGATTCTTCCTGAACAATACCCATCGTCAACTGCGTCAACACTGGATTGCCCGCAAGCTCGCCAAGTTTCCGATAGGCCTGTACAGCAGTGACTTCATTGATTGTTCCCCAAACCATATGTGCCGCATGAAAACTTGTTCCGAAAGCTCTAGACGCATAGTCGGCAACATAACTTCCAACCAAATAACTTCGCGGAATGTTGCGCATCGCCTCTGCTTGCCAATTCTTTCCAGTTGGATAACCCGCTTCTTCCAAAAATCGATTTAACAGGTTGCCGTGATGTAGCTCTTCAACGCTCCAGCGATCCATGAACCTCTTAATAACAGGATCGCGGCCGGTCGGCGTACGCATGAGCTCGCTGTAATACATGTCCGTGAAGTATTCAATGTCGCGCATGTAAAACAGCACCGGAACAAACGCTTCGTTAAGTGGATAGTTCTTTACTTCCTTCCAACGAATGTTATTGACGTACTCCTTCGACAGCGCCCGTGGCTGTCGCTCATACCACTCAAGGACTTCTTTGTCTGTCTCAAACACTGGAGAGCCTCCTCTTGGGCTTATAGATAGATTGATGATTCTACGAACCTGCGTGGCAAATTGGATTTGCTCGCAGTGAACATCTAGTTACAGAACTGCCAGCGATAATTCCGACGAAGCCAAAATTGAGACGGAAGAAAAAGACCCTTGAGTGCTGTTAAAAATAGACCGAACCGGTATGTACCTGTCGAGGTTCAGACTTGCTTTCGAGACACGTTTATGTTGTTAATCTACGATTCGCAATGAAGCCGCTCTCACATGTCGATCACGAGGGCCGTATCCGTATGGTGGATACGGGCGGGAAAGAAATAAGTTCCCGCAGAGCCGTCGCCTCGGCACGTGTGCTAATGAATAGCGAAACAGTGGTCGCACTTCGCGAGCATAGTACACCAAAGGAGATCCACTCGAGGCTGCTCGTCTTGCGGGAATAATGGCGGCAAAAAACTTCTGATTTGATCCCGCTGTGTCATACGCTTCTTCTTACTCATATTAATATCCAGGCCAGCATCGAAGATTTTGGCGTTGCGCTGATGGCGGAAGTTTCTACCGCCGCACAAACAGGCGTGGAGATGGAGGCGTTGACGGCTGTTTCGGTTGCCGCACTCACCATTTACGACATGTGCAAGGCGTTAGATAAGAGCATGACTAATTACAGACGTAAACCTGGAAAGTAAGACTGGGGGTAAGTCTGGAGACTACCTGCGAGCATCCTGAAAACACTTAGTTTTTGAGGTCTAGGAGAAGCCGGGAACATCCCGGTTAAGCTTTGCGTTATTGAAGTCGACCTTTAGTTTTTGCGGGCTCGGAATTACAATAAGGACAGTTCAGCCCGAGCGAAATACGGAGATTCAAAATGAGAGTAAGTCTTTCAAGAGATGCCAGACCTCAGGCAATGACCTTGCTAGTTGCAGCAACTATTTCGATCTTACTGTGGTTCATTCCCTACGCCGAAATTCTAGCTTACCCGTTTCGAATCTTTGTGACGTTCATTCACGAGGGCGGCCACGCAATCGCAGCGTTGATTAACCGGCAACTCTGTTAGCAGTTTGAGTGTGGCGACAAACACAAGTGGCGAGACATACACCACACAGGGCGGTCTCATATCCCAGGTCTTAATTTCAAGTGCCGGCTATGTTGGGTCAATGGCCTTCGGAGCTCTCTTGCTCATCCTCATTCGAAAATCAGTGGCGGCTCGGTTTGTGTTGTTGGGAAGCGGAATCCTCGTCTTTGGTTTGACTATGATCTACGGACTATTCAAGCCACTCTTCAGTGGCGTTGCCTGGTCTGGTATTCCGTTTTACCTTGGTTTCAGGAGTGCTCATTTCGGGTTAGTCTAGTTCTCATCGCCCGTTTTGCGAGTGCCAAAGTTGCGAGTTTCTTCGTTAGTTTCTTCGCTGTGCAGTGTGTGTTGAATGCTCTCTTTGATTTGAAAACTGTCTTCTTCTTGTCTTCGCCTTTCGCGCTTCCAGTTCACACTGATGCCGTCAACATGTATAACGCTACCGGCATCCACCTCAATCTTCTGGGCAGTCATTTGGATTGCATTAGCACTCGGCATACTTTGGTTCGCGATGCGAATGTATGTCGCCGGACGCGACAAGGGCTTCCAACCCGATTTGCCATTTGAAGAAACTCCCCACTTCTAAAACGTGTTTTTCGTTCCTGCGTCTCCAGTGCCAAGTTAGACGTCTCGGCGACACTGCACACCGCGGTATTACCAACAGCCGTCCCTCGCTTCGCTCAGCTACTTCACTAAGATCTACTTGGATCTATTTGCACTCTGGTTGAACCATTCGCTACCGGGTTGTAGTGCTGACTGCTCCAATCAATCTCAGAACAGTTTCTGTACGACGGCTGGTAGTAATTGCGTTAGGAGCCTACAGCTCTTCACGCTCGGTCCCTTACCAAACAAATTCAAAGATCCGAAAGTTCAAAAAGTCCAAGCGGAGAACAAATGTACATATCGTCCCTGGGTCGCCGATCTCGTTTCAGGCGTTCTTTTCCTATTAGCAACATTTCCTTTGGCGCGTTGTCAGCTCTATTAACAGTTCGCCTTTTTGAGTTCAGCAGTTTTATCCGTCAGTGCACAGACGCCACATACATCTGCCATCATATCGTAGTTGTCGCAGATCAAGATGGCGCCGTTGTGAAAGATGCCAAAGATCTCGGTCATAAACGATGCCACTGGTGCTGCGCGCGATGTCGTTTCCGGCAGCGAGGGCACTGCAACGATCCGGGATTGTCGCTCACCGGAACCTACACCGTAACTGTGTCAAGGAAGGATTCGGAAACGAAGAGCGTAAAGAGATCACCTTGCGTTCTGGGTGAAACGGCGACTCTGAAAGTCGACGCTGCTGGTTGGCTCGTCATAAGTCTGAAGTGACGGTCTTTGGCACGGCTGAAGGCGTTCATCGAACCCACAGATTGGCCTGCCGCTCAACAGACACGCAAATCAATGAGACGCCGATTCCTCGGACGCAAGGTCAGCAACTCTGCCGCTTTTGAATTCCGCGTTCCGACAGGGTAAAGGGACGGGCGATCTCTTCGTCAATTCGCAACCTACTTCATTACGGGCGTTGGAGCTCACGACGCGCGACTACCTTCACGTTGGATGGTGCGAATAACGACGAGGCATGGGGACGACAAACCGCGATTGCAACGCTGCCTGATTGCGGCCGTTCAGGAAGTGTCGGTGCTCTCTAACGCGTTCTCCGCTGAATACGGATGGACACTCTGGTCCAGCATTGAACTTCGTCAACTGAGTCGGGAACAAATGATGTACATGGTGAAGGACTTGTTCTTGTATCGGCCCGGTGGCTGGCAAGCTGAAACGTTCTCAACCAGATGGCTTTTGTCCACCATCAGTTCCCACTCTTGTGTTAACGCCATCAACGCTGCAACGCAATCAATCCCGTCAGACATTCCCGATCAACTTTCTCAGGTGTCAGGGACGATTGGCGGCCCAGTCGTAAAGAGACAGAACTTTCTTCTTTGCGTCTGTCTGACTACACTCGACCAGAACCGAACAACGTTTCTCTCCACCTACGTTGCCATGCTTTCGTCTTGCCACCTGATGGAAGTCTCGATTGGACCGGTCATTACCGTCAGTTTCTCTTTAACGGCCGTCTCGATCACAAGCTCACTGCCGAATCAGAACTTGATGCTTCGTTTCAACGTCGATCGTTTTGTACGACGACAATCCCGCAGGATGCGGTCGGTGGCACAAACGCGCCGAGCGTCGCTCGCAGATACTGCGACGCAGGTCCTGGATCGTTTCAGGTGAACCATACGGTTCGGTTATCAGTGCGAAGGTGCTGTAACGAGGCGCGGTTCACCTATCTATCACGGCGACCCTGTGACTCTTTGGGAAGCGACACGATCTTTCAACCACATTACACTCGCAGCAGAGCGCCGTGCCGTTTACCGTCGGACAGTCGCGCGCTTCCGATCTCTGGGGCCATCAGATGGCAATTCTCAGACACCCTGTCGTGGTCACACGGAATCCACTACTTCCGTTTTGGCGGCGGTTTCATCCATCACACTTCGGGCGGCAACTGGGAAGTGAACCCGGAACTGCGATCCTGGGCACATTCACATTTAAGAACACAACGACTGCGCCGTTTGATCAGTTGACGCTCAACGACGTTCAAAACTACACGCAGCCAATAAACTTTGGTATCAGCAGCTATGAATTGGGCCAGTGGTTGATCACTGGCTTCGTGCAGGACAGCGTTCCACGTCCATCCCGATCCTCACGCTTGATCTGGGATTGCGCTATGACCGTGCAGACACTAACGACTGCAACGAAGAACTTCGAACCACGTATCGGTTTCGCCTGGCATCCGACGGGTGATTCACGATACGTCCATTCGCGGCGGCATACGCTGATGTACTACACGCACGATTAAGCAGCAATGCGATCGCCGGCTACCTCGTCAACGGACTCGATGGACTGAACGTACTTACACTGCGACTCCCGGACAAACAGGCTTCCCAACTTGTCTTGACGGGTCCTTGCCTGCCCGTGCCGTCTGGATCCGAAGACGCTGCCGCCTACGCAATTGCCAGCGCGCGACATACACGATCCGAGCGGGCCAACGTGCGTTCTACACTACAGCGGTTTGCGAAGTATGGTTTGAACTTCAATCTGCTGCCGAACTATCCGGACGAGTTTGATAACCCACGCAGCCGGGTGATTTCGATTGGTGGAGAGCGTGAGGTAGCTGAGGGTTTCTTCGCTGGAGCCGATTATGTACATCAACGCTGAGCGGTATCGATCGCACAATCGATTTGAATGCGCCGTCGGAGTTTCAATCGAACCGCACCTGGACAAGTTCGCAGCTGTAGCGGCTGCTAATGCCGACACGTCCGATCCTTCCCGGTAAACGGCGGTGTGCGTCAGATCAACGTGTTGCGACGAACTACGGCGTCGCCGACTACGACGGCTTGCAGACTACTGTTTAGCTATCGCGGCACACTCGCGAATGTACGCATCGGTTAGCTACACGCTCTCGCGAAGCGACCGAACACGACCGAACCGGACGGTAACGGTATTGCGCGCGAACCAAAGCATCCTGTCTGCGACTCGGTGGTGAGGAACGTGGACCGAGCGTTGTCGATCAACGTCATCGTGCGGTGATGACTTTTAGCTACCGCTTCCGTACAACATCACGGCGGGAACTCTGACCATGCTCGCGTCCGCGCGTCCGTTCAATGCGACTACTGGCGTCGACAATAACGGCGACGGAGTGAAACAACGATCGACCAGTCATCAATGGCGCAGTGATCAGCAAGTCCGCATTTCGCGGCACAGCAACTTCTGATGTCGCAACCTTCATTGAAGGACGCATTCAGACATCGGAACAGCACAAGCATTTTGCTGCGGTTGGAAGGCTTCAATCTTCTCAACCATGGCAACTATCTCGGACGCGGTGTCACGACTTACGGTGATGCGGCAACTCCGGCACAGCACGTTCGGACAGTTCGTCGGTGGCGTCGGGACGGCAACGAACGCAATCCTGCATTCGCAAACATCGACCCGCCACGAATGTTCCAACTCAAGCGCGGTTCATCTTCAAGCTGGCACAGACTTCAGTCTGTGTGTAAAATATGGGGACTTCGAGCTATTCGAAGTCCCTTAACTATGTCCGATATGCGTCTGTCTTGTCGTTGTTGAAGCGAACAAGCCTTCTTCGCTGCTATACGACAAGCGAAAGAGGCTCTAGCAAAGTCGATTGAGCGGTGATGAGGTCAAAGCGGAAGCTCTTCTGTCGGAGCGCGGCCGTCCTCGTCCGCCCGCCTTGGAATAGGATTACGTGCTTATTTTAGATGGCTCGAGTATGCGGGGCGGAATTACGCGGAGTGAGGCGGACGAGACGGCCGCGCTCCGACAGAAGAGCTTCCCTTGACCTCATGCCAAGCGAGGTGACTGTTGCAAGAGACTCCTAAAGCATATCGGACATCGCACTCTGAAATCCTATTGCTTCGTCACTGTGTATTGATCGAAATAACTAACGCTGTCTAGTCTTTGACCAGAGCCCAATCCTTCCCGACACTGATTCAGCCATCGTGTAATCAAGCAAATGCTTGCCATCCAGCGACGCTCCCAAACTGGTTCCGTTGACTGTGATCTCGAGAGTGTGCCAGGTATTTAGTTGCAGCGGCACGTTCTCAGTTCCTCTTCTTCACAAAACTTCTCTTACCCTTATTGAACGTCCACAACACAACGTTGTCTTCCTTGCCGTTAAAACGGACGGTCAGGTAATCGCCATTCGGTTTCAGATTGAAGAGGATGCCGGCACATGAATCCAGCTTCCCATCAACTAGCTTGAAGCCGCATGCTGATAGTTCCGTTTTGAAAGTCATCGACTTCCTTGAGCACTGCGTATGGGAAGTAGGCGAAGCGCCTTAACGTTATCGATGAATTCTTCGTGCTTCGGCACCGTAAGATCGCTCGGGCGTTCTGCGCGAGTCCGCCGGCCGGTTGACCACGCAACCAGGTTCGACCATCCACGCCAATAACTTTCGTACCGCCATCGTCAATTATTGACCAGTTGCCAACCACCGCCTAAAACTTGGTCGACTCTTTGCCGGCTTTCTCTTTGAAAGATCAACGCGAAGTGACTGTAGGCTTGCTGGTCCGCTGAGCAAAGGCGACTACGCCTAACGTTAGAGATTGCTATCGAAAGAAATATGAAAACGCGTGTCCTCATCATTACTGGCTCCTTTTGTTATCTGTTGTAGTTCTAGACTCCTGAGGTGCAGTAGCCCGACTGTCAAGGAGGGCTCCAACTGCCTGATGAGTATCCCAGAGCCCTCCTTGACAGTCGGGCTACTGCACCGGCCTTATCGACTCATTCGCCACCACGCGATAACCACGACGAGTGGCCAAAGCAAATAGAAGACAAGCGCGCTGCCTTCCGTGGCTGCGTTGCGAGTGGATAACCGGGAAACTGATTGTCACCTGATCGTTCCAGGCGAAGTAACACCCGCCAACTGGTAAATCTGATCCAAAACAACTTCTTCGATTGTCGAGCGATCTACCGTTTTCCGACCAGCCATCTCATACCAAATCTCTCCGTAGTGATCTTCGGAGTTCGCAAAAGACCTGACTGACTACTCGGAGACGTATTCGACGTCCAAGCGGCTTCCGCAACACTCGGCGCAACTTCTTCAGTACACTTTGTTCGAGGTCCGTCAATCGTGGGTCTTCCGGGGCAAGGAAAACTGTGAGCTTCAGTGGCTGAGTTACTTGTCGGAGCAATGCTTCATCACTTGCGCCAAATGAGTTTCGACGGTTCTCACTCAAATCCAAACTCGCTCCGACTCGCGAGCTTGCCAAACAAACAACGATGACAATCGCAATTAGACTTGCTGACGCAATCAGCTTTCAGCCTCACGGGTCTACCCGTGTGCAACCAAATTGCAGTGACGGCAAATCCTGCAACACTCAACGCAACCATTACTGCCACAATGCTGAATTTGAGCGAACCTTGTTCGAACGATCGTAACGCAGCAGTTGGTGTGTAACTCGCAAGTTGCTGCAACCAACCACCACGACCAGCTGCGATAAAGTCCAGCGCCCATGTGCCAACCGTAAACCCGAGGTAATTATCGCAGCGCTCGAGGCGCTCTCAGCCAGACCAGCAGCGGCTACCGCTAATCCAGCACTCAGAAACCCTCGAAGTAAATGTCCAACCAGGAGGTTTAGTGTTTCCGATGAATGAAGGTGGCCGCCGTAAGCCTTCCAAAGAATAATCGCGACCAAACCGGGTATCCACGCGATCAGCCAACCAACAATCAGCGCTAATCCTTTTGCAGTTAGTTTGCTCGCAAGGCTTCCCGGAAGTTGTAGCAACAGTTTCAAGCCGCCACTTTCCTTCTCCGCCGCAATCAATCGAATGGCAACGAAAGGAAACAATAGTGTAGCCGCGAGATCGTAAGCGCCCCAGGTTGGAACGAGGATGCCATCGAGTGGAGTCAATGCTTGCGGAAGAGCTGCCGGTGCGCCACCACTCCCACTCATCTCGGCGTAAGTATTTACTGCGGTGATGAAAGCGTGGCCGACCAGGATCCCCGCGATGAGCAGCATCAGCCAGAAGGCCCGCGACGCAAATAGTTCTCTAAGTTCCTTGCTGGTGAGTTGGTGAAAACTATGTGAGCGCAAGAAAGATCTCCTCAAGCCACCCTCCTCGAGGTTTGCCAACTTTCTTAGCTCACCGAGAGTTCCTTCAGCAGCAACTTTTCCTTCGTTGAGCAGAACCAAGTCGATCACAAACTCTCTCAGCGTCGATTAGCTGATGAATCGACAATAAAAGTGTTCGACCATTGGAGCGATTACTCCGAAGCATTGTCATCACGTCTCGGGTTTGTCGCAGGTCGAGACCATCAAATGGTTCATCCAGCAACAACAAAGGTTGTGATGTCAGTAAGCCAAGTGCCAGCATGCGAGTCGCTTACGTTCACCTTTGGATAGTGTCGACAAGCGCGATTCCTTGATCTCTTCAAGGCGCAGAGGAGTAAACAATTGAATTAGCTTGTCGTGGGATTGTCCATAGAGTTTTTCAAAGAACTGCAACACCCATTTCACTCTTTGCTCGGCCCAGGGAACGACTGCGTCCGGCAAATAGAAGAGAACATTCTTCCGCTCAAACGAGTTGAGGTGCTTGTCTTGATAACGGATTTCACCCTCGTTGGCTGGCAACAATCCGGCGAGGCATTCCAAGAGCGTGGTCTTCCCTGCTCCGTTTGGTCCGATCAATCCGAGAACTTCACCTTCACGAACCTGAAATGAAACGTCGCTGAAGTACACTTCGGATACCAAACTTCTTGTTGAGATTAGATACTTGAAGAATCATGCCTGCCTGATCAGGCCTGAGACTCACCGACCCCGACAAACTACTACCAGCCGCCGTAATCTCCTTTGGGCGGCTGATTGTGAATTGAACCATTGCTCACTAGAATGCGTGGGCTCCTTGATCTCGTACGTGATCCGTCGTTCAACTTCAGTCGAAATTTCCAAGCCAGTTCGATGGTGCTCATCTTCTTCACCACGTTTGGAACTGTGTTTGTCGCATGAGATAGTGGGCGACAAACTCCTCTATACGACCGGTGTACTGGCAACGCGCTATCGAACTCTTCCGATCATGCTGGGAATGGCGGCGGCCTTCATGGCGAAGATGGGCGTCGCAGTCCTGGTCGGCGAGGCGATTTCACGATTGCCGCCCGCGCTGGTCGCGAGTATTACTGCAATCAGTTTTCTTAGCGTGGCCTTCGCACTGTGGCGCAAATCGGATCAACCCAAAGAACACGGCAAAGAACATACAGCAAAAAAGCCGCGATGGTTTCATTCGCGGCAATATTTCTTTCCGAGTGGGGGATGTTGGACAGGTAACCGCCGCAACAATCGCCGCTCGCACTAGTCTGCCGTTTGTAGTTTGGTTGGGTGCAGTCAGCGCGATGGTTACCAAGGGCACGCTGGCGACTTTTCTGGGAGCCGGCATTCGCAAGCGAATTCAAAGAGAGTATCTCCCAAAGTTGTTCGTTACGCAGCGGTCGGACTAATGTTGGTACTCGGTCTGCTCACCGTGTTGGAAATTCTATTTGAGAGGCGCTAAGTTCTGATGGCTTCGAAACAGGAACGGTCGGCTGCGTTCCGTTTCATCGTTTGTCTTGGCTTCGTGAGTCTGTTTGCGGATCATGACTTACGAGGGCGCTCACAGCGTTATAGGTCCTCCTAAAAGATCTCGGAGCAACAGCAACAACAGTTGGCATCATTGCCGGATCTGGGTGAGATGATCGCCGCAAGTCTGCGGTACTTTTCCGGCAAGTTAGCGGACAAGACACGGGCATACTGGACGATTACAACACTTGGCTATTTCCTCAATCTCGTAGTAGTGCCCGGCCTGGCGTTCGCAGGAAGCTGGCAGGCGGCGGCTCTATTAATCATCGCCGAGCGAACTGGAAAGAGTCTTCGTGGACCAGCACGCGATGTTCTGCTTTCGGAAGCTACTGAAGTCGTCGGACACGGTTCCGGATTTGGCATCCATGCGGCGATGGACCAAACGGGCGCGGTTCTCGGACCTTTGTTCGTTGCTATTTCAGTCGCCCGCAACCATCGCGTAGGTCCCGCCTTTCTTTGGCTGGCGTTACCCTGCGATAGGCGCCTTTATCGCGCTACTTTGCGCCGAGCAGTTAGCCCGCATGAAGGCACACCTCCCGCAGCTCCAAAAACAGCAGAAGCTTCCGTCTGTATTCTGGCTTTACGTGGGAGCGGCAGGGTTGTTGAGCGCTCTGGCTTTGTTGACTTCCCGTTACTCGCCTATCACTTCCAAAAGAACTCACTCACGAAACCCGAAGTAATACCACTCGTGTACGCAGGTGCGATGGGCGTCGTAGGAATTACGGCATTGATCTTTGGACGACTGTTTGATCGCTACGGGATTCAAGTGATTGCCATTGGAATTGTCGTATCACTACTGACGCTTCCGTTTGGTTTTCTTGGTGGAACTATCGGCGGTTGCATTGCCGTCGCTTGCTGGGCAACCGGATCTACGGAGCGCAGGACGCGACACTGCGGTCGGGAATTTCACAAGTCGTTTCAATGAATAAGCGAGGCTCTAGCGTTTGGTGCTTTCAATGCTGTATATGGCGTGCTCTGGTTTCTTGGAAGCGTGGGCGATGGGTCTACTCTACGATCACTCCCTGATGGCGCTCGTAGTCTTTGGGTCGTTAGCTGCAGTTGCTCTCGGCTGGGTTTTTATCTGGCTGCGACGTCCCCCAGCACCTCGCCGCCGCAACTCATTAGAGATCTGCTTTAGAAAGTCACGCAGTCTAGTGGCGATGAGGTCAGAATTACCGCAGCGCGGTAGCGTCGGGTCGCTCTACGAAATTACGTCCAACAATTTCATAGCAGCCCTGACAGCATACCAGCGTTTCGGTACTGACTTCAACGCCGCACTAAGTTGATTTTCCGCAGAGGCTCTCAAGCATATCGGACACGTCGGGAAGAGGTTTTTCGCCCCCTTGAAATTAAATTAGCTACTGAAGGGTAACGAAAAGGAGAGGCTAGCTGAGCCACGCTACGACGTGCTCAACGAGGGCATGAACAGAGGCGAGAACTTCCGGTCGACGCTCGATCGTAATTCCCATTACAACGATCGAAATTAACAACAGCCATGGAGCCAGTCTAAACAGCGGAGCACTGCTGACACAGCAATACTCGGGTCGGTCGATCGACAGTTCGACCAACCGTCGAACGCGCGCTTTCACTCCACGTGTTTCTTCACCACCGACCAGGTAAGCCGACGAAGGCATCACAGGATGATCTTCCGACGGAATTAACCGGGCGATGCGAACGGGAGTGCCGAAGCCAGGTTAAGCGCAACTGCGGAACTGGCCTGAGCGGCATGTTCGTCTGCTGCGGATTCAGCTGCTGCACCCCAGGCACGATCGAGTGAACGCCCACACGGAATGATTAGCAGTGCAGCTCCGACTCGGCACGCAGCATGGAGCGTTTGAGATTGTCGTGAGCAGCCATGTGGCCATACTCATGTAGCCATGGCTGCAGCCAACTCTTCTTCACTTAATGATTCAACGAACGCTGTTCGGCGATAAACAATCGCGGACGAAAGTGTTCCGCACCAACCGCGATGATCGGAACGAATGCGTCATGCGATACGCCGGTACGTCGAGGTCTGTCGGAGTTCGATCCGAAGTGGCATTTGCCAACCATGCCCTCAACAGGGACCGTCGCCTACCATGAACGAATGCCGCGCCAATGGCAACAACCAACCCCGATCGCTGAGATCGCTGCGAGCGCGCGCCAGTTTCGTGCTGACAAATTCGTTGGTCTGATGCGGCTCGTAAACCAGGTAGGACGGAATCATAAACGCCGCAATCAAACGATTGCAATCGCAGGTGGTCCGATGCGCATTACGAAGAGAAGTTCCGGCGCGCGTTCTCGCCGAGCATGCGGTGCTAACGGACGACTAAGCAAACTGCCCCAAACCGGCCGCGGCCGCAGTTGCGACAGCGTTAACGGTCAGTAGCATTGCTAAGACGAGCGTGATGCCGAGGAAACTCATGCATTGGTCAGCGCTTTCGACGCAACTCTTTCTTCTTCTCTTGTACGAGGCGATCGAGTTCGTCGAGTAGCTCGCGATCTCGCTCGCTGATGGTGTCGACAATGCAGGCGAGCACCGGCTCGACCGCGTCGTGCACCATGTCCCAGCAGTCCGTCAACCACGTCTTCCTTTGATCCCCTGATCAAGATCGCGTCGCTGAGAAACACAGCGTGCATGGACAAACAGCGCGCCCATCTTTGCGGCGCTCGAGCAGATTCTTCTTGAAGAGTCTGTCGAGCGTGGTCATCAAGGTGGTATAGGCAACCCGCTCGTCGAAGTCGCGGTAGATGTCGCGGACGCTAACTTCACCGAGCTCGCCAGGTTTCTTCGGAGCACCTGCCGCTCTAAGTTTGCCTAAGGCGAAACAGGCAATTTCGCGTGGTCGACGAAATCCGCGCAGAAGAAATCTTGAAGTTTTCATAACGCCGGGCATTGTTCGTACGGAGGAACGTCTCAGCGTGTCAATGACATTCAGGACAAACCCTTGATAGTGGAACTGTCTTCGAACTTTGACGCTGTTGCTTCTTCTGGACCGCAGGCGCCTCCTCGCCACCTGCGCACTCGGGACTCTCGTTAACGTTGGCAGGCGAGACGCCTCGCAAACCCAGAAGAGCGCGTCCGTAAGCGACAAGAGCCCACTCAAAGGCTGACGAGGATTAGCGTCCGCTAGCTTCATCGGTTCTCCCTACGCTATGTATTCGAGGTTTGCGATCATCGGCCAGATTCTCGTCCGTGGCCTGACGCTAGCCTTAGAATATATGCCAGAAGAAGCCATTCAGGTCCGGGGAGCGCGCGTAAACAACCTCAAGAACGTTTCCGTTTTCCATCCCTATCAACCAGCTGACTGTCGTTACCGGGTGGCAGTGGGTCCGGGAAGTCGTCCCTTGCCTTCGACACGATTTACGCCGAAGGACAGCGCCGCTACGTCGAATCGTTGTCCGCCTACGCCCGCCAGTTTCTGGAACGAATGGACAAACCGGACGTCGACGAAGTTCGTGGAATCGCACCGGCCATTGCGATCCGACAGAAGAACTCGACCGAAACCCGCGCTCGACGGTAGGCACTCAAACCGAAATCCACGACTACCTGCGTTTGTTGTTTGCCCGCGTTGGCCAAACGTTCTGTCGCGTTTGTGGACGGTCAGGTTTATCGAGATTCGCCGGAATCAATGCGCCGACGAAGTGCTGAACAACCCTGAGCCGACGGCACACGTTTCTACGTTATGTTTCGCAGTTGCCGGCGTTGCAGGAAAATCACAAGCAGAACTCTCTGAAAGAGACGAAGACCGAAGTCACGGCCGACCTTCGCAACAACTCGCTCTACGCATTCAACTGTCGCTGCTCACTTGATGAGCCTGATGCAGCGAGGGTTCACTACGACTTCTTCGTGGATGGTCAAGCTTCGTCGAATTGACTTCACCTGATGATTACACCCGAAGCGCGACTTTGAAGACGCGTTCGTGTTCGGTTGATCGGCTGACGGCGCGACGCTCGGATATCCGTCAACGACTTGTCGACTCACTGGAGATTTGTTTTCAGGAAGGACACGGAACTAGCCCTGATCGAGACCGCCTGAGGCCGAGCCAAAACGATTTCATTTCGCTGAGCGCTTTGAGTGCAAATACGACCACACGGTTGCTAGCGATTCCCGAACCGCGACTCTTCAGTTTCAATAACCCTTACGGTGCATGTCCGACGTGCCAGGGCTTTGGCAACACCATCGGGTTGGATCTGGATCTCGTAATTCCCCGAACCCTGGACTGTCTCTCAAAGAAGGTGCGATCGAGCCGTGGACCAGGCCCGCAACACGAATGGGCGATGAACGAGTTGAAGCAGTTTTGTCGTTCAGAAAAGATCTCGATCCTAACTCCGCGTTTGTCCAACTCTCGCGCGATGAAGATCAACAGGCGATCATCGAAGGTAAAGCCGAATGGTCCGGCGTTCGTGGATTCTTTGAATGGATGGAAACGAAGAAGTACAAGCTCCATGTGTCGTGTGTTTCTCTCGAAGTACCGCGGATACACTGTGTCCGGATTGTAACTGGCGGACGGCTTACGACAAGAGGCACGAGACGTGAAAGTTGGGGCCAAGACCTCTGCCTCGATGTCTGTGCGTCTGTCGATTAAAGAAGCCGACGAGCGTTTTGCGACTTCACTGGAACTTGTCCGCAGAGCAAACCGCAATATCGCCGAACGAATTCTTTTCGAAGTTCAGCGCCGACTTCGGTTCCTGGTCGACGTTGGTCTTGATTATCCTGACGCTCGATCGCTCTGGCCTCAACTCTGTCAGGAGGAGAAGCTCAGCGCATTCAGCTGGCTACTAATCTTGGCTCGTCGTTGGTGGGAGCTCTCTATGTGCTCGATGAACCTTCCATCGGTCTGCATCCCCGCGACAACGATCGATTGATTCGCTTGCTGAAGAATTTGCGCGACATCGGCAATACGGTTCTGCGTTGTCGAGCACGACGCTGAAATGATGCGGGCAGCTGATCACATTCTCGATATCGGTCCTTCAGCAGGTGAACTCGGTGGACGAGTGATGTACGAAGGGAGACTTCGCCGGGCTGCATGAAAGATGAATCTTCGCTGACAGCCCGCTACCTTCGCGGCGATGCGGAGATCAAGGAACCGAAACAACGGCGCGCAGTTCAGAAGCGACAGCTCTCGATTCAGGGCGCCTCCGAACACAATTTCAAATCGATCGACGTCGTCGTCCCACTAGACATGCTTGTTTGCGTTACCGGAGTAAGCGGCTCAGGAAAGTCGACTTTAATTCACGACTGCATTTACGCGGGTCTGAAGAAACAGCGTGGCGAGTGGCAGGGACATGTCGGTGCGTTTCACAAACTCGATGGGACACAGCTCGATCGACGACGTAATCCTCGTAGATCAATCTCCGATTGGCCGCACACCGCGCTCGAATCCGGTCACTTACATAAAGGTCTACGACGCCATTCGCGAAGTGTTTTCCAACACGAGAGAGGCGCAGTCGCGTGGCTTTGATCCATCGCACTTCTCCTTCAATTTGCCGGGCGGTCGATGTGAAGTTTGCCAGGGTGACGGCACTGTCACGGTTGAGATGCAGTTTCTCGCCGACGTCGAACTTGTTTGCGAGGAATGTAAGGGAACGCAGATTTAAGCAACAGATTCTCGATGTTCGTTATCGAGGGAAGAACGTCCACGAAGTTCTTGAGTATGACTGTGCGGGAAGCGATCAGCTTCTTTCGCGAAGTAACGAAGATCACGAACCGTCTGAAGGTTCTCGACGATGTTGGTCTGGGATACCTGCGTGCCTGGGCCAGTCGGCGACGACGCTCTCCGGCGGCGAGGCTCAACGCATCAAGCCTGGCTGCGCACCTGTTGAAACGAACCGGAGCAAAGACGCTCTATATCTTTGACGAACCAACGACCGGCGTTGCACTTCGACGACATCAACAAACTCCTTGCGGCATTTCGCGCGTCTGATCGAAGCGGGCGGTTCGTTGCTCGTACATCGAACACAACCTCGACGTAATTAAGACTGCCGACTACGTGTTAATCGATCTGCGGGGCCGAAGGCGGCGATGCGGGTGGTTACGTGGTTGGAGTTGGCACACCTGAAGAGATAATGAATCTCCGCGGATCCGTACACTGGTGCATTCCTACGCGACTACCTCGCCAAGTCAAACGGACATGCAATCAAGAACAAGTAACGAAAACTGGGCTTAGCCCGCACTTAGCTAGCAAACACCAAAGCTTTGGACGATTTACAAGTAACGGGTAAGCCGCCCATCTACTTGTTCTTGATTGGCCTTACTCGTTCGCCTGATAGAGTGAATTGTTCCTCCGGTCTAAGGCTGATATCCTTGCACCCGATGAGCGAATCGCGAACGTTGACGCAGCCGATATACCCACGAAGACGACATCCCTCTCCAAGCGTCAGACTCCTCTACGTCACGCAATAATCGTACTGTGGCTTCCTCGTTTGCTACTACTTAGCGTTGAAGTGATCACTCGTCTTCACAATGTCGCACGTCTCAGAGCCTCGACCTCTTCGTCGCAACGCCTCAACAAAGGATGCAGGTCTCAGATCCGGAAGCAAGCCGGAATCTTCGAAGGCGATCCCACTATTGCTGTGGCGGCTAAAACCAAATCTCAACCACGCGGTTTGGGATTTCACGGTGTTGTCGACCAACGCCCAACACTTTCGCGCCGACTATCCCATCGGAAACAAGCCGCCGGGAACCTACCGGATCGTTTGTCTGCTGGCGATTTCGGTGACCTTTGGTTATCGGGTACCGGTTGTTTGGCCTGGACAAACCCACCGAGTACGATCCCGGAGCTTCCCTTCCCGATGTTGCTTGAAAAACAACTGCGCGCGGCAAATCTGGATCGACAAGTTGAAGTGTTCCCGATGGCCGTACCGGGTTACACGAGCTCACCAGGGTCTCGCGCGGCTGCGTCGTGACATTGATCGGCTTCAGCCAGACATGGTTATCGCCAAGTTTTGGTTGGAACGATGTGAGTCTTGCAGCGACGCTCCGGATCGTGAAGCGATCAGAACCGACTGGTACCCAGTTACAGTTCGCTGGTTGATAGATCACAGCCAGGCCTTTGCCCACGCCACTCACTGGCTTCGTTCCGGTAACGGTTCGTCAAAGCAGTCCCAAGACCCGTCCCCTCGAGTTAGCAATACGTAACTGAACGGCGTACAAT
>ERZ1370068.9034-contig-7842_pt1 | contig 52359 bp, 61 predicted proteins | sample MGYA00561227_ERZ1370068 | MGnify/ENA primary metagenome ERZ1370068 (study PRJEB38410, sample SAMEA6850437) | metagenome | study: Metagenomic assessment of the ecological functions of the soil: analysis of the soil microbiota associated with the... | reverse complement strand
TACGTATTGCTGGAACGCCTTGACGGCGCGCAGGGGCTGGCTGTCGGCGCCAGGCGGTAGCCCAGGAGGCCGACCCCGCGCTCCAGATTGCGGAAGCGGTTCGCGGTCCGGCCTGGGCCGCTCGGGTGGCGCCGTGCTCGCGCGGCGGCCGAGTCTTCCCGCCGCGAGCGCATGCTCCAGACGTCCGCGACGGTGCGGGCGGTATCGGCCGCGAGCACGGCGGCGATCGCCGGATCGAGGCCGTCCCGGTAGGATCTGGGCATTGAGCGTGCGGCAGATCCGGGGCGGCGACGAAGTCGCGCGTGTCGAACTCGTTCGGCGCCTGATGGAATATCGATGAGATCTGACGGTCATCGCGCCGCTGCCGGGCAGCGCGAGCGGGCGGTGATCCCCGTAATACTGGCTCGCCGCTGGCCGGTTGGTCGCCTACGGGAACGTCGCCCTGCGTCCAGGCTTCGAGGAGGTTGGCGAACTGCTGGGCCGCGGAGAACGTCCCGCGACCGACGATCACGAGCACAGCCGGTCCGGTCGGTCGACGCGGGCGGCGCAGGAGCTGCTGCACCGTGTTGAGGCCACCGTTGCCGCCGCCGTTTTCGCGCAGGTCGAACACCAGGCGGGCCGGTTCCACGGGAATCAGGCCAGCGCGAACAGCTGGTCCCATTGCGGCCGGTTCGTGGACGTACGCGGTGAAGGCACCACCGCGCGCATGCAGGCGTACAGCGTGCGGGTCGGCAGGTCGAACGTCCACCAGAACGCCTCGTTAGTGTTGCTCCCACCACGTGCGGGCAGCGGAGCGCATCGAGACCCAGGCGTTCATCGTCGATTGGGACGACCGGGCCATGGCCGCGCCGGATCGGCGAGACCCTGCGGGCCTGACTTCGCACCGTGTCGGTGCGGCCGTCACGCCGACGACCAGCGGCAGGTGCTCGATGTCGCCCGCGACCCAGGCCGTCGAGCACTTCGGGGATCATGAGCTGGAACGGCCTACGCGCGCACCCACCATTCGTTCTCGTGCGGGATCACGGTGGCTGCAGCGCTCGATCGCCTCGGCGGCGGATACCAGCCCGAGGCGGAGCACCCGCGCACCCACCAGGACGCGTGCGCGGCATCGGCGCGGCGCACGAACAGCCCGTCGTCGAACGCATAGAGCTCGAGCGGGTAGAAGCGCAGCCCCGTCGATGGCCGGGGATCGAGGTCGGTGTGGGCGTCACCGCAGCATCGCGACCAGCTGCATGAAGCTGACCAGCGCCCGATCCGGCTCAGCGACGGCATGCTCGTCGATCGAGCGCGGTGCCGCTGAGTCCCCAGCGGGCGCGGGACACGTTGAGGGAGGAAGGGGCGGTGATTCGGCAGCTCGCGCCTCAACAGCTGGAGATCGGACCGCCACGCGACAGCATCGAAGCGCGGGCAGGCGTCGCGGCGGCCGGCAGTGGCGACCGAGAGCAGCGCGGCGGTTGGGAATGAGCGCAAACATGGATCCTTCGCGACGAACGATGCGTGCCTTCACGATGACTGAACCTCTCCTGGTGCGTCGCGATCGGAGCGTGGCCGGAGGCTATCACGGAACGATCCGCCCCGTCCCGCCAAAGGTGGAAAGCGCGAGGCGGTCCGGAAGGGGCTGAGGCTTCCGGCGCGCGACGGACTATCCTCGCGCGCACGGAGGCATCATGATGCGGCCGCGTCAGCCAGTGATGCCGTCTCGCGATGTCGTTGGTTTCTCAGCGCTGCTCTCCTGTTGTTCCTCAACGCGCTGTTCATCCTGGAAACAGTCAAACGCCCTCTCTGATCCAGTCGCCAGCAGAACGGGATCCAGTTCCATGGCACTACTCGCGCAGTGCGTGCGCAACTGGTGGGGGAGGCGTCGTCACCCTGCGCGATCCACTGGTTCGCCAGGCACACCTGTACGGATGGCGCCCGAGAGGCCGCCCGCACAGACGAGCACTAAGCCCGAGGCGAGGAGGAGCCGATGGCATTCCCATCGCGCAGATTGCGAGCTCGGCACGCAGTCCAGCGCGGGCAAGACCGTGGCTCTCGTCCTCGGAGTGGGCGCGACAGCCTGTGTGGCCCTGGCCGCCTGCGCGTCCTCATCGCATCCGGCGATCAGCAACTGCCCGCGCATTGAGAGCTGGGATGCGCATGGTGAGCTGACTCCGGCACATTTGCCGGAGCCATGATGCCGGTAAGCGCTCGCGCGCGCACCGATGCGTGGACAACCTCGACCACGCGCCGGCGACTGATGGCATCGTCGGCTCGCGTGTGAGCGGGACATCGCTGGGCGAAACGGGAGCACGTCGATTTGCGACGCCGAAGCCGCCCTGGTGGGTCAGACCAGCGATCACTTCGATACGCCGCCATGGCGCCTTTCGACCCTCCGGCTCCCGCACGCTCTGGGCGCCGCTGGCGCCGGTCGGCACCAGGCCCGCGATTCTGAAGCGGCGGGACGTCCTCCGCTGGTGCCAGCCGACCGACGCGCCATGAACTGCGAGTCGGTCCTGACCGGGCTGCGACCCGGCGCGGGCCGAGGACGTTCGCGACCGGGCTGGAGACTCGAGTTCGCCACTTGGCCGACAGGAGCAACCCCGAAGCGCGCCTCGTGGTCGCGACGGCTCGCGCACGCCAGGGCGGGCGAATGCCATGATGAGCGAGCAGCTTCCAGTTGCATGGGCGAGCTTTACCGACGCTTGCGTACCCGGCCCTGGTGCGCGGCGGATCCCGGAGCGGGCGCGTGTCTTCGAAGCCGCCATCGAGCGCGGGACGTTCACTCGCGGTAAGTCCGTCTGGGGACGGTGCCCACTGGAAGCTATGCAGGGCCGGGCCGTGCCCGGCGCCGGGCAGGAGTGCCCGAAAGCGTCGCAGAGTCGATGCGACTCGACTCTCCCATCTGACGGAGGCGCGAGACCAGTGCGCGCGGCGGCTCGAGTCCGCAGCCCGTCGTTCTGGCTGTGGTGGACCGGGTGGCGATCGACTTTCGGAATCGCCGGGAGCTCGCGTTCTGCCACCACCAGCTGGAGGTCGCGCTCTTGACTGCAGGCGCGCGACCAGCGAGGCGGAGGTATGCCTTCAGCCCGCTCCTGCTGGATCGTGCGGATGGGTGAGGACTACGTCATGGAGCCGGGAACGACGTGGGCGGAGCTGCAGCTTCGCCGTCGGGCCAGACCCCACCCGGCCTCCGACGCGCAGCTTCGTGGCGATCGCACGGCGACCGGCTGGTACCACATCGAGGCACCGGAATCCGGCAGCCGGACTGGGCTCTCGCGGAGCGCCTCATCCAGGAGCCGGGGCGGCATGTCACGGCGCTCCGTGGCGCGGATGAACGCAGCGCTGCAATCGATGGTGGCTACCCGGCGCTGAACAGGTGGTGCACGAGTCACCGCCGACATTTCCTTTGGCGACAGCAGTCCCCAAACATCACTGGGGGATGCTTGCAATGACAGACGCTTCGCCGCGGGAGGTGGCCGAGGTCAGGATTTGAAAGTGGCGTGGTGGCGCGTCGCCTGCATGAAGAATGACTCAACGAGACGGATGGCAACCCCGACAGCTATCTCTGCAGAGACCGGGATGGCGTGTGTTCCCAGCGTTCACGTTGGGCTACCGCAAAGACGCCACCATCAGTGCGGATTCCCGTTTCGTTGCCAGTCGGTTATACGTATGCACACGGCGCTGGCCTCTATCTCAGCTTTCTTCGGCTCGTCGCTTTGGGCTGCCTGGCCCGCTTGGTAAGCCCCAGGAACGATCCTCGCCCGCGGCGCAGCGCCGCGGGCTTGGGGATCGATTCGCAGCCACCCGGCCGTTCCGCGACGTGCGCGGAGAGCCGGACGGGCGGAAGGTGCCGAAGTGAGACCACCCGACGGGTGAACGCTCCCGGCCCCGACGCGCGCACGGACCATGTAGATGCCGGTCGCCGCCCGCTGACCCGACGCGTCCTGGCCGTCCCAGCGGAGCGTCGCGCGGCTCCGCGCCGAACATCCGCGACTGCGACAGCACCGTACGGCCCTGCACCGTCGAACACGGCCCATTCCACCTGGGCGTCACGCGGCAGATCGAGCGCGAACTCGACCGCGCCTCGTGACGGGTTCGGGAACCCGTTCGAGAACTCGACCATCGCCGGCGTCTCGCTCGCCCTCGAGCTCGGTGGTTCCTCGATCCGCCGCAGAGCCTCCTCCTTCGAGGCGAGCATCAGCGGCGACACACACTCTGGATGTTGGTCTTGGCCGAGGCCCGACGGGCTGTTGGCGGCGGTGAAGGTCACGCTGTAGGTGGCATTCTTCACGGTGCCGCCCACCGCCCAGGTGAACACGCCACTCTTCTTGTCGGCGCTGACACGAAGGTGGGGCTGCTGCCCTTGGGGAACTTGCTGAGCTTCATTTTCAGCGACTGATCGCCTCCCCGTTCGGGGTCCGACGCGGCAGACCGGGAACGTGACCGTGGCGCCTCTCGCCACCACCCGCTGTGCCGGGGCCACACGACCAGGCAGGTTGACCAGCACGTCTTGAACTCAGCGCCTCCGATATCCGCGTAGGTCACCGGTCCGTCCTGGCTCGTGGTGGCGGGATCGTGAAGCGGGCGTTGCCGTTGACATCCAGCGCGGGCTAGTTGGGAACCGCCGAGGTCGCGGCTCGATCGCCGGCGAGCCGGCCGATCAGCGTGAAGTCCGCCGCGCCCGGGTTGGCGAACTGAAGGGTCGGCTTGCTTCGAATGCAGGTCCTGGCTCGGTCGCGGCCTGGCGTTCCGCCACAGCGTCGTGTACTTCGGGTCGCGATGATCTTGAACGGCTCCTGGACGGTCGAGTTCCAGAAAAGGTTGTTGTCGGAGACGAACCCCGGCAGGGACAGGTCGTTGATCCAGAGATCGAACTCGTCCGTGTTAGCCCGTTGTCGACCAGAAATGCAGTTGTTCATGCGCGTGTTGGCGACGTCCCTTCGATCGAGAAGCCGTCCAGATCGTTTCCATACGCGACATCGTGGATGCTGCCGGTGAACTTGGCGGTCTGATGATCAGGCCGTGGTCGTGGTTGTTCCACGAGCGGTTGTTATACGAGAGGCGGCCGTCGGACCCGGTGGGAAGTTGAAGCCGAGTCCCAGCTGATGCGACCGGTTGCCGTACAGGGTGTTGCGGGTCGACTGGTAGATGTAGACGCCGGCGACGTGCGCGCTGTCCAGGGACACCATGTTGAACGTCCCGTTGTACCGGAGCGTGCACGCGGTGCTGCCGGCGGTGAGGCTGATGCCGTGGAGCGCGCAGTCCCAGACCCGGTTCTCCTCGATCGCGATGCGCGTGCCGTTGACGGCCTGGATCCCGTAGCTCCGTGGAGCTCACCTGGTTGCGGCGATGTCGATCGATGTCGCTGTTTGGGTTCTGATGGCGGATGCCGCGCGAGTTCTGGCGCGTGATTTCGAAGCCATCGATCGTGATAAAGGACTTCGAGAACATGCTGAAGCCGTAGTTCCGCTTTCCGACCAGCGTCTGGCGCGAGCCGGATTGGCGCCCCCGAGGTTCACGAACAGACCTGCCCGGAGACCCAGGTGAACGCGTTGACCGGCAGGTCGTGCGTCGCGGTCGAGGCGGTGAGATGGCCCCGTCGACGAACACCTGCGCCGGGCTCACCGTGACGGTGGCGGCGAGGTAGACCGATCCGCTGACGGCGCCCACAGCGCAACATCGGCGAAGCTGTCGGAGCCGTCCACGATCACGCCCGGACCGGAGGCCTTGAGCACGAACGGCTGGCCCAGAGGCACCCGAGGAGGGAATCGTGACCTGCTCGGTGATAGATACCGGGCTTCACGATGATCGTGGTGCCCGGACCATTGTGCGCGGCGACCGCGGAGGCGATCGTGCAGTACGGCTGCAGCTCGGTGCCCGCTCCGCTGGGAGAGCAGCTCGCACTCTGGTTGTCGACGTAGTAGGTGGCGGCTTCGGCAGAAGCGGCGACAGCGGCCTGGAGCGCGAGCACCAGTCCCAGGGCCGCGATGCGATGTTTCGATCACGGTGGAACTGCGGGGCGTGCGGACGCAGCGAATCACGGCATCCTCAAAAAGGGTGTCGAGAGGAACCACCTAGGCGGTGGCGGGGATGCCAAGACCCAATACAAACCTGGAGGCGAAAGGCATGCCATCCATCGGCGATGGACGAAGTCGCTGCGGCGCAACGAGCCGCGGAGGTGTCGTCAGCTTCTGACGCGCCGCCGAGGGTGGGCCGGCGCGGCCCCGCTGCCCGCTTCTGCGCGAAAGCACCCAGCGCGCCGCGGAGGCGCGGGCGCCGATCGCTATCGCGCTAACGCCGACGGATGTTCGAGCGGCGTTAGGTCACCGCCCCCGGCGCGAGGGTTGGAGTCCGCGTGAGCCCCTGTCGCAGTCTGTCCCACTGATACGGCGGCGCGCGCACTCGGGGCAGTAGGCCACCTCGGTGAACCTTTCAGGTCCGACCACGCAGCCGCCGCCCGCCCAGGGCCACGCGTTTGGGAACCGCTTGCGCTCGTCCGGACTGTTGCGGCCGGGGACCCAGGTGACGATGCCGTGGTGGATGGGCACGATGTCGAGACGCAAGCGCTGCCCAGGATGGACCTCACAGCGCGATCCGACTCTGCACGCTGGTCCGGGTTCGGAACGACGCAGCCCGGATCGGCCTTTGTCCGGGTCTCCGGGCACGGGATCGGCGGGCAGGACAGATCGACTGCAGATCGAATCGACGCGGCCGGCTCTCACCGTGACGGGAGCTCGACGGCGTCACAGTAGTCTCCACGGATCAGGAGCGTGTGCTGTCCCGCGGGCAGGCTTCGTCAGTCGGAAGTAGCCGTCCGCCCCTGACCGAGCCGAGGCCCAGGTGCCTCCGAGGACTCTCACGCGGGGGTCATCGTCTCGCGACCCGCACCCGGCCCACGATCATGCCGGTAGCCGCCGAGAGGTGCTCGAGGGCGCGGCTGCGGGCCGCCGTGGCCAGCGCCAGCAGCAGGACGCTGACGCGGCACAGGTCGCTCGAGACACGGCGCAGGCGGGTGCTTCGCGGTGTGATCATGTTGGCTCCCAGCGGATGAGCCCGGCCAGCGCGACGGGTGTCACGGAGGCGCGCGAGGCGTCGATCCAGCATCCCCTGCCGCTTCCTACGCCGGACTCTACGCGTCCATTCCCTGGGAGGCCCGGCTCCAGGCGCGACGGCAGGCTGGGATCTCCATCAAATCCCAGCCGGTCAACGAGAAGCCCCCGCAACTCACTTCGAGTCACAGGGCTTGGGGAAAGATGCGAGCCTGCGGGCGAGAGGCCTGCCCGTCATGTTTCGGCGACTGCACGAATGCGCTACTTGGCAGTTCAAAGCACGAGCAGGTCGACGTCTGGGAATAACCCGCCAGAAGGTGCACGCGCTGCTCACGCTCCCCGAATTGGGGATTGCCTCTTCCGACCCGATCCGGCAGGCTCTCCCTGATTCGGCTGCCTCGACGGCGAGACCCAACCCCTGCCGGGCGCCTGCCAATCTCGCCGCACGCGGCCGAATCGAGATCCGCACTCCCGGCGGTCCTCTCGCGCACGTCGTGGTCTGCCGCGCGGGCGAAAAGGCGGCGAACGGGAGAGTGCCGTCATGCGTGCCCAATCCACCTTCACGATCGGAACGGATTCACAGCCCTCGAGCCGGAACGCCGGCGATGCAAAATGTCGACTCTGCTGACGGCAGGTCTGTGGATGCTGTTCTCCCCGCGCTCGCCTTGGCAGGCGCGGTGTTCATCCGCTGCATCAATGTGAGCGCCCCACAGGGTGGGCCGCCGCTCCCGAGTGATCGATTCACCGTTCCCCGATCCCACGCAGAACACCGAGCTTCGAATCAACCTGCTCCAAGCCGGATTGCCAGTGGCACGCGTCCGTCGGATTGTGCCGACCTTTGGACGTGCTGGAACAAGAGCTCTGATGCGGATCCAACCTGCTTTTGCCGCGGCTTTCGATTCCGCTTTTTCCGACGGACCGATCGACCTGGCGACGGCGAACAGTTCCACCGTCTTCCTGGTGAGCCCGTGTGCAGCAACGCCGTTGGCGGGGGAGCCCTCCGGCCTGCAGGGTCGGCATCGACCAGATCGTCTGGGACCCCCAGCGCAGCGCGCTCCATGTCGAGTCGGACGAGTTGCTCGATCAGCAACACGCGGTACGTCCTCGTGGTGACCAAAGACGTTCTACGACCCCGCGGGGCAAGGAGATCCAAGGCTGCCAAGGCCTTCACGTAGACTTCCGTCGACGAGACGCTGACCGCTTCGACGGGCGATCCGGCTCTTGGATCTCTATCGAGCCGAGCTTCGCGACGCACTTGCACAGATCGACGCGCGGGATCGTCCGCGAGGAGCAGGTAGTGGCCGCCAGCGTGTTCACGACGCTGAGCGCGTCGGCCAACCTCGAGAGATGCGGGATCAGATCAAATCCGGCCGCGGCGCCTGCCCCGCCAACTTCCTTCTCGGCACGGGAGACACCCGGACCTTATTCGCGCCAGCACAGTGACCAGGTGGGTGTTCGGAGGCAGATCAGCACCGATCCCGACGCTGACCTCGACAGCCAGACGATTCCCGTAGGTGTGCTCAACGCGGTCACTGGGGCGGTGGGAAGAGTCGCCTCTCGGCCGGTACAGCTCTCCGGACTATCGTGTGCATCCCGGTGAGTTCATTCCCCCAAATAGGGACGCGTACTCGGCATCCCGACGCCGGCGGCATGAGCGACATAACGTTCGTTCTCTTTCTTCCATCACTTCCCGAGCCTCCTGCCGGGTAGTCCAGTCGCCATTTACGCCCATGGCGGTGGCACGAACAAGATTACCAGTGGGTATGTCGCCGCGAAGCTTGCGGCAAGTGGAATCGCGACGATCGCGATCGATGCGCCAGGCTTCGGCTTTGGTCCACTGAGCGCCTACTCACCGACTCTCAGCAACGGGACAACCACGACCGTGCGCCCGCCGGTGGCCGGAGTTTCGACCAGCACGCAGACGTCGGTCGTGTCGACGATGGAGAAGGGTTCGACCCGGCTCCTCCGGCGGAGCGCTGAGCGCTCAGGGGAGGGGGCCGGGGAGACGGTCGGCGCCAATGGGCCATGGACCACGTACAGCTGGTGCGCACGTGATCGAGGTCGGCATGGATGTGGACGGCGATGGCGCTCCCGACGTGGATGGTTCACGCGTCTACTTCATCGGTCCGTCAGCCGGCGGCCGTCGGGGAACGATCTTCCTCGCTCTGGTGTCTTCAGACGTCCGCGCCGGCGTCCCCAACTGTCGCCAGACAGTTCGATCCAAGGTCCGGGCGCTGTTCTCGAGTCGGGGCGGTTCTCGGTCTTGGTCTCCAATCCCGGGTGCCCTCGCTCCTCACCGCTCCAGGGTCTCGACGATCGATGGAGTCACGGTCACGGCTCCCCTTGTTCCAGAAAGAGAAACATGCCGCTTCGCCACGGTGCCTCGTACGGCGTCGTCCTGCCGCAAAGCGGACTGCCGCGAACCATTCGATCCCCGCTGGTCAATGATGTCCCGGGCGCAATCGAGATCCAACGGGCGATGGAACGTGCGGGTGGGCCTATCAGCAGGCTTGCTCCGAGATCTCTATGGCCCCCCACTTCTGGCGCCAAACCGCTTGCCGGGGTTCCCCCGAAAGCGATAATCGTCCAGTTCCCAACGGCGATCGGGGTCGTCCCCAACCCGGCAACCGCCGAACTACTTCGCAAGCAGCTTGATCTGGTCGATCCGGGCCACCTTTGTCCGAATGGACCTGGCTTTCGCAGTGGCGAACCACTCCCGTCTCCCCGGGAATCTCAACCTCCATCCCCACGCATTCCTTCAGATCTCAGCGATCCAACCCTGACTGCTCTGGCCCTCCGGGCGGAGTGGTCCATTATTGCCTCCCTTCTTCGCCCTGTGGATGGCGATGCGCACGTCCCTCAATCCACTTCTGATGCAGCCAGGCAGATCACCGATCCCGATCCGAGGGCGGCTCCCATCTTCCGAGTGCCGATCGTCTTGCCGCTTTCCCTGTGCAGTCTCAACTACCCCCCGAGCGGAGGCCCCGCCAGGAATTGTCAGTTCCCCTCCCGACGCGGGCCCCGCTCTTTGCCGCCGGAGCCCGCGGTCACGGCTTTGGAAACAGTGAGCGCGATGCGCTGCGTCCGCGAGCGCCGCTGCCGCGTGGCCCGTTCCGTTTGTTCACGGAACCCTCCACATCTCGCGTTCGCGACCGACGACGGCGGGAAGCGGTCTCGCGCGGTGGACATCTACAACCTCTCCGGCCGCCATGTCCGGCGGATTGTCGGGAGCGGCGCGCATGCGGACCGGGCTGCGAGATGACGTCTGGGACAGCCGGGATGAGCTGTGGAACCGTCAGTTCCGTCCGGAGTTTCACGCCCTGCGGGCGGGTAGCGGCGGCACGACCCAAGGAGGCGAAAATCGTGCGGTCGAGCGCTGAGGCCGTTACACATTCCACGCAGCTCGCGCGGGCACAGCACACGCGGGCCAGCGAGGAGGACGCGCGAGACCGTTTCTGCTTCCTGGATTCAGGGGCCATTCTGGCGGGGCTTATGGTTGCCGCACCATTCTTCTTGTGGCCTCCTCGCCGCGGCGGTTTGCGTCCCTCGGCGAAGGGTGATCCGCTTCCAGGACCGGAGTCGAGTTCTTCGTCATCGACGATGGGCACGTGCCTCGTTGAAGGCTTCCATGGAATCCGATCAGTCGTTCGCACAAAGCTTTGCGCGGGTGTCCCGTTTACCGTGGACGACCTCGAGCTATCTCGGGCTCATCGACTCGCCGACCGGGGCGCTCCACGCGTTGTTCATGTGGTGCGGTTGTGCCGGTGGTTCTGGATCGGTCCGGCCCCGACATTGCCTGCAGTCCCCCATCGGCGGATCGGGCCGGAGGACTGTCCAATCCTCGCCGCGCCGCCGGTTCTCGCATCAGTGGGAGAGTGCGGTTGGTTCGCACGGACAATGACGTCACGTTGGCTGGCCTGGGAGCCGACGCCTTCGGCTGGACGGCAAACGGCGCCCCTGGTTGGGCCTGCAGGCCAAGCCCTGAGTTGCAGCGAAACCGTCCGGTTGAAGGTTCCACCATCCAATCTGGATCTCAAGGAGCTACAGGTGGACATCCGGCTGGTGCCAACCGGCTCCCGCTGATCGAGCGCATCGTGGTGCAGCGTCTGTCGTTTAGGATCTGGCGTCGGACCCACGCCAGGATCCACTTGGCGGGCCGCAGCGCGGCACGACGCCGACCAGTGGCGTCCCATAGAATCGCGGGCGGCCCAACCGGGCCGCCCGCTCTGCCATCCCGCGTCTACTCCTTTGCCATCGTGCTCATCCACTCCTGGGCGCGCTTCCCATCTCCTTCTCGTCCACGTCCTCCTTGTGAGTCAGGATTCCCCAGCCGTGCCCAAATGGGTCCGTGACTCCTGCCGTAGCGGTCCCCCAGAACATGTCCGATGGGGGCATTTTCGGCGTAGCGCCGGCGCTCACGGCGCGCTGATACGCGGCGTCGCAGTCCTCGACGTAGAGATTGAGCGAGACCGGCGTGCCGCCGAGCGTCTGTGGCGACACGTTGCCCATCTCCGGCTCTCCTCGCCGAGCATGATCCGCGAGTCGCCGATCTGGATCTCGGCGTGCATGAGCGTCTCACCATCCGGCATGTACATCGCGCCGAGCTCCTTCGCGCCGAATGCCTGCTTGTAGAACTCGATGGCGCGCTTGCCACCCTTCACGACCAGGGACGGGGTAACGGTGTGATAACCGGTGGGGATGAAGTTTACCTTTGGCCATCAGGAATCTCCTGCCGCGCTCCGAGGATTCGTGCGGGCACGCGCGTCCTTGCAGTAGACGACGATTGCTTCCGGGGCCTCCATGGCGCCGGCGCCTGCGGGGATGTGGTGGAGAGTACTCCGCGGGTGCGCCCTATGTGCAGTGGAACTGGGACAGCGGGGAGGTCTCTGAGCGGCCGCGGGGAGAAGCGGCGGAGTTGTGTCTGCCTGAACGCTTTCGACGCCGGCATTCGGCGGCAAATCCGGCAATCTCGAACAAGTTCTTGACTTCATAGCGATATTGGCGCTTTCTTACCGCACACCGCACGGCCGCCCCCGCTCGGGTGTCTCTCTGAGGCCGCTTTTGTCGCGCATCGCCGCAGTCGCGACTAGTCGTCGCCGTTATTGTGCTTTGGTCGGCCACGCCGGCCTCAGCTGCGACGAACTATTCCTGGCTATTCCGCAACCTCCACGGTTGACGAGCCCGGTGCCATGCCGGCGCGGATCGCTGCGCAATTCCCCGTCAATCGCTCCCGTACACGTGCAAGTCGTTCAAAAAGGGCAGGCGCACATGACTCGGCAAACGGAAGGTATCTCTCACCAACTCGAAACTCGACATTGCTTTGTCTGCTCTTGTTCGCCGGTCTTGCAGGTTTTGCCTCAACGGCTGGAGCGCAGAACATCCCGCCGCACCTGTCGCGCAACAACGAGCTGATCGTGTTGGAAGGCGGCGCGGGGACCATCGACAATCTGCACCTGCAGGCGACCGATGTGGAGAGTCCGGCCACCCAGATCACATTCACCGTCAATGGCACCGGGACCGGAACCCCGCCCATGAACGGAACCCTGAAGGTCAGCGGCTCGCCGATCGGGACGGGCGGCACCTTCACGCAGGACGACCTCAATCAAAACCGGGTCACGTATACACACGATGACGGCGAGACGACCAGCGACGTGTTCACATTCGAGGTGCACGACGGGGATGGCGCGATCGCATCCGACGGCCCATTCACATCGTTCACCTTCGTCATCACCGTCACCCCAGTGAACGATCGGCCGGTAGCGCTCGATCACACGTACGCGGCCGGCATCGGCCAGGCCGCTGAACGCCGCGCTCGCGGGCACCGACGCGGACCTTCCGGCGCAGCCATTGACCTACAGCCTGGTCACGACCGGCTCCCTGGGCACGGCGCTGTTGCTCGACGCGAGTCTCGGGACCTTCACGTATACATCGAATACGAACGCGGGGACCGACGTCTTCACCTTCCAGGTGTTCGATGGCTCTGTGAACGCGCTCACTGCGGGGACGATCACGATCAACATCACCAATCAGGCCCCAAGCGCCATATCCTCGAGTCTCACCACCAGCGAAGACGTTGCGATCGGCGCAACCCTGACCGGGACCGACCCGGACCTGCCGGCACAGGTTCTGACCTACAGCATCCTCACCAACGGCACGAAAGGCACCGCGCTCATCACCAATGCGACGACCGGCGCCTATACCTACACGCCCGCGCTGAGCTCGATCGGACAGGACTCGATCGCCTTCGGGGTCAGCGACGGGCTCCTCAATTCCGCGCCGGGCATCGTCCACGTGACCATTCATCCCCGGCTGGATGCCGGTGATCTCGTGGTGACGGACTCGCGCGTGCACATGTTGCTGTTGATCGATCCCGCGACTCTGCAGATTGCGTCGCTGTCTACGGGCGGCCTGGTCGCGAACAATACTCGTGGCCTGGCGATGGACGCGAGCGACCAGATCCACTTGATCGCGACCGGTACGGGCTTGGTACGTGTCGATGCGCCGACCGGTGCCCAGACGCTCGTCTCCCTGGGCTTCTCGACGAGCCCGGTCGGGCCCCTCGGAGTCGCACTCGAGTCGGATGGACACATCGTCGTCGGGGATGGCGTCAACGGTGTGGTTCGGGTCGACCCGATCACGGGCGTCAAGACCACGGTGGCTTCCGGCGGCAACATAGGCCTGGCCTTGGGGCTGATCGTCGCTTCGAACGGCGATCTTTACGCCGGCGATGGTTCGGCGCTGATGGGCGGTGCGAGCAAGGTCGTGCGCATCGATCCCGTGACCGGCCTTCAGACACTGATCACGAGCGGCGACAATCTGAAGTTGCCTGCCGACCTGGCGATCGAGAGCACGGGCAATCTCCTCGTGACGGACGTCGGCTCGTTTGCTGGGGGTGTCGACCGCGTCATCCGCGTCGACCCGTCGAACGGCGCGCAGACCATCGTCACCTCGGGCGGTTTGCTGCACCAGCCCACCGGAATCACGCTTGCCGCCAACGGCGACATTCTGCTGGCGTGCGGCCAGAGTGCCACGATCGTGCGGGTCGATCCGGGCACGGGCGCGCAGAGCGTGTTCTTCACGAATCCCATGCTGCAACAGCCGTTCGGGATCCGCCGGCGCGCTGCGTCGGGCGTCGGCCGCGGCGGAGCCGCCGAAGCCCCCCGCGAGTGGGAACTGGGAAGCGTGGTGCCGAATCCGGCCCGCGGCGCCGCGCGGATCGACTACGCATTGCCGCGTGAGGCACGCGTGCTCGTGCGCCTCTACGACACCGCCGGCAGGCTCGTCCAGACCCTGGTGGACGTCCGTCAACCTGCCGGGCGCTACAGCGCCACCGTGGACGCAAAGAGACTCGGGTCTGGGATCTATCTCTGCCGGATCGAAGCCGGCGAGTTTCGTGGTGTTCGCAAGGTTGTGATCGCGCGCTGACAAACGGTCGGCCGCGTGCATCAGTCGTCGCAATAGGAGAAGGATGAAGATCATGCGAAAGGCAGGAGTTCTTGCCATCCTAGTGGCGACCGTGCTTCAAAGTACGCCGCTCTATGCGCAGCACACGGGCATCGGCTCCGGGTCGGAGTCGGCTCCGGTCGTAAAACCGCCCGTCATCACCACCGGCCCGGGGTTCATTGGCCCGCAGTTCCCGCCTCCGGGCACGGAGATCTTCGTGCCCAGCGGGCCCGGCGCGGGTTTGCCCGGCGGTACGACCTGGGCACATTCCGCCGTTTCGGTGGCCACCACCACGAACGTGTACTGGGGCCGGAAGCGAACGAAATCAAGATGTCGTTCAACGGCAACTCCTACTCGGGCCCCGAGGTGATGAGCTTCTCGCTCGCCAACTCGAATCTCGCGGGTGGCGTGTGGCCGTGTGGGAGGGAGTGGACCTTTTTCATCGGGAATCCCAACCCCGTATCACACGCGCTTCACCCTGACGGTAGACGCAGCAGATCGGCGGAGCACCGATTGCCCTGGACCAGGCTGGAACCCCGGGCGTGCTCGGCAGCGCCGGGGTGGTCCTGAACGTGACCTCCGGGGCTGGCCTACAACGCCAACCTCTATCTCGAAGCCTCCTTTACCAACGGTTCCGGCTACTCTGCGGCGCGTCTCTTCTACAACACATTCAACGGCGGCACGGGTGTGAGTCTTGTTCAGCTCGATCACGGCAGGGTTCTGGTATGCGCCGTTCAATATCACTCCGAGCGCCGGACTCGGCGGCTTGATCTCCCCCTTCGTCCGTCGCCAGTCTCGCGTATGGCGCGAACAGCGCGACGTACACGTTCCCGGCCAACCTGGGCTACTTCCTCTCGGACGTGGTGCTGGATGGCAGCACCAGCCCTGGGCGCTGTGCCGAGCTATTCGTTCACGAACGTCACGGCCGACCACACGATCGCCGCGGTGTTCGGCCTCGTACGCCACCGACGACGATGTTGCGGGCGTCTCCGACAGTTGTATTACGCCCGGGCACCCTGTGAAACGGTCGACATGCTCTTCTCGCGTCTCGATGCGACCCCCGCCCGCGGTTACAGCGTGACGTTCCATTTGAGCCCCAACCTGGCCCTGTGCCGGCACGCCCGCCACCAGCATTACGCAGGGGCCCTACCTGGCCGCGGCGGCCGGCGTGAACGGTACGGTGTACCAGGTGATCTCGAATGGTGGCGGCTCCTACACCGTGGACGAGGCGATCCCTGGGCACGCCCTGTGGCGCCATCGGGAGCGGCGTGCTCTTCCGCGTTAATGTCACCAACGTCGGGCGGCGATGGCACCGGCACGATCACCGTCGACGCCGTGACGGCGCGCGACTGCAGCAACAATCCGATTCCTGCGGCGCCGGGTTTGCCGGCTTCCGTGGCGATCGCCAACACGCCGCCCGCCGCCGTCGGCAACCTGGCAGCCTCGCAGCTGACCACCGGCAACGACACGGACGGCACGACCAAGATCCTGCTCACGTTCACCGGGTCGCCCAGTGTGACGCACCGGGTGTACCGGGCGGGCTACGGCAACTACCCGGAATACGACGACGCGCCGGGCTCGGGCCCGTACCCGTAACGCCGAGCTACCCGCCCGGCGCGCCGTGGGTGCTGACCGGAGTCACCGCAACCGGCCAGTACGACGAGGTCGCGAACCGCGATTACTGGTACTTCGTGGAGTTCGAGGTCGATTCGTGCGGCAACGTGTCGTCGGCGTCGAACATGACCACCGGCACGCTCAACTATCACCTGGGCGACGTGAGCACGGGCTTCGTCACTTGCGCCGGCAATAACACCGTGTACTCGAGGACATCAGCTACCTGGGCGCCAACTACGCGATCACGCTCAGCGACCCCGACGTGCGCGCTTGCCTGGATGTCGGTCCGACCACCACCAACTTCGTCGATGGCCGGCCGCTCACCGACAACAAGGTGCAGTTCGAGGACCTGATCCTGTTCTCGATCAACTCACAACTCAGTATCGAAGGCATCGCCCGTGTCGCGGCCCGCGGCAAGCAGTGGACGAGTTGATCGTGCTCGTGCCGCAGGGCTCCGAACTCAACTCCGAGTTCAGTGCCCGCTTGTGGCTGCGCGGCACCGGGCGCGTTCAGGGTCTGTCGACGCAACTTCCCGCTGGAACTCCGCGGCGAGTCAAGCCGATTGGCGTCGAGCCCGGGGAGTTCTTGAACTCGCCCGGGGGCGTTGCCTTCCAGGGCGCTCCGGGCGGCGTGGATGCCGCTCTGCTCGGAACTCGCACCGTCGGCCTCGCAGGTGAAGGCGTGCTCGCCGAGGTTCGCTTCCGCGTCGTCGGCACAGGGGATCCGTCGATCGCGATCGCCAGCGTGGATGCCCGTGACGCCCGGAACCGGCCCGTCGACCTGCAGTCCGGACACCCCACGGGCACGGTCACGGCGTTGCCGCAGCGTCAGCCAGCTTCTTCCCCAACGCGCCCAATCCCGTTCTATATGCGTCGACCCGCGTCAGCATTCGCTCTGGCCACAGAGGGTCCGGTGGAGGTGTCGATCTTCTCGGTGACCGGACGGCTGGTGCGCTCGCTCGTCAACGGGGCGCAGACCGCCGAGGTGCACGAAGTGACGTGGGACGGAAACGACGACCAGGGGACTCGCGCCGCAACGGGATGTACTCCGTGCGGATGCGTGCTGGCGCAGTCACTTCGAAGCGGTCGATCGTGATGGTGAAATAGCCGGACGCTGTCCAGGGCTGGGCGGGCCACGTGCGGGTCCGCCCTCCTTTTTCGTCACGCTATCTCGCCGGATCTGCAGTGGGCCGACAAACACTGGGGGCTCCATGAAAGCGTCGAGTTGGATCCTGATCGTCCCTGCGATTCTCGTGATTGGCTCTACAGCCCGGGCCGACTTCGTCACGAAGTGGGGCTCATACGGATCCGGTGATGGACAATTCAACGGTCCCAGGGCGGTGGCCATGGATGGATCGGGAAACGTCTACGTGGCCGACCAAGGCAACAACCGTATCCAGAAGTTCGATGGAAACGGCACCTTCCTGACCAAGTGGGGCTCGGCGGTACCGGCGATGGGCAGTTCTATCAGTGCAGTGGCGTCGTGGTGGATGGGAGCGGCAACGTATTCGTTTGCGATGGCATCGGAAACGTCCAGAAGTTCGATGGGAACGGCACCTTCCTGACCAAGTGGGCTCCCCTGGATTCGGAGATGGGCAGTTCGCGACCCCTCGGGTGTGGCGGTGGATGCTGGGGGCAATGTCTACGTGGCGGATTTCGCCGGTCGCATCCAGAAGTTCGACGGAAATGGGACTTTCTCTTGAAATGGCAAACCAACGGCTCACGCGGTGTCGCGGTCGATGCGAGCGAAATGTCTACGCGATCCAGGGATCAACTTCTGGCAACAACCGCGTCGACAAGTATGATGCGAGTGGGAATGCCCTTGCGAGTTGGGGCACTCCTGGATGTGGCGACGGGGAATCTGATACGCCCACGAGTGTGGGGGTAGACGTCAGCGGAAACGTCTACGTGACCGACATGAACAACCACCGGGTCCAGAAGTTCACGAGCGGCGGCGCCTTCATCGCCAAATGGGGCGGCCACGGCTCGGGGGACGGGCAGTTTGCTTGGCCTATTGGGATCGCGGTGGATGGCAGCCTCAATGTCTACGTATGCGACACCTTCAACTCCCGAGTGCAGAAGTTCGGGCTGGGAATCGGCGTCGGTGGGGGCGAGTGTTTGATCGTCGTTCCCCGCCCCCGCCCCCGGCAGAACAGATCGCGGCCATGGGCGACGCCGTCCAGGCGCTCGTGCGGCGGTGGAGTGCTGCTGCCCTCTCAGGGCAACTCGCCGCTCACCAAGCTCCAGCGCCGCCACCGACCTCTTGGCGCATGGCAAGACGAATGGCGCAATCGCGAACCTCAACGATTTCATGAAGCAAGTGTCCACCTTTATCAAGACGCACAAGCTGACCTCGAGCAGGGGCAACCGCTGATCGATGCGGCACGGTCCTGATCATCGAGCCTCGGGGGCACGCCCCTGTTCTCGGCGAGTGGTGGATCGCGCGCGACACCGATTCGCAGGGCACAACGATGTCGTTCCGGCTCTACCCGGGGAGCTTCGATGCGGTCCGCGGTACGCTGACGCTGCGGTTCGACCTGCCCCTAGCCAGCGACGTAATGCTCGAACTCTACGACATCTCCGGCCGCCGCCTCGAAGAAGCGCGGCTGGGTTCCATGCGGCCGGGGCCGCAGGAGTACAGCTGGTCGCCTCGAACCATCCGAGCGGTTTGCTGTTCTATCGGCTGAAGGCGGGTGACCCGTGGGCACCGGGAAAGTCGCTTCTGGTCAACTAGACGGACGCTGCCCAGGCTTGGGCGGGCCCGCGTGTGGGTCCGCCACCGTGATGCCGGTCTCGCTGGGCCAGGCTAGGCGAGCCCGGTCGCGACGGCGGGCCAGGGCGGAGATCAGCAACAACGACGCGCCGCCCATCAACTCGACACCCCACGGTCCAGCGACCGGAGCGCTGGGCACGTCGGTTCGCGTGAACGTGAACGTCCCCATCGGCACCCGTTGTACCCGGGCAATGCCGTGTGAAGGGCGATCGGGTCCTGGGGCGACGTATCCTGGTTCGGCGAGGTGTAGGTCGTGCCGCCGTCCGTGCCCGCGTCGTACAGCCACAGCGCGTGACCGTCTTCTGGCCGACCCAGTTGTCGTTCTCGAGCATCGGCAGCCCTGTCACGCCCACGAACCAGTCCGGGCTGGGCGCGATCATCGACACGAGGGTCACGAGCGGGAAGTCGCGATGGATGGTGAACGAGACGCTGGTCGATCCGGGGGAGGGGCTGATGCCTCCGCCCAGGATGACCGAGGCGGCGGTTCCGGCCGAGATCGCGGCCGACACTTCATTCGCGAGCGGCGTCGTGGCGCCGAGCTCCGCCATATCCTCGATGCCCTGGCTCGCGATCTGGCCCGGGCCCCAGAAGGAGACCAAGGCGCTGTGGGTTCCCCCGATGAGCGGTGACCAGTGCGCGCCGGGCGGAAACATGGCCGGGTGCGTGGTCTGGCTCCAGGCGGCGTCGAGGTCACCGTGTAGGTGGCCGTAGAGTTGCGGCCGCGGCGCCGAGCGGCGTTCCCGCTAGGAGCACCGCCATGCCGACAGCGGCTCGAGAAAGCGGATGTCGGTCGCATCGTCGGCCAACATACGCGTCCGGCCCCGAGGTGTGACATGGAGTCCAAATGAAGGTACCGCTTGGAACGAGCAGGCGACGTGGACTACGATCCTGGCAGGGACGTCTGCAGTCCGCGCTAGAGAGGCGAAGATGGGAAATGGCTGGGACGGTGTTGCGGAGTCTGGCGGCGACGGGCCTGACGCTATCGCTTCTCGTCGCATCCGTTGCGATCGCTTCGGCTTTCCCCTTCGCGATCCGCAGGTCGAGTTCGCCAGCGAGGGTCTCCAGCGCGTCCTCAGCCCGATCAACGTCTTGACCGACCAGCTTGACGCCACAGGTCTGGGATGCCTCGGTGCTACGGCAACCCGACCTTCACTCTGATGATCGAGCTCCTGCCCAACGCGCCCCTTCAATGCGATCGGCGTCTACAACACGACCGTGCCCGTATCCCAGCTCTTCAGTATCTTCCCGGGGACCGCGAGTGCGCCGGCTGGTTCGCGACCGCGCATTTTGCCGGTGGCAATCTGGCGGTCACGCTGTTCGACCCGAACTCGGTCATTCAGAGTCAGATCACCTACGCAGGGGTGAACGCCCATGCGTTCGGTTTCTACCTGTGTGAGCCCGGCCGGGACGTTCTACTCCGAGGACTCGCGCAATGGCGGTTCCCCGCACCTCCTGACTTACATGGGTACCGGCAACAGTTTCGGTGACTGGTGGCAGTGCTTTGAGAGTTCTACGGAGCCCACCGGCAGCGCTGATTTTGATGACGTCGGTCCTCCTGATGCAGACGGTCGTTCCGACCCCCACCAACACGTCGACGTGGGGCAGGCTGAAGAGCCTCTATCGGCAGTAGCGGGATGCGACGGTGGGGACGGGGGCGGCCGTCCGAGCAATGAGCGAGGGGGCGCGTGATCCGGGTGGTGGGCATGGGCGCATGGTGGGTCGCGGCGCTGATGGCCGCGTGGCTGACGGCGACCCGCGGGGCGGACGAGGCGAAGCTGGCCGAGGCAGTTCGATTCCCCGGAGCGGATCGTTCGTCATCTACCAGCCGCAGCCGGAGGACCTGACCGGCGACCTGCTCATGGGCCGCGCCGCGATATCGCTCCAGCACAGCGAGCGGGAGACGCCGACCTTCGGCGTGCTGTGGTTCAATGCACGTCTGCTCACCGACCGCGACAGCCAGCACCGTGACCATGCGCGATTTCGACGTGACCAAGGTCCGGCTGCCCGACATCACGCCGGCCGAAGCCAGTCGCTACGAGTCCCTGGTCGAGACCGAGGCCGCCCGGTGGGACCTCTCGGGCTCCCTCGAGGAACTGCAGGCGGGACTCGCGTCGGCCGAAAAGGAGCGAGCCAGCGTGGCCGCGCTCGACAACGCGCCGCCGCACATCGTGGTCCGAACGAGCGCGCCATCCTGCTGCTCTACGACGGCGACCCGGTGCTGGAGCCCATCGTGGGCTCCAAGCTCGAGCGGATTGCGAACACCCCGTACGCCGTGGTGTTCGATCACGCCACCCAGACCTGCTACCTGAACGGCGCCAACCTCTGGTACCGGGCCTCCGCCCGCTGGGCCCGTGGACGCCGATCGCCGAGCCGCCGGCCGAGGTGCGGGCGGTGGTGCCGCCCGACACGACCGCCGGCGACCAGGTCAGGGTGCACCGCCCGCCGTGGTCACCGCCACCGAGCCCACCGAGCTGATCTCGATCGATGGGGAGCCGAAATACGCCCCGCTGGTTGGCGACGAGCTGCTCTACATCACCAACACCGAGAGCGACGTGGTGCGCGAGGTCAGCACGCAGGCGCTTTATGTGCTGATCGGCGGGCGCTGGTATCGGCGCCGGTCCACCGCCGGCCCGTGGACGTTCGTGCGCGGCGACCAACTGCCGGCCAGCTTCCGCAAGGTGCCGCCGACTCCTCAAGGGGCACATCCTGGCAAGCGTCGCCGGGACCGAAATGGCGGACGATGCGGTGGCGGATGCCGGGATTCCGCAGACCAGCGCGATCCGGCGGGTGTCACGGACTTCGTGGTCACCTACGACGGTTCCCCGCAGTTCGAGCCGATCGCGGGGACGCGTCTCAAGTACGCGGCCAACGCGGACGCCGAGGTGATTCTCGCCGACGGGCGCTACTATGCGTGCGATCAGGGTGTCTGGTACGTCGCCGACACGCCCGAGCGGCCCGTGGGCGGCGAGCGACACGCGGCCGATCGGCGTGGACGACATTCCGCCCAGCTGCCCCGTGTACCCCGTTCGCTACGTCTACATCTACGACTGGACGCCCAGCGTCATCTACGTCGGCTACCTGCCGGGCTATGTCGGCTGCTATCCGTACTACGGCACGGTCGTCTACGGAACCGGCCACCGCTACAAACCCTGGCACCGCCGGCACTACTACCCATGGCCGTGCACGTGGGGCTACTACGCCCGCTACGATCCGTGGCAGGCGCGCTGGGGGTTCGGGCTCACCTACTGGTCGGCTTCCTGCGCGTCGGCTTCCGCTGGTGGTCGGACCCGTCCCTGCCGCACCGCTACCCGCCGCCGCGATGGTTCGGCCCCGCGCTTTCCGCCGCCCGCCGCTCGCGCCCGACGGAACCATGATGCGGACTCGCCGCCCGTCGCCGCGGCGGGCCCGACGGCACGCCGAACAATCTCTACCAGCGCCCGCGCAACGTGACGCGCTCGGACCTGGCGGCGAGCCGCATGCCGTTGCGTCCCATGGTGTCCCCGGCGGTGGTGCGCGCGGCCGAATAATGTGTACGCGGGTAAGGACGGCAGAGGTCTATCAGCGCGACGACCAGGGGAACTGGAAGGTGAACGAGAACCGCCAGTGGAAGCCGACTCCGGTGCCAGGCGCCGGCCCGAAGCGTCAGCCGAAGCCGGAAACGCCTTCGGCCCGTCCGCCTGCGCAGCCCGCGCCGTCGGCGCCCGCCAGGCCGGAGGACCGGCCGGCCGCGAAGCCCAGCCTGCGCCCGGCCCGGTGCCCGGGGATCTCGGAGCGCGAGTTCCGTGGACGTGAGCGGGCCCGGGAGGGCGCCCGCAGCGCCAGTGCTCTCCGAAGGCCGAGCCCGCGCGCGCTCCGGCGAAAGACAAGAACGCGCCGGCGCAATCAGGCGCCGTCGAAGCAAACGCGGCCCAAGCCGTAGCGTCGGGCCTACCGTCGAATCAGCGCGAGGCGCCCGAGGAGCCGCTCGTCTCCCGCCCGGAGCTGAACGAAGTAGATGCCGTTTGCGACCGGGTTGCCCCGCTCGTCGCTCCCGTCCCAGAAAGCTCATGCGGTCCTGGCGGAGGTCGGCGTCCACCAGGACACGCATCCGCCTGCCGCGCACGTCGAACAACGAGAGTTGCGTGTGCGTCAGGGTGGAAAGGCTGAATCCAAGCGTGACCGCTCCAGACGCCGGGCTCGGTCGCGGCGGCGAAAGATAGAGCGGCGGCGTCGGGCCCCGGACAGCGCCACGTAGAAGGTGCGGTCGATTGCGACCGTGATCCCGCCAGGACCCACCAGCTCGATCGGCCCCGTGGTCGCACCGTCCGGAACCACGGCCTTCAGGTGCTCAGCCGTAACGACTCGCACCGACGGGGACGTAACCCCGTGGAATCGCACCTCGGTCACCAGGTCGAGCCGGTCGCCGATGATCTTCACGAGTGCTCCCGGTGACCTGACTCGGGCGTGAACGAGCGGAAGCCCGGGCCTGGCCGCGTAGGCGGACTGAAACCAGGGCCAGCGTCACGAATGCCGCCAGCGTGCCAGCGTGAACCCGGGGGCGCATGAGAAGGAGTGTCGCCCCTGTCGGCGCGGGCGTAAACCGCCAAAGTGGCCGTCCGTCCCGCCCCGCCGTCCCGCCCGACGTACAGATTGATTTCCGCCCCGACCTGCCGATAATGCGGTTACCCACTTCTACTTGCCGCCGCTTCGGGTCAACCATCCCGCGGTCGACTCCGCGGGCCATAAAGGAATGAGGCTCACATGGATGTGGGCGCGCGCGCGCACACGCACAGTGGATCGAACCCCTCCGCCACTCACGCCCAGCCCAAGGCGGTGCCGATGGATGCGTTGATCATCCAGGGTGGGCGCCCCCTGAGCGGACGCGTGGCGGTGAGCGGCGCCAAGAACGCGGCGCTCCCGGTGATGGCGGCGACCCTGCTCGCCCCGGGGCAGCACGTGCTGCGCAATGTCCCTCGCTCGCCGACACGCGCACCATGGCGCGGGTGATCGAGCGGTTGGGGCCAAGGTCGAGTTCACAGACCACCAGTGCCGCATCGACACCACCCACATCAACTCGCTCGAAGCCCGTACGATCTGGTCAGCACCATGCGCGCCAGCATCTACGTGCTGGGGCCGATGGTCGCCCGCTTTGGCAGCGCACGCGTCTCGCTCCCGGGCGGCTGCGCCTGGGGCCGCGTCCGGTCAACCTCCATCTCGAAGGGCTGGACGCGATGGGCGCGAGCCTCGAGATCGATCACGGCTACATCGTGGCGAAGGACGCAAAGCTCAGGGCGCCAACATCCGCCACGAGGTGGTCTCGGTCGGCGCCACGGCCCAGATCATGATGGCGGCGACCCTGGCCGAAGGCACCACGGTCATCGAGGGCGCGGCACTCGAGCCCGACATCACGGCACTTGGCGAAGTGCTGCTCCAGTGCGGTGCGCGCATCGAGGGACTCGGCACCCGCACCATCTCCGTGCACGGCGTCAAGAGCTGAAGCCGATCGATACCACGATCATCCCCGATCGCATTGAAGCGGCCACGTTCATGGGCGCAGCCGCGATCACGGGCGGGAGCATCACGCTCGAACAGTGCGCGCCGGAGCATCTGCGCGGCCACCACCGAGCGACTCACCGAGGCGGGCTGCCTCATCGAGCCCGGCCGCGATCAGCTCACCATCTCGGGCCCGGTGCGGCCGGCAGCGGTCACGGTGACCACGCAGCCCTATCCCGGGTTCCCGACCGACATGCAGGCGCAGATGATGGCGCGTGTGCTCGATCGCCGACGGCGACGAGCGTCATCACCGACACCATCTATCCTCGATCGCTTCACCCACGTGGCCCGAGCTGGCGCGCCTGGGCGCTGACATCCGGCTGGATCACAACGTGGCGACGATCCGCGGCGTCGAGTCGCTGCAGGGCGCCCCGGTGATGGCGACCGACATCCGCGCCAGTGCGGCGCTGGTGCTGGCCGCCCTGGTGGCCGAGGGCGAGACCCACATCTCGCGCATCTACCACCTCGATCGCGGTTACGAGGCGCTGGACCAGAAGCTCACCGCGCTCGGCGCCCGCGTGCGGCGGGTGAAGGAGTGAGGGCGACGCGAACACCGCTGCGGTCGCCGCGCTGCTCACGGCGCTCGTCGTTGTCATTCTGCTCGTCGCCGGCTGGTACTACTCCGACCAGATCATCAAGCCCACGCCACGCATCCCGCTCGAGACCGGCCTGGGCGTGGTGGCGCTCGGCGATTCGTCGATCACACTCTCGGGCTCCGAGCTGGCACGCTCCGGCCGCCGCTGGTTCCTCGAATGGCCGGGCGGCTATGGGATCGCGGGGGATCTCGTCAGGCGCCGATCGCATCCATGTCACGCGGCGCTTTCATGCGCTGGTCGGGCTCCCCAAGGTCGGAGGTGCGGTCCGACCTGGCGTGCGTTCCCGTTCGGCAGCGATCCGCGACGTGCTGCGGGCCTCGCGTACCGGGGACATCGGCATTCACACGCATCTCGGCGACATGCCGGCCTGGTTCGTGCCGGGACCGCGCACCACGTGGGTGGTCATGGATCCGACGGCATGAGCGCCGGTGCGGCGAAGCGCTGCGCGCGATGCCGAGCGATCGCGGCGCTCGGGCTACCCGATCCTGGTGATCTCGTACCGCAATGACCCGGGCGCGCCGGGCAGCAGAGGACCGCCTGCACCATCTCGGTGCGGACGAGTGGGAGGATCTGCAGGCGGCGGCGCGCTACGCGCTCAAGCAAGTGCGCGGCGCGTGGTGCTCTACGGGTTCAGCATGGGTGGCCCGATCGTGGCCAACATGCTGGACCGCTCGATGCACGACCATGACGTGGCGGGCGTGGTGCTCGGATCCGCCGGTTCTCGAACTGGAATGCCACGGTCGAGCTCGCCGCCCACCGGCGGCGCGTGCCGGCGTGCTCACCGCGGTCGCCGAATGGCCGGTCGCGGTTCGCACCGGATTCCACTGGGGCGGTCACGAGGGAAAAGTAGTCGCGAGCGAGCTCACGATGCCGGTCCTGCTCTTCCACGGCACCGCCGACGCCACCGCGCCGATCGGCCCCAGCGAATCGCTGGCCGCCGCCGCGGGGAGCAAGCGACCTTTGATTCGCACCAGCGGGCGCCGGGCAGTGCAGTCGTGGAACTTGACCCGGCGGACTGCTGAGCTCAAGCTGCGCACCTGGCTCGGGCGGGTGGCGCCAGACTCGTTGTAGCCCCGCGCGCCCCTCCCCGCGACGGCGCACGCTCGCCGCCACGATTTCCTGTCCAATGGGCGGCCCGCCGGTGCTACCATCCCCTGTAACGCGGGCGAGTTCAGAGTGGTCACGCAGGTGCGCATTCCGAGATCCCGGACTCCACACGCGCCTGCTCCACGCCCTCGATGTCCGCGGAGCTGTGCCTCGCGATCCTGGTCGTCATCCTGATGGGACCCGCGCGCGCGACGGCCGACAGTTGGGCACCGCTCATCGTTGATGGCGCCAGTGGTGCGGGCACGCGACACTCCAGCTGCGCAACGACTCCGCCGGGCAGCCCCATGTCGCCCACTGGACTCCATCCGCCGCCCCCATCCGCCTCGCTACGTTTGACGGGGCGAACTGGCTCCCTGGAGGACGTGCCGCTGGGGCTCCATTGGTCCCTGCCGCAACCAGCAGCGCGCGCGAGCGACTCCCGCGTCAGCCCAGATTGCTGATCACCTACGCCGTCCGACTGGCGCTGGACGCGGGGATCGACCTGGCTCGCGACCGTACGGCGACGACTGCTTCGGGTGACTGCACCGGACCGGTCCGGGTGACTCATCGGGACGCCGGTCCGTGGATCACCGAGACGATCGAGACCGCATATGGCAATCACGGCATCACGGTCTCGCCCGGCGGCACCGTGACGGTCGTGTACCGGCGTACGGCCGGGGTGCGCGCTGCCCGACGCACGGGCGGCGGCTGAGCTATGAGGACGTCGCCTCGGCGGGTGACGTGGCTGAGGTGTGCACCGGACCGGATGGGGAAGCCGCAGGTGCTTCTGACGTTCGCGGCGGCCCCGCCGTCTGGCCTGCGCATCCTGCGCCGGAGTGCCGGGCAGTGGGACGCGCGCATCAGTGGCTGCGCCCGCCGGCGATCTCGCTGCGGCTACATTCGCACTCGCGGAGAATGGACTGGCGCGACTCGAGATCGCCGATCTTCTCTGCCGACCACACGCAGCGGTTCCTGTGGCTCGTTCGGGAACAGGCGGATGGCAGCTGGGTGCCGGAGCCGATCCCGGCGGCGGGCTCGAACGTCAACTCCCCGGCCCTCGCGCTCGGCTCTACGGCGATGAGCGGATCTGCATTCCAGCGACATCGGAACGCAGCGCGCCCGCCTTGCGCGCCTGACGCCGAGTGGCTGGCTGGCCGAGGACGTCGACGCGACGCCCATGAACAAGATCGACACGGGCGTCGACGGGCTGGGGCGCACGTGGGTGGTCTTCGGCGCCGGTGGCTTTGGTCTGCGCTCCGCCCGAGCGATCGCCGTGGCCGACGCGACCACCCGCCGTTCGCATCGACGGCGCTCGCGCTCAGGGTGACGGGAGGCAATCCGGTCCACGCCGGCACCGACCTCGATCTCACGCTCGATTGCCCGAGACCGACGTGGTACGCATCGAGATGTTCGATGTGCTCGGCCGCACCGTTGGCGCGAGAGGTCCGATGGCCGTGCCGGCGGGCGAGACGCACACAACTGAACGCTTCCGCGCCCGCCGGACTGGTCCTGGTCCGCGCAAGAACGGAGCACAGCGGTACCGCGCTGGCGAGGGCCATCCTGCTTCGCTGACCCGGGTGGCGCCCGACTTCGTTGTAGCCCCGCCTGCTGTCGGCGATAATCGGCGCATGGCCACACGCACCGATCACCATCGATCGCGCCCTGGTGCTCACCCTGTGGGCGGCGGTGGTGACCGAGCGGCTCGGCTACGATCGCGACGAGGCGGCGACCCCGGGTCAGCGCGGTCGCGGGCATGAACGCCGCTGCGCCAGGGCGCGGGCGATCGGCAAGTTCCACCCACCGCAGAAGCCGCCAGCCACGCACAGGCCCAAGGCCCCCAAGGTCGGCGAGAAGGTCGAGGTTCCGTTGTGCAACCGCCTGGTGCCGGCGGTGCACACCTCGAGGGCTCCGCGCGCTCAACAAGGGCAAGCCCGCGTCGGCCGAGAGCGCCAAAGCGCTATCTCGAGCAGACGTTCGGCGAAGCGCTCGAGGATGCGCGCGACGCCATGACCGCGCTGGCCAGGTCGCTCCCGGAAGGGCGGGCTGGAAACCAGTGCGTTCTCGCTCTACGAGGCGTTCCGGCCCAGCATCCCGCCCGGCACCCGCGGCTGGGGCGCCAAGAGGCGTGCTGGATTTGGGGCGGATCCGGGCGCTGGCGGCGAAGGTCCGCGCGTGACCGACACCGTGGCACCCAGCCACACACGCGCCTCGCGATCGTCGGCACGGCCGGGCACATCGATCACGGCAAGACCGCGCTGGTGCGGCGGCTCACCGGCGTCGACACCGACCGGCTGCCGGAAGAAAAGCAGCGCGGCATCTCGATCGACCTGGGCTTCGCGCCGCTCGTGACGCCGGCCGGCGTCCAGCGTCGGCATCGTGGACGTGCCCGGGCACGAGCGCTTCGTCAAGAACATGCTGGCCGGCGTCGGCGGCATCGACCTGGTGCTGCTGGTGATCGCCGCCGACGAAGGCGTGATGCCGCAGACGCGCGAGCACCTGGCGATCGTGCAGCTGCTCGGCATCTCGCGCGGCATCGTGGTGCTCACGAAGAGCGACCTGGTCGAGCGCGAGTGGATCGAGGAGGTGGCGCGCGACGTGCGCGCGCTGCTCGCGGGCACGCCGCTCGCCGGAAGCACCGATCGTCGAGTTCTCCGCCGTGACCGGCGCCGGAGCAGGCCGAGCTGCTCGCCGACGATCGACGCCGGCGCTCGCCTCGGCGCCGGAGCGCCAGACAGCCGAGCCTGGCGCGGCTGCCGGTCGGATCGCGTGTTCACGGTCGAGGGATTCGGCACGGTGGTGACCGGCACGCTGTGGCGCGGCGCGATCCGCACCGGCGATGCGATGGAGCTGCTGCCCGGCGCTCATGCCGGTGCGCGTGCGCGCGCGTGCAGGTGCACGGCGCCACGGTCGAGGAGGCGCGCGCCGGCCAGCGCACGGCGGTGGCGCTCCACGGCGTCGAGCGAAGGAGCAGGTCGCGCGCGGCGACTGGCTGGTGGCGCCGGGTTCGCTCAAGCGCGTCGACGATCATCGACGTGCGCTTCGAGCTGCTGCCCGACTACCCGCGCGAGTGGAAGGCCGCGACCCGCGGTGCGTTTCCACCTGGGCGCGAGCGAGACGATCGGGCGGCTGGTGCTGCTCGAGGGCACATCGCTCGCGCGCCGGCGGCTCGGCGCTGGCGCAGGTGCTGCTCGAGAAGCCCGGCGTGGCCGCACGCGGCGACCGGTTCGTGATCCGTGCCTACTCACCATCGCGCACCGTCGGCGGCGGCACGATCATCGAGCCGGTGGCCGCCAAGCGCCGCCGCCGTGCCGGCGGGCTCGAATCGCTCGCCGTGCACGAGAGCGGATCGCTCGAGGCGCGGCTGCTCGGAGCGGTTCGCGTCCGAGACGCGCGCCGGTCGCGACCGCGGTCCTGGCGCAGGCGCTGGGGGAGAAGGAGGCGCGCGGTCGGGCGCATTCGATCGACGCGGCTCGTCGCCGACGGCCCAGGCGGTGCGCGCCGGCCCCGGCCGGTGGCTCTCCGTCGCACGGTGGAACGCCGCGCGCGAGGCCATTGCGTCGCGAGGTCGCTGCGCTATAGCGCCAGGCTTCCGGCTCGATACGGAATTCCCAAGGGCGAGTTGAAGAGCGGGCTCAAGTCCTCCGCATGGACGGCGTCGCTGTTCGACGCTGCGTTCGATGCGCTGGCCGCCGAGGACGTGCTCTGGCGGTGCGCGGCGAGCGCGTGCGGCCCGCCGGGTCGCCCTGGCGAGCCGCCGGCCGCGATCGTGTTCAGCGCCTTGGAACGCCTGGAGGCCGAGCTGGAGTCGGCCGGGCCTCGCGGTGCCCGAGACGGCGGCCTGGCAGAGCAAGCTCGGCGCGACCGGCGCCGAGGTGCCTGTCGCTCGGCTACTTCCTCGGCCGCCTGGTGCGCGTGAGCCAGGAGTTCACGTACACGGCGAAGCAGCTCGAAGGCCTGCGCGCGAAGCTCGCCGCGCACTTCGCGCAGGAAGCCGAACGATGAACGTGGCGGAGTTCAAGGAGATCGCCGGCGTCTCGCGCAAGTACGCCGTGCCGCCCTGGGATAGCACATCGCGTCAGCTGACGGCGAGAAGTGGAGACGAGAGGAAGGCGGGAAGACCGGAGCCTAGTCTTCCGCTCCGGTTCCTTCGGCCGCACCATCACCGTCGTCGTTCGTGCACAGCGCCAGGCCCGGCGGGGCCTTCCTGGGCTTGCGCACGTACTTCTGCGCGTGACGATCACCGGCACGCGGCCGGCGGTGCGGGCCTGCAGGGTAGGAACGCGGCCCCGACGCGACCTCCTCGATCGTCGCCTTGGACTGGGCTCGTTGCGCAGCCCTTCCCGCGGCGGCAGCACCACGTGCGCAGCCGGCGGCGCCGTGCACGTGGAACCAGTAGTCCTCGAGCGCGCGAGATGGTGGTGGGTCAGGTAGTCGTTGCCTCGTCGTTGTTGCGGCCGATCAGCATCGTCCCAGCCCTCGGCGCTCTTCAGACGTCGCCGCGGCTGGAGCCGCGCCGAGGGCGCCTCGCCTCGCCCGCGTGCGACCGCTGCAACCGCGCCGGCGTGCGCGGTGCGGCAGCAGCGCGCGCACGCGACGCCCGCCGCACACCTCCGCCCAGCGCGGGCGGCAGCCTGCCGAGCGCGGCCTCGAGGTCGCGCGTCCAGAGCTGCGTCGTCCACGCAGCGCAGTGTCGGCGCCGCCCTCCTCCAGCGCCGCGACCCGCGCGAGCAGCGCACTCCAGCTCGTGCGCCTCGGCTTCGGTCGCCGAGAGCCGCGGCGGCACCTGCTTCAGCCCGCGGTCAGCCCTTGGCGGCGCGTTTGAAGTAGCGCGCGGCGTTGGCCCGCGCGCTCACGCGCGGGATCCAGCTCGATGGTCAGATTCCGGGTGGCATCGGCGGGATCGGGCAGCACCACGCTCGCCGCCCGCGCGGGCACCTGGCGCAGATAGGAGAGCAATGTCTCGCCCCATACGCGGTAACTCGCCGGCGCGCTCGGCCTCGGCCAGGTCGCCGCGCAGTGCCTCCACCTTGCGTGCCAGGCCGCGCGTGGTAGCGCTTGAGGCGCGCGGGCGATCTCGACGCGGCGCTCGGCTATGCGCCTCGCGGGTCATACGGAGATGTCATGGCGGGCCGAACCCGTACTACCATGCGGCGTCCGCTGGCGGAGGCACGCCGCCAGGCTCTGGCGCATGCGGTCCGACGGCGTAGATTCGCCCCATGTCCATGGAATCGCTGTGCGCAGCGCGCCGGCGTGCTCGCGGCGATCGGCCAAACGCCGGTGGCGAAGCTCGGCAAGCTGGCCGGGCCGGGCATGGCCGAGGTCGTGGTCAAGCTCGAGGCGCGCGAACCCCACCGGTTCCTGCAAGGACCGCATGGCGCTGGCGATGATCGAGGCGCGCGAGCGCTCGGGACGGCTCTCGCCCCGGCCAAACCGTGGTCGAGTACACCGGCGGCAGCACGGGCTCGTCGCTCGCCCTGGTGTGCGCCGTGAAAGGCTACCCGCTGCGGGATCGTCCCGTCCGACGCCTTCGCCGAGGAGAAGATCCTCACCATGCGGGCACTCGGCGCGACGGTCGAGTTGATACCGCAGCCCCGAAGGCGTCACCCCGCAGCTGGTGCCGCGGATGATGGCGCGCGCCCGTGAGATCATGGCCGAGACCGGTGGCTTCGCCAACCGACCAGTTCAACAACCGGGACATGATCGACGGCTACTCTGGGGATGGGGCGCGAGCTGGCCGAGCAGGTCGACGGAAGCGCTGGATGCCTTCTGTGCCTACGTCGGCACCGCCGGCTGCCTCGTGGGCACCTGCCGGGGCCTGCGCGAGCGCTTCCCGGAGATGCAACGCGTCGCCATCGAGCCCGAGGAATCGGCCGTGCTCTCGGGCCGTCCGGCGGGCACCCACCGCATCGAGGGCGGTGGCTCCGGCTTCCGCCCGCCGCTCCTCGCGGAGGGCAGCTACGACGAGGTCCAGACGGTCTCGACCGCCGAGGCGATGGCCATGGCCCGCCGGGCCGCGAAGGAGGAGGGCGTTTTCGGCGGCGCCCTCGACCGGTGCGCAACCTCGGTCGTAGCACTGCGCCTCGCGGCGCGTTCGGCCCAGGCTGGCGCGTGGCCACGCGTCCAGGTCGCGACCAGCGGCATCAAGTACCTCGGGCGGTGCCACTTACCGCTAGCGCCCGGTCGCCGATATCCTCCCCCATGGCCTACCAGTGCCAGCACTGCGGCGCCGCGGTGACGCTCGCCGAGCCCGATCCCGCGCGAATCCTCCTGCAGGAGCTGCCGGCGCGACTACCACGCCTGCCGCCAGTGCCGGCACTACGACCCCCTCGCGCCACAACCAGTGCCGCGAGACCGAAGCCGACATGGTCGAGGACAAGCAGCGCCGGAACTTCCTGCAGAGTTCTTCGCCTTCAACCCGGCGCCATTCCGCCCGGGCGGCTCCGCGCGCGCGCGAGGCCGATGCCCGAGCCAAGCTGGCGGGCCTGTCCTGGCGGGGCCGCCCACCCCGACAAGCGCACCACCGACGCCCGAACGAGCTGGAAGGGCTGTTCAAGAAACCGCCCAAGTCGGAGTCTCAGAAGGGGCGCGCGTTCGAATGACGGAGGCGCGGACGATCAACCGCCTCGCCCGCGCCCCCGCGTGTGCGGCCCGACAGACCGATCGGGCTACTTCACCAGCAACCATCTTTCGCAATGACTGGAAGCTCTGTCCGCTCGCCAGGGACACCGCGTTCATCCGCACCCCAGTAGATGCCGGCGCCGAGTCTGCGTGCCGTCGGCGGCGGTCCGATCGAACGTCGCGGCATGCCGGCCGGCAGCCCATTCCCCTTCCGCCAGCGCGCGGACCGAACGCCCGGCGAGGTCGTAGACCGCGAGGCTCACCCGGCTGCGCTCGGGCAGGGCGAAGCCGATCTGGGTGCTGCGGTCGAACGGATTGGGGTAGTTCTGGCGATAGGTCGTACTCGGCCGGGATCGAGGCCGTGACCTCGCCGGGCTCTCACCCGGCAATCCGGACGCTGGCCGAGCTCGTGCCGCCGCCGGTGTGGATGACGATCGAGCCGCCCCCGACGCAGCGTGGTCGGATCCGCGGAGTCCGGCCGCGTTGAGCAGGTTATCGTAGACCAGCCCGCCGGAGCCGGAAATCTTGATCCGAACTTGTCCTGGCCCCCGCCGCCCGGGAGCTGCCCGTCCACGGCCGTGAGCATGAAGCCGAAGCTGCTGGCGCCGTTGATCGTGCCGCTTCCCTGTACTGGGCCTTGATCGCCGCCGACCACGAGCCACTGGTAGCTGGTGCTGTGGAAGTTCAGGTTGCCGACCTTGTATTGGAACTCGGTCTCACCGTCCGGAACGTTCGCGCCCTTCCTGTACTTGGACACGAACCCGAAGTTGGCCCTCCCCGTGAGTGCGGGATCGGCCGGGTAGGCTCCGGCAGGCGAGTTGATCCAGCCTCCGCCGGTCACGAAGCCCGCGTCTCGGGTCGTAGATGACCACCATGGCGTCCACGCCGCCGACCTGGCTGGCCGAGTCCGCCGCGCCGCAGTTGTCGGTCACCGTGAGCGAGAGCATGCAGACGCCGGCATGCCGTGAAGGTGTGGCTGGTGTTGGCCGAGCCGGAGGTCCCGGTTCCGGCGGCGAACGATGCGTCCGGAGTCGCCGTCGAAGGTCCACTGCGCGGTGTGGGGCCGCCGTTGGCATCGGTCCAGGCTCCCGTGAGGGGAACCGCGGTGTCCACCGCGAAGACGCCGCCGCCTCGCGGGCCCGGTGATGGTGGCGACCGGCGCGGCGTTGGTCACCGTGACCGTTCCGCTGCACGGTGCTGGAAGCGCCGTGGTTGTCGGTCACGGTCAGCGTCACGCTGGTCGCCCCGAGCGCATACGGGCCGGGGGCGATTGCGCGAGCGTGATCGTGTCGCCGGCGCGTCGGGATCCGAGGAGCCGTTGTCGATGCGACGCGGCGGCGGTGCAGCCCCGCGCCGGATGACACCGTCACGTTCTGGCATCATGGCCACCGGCGGGTTGTTGGCGGCCGTGAAGACCAAGCGGAAGATGGTGCCGACGCCGCGCATCGCCGCCGCCATATGGTTGCGCCGTAAAGTTGCCGTCCGTTCCCTCCGCCAGCACGCCAAAGGGGGAACCGCCGTCCCACGCCATAGCAGTCAAAGTTCTTGAGCACGCTGAAGTCGCTCCCGTCGGTGTTCAGCTTGAACGTGGTGCCGGCGCCGACCGTGAGCTGCTTGCCGTGCCAGAGCGCGCCGTCGGCCCTCTGCACCAGCCCGGCCCGAGGGTATCCACCAGTGGTGGACAGTCGAAGCTCTCGATCACGGCGAAGCCGGTCCCGTTCGTGTTCAGCTTGAACACGGTGCCGGACGCCGCTGCTGCCGCCTTGATACGCCGCGCCGTAGAGCGCGCCGTCGGTCCCCTGCACCAGCGCGCATAGGGGTAGGCGCCGGTGGTGGAGTAGTCGAGGTTCTTGAGCACCGTGAAGCCGGTCCCGTTCGTGTCCAGCTTGAACACGGTGCCGTGACCGCTGGTGCCGCCTTGAGTAGGCCGTGCCGTAGAGCGCGCCGTCCGTCCCCTGCACCAGCCCGGCATAGAGGTAGGCGCCGGTGTGGAGTAGTCGAAGTTCTGGAGCACGGTGAAGCCGGTCCCGTCCGGGTTCAGCTTGAACGCGGTGCCGTGAGCCGCCGCGTGCCGCCTTGATAGGTCGTGCCGTAGAGCGCGCCATCCGTCCCCTGAATCAGCCCGCCAACGGAGGTAAGCCGCCGGTGGAATAGTCGAAGTTCTTGAGCACGGTGAAGCCGGTCCCGTCCGTGTTCAGCTTGAACACGGTGCCGTAGCCGCTGGTGCCGCCCTGATGGGCCGTGCCGTAGAGCGCGCCGTCCGTCCCCTGCATCAGTCCCGCAATAGAGGTAACCGCCGGTGGTGGAGTAGTCGAGGTTCTTGAGCACGGTGAAGCCGGTCCCGTCCGTGTTCAGCTTGAACACCGTGCCGTAGCTGCTGGCTGCCGCCGCTGATGGCCGTGCCGTAGAGCGCGCCGTCCGTCCCCTGCATCAGCCCGGACATAGGGGTAACCGCCGCGCTCGGCGTATCGTCGAGGTTCCTGAGAGCACGCGTGAAGCCGGTCCCGTCCGTGTTCAGCTTGAACACGGTGCCGTAGCCGCCGCTGCGCGCCTTGATCGGCCGTGCCGTAGAGCGCGCCGTCCGTCCCCTGCATCAGCCCGGAATAGAGGTAAGCGCCGGTGTGTGATATGGTCGAAGTTCTTGAGGACGGTGAAGCCGCTCCCGTCCGTGTTCAGCTTGAACACGGTGCCGTACCGCTGCTGCCGCCCTGAATAGGCCGTGCCGTAGAGCGCGCCGTCCGTCCCCTGCACCAGCCCGGCATAGAGGTAACCGCCGGTCGTGGAATAGTCGAAGTTCTTGAGGACGGTGAAGCCGGTCCCGTCCGGGTTCAGCTTGAACACCGTGCCGTAGCCGCTGCTGCCGCCCTGATAGGCCGTGCCGTAGAGCGCGCCGTCCGCCCCCTGCACCAGCCCGCAATAGGGGTAAGCGCCGGTCGTGGAATAGTCGAAGTTCTTGAGCGACGGTGAAGCCGGTCCCGTCCGGGTTCAGCTTGAACACCGTGCCGTAGCCGCTGCTGCCGCCCTGATAGGCCGTGCCGTAGAGCGCGCCGTCCGTCCCCTGCATCAGCCCGGACATAGAGGTAACCGCCGGTCGTGGAGTAGTCGAAGTTCTTGAGCGACGGTGAAGCCGGTCCCGTCCGGGTTCAGCTTGAACACCGTGCCGTAGCCGCTGCTGCCGCCTTGATAGGCCGTGCCGTAGAGCGCGCCGTCCGTCCCCTGCATCAGCCCGGCATAGGGGTAACCGCCGGTGGTGGAATAGTCGAAGTTCTTGAGCACGGTGAAGCCGGTCCCGTCCGTGTTCAGCTTGAACACCGTGCCGTAGCCGCTGCTGCCGCCGCTGATAGGCCGTGCCGTAGAGCGCGCCGTCCGTCCCCTGCATCAGCCCGGCAATAGAGGTAACCGCCGGTCGTGGAATAGTCGAAGTTCTTGAGGACGGTGAAGCCGGTCCCGTCCGTGTTCAGCTTGAACACCGTGCCGTAGCCGCTGCTGCCGCCCTGATGGGCCGTGCCGTAGAGCGCGCCATCCGTGCCCTGCACCAGCCCGGCATAGGGTAATGGCCGGTTCCCGCCGTCCCGAACGAATGAATCTGCTCGAATGTGGGAGCGGTCGCCACATTGATGATATTGGCCCTGGCTTCGAGGGCGTGACGCTTCATGCTGGCCCAGCGCCGCCGCGCCCGAGCCCGGCCGAAGGGGCAGATCCAGCGAATACCGCGCGCCCGACTCTGCCCGAGGTCTCGGCCGGTCGTCCTCGATCTGGAACGCCTTGCCGGCGCAGCACTCGGCACCACAGACCAGCCATGTAGCCACGAAGGCACCGCTGGGGTCGGCCACCACCACCATGGGAGTGTGGCGGGGCCCGATCGGGCGCGCCCCTGGGCGTGGGTCACCTGAACGTCACTCCGTTCGCCGGGCGCAAAGCCCCGTCCTGAACATGGCTGGCGCGCCGGCCCCGAAAGATGGCTGGCTGGGGATCACTGCGGCGGTGGGGGCTGAGCCCTGTGCCGTGACGATTGAACCCCGAGAGTGCTCATGACTGCGGCCCCGGCGAGAAGCAGGGCGGCCCGAGGATGACCGATGGGAATCTCATGGTATCTCCTTGCCTGCTCGTTGAGACCTTGGGAGGGTCCAGGCCGAGGCTCGAGCGGTCCCAGGTGGATCGAGTCGGCTATCGACGAACGGCCCGCGCGTGAACCGGGCGACTGCGGGGTCGCTTGCTCGTCCACTACGCGTGTTCCATGGGTCAAAGCGGTCACGGGTTCATCCGCCCCGGCGGATGATTCGACATGCGCCGGCGCATGTTAGTGGTCCCGCAACTCGTCCCAGGACGAGCTGTTCCCCTTGCGGCGGCGCAAGTTGGCCCCGCATCTCGGCTCCCCCATCGCCCCACGCGACTCTCCACGCAGGAAGGTGTATATGAGTGGGCAGCGGGTGCCGCTCCCCGCGCCATTCGCACCCCGAAAATCCCCGCAAGTTAGCCAACGCATTTGACCTCAGCACGCTCACAGGCCCTACTTTCCCGGTTTCCGACGGAGGGGTACGGATGATCCGCAGCATGACCGGGTATGGGCTCGGCCGAACTCGAGCGCGACGGGCAGCGGCTGGACGGCCGAGATCCGCTCGGTCAACCACCGCTTCTGCGAGGTCTCGATCCGGGCGCCCAAGCTGGTGAGGCTGTTCGAGGACCAGATCCGCCAGCTGATCGCCGAGCGCTTCTCGCGCGGCAAGTTCAACCTCTCGATCACCTGGAGCGGCGCGGGCGACAGCGGCGAGGTGCTCAAGGTCAACGAGGCGGTCACCGACCGCTACGTGGCGCTGCTCGAGCAGCTGCGCGAGCGCTACAAGCTCGACAGCGGGCTCGACGTGCGCACGCTCGCGACGCTGCCCGGACGTGTTCACGCTGGGAGCACACCGCGCTCTCGGACGAGGAGACCTGGACGCTGCTCAAGAGCGTGATCGAGCAGGCGTGCGACAACATGAACGCCATGAAGGCGCGCGAGGGCGATGCGCTCGGCCCACGACCTCGACGCAGCGGCTCAAGCTGATCCGCGAGCAGCTCGACACTGGTGGCCGAGCGCGCGCCGCTGCGGCCGGTCGAGGCCAAGGTGCGGCACTGAGACGCGCATCAAGGCCGCTGCTCGACGACGTCGAGATGGATCCGGTCCGGATCGCGCAGGAGGTGGCGCTCATGGCCGACCGGCTCGACTGCACCGAGGAGTGCGTGCGGCTCGCCGCCCACCTCGACCAGTTCCGCCACCTGGCCGAGGGGCCCGGAGCTGGCGGGACGCAAGCTCAACTTCCTGCTCAGGAGATGAACCGCGAGGCCAACACGATCGGCTGCAAGGCCAACGACGTCGAGATCGCGCACGCGGTGGTGATCATCAAGGAAGAGCTGGAGCGCCTGCGCGAGCAGGTGCAGAACGTCGAATGATGTGTGCCGGCAGCGGGCACTCGACCGCGAGCCGCGCGCCAGAGGACCTGAATCGTAGCTCGCTGAGCCCGGTGCCGGGCTCGATCACCGGGGTTCCGGAGACGCTGATCCCGTTTCGGCGCCGGCGGTTCCTGCTGGTGCTCTCGGGGCCTTCCGGCGCGGGCAAGGGCACGCTGGTGGACCGGCTGGTGGCAGGCAGCGGCCGGACTGCGTGTTCTCGATCTCGGCCACCACGCGGCCCCGGCGCAGCGAACGAGCAGGAGGGTGTGCAGTACGAGTTCGTGCGCGCGCGAGGAGTTCGAGCGGCGGCGCTCGGCAGGGCCTGTTCCTCGAATGGGCCGAGGTGCACGGGCACTACTACGCCACGCCGGCCCGATTCGTGGATGAAGGCGTGCGCGCGGGCCGGGTGGTGGTGCTGGACGTGGACGTGCAGGGCGGGGCGAGCGTGCGGCGCGCGCGCCCGCGATGCGGTTTCGGTGTTCATCTACCCGCCGTCGGTCGAGGCGCTGCGCAAGCGCCTGCTGGGGCGGCAAGACGGATACGCCCGAGGTGGTGGAGCGCCGGCTCCATAACGCGCCGGGCGAGCTGGCAGCAGTACCGCGAGTACGATTACCTGGTGGTGAACGACGAGCTGGAGCCCTCGGTGGCGCGCCTGGTGTCGATCGTCGATGCCGAACGCGCCGGGTGCGCCGGTTCGCCGGCCTGAAGCCGGAATAACGAGGAGGATGCACGGTATGACCAAGCTGGCGGCGCTGTTTCCGCCCCCGGGCAGCAACAAGTACGAGCTGGCGATCGTCGCGGCACGCGAGGCGCGCCGTCTGAACGAGTGGTCCAAGCGCACCGGCGATACCCTGCCGGGCAAAGGTGACGGCGTTGGCGCTCGGAGCGCGTGCTGCGCGGCGAGGTGCCGTTCAGCTACGAGGAAGTTCTCGCAGTAACGGCAGATGAGTCATGCTCAGCGGGCGCACCGTGGTGGTGGGGGTCTCGGGCGGAATCGCGGCCTACAAGGCGTGCGAGCTGGTGCGCTGGCTGACGCGAGCGCGGCGCCTCGGTGATCGTGGCGATGACCGAGGCGGCCGGCCGAGTTCGTCACCCCGCTCACGTTCCAGGCGCTGTCGGGCAATCCGGTGGTGCGCGGCCTGTGGGGCAATCAGGCGCCCAGGCTTCGACCTGCCGCGCGTCGGCGGCGCACAAGGTGGGTGGCCGCGTCGAGCACGTGGACGTGGCGGAAGCGGCCGACGTGCCTGGTGATCGCGCCCGCCACCGCCGATCTCATGGCGCGGCTCGTGCATGGCGAAGCGCCGGATGCGCTCACCGCCGATCGCGCTCGCGACCCCGGCGCCGCTGGTGATCTGCCCGGCGATGGACCGCGAGATGTGGCGCGCGCCTTCCACCCAGGCCAACCTGACGCCGCTGCGCGCGCGCGGCGCGGTGATCGTGGGGCCGGAGAGCGGCAAGCTTGCCTCGGGGCTCGCGGGGCCGGGGAGGCTCGCGGCGATCGAGACGATCGGGGCCGCGGTCGAGCGCGGTGGTGACACGCCGCGCGAGCATGAAGGGGCTGCGACGTGCTGATCGGCGCCGGCCGCACCGAAGAGCCGCTCGATCCGGTGCGCGTGCTCACCAATCGCTCGAGCGGCCGCATGGGCTTTGCGCTCGCCGAGGCGGCGCGCGACCGCGGCGCCGAAGTCACCGTGGTCGCGGGAGTTCCGAGCCTCGAGCCCCCGTCCGGCGTCTCGCTGGTGCCGGTCACCACGGCCGCCGAGATGGAGACGCGCAATGCGGCGTACGCGGCGCGCGCCGACCTGGTGCTGATGGCGGCGGCGGTCGCCGACTACCGGCCCGCGCGCAAGGCGGCGGACAAGATCGAAGCGCGGCGCCGGCATCGCTGACGCTCGACCTGGTGCCCAACCCCGACATCCTCGGCGGGCTCGCGCCGGCCGGCGCCGCGGGCAGACGCTGCGTCGGCTTCGCGCTCGAGACCTCGCGCGGCGCTCACGCACGCGCGCGCCAAGCTGCGCGCCAAGGAGCTGGACCTGATCGTGCTCAACTCCCCGCGCCGAGGGCATCGGCGGCGACACCAACCGGGTGACGCTGGTCGAGCGCGCCCGCACCGCAAGCTCCCCGTGCTGCCCAAGCGCGAGGTCGCCGAGCACATCCTCGAGCGCGCCTTGGAGCTGCGCAGCCAAGCGGCGCGCGCACGAAGCCCGCGACGCAGCGCGCATACGCCGCGCCGCGAGCACGCAGACCGGATGACCGACGAGCGCAAGGAAGCTCGCCGACATCGCCCGCCAGCCGCGCCGCTACCTCGAACGCGAGCGCGCGCACCAGCAGCTGGCCGAACTGCTCGCCGACGAGCATCAACGGCGCAGAGAGAGAAGTGGTTTCCGCCCGCGTACCGCCACGCGGGCGACGGAGGACCGGTCCGCGGAGGCGACTCCAGCCCGCGGGCCGGATGGCGGAGCGGCGCGGGGACGAGCGTCGGCGTCGCCAGGATGGCGACGCCCAGCGGTCATCCACGGAGCGGACCCGGTCCTCCCGTCGCCCGCACGCCCGAGTGCCATCCGCCGCAACGAACCTGTTCGGCGAGCCATGAGGCCCGAGACCATGCCGAAGAGGAGCGTCGCCCAGCTCCTAGACGAACCGCTGCCAAGCATGTTCGAAGAGGGCCTGAGCCCGCCGGCCTCGACGAGCGCGCCGCGACTTGCCACCGCATCGCTCCCGGTGCTCGACACGATCGCGGCGGAAGTCGCGCGCGTGCACGAAATGCGGGCTGTGCGAGACGCAGAACCAAGGCCGTGCCCGGCGTCGGCACCGGCGCGCAGCGGGATCGTGTTCGTGGGCGAGGCGCCGGGCGCCGACGAAGACCGGCGCGGCGAGCCGTTCGTCGGCCGCGCCGGCCAGCTGCTCGACCAAGATCATCCAGGCCATGGACGACGCGCAGCTCATTCCCGGCGTGCCGCTCAGCCGCGAGACGGTCTTCATCTGCAACGTGCTCAAGTGCCGGCCACCCGAGAATCGCAATCCGCTGCCGCACGAGATCGAGATCGTGCTCGCCGTACCTGCGCGCGCCAGCTCGACGCGCTCCAGCCGCGCATCATCTGCTGCCTCGGCAAGTTCGCCGCCGAGCTGCTGGTGGGCGTCGAAGGGCACGATCGGCGGGCTTGCGCGGGCAAGGTCTATCGCTACCGGGGCGCCAAGCTGATCGTCACCTACCACCCCGCGGCGTGCCTGCGGAACCCGAGCTACAAGCGGCCGGTGTGGGAAGACATGCAGCTGCTGGCGCGCGAGTATCTATCGGATTAGATCCGGGCCGTGACCCGGGGCGGTGCCAAGAGCGCCGCACGGAAGCTTCCATGACGGATACGATTTCCCGCGCCGAGCATGGTCTCGGAGGGCCGGTGCCGCCGCAGGCGCTCGAGCCGAGCGCTCGGTGCTGGCGGCGATGCTGCTCGACAGCGAAGCGGTCGGTCGCGCGGTCGAGATGGTCGACGCGTCGATCGTTCTACCGCGCCGCACACCAGAAGATCTTCGACGCGATCGTCGCGCTCTACAATCGCAGCGAGCGCGCCGACCTCGATCACCGTGTCCGAGGAGCTGCGCAAGCGCGGCGACCTCGAAGCGGTGGGCGGGGCAGCCGACGATCGCCGCAGATCCTCGAGTACGCGACCACCACCGCCAACCTCGAGGAGCACATCAAGATCGTGCACTCGAAGGCGGTGCTGCGGCACCTCGATTCACGCCACGCAGGAGATCCAGGAGGAGTCGTTCGCGGCACGCGGACGAGACCGCCGAGATCCTCGATCGCGCCGAGCAGCGCATCTTCGCGATCACCGACGCGCGCGTGCGGCAGGGCTTCGTGCCGCGCTCAAGTCGCTGCTCAAGCCCGCGTTCGAGCACATCCAGACAGCTGTTCGAGCGCAAGGCGCACGTGACCGGCGTGCCGTCCGGCTACGTGGATCTCGACAAGCTGACCGCCGGCTTCCAGCCGCGGCGACCTCGATCATCATCGCCGGGCGACCCGTCGATGGGAAAGACCAGCCTGGCGGTGAACATCGTCGAGAACGCGGCGATCCGGCACGGCGTTCCGTCGGCGATCTTCTCGCTCGAAATGAGCAAGGAGCAGCTGGTGCTGCGCCTGCTGTGCTCGCAGAGCGAGGTGGCGCTCCACAAGGTGCGCAACGGATTCCTCGGCCACGAAGACTGGCCGCGGCTCACCACCGGGGCGGGGCTGCTCACGCAGGCGCCGATCTGGATCGACGACTCGGCGTCGCTCGACGGTGCTCGAGCTCCGCGCCGAAGTGCCGGCGGCTCGAAGGCCGAGGGCAAGCTGGGCCTGGTGGTGATCGACTACCTGCAGCTGATCCGCGCCGGCGGCAGCGCCGAGAACCGCGTGCAGGAGATCTCGCAGATCACCCGCGCGCTGAAGGCGCTCGCCAAGGAGCTGGACGTCCCGGTGATCGCGCTCTCGCAGCTCTCGCGCGCCGTCGAGCAGCGCGCGCGGCAGAACGCCGCCCGCAGCTCTCGGACCTGAGGGAGTCGGGCTCGATCGAGCAGGACGCGGACGTGCGTCATGTTCGTGTTCCGCGAGGAGGTGTACAAGCCCGACGATCCCGAGCTCAGGGCAAGGCGCACCATCATCATCGCCAAGCAGCGCAACGGCCCGACCGGCGACGTCGACGCTCACGTTCCTGCGCGAGTTCACCAAGTTCGTGCCCTGCAGCCCGATGATGGTGGGCGAGACCGAGCCCGACTTCTAGGCGCATGGAAGACGATCCTCGCCGTGCGCGGCGCCCGCTACGTGCAGGAACGCGGCGCTCGACTGGGTCGCCGGAAGTCGGGCGGGTCGCGATCCTGCTGCGCGACATCGTGCGCTTCTTGCCCCGGGGCTGCGCTCGTTCCGGGCGCGTCGTGCAGCAGATGGGTACGCGGTCGGCGTGGGCTCGCTGTGGCTGGTCGTGGTGGTGAGCCTGTTCACCGGCGCGGTGGCCGCGGTGCAGGCCGCCTACCAGTTCACCGCGGTGGTGCCGATGCGCTACCTGGGCTCGGTGGTGCTGCGCTCGGTGATCATCGAGCTGGGCCCGGTGCTGACCGGCGCTGGTGGTGGGCGGCCGCGTGGGAGCCTCGATCGCGGCCGAGCTCGGCACCATGAAGGTCACCGAGCAGATCGACGCGCTGCGCGCGATGGCCATCCACCCGGTGCGCTATCTGGTGGTGCCGCGCGTGGTGGCGGCGATCGTCATGCTGCCGGTCATGACCGTTCTCTCCGATGCGATCGCGGTGTTCGGCGGCTACGTGGTGGCGGTCACCTCGATCGGCATGTCGTCGCCACACCTATACGCAGGCGCTCAAGGACTTCTTCCTGGTGAAGGACCTGATGTCCGGGCTCATCAAGGCGGTGTTCTTCGGCGGCATCATCGGCACCGATGGGCTGCTACTACGGGTTCGCGACCGAGGGCGGCGCCGAGGGCGTGGGCATGGCGACGACCCGCGCGGTGGTGGCGTCATGCGTGCTGGTGCTGATCAGCGACTACGTGCTCGCCAACGTCCTGTTCCGGTTCATCTTCGCAAATGATCCGGATCCGCGGACTCAAGAAGCGGCTGGGGCTGCAAGCAGGTGCTGGACGGCGTCGACCTCGACATCCAGGCCGGCGAAACGGTGGTGGTGATGGGCCGCAGCGGCAGCGGCAAGAGCGTGCTGCTCAAGCACATCATCGGCCTGATGGCACCGGACGCGGGCAGCATCGAGATCGAGGGCGAGGAGATCGTCGGCATGGCCGAGGCGCGAGCTGGACGACGTGCGCAAGCGCTTCGGCATGCTGTTCCAGAGCGCGGCGCTGTTCGACTCGCTGACCGTGGGCGAGAACGTCGGGCTGGGGCTGCGCGAGCACCTGCGTCTCGAGGACCAGGAGATTCACCAGCGGGTCGCCGAGCGGCTCGTGGGTGGGTCTGGCCTCGGGCATCGAGGACGATGAAGCCGGCCTCGCTCTCGGGCGGCATGCGCAAGCGCGTCGGGCTGGCGCGCGCGGTGGCCATGGATCCGCAGTACATCCTGTACGATGAGCCGACGACCGGGCTCGACCCGATCACGGCCGACGCCATCGATCCAGCTCATCCGCAGCCTGCAGAAGCGGCTCGGCGTCACGTCGGTCGTCGTGACCCACGACATGACCAGCGCTTACAAGGTGGCCGACCGCATGGCGATGCTGCACGACGGCAAGATCGTGTTCATCGGGCACGCCGCAGGAGACGCGCACCACGGCCAACGCGATGCGTGCAGCAGTTCGTCGAGGGCTCGAGCACCGGGCCGATCCGGGCGCTCTGAGCCTGCCACGGTGAGCCGACGGGGAGAGATCGCTTGAGCCGCAGGACCGAGATCGAGGTCGGCGCTACGGTGCTGGTCGCGGTCGGCCGTCGCTGCTGTGGGGCGTGACCTGGCTCAAGGAGTTCCAGATCCAGCGCTCGGTCGGGTGTGGCACGTGTCGTTCCCGGAGACCAGCGGGCTGACGCGGGAGCGACGACGTGCAGGTGAACGGCATCACGAAGGGCCAGCGTGGACGCCATGCACCTGAGCGGCGACGGGGTGCTGGTGGACCTGGCGCTCGCCTCCGACGTCACGCTCACGCGCGATTCCAGGTGACGATCCGCAACATGGGCCTGATGGGCGAGAAGGTGATCGGCGTGGACCTGCGCACCACCGGCGGCGCCTGGTCGGTGAACGACACCATCCCAGGCGCCTACGAGAAGGGCATCCCGGAGGTGATGGGCGACGTCGCGGTCACGATCGACGTCGGTGACCCAGCTGAGCGCCCGGCTGGCAAGCCTGGTCGAGAGCGACCGACAAACACGGCGATCTCACCGGGACGATGAAGAACATGCGGCTCTCGAGCGACGAGCTGCAGGCGCAGCGATCCAGCGAGACGCGCGGGACCCTGAAGACCACGCTCGGACAACATGGCGGCGGTCTCGAAGACCACCAAGGCGCTCGACCACCGACCGCGCAGGCCCAGCTCGGCAAGGCGATCGACGACTTCTCCTCCGCCGCCGAGAAGCTGGACCGCGCTCGCGGGCCGCCTCGATTCGCTGCGCGCGCGTCGCTGCACGAGGTGGCGAACAAGCGTGAACCACGGCGACGGCACGCTCGGCAAGCTGGTGAACGACGACACAGCTCTACGAGAACGCCAGCGCCACCATGGACTCGCTGCGGGCGCTGATCACCGACATCAAGAAGAACCCCAAGAAGTACGTGAAGGTCGGCATCTTCTAGGAGCGGCGATGCCCGAAGGCGACGGCGGCCCCAAGGCTGCGAAGCCACTTCTTCTGCAGTGCGTGCGGCAACGAGGAGGCGCGCTGGTTCGGGCGCTGCCCGTCGCTGCGGCGCGTGGAACACCGCCGCCGACCCCAGCATCCGGCGCCGCGATGCGGCGCAGTGCCGCGCGGCGCGCCGTGCCGCGGCGCGCGGGCGAGCCGCGCGCGCTGGGCTCCGGCCGGGGCCGCGGCGCGCGCGGCCGCTCGCCGAGCGTCGAGGTGCGGGCCCGGGGCGGATGACCGACCGGCATGCGCGAGCTGGACCGCGTGCTGGGCGGCGGCGTGCACCGAGGCTCGCTGCTGCTGGTGGGCGGCGACCCGGGCATCGGCAAGAGCACGCTGCTGCTCCAGATGGCGGCGACACTCGCTGCGACGCTGGCGAGCACCGTGCTCTACGTGGCGGGCGAGGAGAGCGAGGAGCAGGTGCGCATGCGCGCCGCGCGGCTCGGCGCGATCCCGGAGCGGCTCCTCATCCTGTGCGAGACCGATCTCGAGGCGGTGCTCGAGGCGGCGGCCGGCCTCAAGCCCGCGATGCATGGTCGATCGACTCGATCCAGACCATGGCGCGCGCCGATCTCGAGGGCGGCCCGGGCACGGTGACGCAGGTGCGCGAGTGCGGGCTGGCACTGCTCCACTTCGCCAAGGCCACGCACACCTCGGTGGTGCTGGTCGGGCACGTCACCAAGGACGGCACGGTCGCCGGCCCGCGCGTGCTCGAGCACATGGTGGACGCGGTGCTCTACCTCGAGGGCGAGCGCTACCAGCACTACCGCGTGCTGCGCGCCGCCAAGAACCGCTTCGGCGCCACGCACGAGCTGGGCGTGTTCGAGATGACCGAGCGCGGGCTGCGCCGAGGTCGCCAATCCGAGCGCCGCGTTCCTTTCCGAGCCGGCCCGGCGCCGCGAGCCCTCGCCCGGCACCGCGGTGGTCGCGAGCCTCGAGGGCTCGCGGCCGCTGCTGGTCGAGGTGCAGGCGCTGGTCTCGACCTCGTTCTACGGCACGCCGCAGCGGGTGACGAGCGGCTTCGATGCGCGCCGGCTGGCGGTGCTGCTCGCGGTGCTCGAGCGGCGCGTGGGCCTGCAGGCTCGGCCGCCACGACGTGTTCGTCTCGGTGACGGGCGGCCTCACGCTGGAAGAGCCGGGCACCGATCTCGGCGTGGCGCTGGCGATCGCCTCGTCGTTCAAGAGCCGCCCGCTGCTCGAGCGCACGCGTGGCGATCGGCGAGGTGAGCCTCTCCGGCGACCTGCGCCGCGTGCCGCCGCCTCGCCAGGCGCGGCTGCGCGAGGCGCGCGCACCTCGGCTTCGCACGGCGTGCCGCGTGCCGGCGCAGCAGGCCGAGGAGACGGCGCAGGTCTCGCGGCATCCGAGCGTCGTCGGCGCTGCGCGACGCTGCGCGACGCGCTACGAGACCCTGCTCGGCGACACGTGAAGCCGCCGCCGGCGCTTCAGATCGCCGAGCGCCGAGCCGCGTGCCCGCGACGTCGAGCGCCAAGCGGCGCGAAGCGACGGGCGCTCGAGCTGCATCACCGCACATCCTGCTCTGCGCCGGCAAGGGCGAGCGCTCTCGGCGCCGGGCGTCGACAAGGCGCTGGTGCCGCTGGCCGGGCGCCCGCTCTTCACCTGGAGCCTCGAAGCGCTCGAGCGCAGTGCCGCGATCGCGCAGCATCGATCGTGGTCAGGCCCGGTCCGAGCTGCCTGAAGGAGACGCTCGCCGCCTCGGGCGCTCGCACCGCGCAAGATCGTCGCCTGGGTCGGAAGGGCGGCCGCGAGCGGCAGGATTCGGTGGCGCGCGGGCTCGGCGCGCTGCCGCGCGACCGCGACGCTGGTGGCGATCCACGACTGCGCGCGCGCGCTCGTCGACCCCGAGCTCATCGCGCGCGTGGTTGCGCGATGCCGCCGAGCACGGCGGCGGCGATCGCCGCGCTCGCGCTCGCCGGACACGCTCAAGCGCGGGCGCTCTAGGCGTGATCGAGACCACGGTGCCGCGCCAGGGACTCTGGTGCGCCCAGACGCCGCAGGTGTTCCGCCGCGACGTGGATCGCGGCCGCGCATGCCGGCGGCAGGAGCACAGTGCGTGCGACCGACGACGCGGCGCTGGTCGAAGCGCTCGGACACCGGGTGCATCTCACGCCGGGCGAGCCGCTCAACTTCAAGATCACCACGCCGCCAGGATCTCGAGCTGGCCGAGGCGTGGCTCACCCGTACCTCCGCGAGGACCTGACATGGCGCTGCGCGCCGGGATCGGATACGACATCCACGCGCAGGCGGCGGGCCGCCCGCTGGTGCTGGGCGGCGTGCGCTTCGACGGCGACTGGGGGCTCGACAGGCCACAGCGACGCCGACGTGCTCGCGCACGCGATCGGCGACGCGCTGCTGGGCGCGGTGGCGCTCGGCGATCTGGGCGAGCACTTTCCGCCCGGCGATCCGCGCTGGAAGGACGTCTCGAGCACTGAAGCTGCTCGGCCTGATCCGCGCCCTGGTCGACGGGCAGCGGCGGGCGGATCGTGAACGTCGACGCCACCGTGGTGGCCGCCGAAGCACCGCGTGGTCGGCCCGGTGCAGCGATGCGATGCGCGCGCAACATCGCGCGCGCGCTTCGCTGCCGGCGACGGTGCGGTCTCGGTCAGAAGGCCACCACCAACGAGGGCCTGGACGCGCTCGGCCGCGGCGAAGGCATCGCCGCGCTGGGCGGTGGCGATGGTCGAGACTCCTTAGCTCGGTCGGGTCGTTTCCGACGCTCGGGCGGCCCGGCGTCGTTTCGGACGCTGAACGGCGCGGTGGGAGGCCCATGGTCCCTCCGGGGTCGCTCGCCTCACGCATCCTCACTCGGCTCGCTGCAATCCACGAGCGCTCCGCCATCTGGCTACGCGCTCGTCAGGCTCCCCTCCGGGACCATGGGCCTCCACCGTGCCGCGAACCAAAGGCGAGTTCGGCGGGTGACTGCACTCCGCCATGGGCACCGGGCCGCGAACCAAGCGAGTTCGGCGGGGGCCGTCACTCGGACCGGAGGTGCGCGGAGCCGGATTCGCGAGGCGAGCTTGGGAGCCAGGGATGGCGGGCGGGAGGCCGAGCGCGTAGCGAGGGCGCAGGATGCGCGAGTCGAGCGTCCGGCAGGCGCACCCGGTCCGAGGACGGCCCCCGCCGAACCCCCGATACCGGCGCCGTGCCGTTCACGGCCTCCGCATGGGCGCAAACGTACGCTCGCGATCTGCTAGAGCTTGCGCCCATGCCATCCTCAGAACGAGCCCGTCCGCGTCCGCTTCGCCCGCCAGCCCGACCGGGTGGCTGCACGTGGGCGGCGCCGCACCGCCTACTTCAACTGGCTGTTCGCGCGCCAGCATCGGGGCGCGTTCGTGCTGCGCATCGAGGACACCGACGTCCAGCGCTCGAGCGACGCAGAGCGAGAGCGGCGTGCTCGACGATCTGCGCTGGCTCGGGCTCGACTGGGACGAGGGGCCGGACGCGGGCGGGCCGTATCGGCCCCTACCGCCAGAGCGAGCGGCTCGCGCTCTACCGCGAGCGCGCCGAGCGGCTGGTCGCGCAGGGCGCGGCCTACCCGTGCTTCTGCACCGACGCCGAGCTCGAGGCGCGCCGCGCCGCGGCGCTGGCCGCCGGGCGGCCGCCGCACTACGACGGACACTGCCGCCGGCTTCTCGCGCGCGGAGCGCGAGGCGCTGCGCGCGCGAGGCGCGCGTCCCGAGAGCGTCCGCTTCGCGGTCGACGCCGCGCGACTGGGTGCTCGACGACCTGGTGCGCGGCGAGGTGCGCTTCCCGGCCGGCATGGTGGGCGACTTCGTGCTGCTGCGCTCGAGCGGGCTGCCGACCTACAACTTCGCGTGCGTGGTGGACGACGCCGGCATGCGCATCACGCACGTGATCCGCGCCGAGGAGCACCTCTCCGAACACGCCGCGCCAGCTCATGCTCTACGCGCGCGCTGGGCGAGACGCCGCCCGCGCTTCGCGCACGTGCCGCTGATCCTCAACCGCGACCGCACGCAAGATGAGCAAGCGCTCGGGCGAGGCGGCGGTCGCGGTCGGCGACTGGCGGCGCGCGGGCTTCGTGCCCGAGGCGCTGCTCAGCTACCTGGCGCTGCTCGGGTTCCATCCCGGCGACGACGCGCGAGATCCTCGTCGCGCGCCGAGCTGCTCGAGGCGTTCACGCTCGAGCGCGTCGGGCAAGAGCGGCGCGGTGTTCGATCCCGACAAGCTGCGCTGGGTGAACGCGCACTACGCTCCATCACGCCAGCGGCGCCGCAGCTCGGGCGCTGGGCGCGAGGCGTTCCTGCCCGAGCCGCGCGCGCTGGCGCTCGAGCGACCGCGCGCGGCTGCTGGAGGCGGTGCGCGGCAACCTCGCCACGCTGGCCGACCTGCCGCGCGAGCTGGCGCCGTTCCTCGACGAGCACGCTGGCGTTCGAGGCCTGGCGCGCGCGCGCTCGCGCCGAGCGCCGCGCGCGCGAGCTGTGCGAGGCGCTCGCCGCGTGCGCTGGACGGCGCTTGCGGAATGGAGCGGCGAAACGGTTAAATCCGCGATTCAATCGCTCGGGCAAGCGGCTCGGCATCAAGGGCCGCGAGCTGTTCCAGCCCGTGCGTGCGCGCCGCTCACCGGGCGCACGCACGGCCCCGAGCTGCCGCTGGTGCGCCGAGCTGCTCGGCCGCGATCGCGCTGCGCGGCCTGCGCGCAGACGGCGCGCAGCTGAACCGCAGTGACGCGTAGCGTCTAGTGAAGGTCGCGGTGCTGATGGGCGGACGCATCGTCGGAGCGCGAGATCTCGCTGCGCACCGGCGCGCGGCATGGCGCAGGCGCTGCGCAATCTCGGGCACGAGGTGCGTCGCGTGGACGCCGCCAACGGCCGGCTGCTGCCGGCCGGCGAGGAAGAGCGCGGCCGCGCTGCCGCGCCGATGCGCTCGAGCCGGCCGGCGCCGCCGCGCTGGCGCGCGCCGAAGCGCATGCGCGACGCCGACGTGGTGCTGATCGCGCTCCACGGCGGCGGCGGGCGAGAACGGCACGCTCCAGGCTGCTGCTCGACCTCGCCGGCAAGCGCCTACACCGGCTCGGGCGTGATGGCGAGCGCGCTCGGCGATGAACAAGGCGATGTCCAAGCGTGTGTTCGAGCAGGACGGCGATCCCGACGCCGCGCGTGGCAGCTGCTGCCGGCCGGGCGCCGCGGCGCCGGCGAGGTCGACGTGAGCCGCGCTCGGCGGCTACCCGCTGGTGGTGAAGCCCAACGAGGAAGGCTCGACGCGTCGGGCTCACGATCGTCGACGCGCATCCGAGCCTGGATCCCGGAGCGCTGCGGCTCGCGCGGCGCGTACGGCAGGAGATCCTGATCGAGCAGTTACATCGACGGCCGCGAGCTGACGGTCGCGGTGCTGGGCGATCAGGCGCTGCCGATCGTCGAGATCCGTCCGCAGAGCGGGCTCTACGACTACGAGTCCAAGTACACGGCCGGGCAGAGCGAGTACTTCTGCCCGGCCGACCTGCCGGCGCGACTGGCGCGAGCACGTCCAGGAGCTGGGCCTGCGCGCGGCGCGAGGTGCTCGGCTGCCGCGGCGTCACGCGCGTCGATTTCCGGCTCGGATGCCGACGAGTCGCGCAGTGTCTGGAGGTGAACACTATTCCCGGCATGACGCCGACCAGCCTGGTGCCGATGGCCGCGCAAGGCGGCCGGCATGCAGTACGAGCAGGTGGTGCAGCGCATGCTCGATCTGGCGTCTCACGGCGGAGGCTGCGCCGCCGGTCGCGAGCCGTGCCAGACCGCGAAGCGAGCCCCAGGCCACACGGAGTCACCATGGACCGCACGCAGCAGTTCCTGAAGGACCTGGTCGATGCGCACGGCGCCCCCGGCTTCGAAGCAGACGTCGCCGCGCGTCATGCAGAGCGCACCTCAAGGGCGTGGGCACGATCTCGCCGCGACCGCCTCGGCAGCTTCATCTGCGAGAAGAAGGGCGACCGCGACGGCCCGCGCGTGATGCTGGCCGGGCCACCTCGACGAGGTGGGCTTCATGGTGAAGTCGATCGACGAAGGACGGCTTCGTCAAGTTCCTGCCGCTCGGCGGCTGGTGGGGCCACGTGGTGCTGGGCCAGCGGCTCATCATCAAGACCCGCAAGGGCGACGTGCTGGGCGTGGTGGGCTCCAAGCCGCCGCACGAGCTGCGCGACGAGGACCGCAAGAAGGTGCTCGAGATGCAGCGAGATGTACATCGACGTCGGCGCGACGTCGGACTGGGACGTGCGCAAGCGGCTCGACATCCGCCCCGGCGATCCGATCATCCCCGACTCGCCGTTCGCGGTGATGGCGAACCCCAACCTGCTACCTGGCCAAGGCGTGGGACAACCGGATCGGCTGCGCGCATCGCGGCCGAGACGCGCGCGTCGCTGAAGGGGTGCCGCACCCCAACACGGTGTTCGCCGTCGCGACGCGTGCAGGAGGAAGTGGGCCTGCGCGGCGCCGCAGACGTCGGCCAGCAAGGTGCAGCCCGACGTGGCGTTCGCGCTCGACGTCGGCATCGCCCACGACACGCCGGGCACCGAGGGCGACGAGAAGCTGGGCGGCGGACCGCTGGTGGTGGTCTACGACGCCACCTCGATTCCCAACCGCGGCCTGCTCGACCTGGTGGTCGACACCGCGCGAGAAGCTCAAGGTGCCGCTCCAGTTCGAGTCGGTCGAGCGCGGCGGCACCGACGCCGGCCGCATCCATCATGACCGGCGAGGGCGTGCCGTGCATCTCGATGGGCGTGCCGGCGCGCTACATCCACAGCCACGTCAGCATCATCACCGCAAGCGACTTCGATCCACGACCGGTGAAGCCCTCCTGACGGCGGTGGTGAAGCGGCTGGATCGCAAGACCGTCGCAGAAGTTCGCACCGCGCAAATCGGCATGGCGTTTCTCCTGGTGCTGTTGATCCACCGCCTGTTTCAGCAATACGTAACTA
>ERZ1370068.7798-contig-6693_pt1 | contig 52370 bp, 91 predicted proteins | sample MGYA00561227_ERZ1370068 | MGnify/ENA primary metagenome ERZ1370068 (study PRJEB38410, sample SAMEA6850437) | metagenome | study: Metagenomic assessment of the ecological functions of the soil: analysis of the soil microbiota associated with the... | reverse complement strand
GTTACGTATTGCTTCCGGAGCTGACCGACCGGACGAACGATCTCGTCCTGCAATTCGAATATCTGCCGGATGCAATGGTGATCGAGGGAGAGTGGCAAGCCAGCACGACCCTGTCTGGGAATTGGAAACGCTGCGCGCGAACCAAAAGCATCGTCCGCCATCGGATCTGTTCTTAGAGCAGATTCGTTGGGCTCTGAGCTTACGAAGATTGCTCCGGCAATGCCATATCGGGCACGTGCATGCCACCAGCTCCCGCACATTGTTAGGCGCACTCCTCTTAAAGAAGCTCTCGGATTGAGCGTCAGCGCCGCGATTGAGGCAAACCCGGTGCTCTCAGAGCAGGTGATTCTGGAGGCGCTGGACCAGTGTGTCGGCGGGCGAAGCAATAACCGCGAATTGCTGGCCCGCCGCGGAAGCGGTTTTCTCATGATGAGACTCTCGACAGACCGTCGGTGAACGACAATCGGACCCTGGTTGACCAGGAAGGCAAAGGTCGAGTGGACCGGTGCCCGCCCTTTCTGGCAGGAATGGTCCCAACGGCTCACCGGCTGGACGCGCCCTGCATGAACAAAAGGGCGATTCTCCCCGCCGGCGGCGCCGGGACCCGGCTCTATCCGCTCACAAAGATCGTCTGCAAGCAACTGCTGCCGGTCTACGACAAGCCGATGATTTGTTACCCGCTCGCGACGCTCATGCTCGGCGGTTTGCGCGAGATCCTCGTCATCTCCACGCCGAAGGATGTCCCGATGTTGCGCGACTTTCTTCGGCGACGGCTCCCGTCTTGGGATTCGCCTCGAGTATGCGGAGCAACCCGAGCCGAAGGGGATCGCGCAAGCATTCCTGATCGGCGCCGATTCTCGTCGGCGATCACGGGGCGGTATTGATACTCGGTGACAACATTTTTTACGGGAACCTCGACTTTTTCGTCAGTGCGCTCGCGATCGAAAGTGGCGCCTGCATTTTCGGTTACCAGGTGCGCGATCCGGAGCGCTACGGAGTGGTCGAGTTCGGCCTGGACGGACGCGCGATCAGCCTGGAGGAAAAGCCGAAGAAGCCAAAGAGCCAATACGCGGTTCCAGGGCTTTACGTCTACGACCAGCAGGTCGTCGAATACTGCAAGAGCCTGCGGCCGTCCGCTCGCGGCGAACTGGAAATTACCGATCTGAATCTGATCTACCTGCGCCAAAACTCGCTTCACGTCCGTCTGTTGGGCCGCGCGGATGGCGTGGCTGGATACTGGCACGCAGACAAGTCTTCTCGAGGCCGCCAACTACATCGCGACGATCGAACACCGGCAAGGATTGAAGGTGGCCTGCCTCGAGGAAGTTGCTTTACGAATGGGATTTATCGATCAGCGGCAGATTGAGCAGCTGATCGGCGGCCTGCACAAAGGCGAATACCGCTCGTATCTCGAGCTGGTCTGCGCCGAAGGGGGCGGGTTCGTTTCTCGCACGGTCCGCGTTCCTAAGAGACCTGGCTGGCGAAAAAAGCATAGACAGCTTCCCGTTGCTTTATGGGAATTCTAGTGCGTTCGCATCGCTACTGTTTATTCCGAAATTCCAATGCGTCTGAAAACTCATTGTCCGCAGGCGATTTACCCGTCGAATCGAAGGCCGGTTTCACGCTGGTCGAGGTGATGGTGGCTTCGACGCTCGTCGCGCTTTTTTGGCATCGCTTTTTGAACTCAATGCGGTGTGCCTCCGATCTATAGACAGCGGCAAGGAGTCGCTGGCTGCTCTGCAAAGCGTTCAGGACCGCCAACGAGGTGTTGCGCAACCTTGCCTTCTCCGATCCTGACAACGGCTTCGTTCGTCCAGAATCTCATGGCCGCGCTCTGCCAACGCCGCGCCTTTTTCGCGGAAGGCTACTGAAGTTGTTACAATCACCAAATATCCAGTGCGCCAAACGGATCGACCCAATTCACGCGCTCGCCCAGCGGCAGCGTCACCGTGAACTCCTATGGCGACGGATTTGGGATCACAAGTTAGTGAAAGTGAATGTTCAGGTTTCCTGGACTATGACCGCAGGCGGTCGCGCCCGAGTTGAAGAGACAAGCTGGCCTTGTTTCGAACGGAACAAAGAAATGAAAGCCGGAACATCGACAAAAACTGACGCCTTCACCCTGGCAGAAATGATCGATCGCGACGGCGGTTGCCACAATCATTCTTGCCGTCACCGTAACCGCTCTAGTCGCTTTGCAAAGGAGTTTTACCGCGGTGGACAACTATTTTGCAACGCAACATGCAACAGATCCGCATCGTGGACTACCTCGCTCGAGATGTGAAGCGCGGGTTAAGCGTTACATCCTCCGTCGATAAGCAAACAGTCACCGTGCAAATTCCGAGGTATATCATTTCAGGCTGGAGATCCGAGGCGCGTCATGGTCCTTCGCTCATCGGCACGCCTCGCGCCGCCCAGCTTGTCGCTCACAGATCTAAACATCAACTATGGCGCCACAACCAGCTCAGTCGAGCGGCATAGGTCGATGGTGCATCCATTCTGCGAACGGAAAATGGCGGTTGTAACGACTATCGCTTCAAGCACTGACAACCTCATCCTGGAGACGATCGACGTCGAATTAGCCAACGTACCGATACACCACCACCGCCATTACGTTCAAACCGATGTCCGTGGCGGATAGAAGCGGGACGGTTGTTTACTCGACGGCTTATCTAAGGAATAGGAGACGCCTCTAAACTCAGGAGAATCGATAAAAACTAGAAGAAACACCGGAAGGACAACGCTAGCGTTTTGCTCTTGTGTTGGGCACGATTTTGATTTTGTCCATTATCGGCGCGAACGTGTTGCTCAACTGCACCACGCGTTTGAACGCGTCATCCAGCCAGGTGCGCGCGTGACAGATGCGCTCTCCGCCGCCGAAACAGCCGGTGATATTGCTTATGCCGAAATTAGGGAAAGAGTAACCCGGCGGATCCAGCGGTTAGAGCGAGTCAATGGGTCGGGTGACCCTAATCCGGACAGACATATACCAGTCCGGAGGTAACGCTCGGCAACAATAAACTTAAGGAGCGAACCGTGGTGGACAAATGCTATTTCGACGCCTCCGGAGTGTTCGTTGGAACAGACCCCGGTGGAAACATCTGGTATCGGATTCGAAGCAAGGGAACGGTGCTCTCCAGGTTTGAAGCGAACCGAATCGGATGACGCGCTCGTGGCGGATGGCCAAAACATTTCGCAGCGTTCGTCTCGACAGAGATGCAGGACATCACGGCTCGAGGCAAAGGATAGTCTTTTGCGCAAGATCGATTTTCGGTATGATCATTTCGCTGCGACGTATGGACCTAAGGGCGATGGTCTCAACAAGGCGCTGGTGCCCGCACCCTATGCCCCGTCCATCTCTCGGCGAATCGAGCAGATCGTCACGCCGGTAACGCCGTTTTCCGATACGGCGATCAAAGCGCCACAACATTTTATGGACTTGGCTCCGCTGCTCGAGATCGACAGCTACGATCTCACGCAAAGGCCCATACGTCTTCGTTGCTAACGACCCGACTGGGCCGATCGCGCGTTACCCGGATTCCCGCCACGGCTCGGTTCAAACTACACAGTGGGGTAGCGACGGTTAAGGGCAAGGTTTATGGAGATGTGTCGACGAATCCGAGGAACTGGTCACCGTGCAAGACGAGAGCAACGTATACGGAAGCATAGATAACAATGTCCCGTTTACCTTGAGGATTACTACTTGCCCCGCGGGCCCTATCAGCCAGGGTGCCAGGATGGCAAGGTATGCCGGGCCGGCCCAGCTCCCGAGCTCTGTGACAAGTAATAAGACTCTTTGGCTAACCATCGACCGCAGGAACCCTCGCCGCCCCGGTCTACTATCGCATTTCAGACCTCACGAAAGTGTTGATCGTGAATCCGACGACGGCTGGCACGAACAACCTACGTTGCCCTCCGCGTTACAGGCGACTTTAAAGGGAACTCCGGCAGGCATCACGCGTGAAGCCGAACGTGCATCTTGAGATATACTTTGAGGGCGAACATTGACGTCGAAGCAAGCAACGAACCTTTAAAAACGCAAACCCAAACACCACGAATCCGCTGGCCAGCGAACTTGCAAATTTTACGGAATTAGTCCGCCGCGTGACGCGAATGGAATCCCCAAATTCAGCCAAACCGTTAGTTTGGATTCCGGAACGCCCAGCACCCTTGCGATGACGTTCTACGCGCCGGGCGCGGATATCGCCATCAAGGGAAATCCTGACTTTATCGGGACAATGGTTTGCAAAAGTTTTTACGCGAACGGAAACGTAAGCTGGCACATGATCGCGCGCTCAATACCGTGGGGAAGTTCTCGATTACAGAATCGCCAGCTACGTAGAAGATACCCGGTAATCAGAGCGATTGAGCTTCCCGCGCGCTCTCCGCCTTTGCTCATCGCTGAAGCAGGCAAGCATCGACGCGCCCGCCTCGACCTGAAGATACCAGCACGCGCGGCAGGCGCGTTCGGCTCATTTGGCACCGTCCCGCGTCTGGGCTCAACCCGGCTGTTCGCGTAGTACTGGCTACCCGCCATCAGGCGCGTCACCGCGTCTGCGTCGGTGGCATCGTCGAGCCGCGGATGACGCGGCTGCGGTCTACCAGACCGGTCGCGTGCTATGAAACGGAGCAGCGGTGAGCCGCTCTATGGTACTCCCAAAAGTCTTACAAATCTGGCATCGCTGATGCTGTATTTGGATTGTCCCATGCATCTAAAAGCTCAGCCCGCTGCCGCCCGATTGTGCCTCTTCGGGTCCAGCCACTGGTTCTGATCTTGCCGGAATTTTTGGAGATCTGAGGTAAAATGAAACTCACGCGGATCAATTCAAAGATTGACGGGAACCCTTTCACACCCGCCAGCTAGTTGCCTCGCTCTGAAAGGGCGCCGAAACCGCCCAGAGCAGGGCGAGCAAGGACGACATTGGTTGAGATCGCTGTCGCAGGCGCAATTCTGGCGCGTCGGTTTGGCGGGGCTGTATGCACTCCTCGGAGACCTGCCAAACGAGGTAAAGCGCGGCCATACGGCTTCCGGCGCGCAGGAAGAATACGGTCGCGCGACTCGATCAAATGAGAAATTTAACGTGGGCCAGCATTACGAAACGCAGCCACTGGTGGCCACGGTGCTCGGGCACCCCAACCTCATCGGATAGTGCATCGACCATTTCTCGGGAGTGATTGCTGTCTCCCCTGCCGCCGTCCCCCAAACTTCGCCGCTGCCATCACCGGCTCCTGCTTGCCGACGGCAACGCCAGGTCCCGGCTTTTCGGTAATCAAGACAGGCGGCTCGGTGACTATCAGTCCCTCGCCCTACCCCAGTCTCGTCGCTGAAAAGCTGGTGAACGTCACCGTAACGACCGAGTGGAGCACGGCTGGCGCCAGTCATCAACGCCAGTTATCGAGTCTCTTCAGTCAATGGGGAAGCACTCCTTCGAAACCTGTCCCTTCGGCGACGCCTACTCCACCCATGAAACTCAACGAATCGGTCTCAAGTTCGAGAAGGGCGGGAGGGATGACCTTGGTGGAGCTGATGATCGCCTTGGGGATTGTCGGATTCGTGCTTTTGGTTTGCTACAGTTCTTCCATCGGGCTGCAACGTGGTTTTGGATACAGCAGCGCGTGGACAGAAGCGCGGGTCAATCAAGAGCGGGTGCTCGATTCTTTGGCGCTCGACCTTCGCAACGCTACGACAATCGACTTCACCCCTTCCCCTCCCGGTCATCGTCACATTGACCGTCCCCAGCCGCTACAGTTCGTATTATCGAAACACTGGGGGCCCCTCGGTGACGTTCAGCGCAGCCGCGGGCGACCCTACGCATGCGGCGAGTCCATCAAGCCCACTCCCCAACCCCTAATCCAATTTCGGCGAAGATAACATTTAGCGACACAATCAGCGTCACGTATGCTTTCTCAGCCGACGGAACAACGATCTCGCGCAAAGTCGAATGGACAGGCGGCCCCGCCGGCGGTGCTTCCGGACGTGGCTACTTTCCTAATGGCTCGACTATCACATTCACCCCCAATTCCCCGCCGACCATTACAAACGCCTCGATATGTCACTATGATTACAGCAAGAATTCAAACAAGGCCAGATCCAGCTCTACCTTAACCCTGCTTCTAGTAGCACACTCGACGCTGGAGAACGCAGTGTTTCTAAGAGCGCTTTCGATTAAATAAGTAACCTGAAGCGACAGACATATGAACCAAAATAAGCCATCCAAAAATCAAAAACGCATCCGCCCTCATCGCGGTGATAATAACAATCGCGGTCCTGTCACTGCTGGCCGGCGCATTCGTTTCCAACGTCAACAACCGGCGCATGACTCTTAGTCAGGGGTCAACCTGGCAGGAAGCCCTGGTCGCGGCTGGAAGCAGGCGCCCATCAAGGAATCGCGCAAATTGAGCAGGGTGTGTTTCAGAACTCCCTCCCGGCATCAACACCCTCCAATACCGTGACGCTAAGCCATGGCGGAGAAGGGTCGACGACCGTTAGCGCAAACTACTCGTTGACGCGCATCTATTACAACGTCCATGGAGTCCGCTCCAGCAGCCCCATATTACCGGATCGTCTCAACCGGGACGGTAGGGCTACCCGGAAGCAAATCTCTCAGCATGGATAGCCGGGACGCTGTTTTGCGGAAGCTCAACCTGCGGACTAATGCTCGAACAGCGACGCAGGACCGTGGAAGCCTGGCTCGCAGCCGAGTTATAGCAGCACTGGTAGTTCGGGCCTCAGAACCGATCAAACCATTAGTCTCAATAACCACAACATTTTTATCGATTCATTCGACTCAACCATCCTGGGTCGGTCGTATGGTGGTGTTCTCCCAGGCCAACCATATCCCGCCGGCAATCAGAACACTGGCATGGGATATTACAATGTTGCACCCTATAACTTCTTGGCTGCGAATATTTCCACCAATTCCAGATGCCACTGTCGGGAGGCAATGCCTACATTTACGGCGATGCCTACACAAATGGCGGGACTCTGCGAGACAGTCGTTGGGACAGGAAATCTCCAGGGTCAACTTTACGACGATTACTATGAAGCCGATGCCGCCCGTTTATGCTCCACAATGGAATGTGTCTTCCCAGGGCCAAATTAAAACGACCACAACACTTTACGGGAGGCACCTCTGCTAGCCATGCTCAATACATCGGTGAGTTCGATAAGCCTTTCAGGCCAAAAGGCGGTGACGTTCGATTTCGGAAAGACCGGGGCTAATCCAGATCCCAGCAAGAAATATGTTGACATATATGTTACCGGTGACGTCAGCATGAAGGGAGGCGGCAGCCAAACGGATGGCTCGATCGTGATTGTAAATGGCGTTTATGTTACGATGTATGTCGGAGGCAACATGGATGTGGGCGGTAATGGACTTGTTAATAACAACGGTAACGCGGCATCCTTGTCGATTTACGGAATCACTCCGCCGGCTGGAGTTTCCCGAACGTTTAGCCTGGGCGGAAGTGCGACCTTCTATGGAACGGTTTACGCGCCGGGGGCCGATTTGGTGCTAAACGGCGGGGGAACGGCGGGCAGTTCGTGGGAAGCCTCGCGGGGAAGACAGCTTCTCTCAAGGGCAACGTGCAAATCCGCTACGATGAGTCGCTTGGACAAGCGGCGCAAAAGATTCTTACGAGTTTTAAGATTGCTGCTTGGTTCGAAGATTCATCCAAGAACGCATTGCTCAAATGACGAGATCATAGCTACTGCCGCTAAAGCGCACCGATTAGCTCTGACGGAGGGCTCGGGCCTCAGCATGGGTGTTGGCTTGGGTAGCATGGGAGTGGGCTTGGGTTTGGGCGTCCCGGCCGGCGCTAACACCGGCGTCGGTCTGGTCGGACCCTTCAGGGAGGAAGCCGTCGGCGAAGGCGTGGCGTGCGCTTTCATGAAAGCCTCTTCTTGTCGCTTCTTTAACTCGAGCGCTTCCTTTTTTCCTGCTGCTTTTGCAGGAAGAAAAGGCCGCCAAGCCGAGAAAGATGATCGCTATAATGATGTTCTTTATCACCCCGGTAGAGGAATAACAAAGCGCCACCCTACGTGGGTTTGGCCGCGGTTCAATCTACATCTCATTGTCCTATGAAGTTCTCCCTCGCTAGCCGCCGCTGATCTCTTGCTGGATGAATCCCGCGATTCTCGCGGATACGGCGTTCCGACAATTTCCGTCTTGATGACGTTCTTCACAGAGGTCGTGGCCGCAAGACGAGATCTCAATGCTCTGCGGCACGCAATCTTCTTCTCCAACCCGGTATCTCTTATGCTCTATTATTTCTGATGTCCTGTGCTGGGATGGCTCGGGATCTCCAGAGACGGCCACGCTAAAACAAAGACATATGCAAACAACTCCAGACGGACCAGCCCAACAGTCGGTGGACGGCGGGGGTCGCGCTGCGCATAAAGAGTCTGGCCCCAACCCAACGCAAGGCTTTCTTTGCTCATTTGAAAGGAGCCCAGCAGGTTCACTTTGCCAATACGATAGCGGAGCCTGGCAAATCAAAGGTCACCAGCATTCATCCTCCGGGAGCGGGTGGCGTTCAGTCCAAACACGCTGTCGCTTTATATCGGGACGAGGCTTCCCGGCTGCAGCGACGCTTGAGAAAATTAGCCGGCAAGCTTCTCGTCAGTGGGACGATCAATCGAGCGCGACTTCTAAGATTGATTCCGTTCTCCGGCGAAACCGTCAGCATGACTGGCGTAACGAATCCGCCTTATCGACGAAGCACTCAGCCTGGCGGGTTGATAGTAACGACAAAGTCGTCAACAGGGTTGGGGATAACCAGGTAGGCGGAGCGATTACGGCTCCTCCCGCCGCAAATGCGCTACGTCGGCCAGCAAGCGCGTGACGGCGTCGGCGTCGGTCGCGTCGTAGTAGCCACGGATGGTTCCACTACGATCCACCAGAACCATTCGAGTGCTGTGAATCGGACCGGCCGCCTCTCCTCTTCCGCCGCGAGCTTGAACCCATCTCGCGACAACCTGATAGATTGTATTCCTTGTCTCCCGTCAGGAAGTGCCAGCGGCCCGGCTGCGCATCGAGCTTGGCGGCATAGTCTCGCAACACCGCCGGCGTGTCATGTTGCGGATCGACACTGAACGAGACCAGCTTCGACGTCGGTGTCCCGGAGTGGCTTTTGCAGTTCGCCCATCCGGCTGCTAATCATCGGGCAGGGACCGGGACAGGTGCTGTAAACGAAATCCGCGATCCAGATTTTCCCGAGCAACTGCTGGCGAGCCGAAGGACGCTCCATTTTGATCGATGAGTTGAAACGACGGGACGAGCCTGTCTTTCGGGAGCGCATGGCTCGCGAGCCGCGGCGACCTGGGCTTGACGCAGAAAAAGAGAATGGCCGGCGGTCAGGAGCGGGATGAGGATGAGCGTGGCTTTCCGACGCAGCGACGCTCCAGGATAGCGAGGCGCTTTGGTGGGCGCGACGCGTGGATGCGTGGCTCATCGTTTGGTCAGGACCAGCGCGCCGAGGAGGAGCGGAGGTAAATGATTGATCCAAGAAATAATTGTCGTGCGGTCTGGCAGGCGTGCGTTGGCTTTGAAAGCGAAACGCGAGGCCGACGGAAAAGTCCGCCTAACGAAGGTGCAATCGGCAAGTAAACGCAGCGAGGCCATTCCAAACCAAACCGGGGTCACGCTCGCAACGAGCAAGCAGCACGGTGAAGAGAAGATGCTCTGCCGGCCGGCTGCGCGCCTTCCAAGTCACGACCGGAGACGTCATGACGAAGCCGGCCCGCGCGTAATCCTCGCGATACATCCAGCCGATGGCGAAGAAATGCGGCAGCTGCCAGAAAAAGAGAATCGCGAACAGCGTCCAGGGCCGGACGGGCGAGATCGTCTGGCGTGCCGCCGACCCAACCGATCAACGGCGGGAACGCGCCGGGGATCGCGCCGACCAGCGTGTTCGTGGTGCTGATTCGCTTGAGCGGCGTGTAAGCAAAGAGGTAAATGCCGATCGTCGCGCGGCCAGGAACGGCGCTCGATGAAATTCACCGCGAGCGCCAGGTAAATCACACCCGCCAGACTGCTCGATGACGCGCCGACAATCAACCCCTCGCGCGGAAGCATGCGGCCCGACGGGAATCGGGCCGCATCCGTGTGCGCACCATGATGGCGTCGAACTTGTGTTCCCACCATTGATTGAGTGCCGCGGCGCCGCGGCCGCGAGGGCGGTCCCGAGGACCGCGTGCAGCGAGGGCCACAGAAATCCATCGCGCCCTGCCAGCCGAGCGTAAAAACCGACCGCGGTGGTGACGAGGACAAGGAACGTCAGGCGCGCTTTCACCAGTTGGGCGAGGTCCGCCATCGTCCAGCTTCGTTCGAGCGGGACGGCAGGTGGTTCGATGACAGCCGTCTTCATGTCGCGCCCGCCTCCGCGAGATTTGATGTTGGAACGGTCGGCGAGGCTTCCGCTATCGCATGCCGGAGACGCAGAAGCGTCGCAGAAATGACGATCGCGACGGCGAAAGTAATGGCCCCGACCGCCACGTGCGCGGTGGCGATATCGGCCGCCTTGTTGCTCCAAATTGTCCAGGCGCCCAAGAGCGATCTGCAGAATCACCAGTCCGAGCCAGAGGTTGGTCAGATTGCGCAAAAAAGATATCACGGTTTTCTCACGCCTAATTAGAAGCCAAAATACCGCGATCGCCAGACCAATGAGCGCCGCCAGGAGACGGTGCGCCATTTGCAGCCAGATCTGTCCGGCCGACACATCGGAAAGGGCTTGGGCATCCGCGCGCCTGATTGATCCGGGCGATCGTCGCAGAATCAGTGGCCGGAACGATCTGCCCGTAGGCCAGCGGGAAATCCAGGATTGCGAGGTCGCGATGTTGATGGCGCATCGTCGCACCGAGGGCGAGCTGTCCATAGATTAGGCCGGAAATGACGAGCGCGAGAATTGCCAGTGATCGTCGCGGGACTGCGCCCCCAAAGCGGAGAGCCGGCGCCAGATCGGCGAGGTGGCAAGCGCGATGATCACGAGCAAGGCAAGAAACGCCTGGGCCAGGCAAGCGTGAAAGATCCCAATCTGATCCTTGAGCAATGTTACCCGCAATCCCCCGAGGATGCCCTGGAGGACGACTGCGCCTAACGATGCCCAGCCGAGGATTTTGATCCAGCGATCCGCTTTCGAAAACGCAAGCCAGATCGCCAGAATGATGCTCAAAAATCCGATGACCGACGCGATCAAGCGGTGAGTGTGCTCGAAGAAAATTCCGCCGACCCATTTCGAGACCGGAAAGAAAAACATGTTGTAACCGAAGGTCGTCGGCCAATCAGGCACGGCGAGACCGACCCCTTTGCTTGTCACCATCCCGCCGCTGCAGATGAGCAGTAGCGTCGCGCGCCGCGGTGAACCAGGCAAAGCGATGGAGGAACGGATTCGTGTCAGCGGCGGGCGTGCGCATCGGTTCGTGGGCTGATTCCGGCGCGACGCCGGTCCCCTTCTTATCCGCCGCCCGGGTTGGTTGTCTTCGGAGCGCCCGGTGGCGGCACGGTGCCGGGCGTTGGCCCAACCGGCGGTTCGCCCGGAGGACGCTGCAGCGCGGGCGGTGCGCTTGGTTGCCGGAAAGTTCGACGCGTTCCTTCAGCCAGGCTTGATATTCTTCGGGCGTATCAACTACCAACGTTCCCTTCATCGCGTAGTGGCCGAGGCCGCAAAGCTGGCCGCAGACCACTTCGAAGGTGCCAGTCTTGATCGGCCTGAACCACATCGGGATGACCTGCCCAGGAATGGCATCTTGCGCGATCCGCATATCGGGTAGGCAAAAGTTGTGGATCACATCCTTCGATGACACGTCGATAATCACGCTGCGATCGACCGGCACGTGCAGTTCACCCAAAACAACGATGTCGTCCTTGGCCGCGGGGTCGCGAGCTGTCCAGCCCAATCGCGTTCGAGTTGCTGACCAGCGCGAGCTCGCGGCGGCCGAAGACACCATCGGGTCCCGGGAGATGAAAGTTCCAGTTAAATTGCTGCCCAATCGCGTGGACCAGGGTCGCGTCTTTGTTCTCCGGGAACGCATTGACCCGCTTCGCCCAGAGCGGGATGGCGAAGCCGACCAGGAGCACCGCCTCGATCAGAACAACCGCAAATTCCAAGTGAGTCGAGATGCCGCTGGTTACACCGTCATGGTTTGCCACCGGGTTACGGCCTTTGTGAAAACGCCAGAGAACGAAAAGGAAAAACGCCGACCATCCGAGAAAGAGCGCGCCCATGAACCAATGGCAGAACTCGATGATGTGATCGATCTGGTAGCCATGCTCGGAGGCATTCGCTGGCAAGCCGATCAGTTCGTTGATCAAGGCGAGACTAGTCATATTTCTCGAGGTCTTCGTCGATCAACTGCTCATGCGGCTCAAGCGGGACGTTCGCGTGGCGCCAGAGGTGCACACCGAAAGCGCTCACTCCGCCAAGCACCGACATGACCGCGCCGATCATGACCCAGATCGCGACGGCCAGGTGCGCAGTTGATTTGGAATCCTTCGCGCCCATGCAAGTGGCGCAGGCCAGCGCCTGGCCGGTGGGCGAGGCGAGCAGGAGCGCCAGCAGGACGATTAGTTTTGATTTCATCAGATCAAGCGGAGCCGCTTCATCTTGCGCCAGAACCAACAGCCATAAACGATCAGCGCGACCGCCGCTGCGAACGAGAAAATTGCGCCGACGGTAGATGCGGAGTGGTCGCCCCATGCTGTTGATCCAGAGACACCAGACGCCGATCCCGAAGGCGAGCAGCGTCGAGAACGTGATGAAAATGATGTGGAAACCTTTGAGCGACATTTAATGAACGACCGGGTCGTACCAAGCCAGAAATGTAAGCCAGAAAAGACCTAAGGACGAAAATCGCGGTGAAAACCAGAATCCGATAGATCAGCTTTTTCTCCGCCGAAAGGTGCATGAAAATGTAAGCAACAAGTCCGGCCTTGAAAGTCGCCACGAGAAGCGCCACCGCCACGTTCGCCTTCTGCGAACCGAGATGGACATAGGAAAGCGCAACCGTCAGCCCGGTGAAAACAAGCAAGGTCGCGCCGACCAAAAGGTAACCGCGAACGTGTTTGCTGACTTCGTGGGCATAATGCTCCGTCTCGTGCTCAGTCGGCGAAACGTCGGGCGGGTTATTCATCGTTTAGAGCAGGTAAAAGAGCGGAAAAACGAAAATCCAAACCAGATCAACAAAGTGCCAGAACAACCCCGCGACCTCAACTCGATTCGCCAGATGCTCCGGATTCTGGCGATACAATTTCGACCCGACCGGCAGCCAGAAATAAATGAAGACGATCACCCCGCCCAGGACGTGCAGGCCGTGCAGCCCGGTGATCGTAAAGTAAGTCGCGAAATAGGTGCTGTGCGTCGGCAGAAACATCGTCGCGCGGTCCACATCGGCCTTGTCGATGTGCGCGATCTTTTCCGTTGGAGGCACATAGAAGGAAATGCGGTCGATCCATCTTCGGGTTGGTCGGATCGGTGTAGATCGGATCGAGCGCGATTTCGTAGTCCTTGATGTTGGCGTCGTGCAAGCGCCTCGTGGTTGTGCAGATGCCCGGTGATCTCGACCCGCGGCGGCAGACCTTCCGAAAGCAGATGCTTGTTCCCGAGAAAAGCTTCGTATTTCTCCAGCGCACTCGGCTTAATGAACGCGCCGAAGTGATCGAACTTTTGCGGCCATTCGTAGGCTAGTTTGACCACGAGGAAGAGCACGCCGCAGAGGATCGTGATCCCCATGTAAATCTTGTAGCGGGCGAACTGCCGCATCTTGAGCGAGGCCCACGCCAGCACCACCGTGACCGACGAGGCGATCAGGATTGCGGTGTTCATCGTCCCGACCGGGACGTTGAGCAGGCCGTGCGGCCAGTAGCCCGGCTCGGCATCGAGCCGGAGGAAAATGTAGGCGGAAAAGAGACCGCCAAAGAGCATCACTTCGGAAGCGAGGAAGAGCCAGATCCCGACCTTGGCGTTCCAAAGGCCCGTATCGGGCCGGGCGGTGACGGTGTATGGAATTTCCATTCGTGAAATCGTTAGGCTAGGCAGTCGGGCGCCTAGTGGCTGAGCGACATGGTCGGTTCGTGCGGCGCGCGTTCGTTAGGCTGGACCGGCTCGGTTTGCATCGTGTAATCCGTCTCCCGGCCCGGCAGGCTGTATTCGTACGGTCCGCGATAGGCTACCGGTGCGACGGTGAAATTCCCGTGCGGCGGCGGGGAAGGTGCGGTCCATTCCAGGGTGGTCGCTTCCCACGGGTTGATGCCGACCTTTCTCGCCGCGCCGCATGCTCCAGAAGAAATTGATGATGAACGGAATTTGGGCGAGGCCCATCACCCACGCGGCCATCGAGATCGGCAGAGTTCCATTGGAAACCGGCTCAGGCCCCAGACCTTCGTTCGAGGCGAGGGTCCAGCCCTCGCCGCCATCGTACCAGCGGCGATGCATTCCCAGCATGCCCTGCAAAAACATCGGCAGGAAAATCACATTCATGCAGATGAGCGAGGGCCAAAAATGGACTTTGCCCCAGAAGTCGTTCATCTTGCGCCCGGTCGCTTTCGGGAACCAATAATAGATGCCGGCGAAGACCGCGAAGATCGTTCCCGGCGCGACGATGTAATGGAAATGCGCGATCACGTAATAGGTGTCGTGCAGGTAAAGATCAGCCGCTGTTGAAGGCCAGCGGTATGCCCGTGAGACCGCCGATCCCGAACATCGGCAGGAACGCCGTCGCGAAGAGCATCGGCACGGTAAAGCGAATCGATCCGCCCCAGAGCGAGATGAAAAACGCGCTCAGGATGATGACCGATGGGATCGAGATGATCATCGTCGTCGTCTGGAAAAACGCGCTCGACCGCCGTGCCCATGCCGGTCAGCCACATGTGGTGAGCCCAGACGATGAAGGAGAGAAATCCGAGAACCAGCGCGGCGAGCACGAGCGACTTGTAACCCCAGAGCGGCTTGCGCGTGTTGTTCGCGATGATCTCCGCGACAATGCCCATGCCCGGCAGAATCAGCACGTAAACTTCCGGGTGCCCGAGGAACCAAAAGAGATGCTGCCAGAGGAGCGGACTGCCGCCGCCGCTGATGTGAAATCGGCGTGCCGTTCACCACCAGCCCGCTCGGCAAGAAGAAGCTCGTGCCCGCCACACGATCCATCAGCTGCATGACGATCGCCGACTCGAGCGGCGGAAAGGCCAGCAACAACAGAAATGCGGTAACGAATTGCGCCCAGACAAAAAACGGCAGCCGCATCCAGGTCATGCCCTTGGCGCGGAGCTGAATGATCGTGGCGATGAAATTGACTGCACCCAGCAGCGACGAGGTGATCAGGAGGATGAACCCGATTAGCCAGAGCGTTTGGCCGTTGAAAATCAGATCGTAGGTCGGCCCCTTGTCCGCGATGATCGGCAAGCGGCGTGTAGGAAGTCCAGCCGCCTTTGGCTGCGCCGCCCGGAACAAAGAAGCTGATCAGCATGATCACGCCGCCGACGAAAAACGCCTGGTAACTCGCCATGTTGATCTTCGGGAAGGTCATGTCCGGCGCGCCGATCTGGAGCGGCACGACGAAATTGCCGAAGGCGGCGAATGCGATCGGCACGATCCCGAGGAAGATCATGATCGTGCCGTGCATTGCGCCTAACGAGTTGTAAAACTCCGGCGTCATCACCCCGTTCGTCATGCTTCCCGGCGCCGAGCATGCGCTCGATCAGATGTTGCCGATCACCGGCAGTGCTTTGCCCGGATATGCCAGCTGCCAGCGCATCAGCATCATCAGGCAAGAAGCCGAAGAACAGGAAGATCAGTCCGCGTGATTCCGTACTGGATGCCGATCACCTTGTGATCGGTCGAGATGATGTATTTTCGCCAGAATGGCAGTTCGTGGTGATCGTGCGCGTCGTGCTGATGCGGGATCGTGCGCTGGGTGCGAGACGGAAGAAGAAGCGTCCATAAATGGGAATCTGACACTCAGTATTGGGCGAAACTTTTCAAGAGGAAAGCCCCAAAAACTGATTTCCGCACACGCCCGCTGTGTCCCGGGTCGGCGCCGCGGAGGGAATCGATCGAGGCAGGAAGCAGCAGGAAAATTCTTAGCGCTCGCAAAGCGCAGCCCGTTTTGCGATTTCGGCGCGATGAAATGGATGCTCTACATAGTTGTTTTCATCGCGCTCGCGATCAGGGTGGCGTTTCTGATCGGCTATGCCTTGCCGGCCCGGACGACGATCTCGCGTTCGATCAACCTGCAGCAGACGCCGGAAGCCGTCTTCGCTGTTCTCGCCGATGTGCGGCGGATGGCGGAGTGGAATCGCAACACCGAGAAAGTGGAAATGCTGCCGCCAGTAGGAGGCAACGAGGCAACCAAGCAATCGTTCAAAGGCGGAATGGTGATGACCATCATTACGGCGGAGAGTGCGCCGCCGCATCATCTCGTGCGCACGCTGGGCGACGCGAACGGCCCGTTCGTCGGTTCCTGGACCTACGAGATTTCGCCGACTGACGCGGGCTCGAAGGTCGTGCTGACCGAAGTGGCCGAGGTTCAAAAACCCGTTCTTTCGCGTGATGACGCGAATCTTCGGCCAGACGAAATACATGGATGAGCACCTCGAGGACCTTGCAAAAAAGTTCGGCGAGACTGCGACGGTGATGTAGATGTTCGTCGTCAGGCTGGCGGCCGGTTGACGTTCCGCGGGTGCAGGATCCGGCACGGGTTTCCCGCCGCGACCACATTTTCCGGCACATCTTTCGTCACGACCGAACACGCACCGACGATCGCGCGCGCCCCGATTTTGATCCCGGGCATGACAAACGCCCGCGCGCCGACAAAGGCGTCTTCGCCGATCGTGATTTTCGCAACCACCAGCGGCATGGAGGGCCGCGAAAGTCGTGGCTTCCGGTGTTCAAGCTACGCTTCCTGGCGCGACCACGGCGCGCGCTCCGATCTCAATCTCGCCGAGGCTGTATGCGTTCGCGCGGTCGCCGAGACAGGAACGGTCGTGCAATGTCAGATTCCAGGGAACCGCAATGCGCGCCCGTTGGTGGACGAAAGGCGTCCCCTCGATTTTGGCGTCAAACACGCCCAGCCAAAAAAAGGCGCCATGGATTCGCCGGTTTCGGAGTCCAGCCGCAAAAGATGAACCAGCAGAATTCCCAAAGCACGCGTCGCAGGCGTTCGCTCACCGGCCAGGGGGAGACGAATTGCGAGCTCTGTGTGTGATCGACACTCTCTAGCGGTTCAGTCATTCGTTAGGCTCAAATCGCTCATCTCGTCCGCACTGCGCCTCGGCGCAAGCAGGCTGGCGAAATCCTCCAGGTAACGTTGTGCCACCGTCTCTACGGCAAATTCCGCCGCCTTCGCCCGCGCTCTTTCACCCACGCGCATGATCTCCTCCCGGCCGCATCCGAGCAAATCCGCGAGACGAATGGGCCAGGTTTTTTCCGGCTCCGTCCCGCGTTGATCAAAAACAAATCCGGTCACGCCGTCGGCAATGTAGTCACGAAAGCAGGGGAGATCGGAAACAATCGGCGCGCAACGCGTGGGCCATCGCCTCAGGGGCGACGGGCAACGCTTCCCCGTATCTGCCACCGAAGGATAGACGAAAACTAGCGACGAGCGATATTCCTCGGCCGAGCGTCCGCCGGATCAAAAATCTTCCCCGGCCATTCCACGCGCGCTCCGCTCCACTCGCCGAGTTCCCGCATCCTCTGCAGGAAAGGCATCGCCGCCGCCTCCTGAGATGCCTCTCATGCGGGCCAAGCGAATCCTCACCTTCCACTCCGTCCGCATTTCCGTCGGCAAACGCGAGAGTGCACGGAGAAACAATTCGAGGCCCTTTTCCGGATGAACGCGCCCGACAAAAAGAACTATTTGCTCGCGCGTGTGAGGGGCTGGATCGATCCGAAAAGGAAGCGCATTTGGAATCACTCGCACTTTGGCGCGCAAGTGCGGTGCTTCGGCCACGATCTGGTCAGCAATCGCGCGCGAGACCGCGAGCAACCGCGCGACATGCGCATACCAGCGCATTTGCCCCTTCGGCCCACGCTGCACGTGCACGTAAACCAGGCCTCGGTCGGATCGCCTAACGAGAAGGGGAAGCCAAAAGTGTTCGTCACCAGGATGTCGGCCTGCGGTAGAATCCGGCGCACCCGTAGCGAGTAGAGAAGGTCGAGCCACTTCAACCAGACGATCGAGCGCGGCTGTGCATGCCCGCGGATCCGCAGATGCTGCACTCTTTCGATTTCCTCCGAGGCCGGCAGGTCCGGATGGGAGCGCGAAATCTGCGTCACCTCGTGTCCGAGTCTGGCGAATCCCTGCGCAAGCGCGAACCAGACTTCTCGACCGCACCGCCCATCGAGCGGCGGGACGGGAAAACGCGCCCAGAACAATTGTGATCTTCATCTCGGCAAAGTCGTCATTCTGAAAGTAGCAAGGCGAGGCCAAGAATCCCGCGTGCTGAGGCTCAACGGCAGGCCTTTGGGATCCCGTGACTTCACTGGGGATGCCAGCTGGCTTTCAAGAACGGGTCTCCAGGACACGAAGCATTGAATCTGCCGCACGATTGATTTCGAAATGGTTCGCGAAGCAAAGCCGCGCGCTGGCCGCCATTTCACGGCGCTCCGGGGTTGGCGTCGCGAGCCAGCGTTCGATCAGGCATCGCGTTCCCGCGACGTCGTCTTCCGCGGCAAAACCGCAGCCATCGTTCACGATCTCGCGCCAGATATTGATTTTGTTTGAAATGAGAACCGGCGTCCCGCAGGCAAGCGCTTCCACGACGGCGATCCCAAAGTTCTCCTGATGCGAGGGAAGAATAAAAGCTTCCGCTGCGGCGAAGGCGCCCCACTTGAGATTTCCGGTCAACATGCCGGAAAGCGTGATCGTTTTCTCCCGATCGAGTTTGTTCGTTAGGCGTTTCAGCCGCTGTAAGTAACCATCGTTTGCGCACGGCCCTGCGATGACGAGTTGCAGCGAAGACTTCTCAATCGCCGCGAAAGCGCGAATCAGCTCCTCGCAGCCTTTTTTTTCCTGAATGCGACCAAGAAAAGAAGTAGGTTCTTTCCGCGCAGCTTCGGGAAGGCGTTCAGGAATTCTTCCCTGCGCCTCTGGCAGATCGATCTCCGGCGCCGCCGTTCCGTAATTCACCACTACCTCGTTGCACCGATACGGCGCGAAGGATTTGCGTGCCAGGCGCCGCTCTTCTTCCGAGGTAAAAGGACCGCTTTCGCGTCACGCAGGACGCGATATTCCGCCCAGGGCCAGTAGAGCATCTTCTTGAGATGCTTAAGCGGATAAGTGCGGTTGAACCACGGATCGAGCATTCCGTGCGGAAAGACAAAGTAAGGCGTTACGGCCTTGTGCAGCGCCCGCCAGGTCCCTAAACTGTTGTATTGCCAGATCCCGTGCACGACGACGGCGTCATATTGCGCGTGCCGCTCTTGAGCCACGGAACAAGACGTGCCGAATAACCGTAACTCCCGTGGCCCGGCCCGAGCGCGTGGACCGTCGCCGGGAATTCCCGCAGCCACGGATCGGTTGGCGCATCGAGCGAAACCACTTCCACCTCGTGGCCGCGACGGGCGAGGACACGGGACAATTGTTTGACCGACTTCAAGCGGTCCGCCGATCACCGGATTAAGCGAATGAATGCAACGCAATATCTTCATCCGGGCGGCGGGATAATTCGGTTCGCCTGACGAAATGGCCGGAGCACGACAATGCTCCAGAGGCGCGTCCAATGCAGGCGATCGGTGCGGAAACGGCTCTGTGCGTCTGCGACAAAATCCTGGGGCAGCAGCTGGCGCCGGACGACTTCGCGCAGCCCGTTCTCGACGAAAGGTCGCGAGCGGTCCTTCCATCCACTTCCGCATCGGCAAGGCGAAGCCCGCCTTGGGTCGCTCATAGACCGCCGGAGGCAGCAGATCGCGGCAGGCTTCGATGAGCAGACCTTTCGTGCCGCCGTATCGTTTCTTCTCCGCGGCGGCAGGCCTAACGAGTATTCAACCAGTTCGTGATCGAGGAAGGGAACGCGCAGCTCGAGCGAGACGGCCATACTCATTTGATCGGAATCGCGCAGGAGCATGCGTCGCATGTAACCGCTAAGCTCTGCCCAGCTGATCCGGGAAAAGTCGTCCGGGAGCTCGACAGGACATTCGAGCGGCGTTGTTTCGCTGGGCAAGCTGGCCGCTTGCAGCATCGCATCGGTGAAGAACCGGCGGCGCCATTGTGCCAGTGCGCAAATCCCAGCATCGTCAGGCAAGTCGGCCAGGCGATCTCCCAGAGCTTTCCGCAGAGCACGCGGCAGCATGACCGAGCCGCTTGAGCCGTGGCACATCGCGGAAGCTGGGATAGCCGCCGAAAAGTTCGTCTCCACCAAGACCGGAGAGGGCAACTTTCACTCCACGTTGCGCCGACGGCACGCGAGACAATGTAGGTGTTGATCGCGTCGACCGACGGCAGATCGAGATGCGCTACGGCTTCCGTGACCGATTGGAGGCCTTCTTCGTCGGCGAGATGGAGGCGTTGATGCGTTGTGCCGAAGCGCTGCGCGACTTCGAGCGCGATCGCGCTTTCGTCGAACTCCGCGGCGTCGAAACCCACCGAGAACGTTTTCAGGTTCCGGCCCAGCCGTTGCGCGGCCAGCGCGGTCACAATCGAGGAGTCGATTCCGCCACTCAGGAAGCTGGCGACCGGGACGTCGGAGAGAAGATGTTGTTCCACCGCTGTCTCGAGGAGCGAACGAATTTATGCGGCGCGGCCTCACTGGGAGAGTTAAATTTCTTTGGTTAGGCCAGTAGCGCCAGACCTCGGGGTCGGTGGGGCGAGACTCCGTCGAGTCAGGGCTGACGCACGGCTGCGCAAGGGACCGCCTCGCCCCGGTTCGACGGAGTCTCGTCCCCCCAACTCCGATGGTCATGGCGTGGCCAGCCGGAAGGACATGAATGCCGGGATAAAGAAGCTGATCTTCGGGACAAGCGCCCCATTGCAGATAGGCGCCGATCGAAGCGGAAGTGATCGTCGAACCTGGGCCAGTGAGAACCTTTACCTCGGAGGCGAGACGGATACTTCCAGCGTCCACGCGTAATAGAGTGGCTTGATGCCAAGGCGGTCGCGCGCTACGAAAAACTCCCGCCTGGCGTGATCGTAGACGACGAAGGCGAACATTCCCTTGAGCCGATCGAGCAATCGGTGCCCCCAGCGCGCGTAACCCAGCAAAAGCGTCTCGGTGTCGCTTGTCCCGCGCCAATCGACGTCGCCGAGCTCCGTCCGTAACGCGCGATGGTTGTAAATCTCACCGTTCGACCTACGATAACGTTGCCGGTCGATGAATCGACCATCTGGCTGCGCGCCGGTAGGGGAGAGTTCGAGAATCGCGAGACGCGTGTTGCCTAACCAAAACTGCCGGTCCGCGGAAATCCATTCCCCCGCGGCATCCGGCCCGCGATGCGCGAGCAATTGAAGATTGAGCGGCGTCGCGGGACCCGCGAAAATTGAAATGAGCTGCGATCCCGCACATGCCTGCACCTTAAGCCCGTGCGCCAAGGGAACGGTAGAGTTCAATGTAGCGCGCGATCATTTCCTCGGCGCGAAAGCGCCGCGCGTTGCTCAGACTTTTTCGCTCCAACGCGCGCGTTCTGCAGGATCGGTCAACCGCAGGAGCGCGCGAGCCATCGCCGGTTCGTCATCCACATCAGCGGTCAGCGCGGCGTCTCCGCCGACTTCCGACATGGGCTCGCGCTTGCTGCAAATAACCGGACAGCCGCAGGCCTGGGCTTCGATAATCGGCCAGCCGAAACCTTCAAAGCGAGACGGATAAAGCAGCACCAGGGCGGTGCTGTAAAGCGCCTCGAGCAATTCGTTGTCCGGTCCTCGCCACTTCGACGACGCGCTCCAGCAGACCAAGTCGCTCGCCTAATGACCGCAATTCGGGCGTCAATTTCTGACCGGCAAAGAGCATTTGTCCGTTCCACTCGTCTTTCGTCAGGGCAAAAATCCGCAGCACTCCTTCCCGGTTTTTCATCCGTAGGTTGGAGCCGACGTGGAGCGCGAAAGGTCGATCGGGATCGAGGCCCTCGACGCGCGAAAGCAAAGGTGTGCGCGCGATCGACGGACTGTTTTCGGTAGGGATAATTGATGCCGTGAGGAATGAGCAGAAGTTGCGGCCGGCCGACGCGTTGGCCGACCACGCGCTCTGCGTCGCGCAGAGTGGCGGATGAGGCGCAGGCCACCGCGCTGGCCTGGCGCAGGCCGGAGACGATCCAGCGCTGCAGATATTTGCCGGTTGCAGAAGCCGGGCATCCGGTCTCTTCCTCCCAGCGCGCCGCGGACCGCAAGTAAATCGTGACAGGTGACGATTGCGGGGCGCTGGCCGACCTGCGCGCAGTACATCGCGTTGGAATGATCGCAGATGTGGACGAGATCGAAACCGACGGCCAGCTTTCGCCTTAGCTGGCGCGGGAAGAAGAGAAATTTATCGAGGTAACCGAGCCACTTCGCGACGAAGGGCCCGGCCAGAGCGATGCGACCGAGAAACGGTTGTGGCTGAATCAGCTCGGCCGGCACGCCTGCGGCTGCCAGGCCGCTGAGCATCATCGTCGCGAAACGCTGCATGCTTTCCTGCTGATCGGCTGGATAGTTACCGATCAAAAGGACCATGGCCTGGATGAGAGCGACTGATCGAGCCGTGGAGACGCTCGGCATATTTGGAGCGGCGCATGGGCCGCGGCGGCGACTTGCTCGGCGCGTCGTTAGGCGAAGCCGTTGTCGACTCAAGAGGTTTCGCAGCCAGGCACAAGCCGGCGAAAACAACCGCAAAGCCCAGACTGGTCGGCTGTCCGAAGGGACCTTGCAGCACGGCAAAGAGACCGGCGCTGAAAAGAAAGATCGGGAGGGTGTTGCCCGCTCGAATCTGGCGGATGGCGAAATAGCCGAGCTTGAAGGTGAGCGCCGATCGCCAGATCAAAAGGCGAGACCGAGAATCGGCCCGCTCTCGAAAAGGATGCGGGACCATTCATTCTCGGCCAGGAGAAAGGAGGCCTCGCCAGTGAGAAAACTTGCCCCGCCACTAGTACCCACGCCAAGCCCGTAGCCGCCTAACGGAACTTGGTTGAGGACGAGCAACCCCTCGGTGAATCCACCGACCGTCCGTCCGACGAGGCCGCCGACCACCGAAGCCTCGTCCTGCAGACTCGGTGAAGCGATCGGAGAGAATTCCGACGCCTTCACGAAAGATCGGCAAGTAACTCACGGCCCAGAACACGACCGCGCCCAAGAGTAAGTGGCGCCCAAACCTGTTCACGAGATTGGGTCGCACAAGTAAGATCACGCCGAGCGAAGCGACGACCACCAGGACCGCGAGCACCGCCGAGCGGCTGCCCGACACGCCCAGCGAAACGATTAAGCCCGCGCCCGCCCCGTAGAGCAGCCAGGCTTTGTAGGGAAGTTTTGCCAGCATCGCGTGCAGGAGAAAAGCGGCCGAGGCGCTGGCATAGTAAACCGCTCCAGATGTGAACGAAAAGACAGCCGGTGGCCGGATCTTGCCGCCGCCTGCCTGGATCTGGGTGCCCTCGCCGAGGCCCGCGGCACGGTTGATGAAGGATTCAGGACTCGCGGCAAATTGAAAGCCATCAGCACCGCCATCGGAATCATGCCGACAATGGTCCACCACCCGACGCGTTTCACGTCTTCGAGATCAAAGACCGCCGGAATGATGAAGATGAGCGGGAGATGCAGGAAATTGGAACGAAGTCCATAGCCCGTCACGAGGATAATGGGTCTGAATCGGAAAGTACGGGAGGAGCACAATAATCCCGGTTGCCCACGACAAGATCGGCAATGATCGCGAGCGAGATGACATAGACATTGCGTGGAAAAATTCGCGCGCGCAGAGCCAGGAGATAGATCAACAGATACAACCGGATCGCGGACGAGCAGAAGGGGCGCGGAAAACTGTGGGAGGAACCCATTTGCGGAAAACGCCCTCAAAGACGAGCAACCAAAGATAGAGCCAGATGAGACGCCGGACATTGTGAATCGTGTCCGACGGAGCGAAAGATCCTCGGCAGATCTTGCTGGGCGGGATTGCTCCGCCGATCGGCGATGCCTTTCATGACTCGACGCGGTGTATCCACTACTTCTCGTGCCAGTCGGACGAGGTGCTGGCGATAGTTTTCCCAAGCATACGCAAGCGCTTTTTCCCGGGCTTCCGCCTGCATCGCCCTAAGTCGATTGCGGTCGCGAAGCAAGAGATCCAGTTTTTCCTCGATCGCTGCCGCGGAACGGATCGGAATCACAAATCCATCGACGCTGTCTGTGATCAGGTCCGGACCAGCGGTATGAGGCGTCGTGATCACGACAAGACCCTGGCCCATCGCCTCAGTCATGACCAAACCAAAGCCTTCATGTAACGACGGGAGAACGAGAACATCATGCCGGGACATTTCCTGCAATAACTCGTCGGGGGCGAGGAGGGTATCCAGCGATAGCTATCCAGAACGGAGGACGCCGGAACGGCGGGGCTGACTCGACGTCCAATTAAGGTGAACTCGATGTTTCGCTGCAGATGGGCGATTGCCTCCAATAGGTAACCGAGTCCCTTTGCCTGGCTCAACGCTCCGACAAAAAGAACACGCAATTTGCCGCTCTTCTGCTCCCAGTCCGGGTGGGCGCCAACCGGACCAGCGCCATAAGGCACCACGAGTACTGGGGACGTCAGCCCCGGAGCAAGGGCGACACTGCTTTTTGGCGAAACTGCTGGGCGTGACCACAAGATCAGCGAGCGCCAATTCCTGATCTTTGCGCGCCAGCTTTTCTTCGCTATCGCCCAGCGCCCCAAGTGTTGGTGCCCACTCCGGATGGAGCTCCGCTTCCTCGCGTTGAATTTGCCGGACCATGCGCCAATAAATGGTCGGATGCTCGAAAATGCACTTTATCCCGCGTTTCTTGGCGGCCCGAAACGTGTCTAAAGCTCCGTCGTCATAGGCGTAGATGGCTTTAATCGTTAGGCCAGCGGCCACCTCTTGCGCGACCCGACGATCGAGTGAGCGATAAACGGCGTCCACGCTGAATAGGGCGTCTTCATCCCGCGTCAGTTGTTCCCAGCCGATTTGAGCGGCGCCCTGTCGTCCCAACTCGCGCCATGGGACGGTCCGGATAAAGGGTGCCAGCTCGACGGGAAACGAACGACGGCGCAGCTCCTTCTGAAATCGCGCGGACAAGGCTGCGAGCCGGTCAAGCAAACCGTTCTTTTTCCAGTTCACGCATGTCCAGAATTCTTCGAGTAAACCAGCTTCAAGGAAGGCCATGGCGGCCTGTCGCACATTCTGGTTGGCCGTGGGATGAGAGAGGAGAATCACGACAGCTTCGAGTGAAACAAGGTGAGATACGTCTCGGCGATCGTCGTGGGATGAAATCGTGCCAGGTGTTCCGGCGCCCGGAAGAGGAGACGCTTCCGTTCGTTAGGATTAAGCAGAAGTTGTTCAAGTGCTCTGAGCCAACGCGCCGGCGTCGCCATTTGGAACGGTTATCCCGCATGGTCCGATGGCCTCAGGGAGTCCGCCGCCGGCGGACCCAACCACCACGCATCCGCACGCAATCCCCTCAAGTGCTACAACTCCAAAAGGCTCGTCATACCTTGACGGAACAACGAGAACTTGTGCTTGCGAAGAAGAATCACTAATTCCTCATCGCGTTTCAAACCAGCAAAGATAACTTGGTTATTCAGCTCTAGAGCTTCGGCCATTTGCTCCATGGCGGTAAACTCCGGACCGGCACCGACGATTGTCAATTTCGGAGACAAGCCGTGCGCCCGAAGTTTGGCAAGGGCCTCGAGGAGAACGTCAGATCCCTTTTTCCGAAACCAATCGGCCGAGAAAACCAAATCACCAGGTCGTTCCTCAGTCGACGAATCCGGGCTAAATCTGCGGGCATCGTACGGGTTTGGGATTACCGTTGAGTCCGTGTTGAAACACGCTGCCACCGCCTTGCTGATCGCCACGCTCGTGGTAGAGCGGACAACCGCGTGCTTGAGTCGCTCGACCAGGGCGATTCCAGCCGGCGCGCGGCAATACGAGCCTTGGTGGCTAATGACGACCGGCCTACGCAGGAGTAGGCCGGGCCAGAGAGTTCGCAGGCTCAAGTTGTTTTGCCAAAGAAGATCGCACCATCGAACGGCGCTGACTAACTCGCTAACCGAAGGTTGTCGAATGACTGGATAACCACGGTCCTCGGTATCGTCCGACGGAGTCTGCGTCACGACCTTGACCAGCTGCCCTAGCTGGACAAACTCTGCTGCAAGCAGTCCCGTGACGGTTTCAATGCCTCCGATGTTCGGCGCAAAAGCGTGCGATGAGATAAGAATCTTCAAGAAACAAGCGGGCGGCCAGTGCAGCCACTAAAATAATCACGCACTGCCTTCCAGCGTGCACGCGCCGAAAAGGCGAGGGCCATTCTCGCGGTGAAAGGCGAGCAGGCGCAAGGTATTGAGCAGGATCAGAACAGCTCTCAGGGTCGCCGCGGCGCGACCAAAATAGGCATGCACGAGAAAAAGCGAGTTACGGGCAAACAAGTAACTTCGCCACGAATTCTCCGTCCGGGTCGCCGGATTGGTCACGATGGACCCCCAGACGAGAACCACTTTCCAGCCATGGCGTACCGCGCGAGGCGCCGAGGTCATGTTCGTCGCCGTAGGCAAAATAGCGCTGGTCGAAAAGGCCGATCTCATCAAGGCATTGCCGACGCACGAGCATCAGCGTCCCGTGTGGCACATCGACTTCTTGCACCGATCCCTGTCGCCCGCGGCACGACCGTCTCCGGGTAAACACCACGCCAGCGCGAAAGCCGGGAGATGAAAGGATCGGGGTATTGCGGACAGGCAATCCCCAAGGCGCGGATCTTCGTCCGCCGCCGCGACCAGGAGGCGGAGACAATCTGGCTCCGGCATCGCGTCGTGTGCACTAATGAGACAATAGGGATTCGTTTCACTCCGCAGCCAGTGCCGCAAGATAACGTTGAGTGCACCGCCCCAGCCTTTGTTGTCGTCCAGCCTAACGATTGTAACGGAAGGGTCGAGTTCCGTTTGCAACTGCTCATAGGCGTCCGCCCCGGAGTCATTGTCAATCACCGTCACCCGCAATGAAATCCCCTGCTTGCAGAGAACGGCCACCGTGGCGATACACAAGGCCGGCTGGTTCCAATGAACGACGAAAAGATCGACTTCCCGGCATGGCTGGAAGTTACGTGGAGCCAACCGATGGCTGCGGCGACGGTTTTGGCGAGATGGAGCGAGGAAGCATTGCGGCGATACCAGTCATGTATGGATTTAGCGACCGGCGCGCGCTCCTGCTCGGATGGAAGATTCTGTCCGGATCCGGTGACAAAAAACGGACCGGGCAGTGTATCTTGACGCAGATGAATCGGCGAGCCGTGGTGCGGAAACACGGGGATAACGCCATGGGAGCAGAACGCTGCGAACGCGGTCGATTTTAGAATCGTCGCCATCGGAACACCCGGCTGATGAAAGTAATCGATCCAGGCAAAAGCGCAGGTGGAGAGAATTTCCGCAGCCTTCTTGGCGTCGACATTGGGATGGTAATGCGTTCGGATGTCCTGCTTGTCCGCCGAGTCTGGCGCGAATTGCCTCACTTTCAACACCACCGACGACGAAAAGCTCGCGCGGAGAAAGGGAGCGCCAATGAAAGCGCGTTTTGCAAAAACGAAGTGAGCGAGCGCTCGACCAGTTCAGTCCCTCCACAAATGATCCAGCGATGTGGATCGCGTTCGACCAGTCTGGCAAACGAGAGAGCGGGCTCGCCAAAGTTCGACGCTACCGGTTGCAGAACGACGTTGGCCCGAGGCGCGAGCTTCTCCGAGTTGTGCCTGCTGCGGTTTCATTGCTCACAATCGAAATGGCCGAGAGGCCGCGCTATCGTCTGCGCGATGTGCATCTGCACGGGGCGCAGCCAAAACGCGCTCTGCCGCCATGACCCGACAGCGTATAACTCATGGAACACGGTCACGAGCCGTCCGTCGCAAACGTTTTGCGACCGACGCAACACGGAAGGCAGCCAGACTGGCACACCACGCGGGTTATAGCCGTAGTTTACGTAGTGCAGCAGGAGTGCGGTTGGGGAATCAAGAACATCGGAGAGGGTGCGCAAAGGAGATAGGACTGCAAAACCGTCGGCGGTTCTCGACGATGTAACCGGTGCCGCGGAAACAAAAGTCGAAGTGATCCCGTGCAACTCTTGAAGACTCCGCGCCAGTTGCTCGGAATAACCACCCACGCCACCGCAATCGCTCGGAGCACGGGGAACGATTTGCACCAGGGTTCCGCGTTACTCACGTGTTACTCCAATCGGTTGTTGACCTAACGAGTCAAGTGCAGCACGGTAGTGTGTGATCGTGTTATTCGCGATTTCCGGCCACCGATAACGCTGCGCGATTGCGACGCACTCTGCCGAAAGTTTCTCGTAATCCGGCATGGAAAGAGAAAGAATCTCCGTTGCGCGAGCGGCGATGGCGGCTGTGTCACCCACGGGAGTGAGTAGCCGCTCACTTTGCGTCCGAAGGATCTGGCGTGGGCCCGGCATGTTGTAGGCGATCGTCGGTAGCCCGGCGGCAAGTTGCTCGAGGAGAGCGAGACCAAATCCTTCGACATGGCTGGGAAAAACGCCCATTACGCAATCCGCGATAAGCGAGGGTAAGTCTCGCACGGCAAAGGTAGGCCGGCATAAAATCTGGGTGGAATTGTCGAAGCCCAGATCTGCACGCACCACTGTTTCATCGAACATCGTCCCGAGAAAAAGGAATTGCGCTGCGGGATGATGCTGCCAAACGGCCGCCATGATCTGGCGCCATTCGCGTGATCCCTTGCGCGGGCCCCACATACCGATGAAACAAATTTTCTGACGCTGCAGGCGCCGTTCCGCGGGTAGCGGCAGCCGTCGCAAGCGCTTCCAGAAACTCGTCGTCCAAGCCATAGGGCTCAACGATCGCAGGAACGTGAACCGCCTGATCCGCGGCCAGCTCACGACGTTCATCCTCGTTAGGCAAATTCAGCAGATCACAGGTCCGAATTGATTTTCGGAGTCGCTCCGCGAACGCCACGCAATAAAGCGATGAAAGAAGCGGCCGAACCAGCGCCCTTTCGTCTGACTCGGCCAAACCTTCCTAGATTGGCGCAAGAATCGATCGTAGAGGCGAAAGAGGCCGACCGAACGGGCCACGACCAAACCACGAAAGCGGAGTGAGCTCTTTGCTGAACGGGAGCACGCCGATAAGGCAATCAATCACGTCGAAGCGGTCGCCATGTTTCTCGAACGTAGGCCGCGGCTTTTCGCGGAAAGAGCGCCTGTCGCAAGGCCGACCTGGCGCCGGAAACCGATGCCTCGAGGATAGGCGTCCGTAAGGCAAAACTTCTCCACCGTATGTCCGGCACGAGTCCACTCCTTGGCTAGCTCGATCCAGACCCGTGAGGCTCCCAGCCGGGAATCCCATGGAAGATTCACGATCGCCAAGATGCGAAGCGGGCGGCCGGGCGATTTCATCAGAGCGGGAACATCGTCCAAAATTTGTGGCGAACCGGATTTACATAATGGCGCAGGACAAGGTAGGGGCTCGCATAGCGATCCGGATAGATGAACTGATCATCCAACTGCAGGACATACCTTGTCGCGTCGAGGGGCAAAGCGCCATTGGCGTGCATCACGAGGTGCACAATCGTCTGGTTGGTGAAAAAGTTCGGCTCTCCTTCCAACTCGAGAAAGCGACGGATGCCAAGTGACCAGTCGAGCGGGCGAAGTAGCATCAAGACGCCGGAATTGACCGGTTGCAATGCCTCGTTGGGCCCGAGCAAGATGCGCGAATCGGTCGAACAATCCTGGCAGTCCGGGAGATAGAATGCGGGCGTCCCTTTGCCGGTGAAATCACGGATCAGGTTCGCTGCACCCGGAAAGAACAGAACGTCGGAGTCAACATAAAGCGCCGGCCCGTTGCGCGGGAGCGACATGATCAAGCCGAGCTGTTTTCCCATCGGGTAAGTCGTGACATAGTGGCGAAACTTTCCGGCAGGTCCCGTGGCAGATCCTCGCCCGCCGGCTGAATTGAAACGACCGGATCGATCCTTTTCAGGAGCTCGATGCTCGCGCGTGGAGTGCGAGCCGTCCGTGATCACGGTAAAAGCTCTTCGGGCGTCCCACATGGCGCGAGGAAAGTGCGAATAGACCGGACCTGTTCGGGCAGCATGACCTCCCCAGAATAGGAGTAAACATTCAACGGGACTAGGCGCGATCGGGTGCACGCTTCGGTGCACGATTGCCGGTAGCAAGGCACGGTAGGTCTTGCGCCGAAGATCGCCTTCCCAGCGTGCGAAGTGATAGCCAAAATTCGGTATCTTCATGCCGGCGACGGCTGGCGGAAGCCACGATAACTCAAGCCGATGTTCAGCAGGAGGCTCGGGAAGGCGGAGAAGAGATTAAAGGTCAGCACTCCGGTCACGGTCGAGAAGTCGATGAAAGGAATGAGCAGCAGTTGGGTGCCGAGCGTAAGGGGAACGTAGAGCCACGAGCCAACGATCCAGGCGCGCGAGGCGTTCAGCGTCCAAAGGGTGCTGGCGATCATGTTGAGCGTCGCTCCGCCGACCATGAGGAAGAAGCTCGCGTTGCAGATGCGAATATCTGTTTCCCAAAACAAAAAGAAATTCGTTAGGCAAAAGGCCGCGGCGCTGAAGACGAGCAGGCTGAAACTCGCCACGCCGCCGGCGATTCCAGCATAGAGCCAGCCCAGTTTCCGCGTCTCCTTACAGCGGGCAAAGGCAGGCGCAAAAATGTTAGTAATAAGATTGCCGAGAACGGCAAAGATCATGGCGAGGCGGCCGAGTGCCCCGACCTCGGCGACGGCTCCCGCGCGATGGCCAAAGATCGTGATAAGCAGGATCGTGATCTGGCCCTGCAGACAGAAGAAGATCGCGTTAGGCGCCTGGTTGCGGATGAAACCAATCATCGCCCTGCGGTCATCCGGCATTTTCCTCTGCCCGCAGGTCGATGACGCCGCGGGCGTAGCGACGCAGCATGAGGTATTGCAACAAGAGAGTTCCCGAACCGATCACGGCAGCGACGCCGGCATTAAGAAAAATGAAGGCAAGGCCGACCAGGATTGCCAAGCGTACAGCCGATCCAGTGAGATCGATCCTTTGGATCTGACGAATGTCAGAGCGCAAGCGCGGAACGACATCCAGCACCCCGAGCGACAGCTGAACGCATAACCCACCAAGGATGGCCGTGATCAGGATCGCGGCGTAAAAGACGGAAGCTCCGTTCTTTACTAGCATAAGATAGAGCAATGGCGTCACAGTCAAAACCGCCGTCGCGCCCAGCTTGCGCCGAAGTTTCAGTCCCGTGCTGACCAGTTCACCAAAGCGATTCCTATCCTGCCAGACGCGACCGCCGATTGAGACCAGACCAATGCTGATGCCGATATCGGCCAGCACGTTGATTGTGCCCTGCATCGTGTTGGCGATGGTGAAGAGCGCATATTCGTGCTGATCCAGTCGCCTAACGAGCAAAATGCCGGCGGCGAAACCGATCAGCTGCACCAGCATCTGGATCGAAGCGAAGTGGCCGACCCGCCGGGCAAGGAGAAAGCCGCGCCCGCCGCTCCGGAGGGGCGACGTAACTGCAGGAGCGGCGGGTGATGAGAGAGATCATGGCACGAAGAGCCCGCTAACGACGCGTCCAGATCGCGGACCAACTGCACGCGCGCGCGGCGGCCGCTAGACGCGAGGACTCTGCTTCTCCCCGGCCGGGTGAAGAGAGTCTTCCGGCGCAGCTGCAGCCGGAGTGTTGTAATACTCCGCGTATTGGTAGTAATAATACTCCGGCGGCGAAGTATCAACGTAGTTCAGAATGATGCCCGGGACGTTGACCTGCCGATGATAGAGGAGTTCGAGCGCCTTTTCTTGCTAGGCGTGCGGAAGTGTGGGAGAGGCGGACGACGAAAAGCGTGGCGTCGATCTTCCGGAGCGAGACTGGTGGTATCGTCCGCGGCGAGGACCGGCGAGCTATCGATGATGATGTAATCGTAGTGATTATAGATGTCCTTGAGAAAGGCGTCTGTCGATTCGCGCAGGAGGTGTTCGCTCGGTTGCGAAAGGGTATTGCCGCGCGGGAGCACGAAAAGACTCGGCAGGCTCGTCGGCACGACAACTTCCCGCCAGTTCACCTCCTGCTTGAGAATCTCCAGAAAACCCAATCTTCGAGTGGATGTCGAACGTTTCGCGCAGCGCACCGCGCCTGAGATCGCCATCAACCAGAAGCGTTTTGGCGCCGGAGAGCGCCATTGTGATGGCGAGATTGGCCGAGACGGTGGACTTGCCTTCGTTTGGCACGGCACTCGTGACGAGCAAGGTCTTCGGCCGCGGCCCTTCGTAAGGCATGAAGAATATTGAAGAGCGAACGTTGCGATAGGATTCGGCGAAAACATGCCGCGCGTCGTCCGGCTGGAGTAAATTGAAGTGTGCCTTTGGCTTTCTCCTTCGGGATCTGGCCGAGAATATTCTCGGTGAAGTAATGCTGGAATTCGGTGAACGACGCCATCCGATCGTCGATTCGGTCAAGCAGGATCAGGATGACAAGGCCGGCGAAGGCGCCAAAACCAAGTCCTACGAGCAAGCTCCTGACCAGGCCGGGGCGCACCGAGACGGGTGTGGTTGCATTTTCCATGATGCCGACTTGGTCACCTCCATCGACGACCTGGGAGACGTTGACGTCCTTAGAGATTATTGGTGAGGCGATCGTAGAGAGTCTTTTGTCGCTCGACCTTGCCCTTCAGACGATTGAATTGCGCGAGTTGCTGGCTGAGATCTAAGAGCCTTCTTTTCCCATTCCTTAATGTTGGATTGGAGGTTTTCCATCTGCTTCCCGATCGACTTGCGGCGGAGTCTCGAGCTTCTCGACCGCGTCCTGCCGGTAGAGGGTCAATCAACTTTTCCTGCTTATCGATTTCGTCGTTCAGTCTGATGATCTTCGGGTGCTTTGGCCGCAAATCCTTCGAGAGCGTGTCGCGCTCGGCTTTAAGCAACTGGACGGCTTGTTTGGCCTTTAGGTAATCACCCTCCGGTCCGACATCGGCGAAGGGCATGCCCTCGTCGGGTTGGGAAGCGGTCACGGTCTCGGAAGGTCTGGGCGCCGCCTGCTGGCGATCAGGTTCTGGTCCAAATCAAGCAGGCTAAGGAGATCGTATTCGGTCTTCAGCCGCGCATACTCCTGATTCAGTTTGACCAGATAGGCGGCGGCGCTGTTACCTTCTTCTTGGATGAACCCGATGTTGTGCTCTTTCTGAAACTCCAGCATTTCGTCCTCGCCATTGCGCAAATCCTTTTCAATCTGGATCAATTGCTCGGTGATCGCCGTCGTAGACATGGCTGCCTTGGTCGGCGCGCATACTTTCTTTACGTCGAGATACTTTTGCATCACGGCATTGAGGTAGGCCTGAGTGTAATCCGGACGCCGTGCCGACCGCTTCCAGTTCAAAAATCGAGGTGCGGGGTCGCTGAGTGACTGAGAGAGTGACCTTAACCGGCGGCAATTCCGGGTGTGTCGCACGCACGAGCGCCTCGGCGCCAGCGCGCACTTCGTCACTTTGCATCAAGCTGAATCTGCGTGCCGTAAAAGTTATTGGTGTCTTCGCTGTAGACCGCGTTTTGGGCCAGGTTCAGCTTGCCCGCGACCATCATTTTGCTGCTGGAGAGAAAGGCGTTTGGCGCTTGGTAGATCATCCATGCTCCGACGAAAAGTCCGAGACAGGTCGTAAGTAGCGGTATCCACCAGCGGCGAAGGAGAAGCGCCTTGTAACGATGAAGACGAGTCACGATCGAGGTCGTGATCGAAGCGGGTGATGAGCGTTCGGTAGCCGGGTTCTGCATGGACTAGAAATTCACCAGCCGTTGCGGAACGTAGATTTGGTCATCGGGCCGAAGAACGACATCGTCCTCCGTGTGGCCTTGCTCGATGACGCGCTTCAGATCGACCACCATGTCTTGACCATCTTTTCGCGTAATTTTGACTTTGCGCTTGTCGGCAAAGTCCCCAAAACCACCGGCGCGGATCACCGCTTTGCTGACGGTGTAAATCTCATCAGGTGGAATCTCCTGCGGTCCCTTGTCCTTTAACAGCGCCATAAACGTAGACCTTGCCCCGCGATTTGTCGCTTACCCGGTCAACCGCCAAAATGACCGTAGCGTGGTAGTAATACTCTCTCTCGAGCGCCGATCTTAATGTTATAAGCGAGTTCCCGACAGGTCTTGCCTTGAGCAGGGACGAGGCCGATGTAAGGCACCTCGAGCTCGCCATTATCGTTGACTCGGAGGCGTTGCGATTCGTTATCGCGATCCTCAACCACCCGGAAGCTGACGAAATCATCCGAGCCCAAGTCGCTTCTTGTCGTCCAGCACCGACATGGAGTTGGTGCGCATGACCGTGCTGCCGGATGTGCCCGGGAGCGGCTGTTCGACCGCCGAAGCTCTCGGGACGTTTTGAAATGGGCTGCTATCCTGCGCAGCTACCCACTGCCCTGCAAGAAAAGCGGAGGCGAGAAGGCTGCATAAGGGTAAGAAGGCATTTCATTGGTGTAATCTCGTCTTAGAAACTGTAAGGTGCCGTCAAGCGAGACGCTGTTTTGCTTATAGTCGCGAAGCGGCTGGTCCGACTGCTTCTGGATATACTGGTAGCGAAGACCAAGAGTGACATGGGGCGTCAGCTGATAACCAAAAGTGGCAGCGCCACCATAACGCTGAATGTCCTCGGCGAAAATACCGCCGGAATCGTCACCGGTTTCGTAGAATAGCTCCGTTCCCAAGAGGAGGTGGTTAATGATGTTCCAGGTCGCGGTATGCCGCACATAATTCAGAACGATGAAGTTGGAATTGACCCCGAGTTCCGATTCGTGTCCCGCGGAGATCGTTTGCGTAATCGCGGCATTGAATCCTGTGCGAGAGCAGGATATATGCGTAGTAGTTGCTGGCATCGCTCGAATCGTCGACGCCGCCGCCAGTGGCGAAGTTAATCGCCTGATATCCAACGGAAGCGCGCAATTTTAGATAATTGGTGATTTGCGTCTCCACGAATGGGCCAACGTTGTAACCGACGGAATTATTCAGGAAGTCCTGGCTGTAATAGTTGTAGACGGCAGAGGCCTCCAGGCCGGCTCCGGTCGTGGAAGTGAGCGCGAAATATGCACTGAAATTCAGCTCCTCGGCATTGCGGTCGAGATAGGAAAATGTATTGCTGGTCGAGACGAAGGTAAAGTGGTCATAGCCGAAGGTCAGCACGGCTTTGTTCAGATCCCAGAGAACCGAAATGCCCGCCGCGTTTTCAAACCGGCCGTAATCGACGACATTGCTCAGCTGCAATTGCGCGGTCGGATCCTGCTGTAGCAGGAAGCGGTCGTGCAGGTTGATGCGGAAGTCCTGGACGAAGATGTCGAAGGAGAGTTGGGAGCCGGGCGAGATAAGAACGCCGTTGGTGTCGGAGTTTGGATGTTCGAGATAGAAGCTGTAGCCCAGACCAAGGTCGAGCTTAAGGGTGTTCAACTGGGTCACCGGCCAGATGGCGTCGATATTGAACTGCGGCCGGATGATCACGTCGGACTGTGGTGTTGATCTCCGCCAGGTTGATGTTGTCGTTATGCTCGGACACCCGTTGTGACGCTGAACAGAAAACGGACCGGTCCAAGACGCAGATTGTAAGGGATCTGGTCGATCGATTGGCGCCGCGTTTCGGCTGCGGCCTCGCCTGCGAGCGATGGCCGGACCGCTTCCTGTGCGGAGACGACCGGCGCCAGAAGGAGCAGCGACAAAGAGGATTGCGGATGCCAGTTCGAGCGGCAGCAGGGGAGCTGTGCAGTGGAAATCCATGCTCATATCTGCAGTCAGGCGCGACCTAGTTAGCAGAAGCAATACCACGCTCTGGATGGATGTTTTACGTGATTGCCGGGCGACGGACAGGAAAGAATTTGGTCTTGGAATCATACTCCTCGAGCCCTCCTCGAAGGTTCTACGTTCGCTTGTGGCTTTTGCCGCTTATTGCGGGTGTTTTACCTGCTCAGGCGCTGCGACGGCAAGTCAAATCGCGCTCCCAAAGGTTTGAAAGTAATCGTTAGGACGGGAGTTTCGCCTTTCCGGGAGCGACGAACTGGCGTGATTCAAGCTCTCTCCAGAAGTGCCATGCGCTTCTCTTCAATCGCCATCAGCCTCGCTGCAACGCGCCCGACGATTCGGCGCTGCAGGATTGTTCCTCCTGGGGTCGGTCGCCTTGGCTGGAAGTGATTCCCCGATCCTCGCGCCGCAGCTTAAGCATCAACGGAATGAAGACCGGTTTACGCGCTGCCCCGTGGTGCGACGTCGTTCATCATCCGATTGCCGGGCCCGGCCAAGATCGCAGCTTCACATTTCGTCAATGAGAACGCGGCCGCCGAGGGACAGTTGTTGATTGCCGTTTCCAACCAACCGCTTGTGGTCGACAGTCCCTTGCTGGAGCGCCGTTGAGGGCGCGATTCGGTTTCGACATAAGAGGCTCTTCACGCGTATCGCTCGTCGGCGTCGAAGCGAAATACGTGCGGCTGACCTTCCAAGTCGAGGCGTCAGATGGAAATGCGAAAAACGATTTTTCCGTCGATTACCTACGGCGCGAAGATACGGGGATGCTTGACGCCTCTGCCTTGCTGCGAAGGAATCCTTGCGACGGGCCGGTCATCCACGGCCGCACAACGCTCCGACCATAAGCCTGTTCGCGCTTCGCTCTACAAGCTGGCGCGAACCGCGTCGAGCTGATTGGCCGAGCCGAGCTTCTCGTTCTTGTGCGCGATGAAATTTGCGTATTCCTCAACGAAAATCTTGCCGGGCGGTCGAAAGTCGAACTGCTCCGGATGATCGCGGAAAAATTCGCGATGCACGCGCGTCCAAACAAGCCGGCCGTCGGTGTCGATGTTGACCTTGGTCACGCCGAGTTTCGCCGCGGGCAGGTATTCATTCTCGTTCACGCCCGCGCGCCGATGGATCGAGTTTTCCGCCAGCGGCATTGATGCGCTCGACTTCTTCGATCGGAACACTCGAGCTGCCGTGCATGACGATGGGCGTGCCGGGAATCCGCTTCTGGATTTCCTCGATGACGTTGAAGTGCAGGCCTTGCTGTGCCCTTGAATTTGTAAGCGCCATGGCTGGTGCCCGATCGCAGCGGCGAGCGAGTCGCAGCCGGTTTGCCTAACGAATTCAACCGCTTCTTCCGGGTTCGTCAGGGAAGCATGGCCCTCGTCCACCTTGATGTCTTCCTCCACGCCGCCAAGCTGGCCCAGCTCCGCCTCGACGCTGATGCCCTTCTGGTGAGCGCGATCCACGACGCGTTTGGTGATAGCGATGTTTTCGTCGAAAGACTCGTGGCTGGCATCGATCATGACCGAGCTGTAGAACCCGGAGTCGATGCAGTCGTAGCAGGTCTCTTCGTCGCCATGATCGAGGTGAACGGCAAAAATCGCCTCGGTGAACATCTTCTCGGCGGTGCGGATCAAGGCTTCGAGCATCCGCTTGTCGGCATATTTCCGCGCGCCCTTCGAAAGCTGGATGATGAATGGCGCCTGGCTCTGCACATTGCCGCGGAACAGCCCAAGGATCTGTTCCATGTTGTTTACGTTGTATGCGCCGACGGCGAATTTTCCGTAGGCGACCTTGTAGAGTTGTTTGGTGGTGACGATCATGAAAGGAATTGCCGATATCTGATGTTGACTGCCGATTTGGGAACGAGTCACTTTAGAGCGCTCGGGGTTCTTTCCAATCAGAAATCAAACATTAGCAATCCGCAATCTGGTTCAGGCGCCGTTTTCCAGCACCGGAAGGAGCACGCTGACGGAGGTTCCGTGCGGGTTGGAGTCGATATCGACTCGTCCGTTGTGATCGAACACGGTGCGCTTTACGATTGGCAGTCCGAGGCCCATGCCTCGCGGCTTCGTTGTGCAGAAGGGGAGAAAATCTTGTCTTTCAGCTCGGCTGCAATTCCCCGGCCATTGTCGTAAACCGTGACCACTACTCCGCTGGTATGGCTTCCGTCGCGAACGGGCTTGGCAGTCAGAGTGATTCTGGCCTTCGGCCGGCCGAACGTGGCCTCGGCCGCATTCGCGACCAGGTGCGCAAAAGCTTCGGCCAACGCGGTTTCGTCGCCGACCACGCGGGGTAAATCATCCGGCAATGTTGTTTCGATCGAAAAACCGTTGTGCACGGACCGTGCACGCACCAACTCGACCGCTCTTCTCATCGGGGCGCGCAGATCGAGCGGTTTGAAGTGCAACTCCGGTGGATGGGCAAAGTTGTTGATCTGTGTGATGATGAGATCGAGGCGGTCGATTTCCTGGACCACGATTTCGTTGAAGTCGCGTCGAAAATCGGGGTCGTCGAAGCGCTCGGGAAGGAGTTGCGCGAAAGGTCTTAATCGCAACCAGCGGATTGCGCACTTCGTGCGACATGCTTGCTGCCAGGTCGGTCCAAAAGCCGCTCTGATCCAGCAACTCTTGTTTTTGGCGGAGCGATTCCTCCGGGGTCATATCTTGGATAACCGCGACTGCGCCTAACGCCTCCTGTTGGTAAATGAGACGGCGGGTTTGAACGGAAAGCGACCGCCTCGAATGGGCGTCGATCCACTGCTGGGAGGAATTGGACCTGGCTTTCGATCGTTTCGCGCAGGACGGAAGCGATGCGGCTGCCGGCTGTTTCAACGGGCCGATTCAGAACGTCGGCCGCCGCGATGCCGAGGATCGACTCAGCCGTCGGGTTGCACCAGCGGACGAGCCCATGCTCATCGCACGCGATAATCCCGGCGGGATGGCGGTGAGGAGCGTTTCAGCGAGCGTTTTCTGCAGGGTGATCTCTTCGCTAAGACGAGCATTTTCCAACACGGTCGAGACCTGGTCGCCGAGGCGCATGAGCATCTCGAGACTCTGCTGATCGAACGGTTGACCGGTAAAGCGGTGGCCGAAAAAAGCCAGCCGCTGATTCGTCCGCTAGCATGCAGCGGCACGATTACCTCCGCGCCGACGGTGTCGAGCGCCCGCCGGAGAAGCTCGCGCTGCGCGTGATCCTGGTTCTGCCCGAGATTAGCGCGGTAAACGAGGTGCGCGTGCAGCTCGAACCATCGCAGCAACGGATCACGCTTCGTGGTATTCCAGATCGTAGGTCTCGGGCAAACAACGGAGGCCGGCACGCAACCGAAACACTTCGCCCGGAACCTTCTCGGCCGAACAGGCCAACTCGCGTCACCCGCGCGGTGTCCGCCAGCTCTTCGACGATCCCGCGGACCAGTAGATCAGCATTTTCACAGCGCCGGAAAACGCATGGAAAGGGCAGCAGCGGCATGGCTGCAAGGTTGGACGCCTGTGCCGATCCGCATGGCGGTGGCGCCGGCCGGGATCGGCGAGCGCGCCGAGTCGGCGCGCAGGGCGCGGTTGTCCTCCAGGACATGCAGATGATCGAGCGCACGTCCGACCAATGCCTGGAAAAAGACGGCGCTCTAGATTTACATCCTCGGCCGCATAGATACCGGCCTGTTCCGCTTCGCGCAACGGTTCCGAACGCAAAGTGCCGAAACCGATGATCAAAACATCCGGCCGTTGGGTCTTCACCTGCATCAGCAGATCGTGACCTTCCTTGCCGCGCAGATCGAGCAGGAGAAGGGCCGGCCTATTCTGCTGGAGGACGGCATCGAGCCGCTCGGCCTGCGCCACGTGCCGGACTTGGGCGAGACTGCGAAGATAAGCGTGTGTTCGCCTAACGAGATCGGAGTCTTGCGTGTAGAGAACGCACGCGGCGGGTACGATCATGCCGCGGCCACTTCTTCTTGGAAGTGTTCCAAGGGAAGTAGAATGTGAAAGCTGGTCCCACGGGTGAGCTCGCTCTCGACCTCAATCTGACCGCCGTGTTCCTGCACGATGCCGTGCACGACGGAAAGTCCGAGGCCCGTGCCATAGTCTTTGGTCGTGAAAAATGGGTCGAAAACGTGCGCCACGTCTTCCGGTTTGATTCCACTGCCGTCGTCTTGCACCGTGACGCGCAGGATTTCGCGGACATCGACGGAGTCCCCCGGCAGCGCGGTCGGCCAGGTCTCGGTCATGCCGATTTCCGTCGCCACTGTGAGAGAGCCGCCCAGCTTCATCGCGTCGAGGGCGTTAATGAAGAAGTTGAGGAAAACCTGTTCGATCTGGTCCGCATCGGCGCGAATTGTATCAACTTCGGCCTGCCAGGAACGAGTTAATTTGATATCTTTTTGATAAAGTCGATGGCCGATGAGGAGAAGCGCTTTTTCCAGAACCTCATGCACGTGCATCGGTTTGAGTAGCGGTTTGGCCGGCCGGGCGAAACGGAGTAGTTGGTTGACTAACGAATCGATCCGATCGACTTCGTGCCCGATGAGCGAAAAAAGGTCTCGCGGAAATCAGAGTCCTGATATCGCTCTGGCAAAAGCTGGGCAAAGTCTTGATCGAGACGAGCGGATTCTTGATCTCGTGTGCCATGCCCGCGGAAAGCGTGCCAAGGCTGGCGAGCCGATCGCTCCGCCGGATCTGCATCTCCGAGTCGCTTCAGCGTGGTGATGTCGGTCAGCACCATGAGCGCTCCAAGAGGTTCGCCATCCTGCCCGTGGAAAATTGAACTGCTCGCGCGCAAGACCGTGTTCTTGTCCACGGAGCGAAGGGCGATTTCGCGATCCTCCTGGCGCTCCCCGCAGGTCAGCGTCTGGTTCAAAATATCACGCAGCGCTTCGGGCAAATTGCTAATCTTGCGCGCGAGGAGCTCGGACGCCGTAAGACCGGTGATTTGCTCGACCTCGCGATTGAAAACTGTGATCAACCCGTTGCGATCGGCTGCGACCACTCCCGTGGTCAGGTTTTGCAGGAGCGTTTCGTTGTAGATTCTTGCGTTCTGCACCTCGGTGAAAAGCTGGGCGTTCTCGATCGCGACCGCGAGCTGTCCGCAAAGAACAAGAAGCGCGCTCTGCTCTGACGGTGCCGTAAATGCGTCCGGACCGGCGTGGACCTAGAAGCATGACACCGGCGAGTTGTTCGCGGGAGAAAATTCCCATCGCGATCAGCGACATCTCAGCGATTTCATTTGTCGTTTTACCCGTTCAAGCTCCAGCGTGGGACGCACCCGATGGAGTTCGTCCAGAACGATTGCTTCTTGTGTCCGGCCGAGGTGGGCAATAAGAGCCTGGTCGCGATGAAGCTCCATCCGGATCGTCCGGCGATCCACTTTGCACCTCGGGAAATCTCTGCGCGTAAAATTCCTGTTCGGGCAGCAAAAGAAAGACCCTTTCAGTGTCTACCGCCTGCGCGATCGTCAGCCCGAAGCGTTCGAGTAGATCGGGCACCGTGGTGACCGAACGCAAGATCGCGGCTCGCCTGGTTCATCGTCGCCTGAAAATCAAGCCGGCGTGTCCCAAGGAAGAGCCGGTTGGCCAGCGACTGCGAAATGCCGCGTGCCGGCACCATTGCAAACGCGATTACGAGTGCACCAATAACGTGTCCCAACGCTCGGCTTCGACCACCGAGGATAGGCCCAAAGACACTGGCGATGAGCCACCAAACTAAGGCGTAGAGGATCAGAAGGTGCGCTGTAAGGACTGCGTATCCCATCATTCGGCGTAAGAAAAACCCCACGTCCATGATCTTCCGTGTCGCAATTCCGTAGGCGATGATCAGACTGAAAATCACAACTCGGCTATGCCGCGGATAATTCGCTTGACGGCGCGTTGCTTGCAGCGGAGGAAGCAGCCTTTCAAGCAGATACTTGATCAGAACTAGTAGAACTAGCACCGCTCCGCCGGTCATGACGAACTGCAGCTCGACCTGCCGTAATCCCGACATTCCTTGTCGTATCGCGGACCGACAAGAAGATCACGTGAGTGTCACGGCGCTAAACATGAAGCCGGCGTAAACCGGGAAGATAGGGCCGTAGACCGCTTCGGGAGCTAAGCCCTGTTGGCCTGCTTCCACTTGAATCCGAGCGAAACGCAAAAATAAGTGGGTGTAACAGAGCGCGATCAGGATTAGGCTCGGAATGGCTAGACCAGCAGAACGCCAGCCGATTTCTTGCCAACTGTTGTTTCGATGCAGGATCGCAAGTCTTAATAAGTTAAAGCTGTTAACGACCAGAATTCCAGATACTGGAAGCGGCCCGAATCCAAAGCTCCGCCACCTGAGGATCATACGCGGTGAAGGCGAAGTGCAGGGAGAGAAGCCAGCCCGAAATAAAAACGCAGACGATGAGAAAGCTTTGATTAACGCGATTTTGTGAATTCGCCCGGAAAACCCCAAGACCGAGGCCCAGTTGGAGAATAAGCGCCAACCAAAAGGGAATCGTTTCAGGATTCATTCAGCGAACCGCTCAACGATTAGACTACTATTCCCACCGCCGAGCCCCTCACGTTGATAAGCACTCGATTGATCTTGCTGCGGCGCGCTCTCCTCGGACAATGTCCAACTCGCAATCATGGTCGAGGTTCTCGCAGTTGGCTGTCGGGGGGATGAGATCTTTCTGTAGAGACAGGGCCGAGGCAACGAACTGCAAAGGGCCGGCCGCGGCTAGTGGATTGCCGGTGACACCCTTAATCGAAGTAATTGGAACCCGGGCGGCCCGCGTCCCGAACACTCGTCCGGATCATGGCCAATTCGACTTTGTCAAATATCGGGTGACCAGGACCGTAGGCGCAGATGTAATCAATCTCCGCGGGCATGCAGCCCGCATTGGCCAGAGCGGCAGCCCATAGTATTCTCTAAGCCTGAGCCAGGAAACTCGGGATCAGAATCCATTTGAAGCCCATACCCGGTCACTTCGCAATATACTCTTGCCCCGCGGGTCAAGGCGTGTTCGACGCTTTCCAATACTAAGACGCCAGCACCTTCCGAGATCACGCCGGAATCTCGTTCCCGATCAAAGGGCCGACTTGCTCGCTCTGGGTCTCGATTCCGGCACGAACTAAGTCCCGCGGTGGTAAAACTTGCGATTGCGAGCGGGGTGATTGGAGCATCTGCCCCGCCCGCGATCGCCACTTCTGATTCGCCATTTCGAATTGTCGCGGCGGCCGTCGCGATGGAATCAAGGCCCGCGACACAAGTTGACGATATTGTCGATGTCTTCGTTGCCACACCCAGCCTTCGGCCGATGAAGCTCGCGGCGGCTTGAGGGTGCACACGATCCGACTGCAAACGGTCTTATCGAAGCCGGGCCTCGATCCCGCAAAGAATCGAATCCTGTCTGTAAAACGTCCATTGCGCTGGTCCCGACCCCAAGACTACTCGGCAACGGTCCGTTTCTGGTATTTGACAGGCACTAACAGATCGATTCTCGAATCTCGCAGAGCGAATTGCGTTGCCGCGAATGCAAAGTTGCGTGCCTCGCGAAAGCCTGCGTGGTTTTCCGAGGCGCCGATGTAGTCGTCCGGGTTGAAGTTTTCACTTCGCCTGCGATCCGACTCTTGAATCCGCTCGCATCAAAAAGCGTAATCGGCCCAATCCCGCTCTCGCCTGCGACGAGCGATTGCCAAAATGCCTTTAGTCCGATGCCGTTTGGAGCGAGCACTCCCATGCCTGTGACCACTACTCTTCGACGGGTGCGCATATTCTTCTTCCTAGTTCTTCCGCACCATAATAGGCAAGGAAGCAAGCGGAGCACCAGATTGTGGGCACACAGACAATTTTCCGCAACGATAAGTTATTCACAAGCTTGTGCCTTGCGTTTTTCGCCAATCTGCAGAAACATCGCCTCGAAAAGTGAATTCGACCGGTTCATGCACAAAAATTTCCCGTCCGAGGCACGTTGTTAGCTTCTGAGGCAGAGCATGGTAGCAACGGCTGATCTCCCGCAAGTCCTCGTGATCGATGACGAGATGGGTCCGCGCGAAAGTTTGCGGATGTTGTTGAAACCCATTTATCAGGTTCACACCGCCGACTCGGTTGAAATCGGCCTGAAACTCTTAAACGAGAAAAGCCGGACGCGATCGTCATGGATATTCGGATGCCCGGCATGACCGGCATTGAAGGCCTGCGTCGGATCCGCCAGATCGATCCTCATCTTTCGGTCATCATGCTCACGGGATTTGGCGCCCTCGAGACGGCCAAGGAAGCGCTCCGCCTTGGCGCCAACGATTACATCAGCAAGCCTTTTGATGCGCGCGAAATGCGCGAAGTGATCAGCCGCAACGTCGAACGGACCCGACTCCATCGCACCAGCGAAAGCGCTGCCGGGCGAGATCAAGGAGTTGAATAACCGGCTCCTGCAGGAACTCGCGCAAAGGAGCGGCTCGCTTCCCTCGGCCAGGCTTCGGCGGAATTTGTCCACGACATTGGAAATCCCCTAACGATTGTTTGGGGGTTACGTCCAGCTCCTCGCGAAAAAACTCGAAGAATCCGAGCGCACCGACGACCCCAACGCGCGTCAGCTCCAACAAGGAACTGGAGATCATTGAACAGAACGTCCGTCTCTGTCGCGACCTGCTCACCATGTGGCAGAGCTATGGTAGCGTGGAAGCCACCCCACACAAGCTCATCTCAATCTCGGACATCGTGCGCGAGGTGGTCGCCGGCGTCGGCGCCATGGCCGAGGAAACGCCGGTCGAATTGAAGTGCGACGTGACCGAAGATCCATGCTCGTTGATGGGCGACGCCGTTCAGATTACCCGGGCGATTCAAAATGTCATCATCAACGCCATCCAAGCCTCGGGCGACCGCAAAGGCACGGTCGAAGTCAGCTGCATTCGCAAGGATTTCTATGTTGATGTGCGCATTGCCGATACCGGCCAAGGCATCAGTCCGGAGCAAATTGCGAGGATTTTCGATCCCTACTTCACGACCAAGCAAGGCAAGAGCGGCACCGGACTCGGCCTTTTTATCACCAGGAAAGTCGTCGATGACCACAACGGCTCGATCAAAGCTGACAGCACGCCCGGGATAGGAACGACGATCACAATTCGGTTGCCGCTGATCAATAATTAATCGTTAGGCACGCGACTCGCCTCTCCGCAGGATCGCTCGGCATTAGTGATTGCCCTCTGCGTCTCTTCTGTTTTCTTCAGGCGTGGCAGACGCCGGATATCGCATCGCTCCAATGTTCTTGATCCGAATGGCCGGGGTGCCGTTCGAACTTTTGGAAAAATTGGCGACTTTGAACGCTGCACAAGCACGCCCGAGAAACCGTTGCCGCGGAGACGAGTATTCTCGCAATCGAAATCGGAGGTCGAACGGCTTCTCGCATCCCGCCGACACGATCTTCGAAAGAGCAGTCTTCGGGCCTGGCGGAAAGCTGTCCGCTCAGGGAGTGATGCCTCCGGCTGCAGATCCGCCCTCCAATACTTTTGCCGCCTGCTGGCAGAACGCGGCAAAGTTCGCCGCGGCGGAAGCCGCTCTAGATCGCTCTTTGAACCGCGAACTCAACGCTGCCCGCCTGTCGCTAATGGAGTCGGCACGCCGTTTTCTCCCAGCTACCTCATTTTTGCAGCCGCCGCTTACGCCAACTCCCTTGGCGCTGCAGCTGGCGAATCTCTCCCTGCGCGGAGGAAAAGCCTGCGGGCGCGTGAACGCCACTTGCTCTTATACCTGCAGCGAGTATTGCGGAAAGAACGACACACTTAGCGAATTCGGACCAGAGAGCTGGGGCGCGACGGATCCCGACTACGGCGTCGCTCAAACTTGACCCTCGTCCGGGCATCGCGCAGCGCGAAATATTCCTCGAACGTTGGACTGCGCACGGCGCCGCCGCAGCGATCAACGCCGACCCACGAGACCAGGCGTTGAGCTTGCGCCCCGCGTCCAACCGAACGGTCGGATCGAGCGGAACGAATTTGTGTTCACCGACAGCGGCGAGACATTCCCGCTCGATCCCGAGACACTCGCGCTACTCGAGCGCTGTGATGGGACGATTCCCGCGCATTCGTTAGGCGCGAACTCTGGAAACGCTCGAAAGGCTGGCGCAGCAAGACTTCATCCTCTGGGAGATGGAAGTTCCGGCTCTCGAAGCGCCACGCCTTCGACGTTCTCCTCAACGATATTTCCTTTGGCGCGCCGGTCCCGCCGCACTCGCTGGCTCGAACAGCTCCAGCCTCTCGCCGCTCTCGCCGCAAAATTTGCCCGCGTCGTCGAGCCGCTCTCCCGTCTGTCGCTCATCGAGGAGGCGACCGAGCGCCTCGAAAACTCGGAGCACACAAGGCAGCGACTCGCTTTCTCTATTCTGCGACCAATCCCATCGGCGAAGAATGTTTCCGAGAATGCAATTTTTCGATCAGCGAAAGTTTGATCAATGAAGTCGCCATCGAAGCCGCTCCCTGGATCGATCTCTGGCGCGACAATTATGCTTTCGTCGCCAGCCGCGTCGCGGCCGGCTTACGCGGATTGCTTGAGCAAGCGCCCCTGCTGGACGACGCGATTCCTCTGCCTGCTTTCCTGCGCCATTGCGCGCAGATGCAAATGCCGCTGACCGGTCTGGGCATGATAGCTCTTGGCTCATAACGCCTTTCCGCGAAGTCAAATCCGCATTTCGCGAACGACTTCACCTTCATGCGGACCAACCGGAATACCAATTAACCGCCGATGATTGTCAGTTCGTTAGGCGCGAATTTATCTACGATCGCTTTGATGAATACACTTATCCTTCAGCCGATCTTCAGTTGGGGGCGTCGTCCGTCGAGGCTGTCGCCCGGGGCGAGTATCAATGGGTCCTGGCCGAACTGCATCCTCTCTGTCGCTCTGTTGCACCATGGCTTTTATTGGTCGTGCCCGGACAAGGAAGCTCTGAGCGCTGCCCTCAGAAGCGCGGCGCTGCGGGCAACCCAATTTTCACTTTGGTTATTTCGCGGCCGACTTCACCGCCACGACGGCGGTGCGCATTTGACGGATTGCCGGATGTTGACCTACTTCGTCGCGCCGCAGCGTGGACGGCCCGGAGCTGGCACGTGATCTCGCCAGCGGAAAGCGAGGTTTTTGTCAATCAAGCCAACGGCGATGTCGGTCTGCGCCGTCGTGGCTCGCGCGAATATCTTGGCTCCTTCGCGCGCGCCTGGACAATACCACTCGGCTTTCATCCGTTCAGCTTTTCGTTAGGCCGGCATACTCCCCGCCTGCTCTGCGGAAACGTGGTCGTGCAGCGCCGCTCGTGGACGGTCACGGTTGAGGAACTCGGTGCCGGCGATTTCACCGGCATCTCGCGCGATCTGGTGGCTCGCGGTCGAGCGACTCCGCGCAGCCCGCGAGCTGCCGCGTCATGTTTATATCCGCCCGACCGAACAGGCGCTCCGTCGCAGTGGCGTCGAGGGCCGCGATAAGGATACAAAACCGGTCTTTATTGATCTGGAAAGCTATTTGTTCCTGGAGATTCTTCATCGCTGGCTGACCAAGGCCGGCGAACTCGAGGTCACCGAGATGTTGCCCACGCCCGACCAACTTCTCTGGCACGAAGCGGATGGCCGCCGCACCTTTGAATTGCGCACGCTGATCCTCCCGCGATGAGAGTCGTCGCGATCGCTAATCAGAAAGGCGGCGTTGGCAAAACAACGACAGCGGTCAACCTCTCGGCCGCGCTCGCCGCCCGACAAACCCGCGTGCTCTTGATCGACCTCGACCCGCAGGGCAACGCGACCAGTTCCTTCGGACTGCATGGACTGGAAGGGCAAAGCATTTACGGCGCGTTATTAGGCGACGATCCGGTTACGGCAAAGGTGTTGCCCACCCGGATCGAGAAGCTCTTCATCATCCCAGCCGACCTCGATCTTGCCGGGGCGGAGATCGAAATTGCGCGGATGGATGATCACCTCACGCGACTCGCGCAGGCGCTCCGGATTCTGCGCGAAGACGAGACGTTCGATTACGTGCTGCTCGACTGTCCGCCGTCGTTAGGCATCCTCATGACCAACGCGCTTGGCTGCTGCCGACGAACTCTTCACCCCGATCCAGTGCGAATATTTTGCGCTCGAAGGTCTGGTCAAGATCGTTCGGCTGATCGATCACATTCACGCTTCCGGCACCAACCGCCAACTCGAGTTGGGCGGAATCCTGATGACGATGTTCGATCGCCGAACGAATCTCGAGCGCGCAGGTGGTCGCGGAAGTGCGCGAGCACTTCGGCGAACAGGTTTATGAGACAGTCATCCCGCGGACCGTGCGGTTGAGCGAAGCGCCGAGCTTTGGGAAATGTATTCTCGAGTACGACGCGAACGGGCAGCGGCGCGAAATCCTACCGCGCGCTGGCCGAGGAATTCTTGCGGCGGCACGTGCGCCAAAATTGAGCGGAGTTGTTTGACCGCGAATGACGCGGATGGCGGGGATAGGAAATGGAATTGAAGATGGATTGTGCGCTTGGCTTCTCCATCTCCGTCATCCGCGATCAAAATATCTAGGAGCGCAGGCAAAAACGAGTGTCGGGAAGCCGCGAAAGTTTGTCTCTTTTTCCAGCGTCATCGCGTTCTTCTCCGCCACCCGTCGCGAAGCGTGGTTGTCCGGATGGATAAGCGAAATGACGCGCTTTAGCTTCAATTTTTCAAACGCGTAATCGCGCACCGCCTGCGCCGCTTCCGTTGCCAATCCGCGGTTCCAATAAGCCGGATCCAGCCGGTATCCGATCTCGATCTCGTTTACTTCGTCGACCACCTGGCGAAAAAATCCGCAATAGCCGATCAGCCGTTTTTCCACGCGCACGATCACTGCGAACAGACTCCGGCAATCCGGCGCGGGCCGGCGCGATCACCCGATCGAAGAGAAAGCGCTCGGTTTCTTCACGGCTAAAAAGCACCGCTCGAAAATCGCATGAAATCTGCGTTTGCCATCAAGACCGCAAGAGCGTCGAGGTCTGCTTCCACGAAATCGCGTAACACGAGTCGCCGCGTCTCGATCACTGGCATTCATTTCGGCACTGAAACGGATTTAACAAGGCGCCATCTGCGCGAGAGATCCGGTCGGGAGGTGCGTGATGTATTCGTGCTCTCGGCAAAAACCGAAGAACGTGGAGAACTGCGCTCGCAGCGTCACCTTCGAGATTGGCGCGAGGTCGCGGCTGTCGAGAGTTTGAGTCTGCCGCATTGAGCGTCACACTTATTCCAACGTATCAAACTTGCCTCGCTGGAGAGCCGTCATGGCCGACTGAACCCCCGGGGAATCTTCCGTGTTCAAGGAACGCGGAACGGCGAACAAACGTTTGCTGCGGAGGTTCCCCTTCGAGTAATCTCGTCGTCAAGAAAATGAGCAGCACCTGACCGACCGTCAGCGACGCATAGCCCGGATTTGGGTAAATGCAGTGCGCGAAGACAAGATCGACGAATCGTTCATAGCGGAGCCCCATGGCAACCAAACGGTGATTCAGGAGTACGACCAACACGTCCTTCAAGGCGAGCGTGGGCGACTGAAGCGCTGCAGGTAGCGGAAATGCTTCTACTACATGTGAACTCAATCTGAATTTTTTGAGGACGAATTTGTCCCCAGAGAAGCCCATATCGTGCACACTGCTTCGGCGGATTTACGTTGCAGTGGACTCCAACTTCATGGAGGAGTCGATTGCTCCGGTGCCAATCACCCTGATCTCCAAACCCGCCCGAGATTACTGCGTCGCTTGAACGATTTGCCGGGGCTGTCTCAAGGGTCCGGTTAGATTTTTGGTTATGCGGTTTCGCCGTGCGAAGCCAGCCCGCGAAATTGTCGAGGTGATCAAGGAAACGGCCGAGAAGAATGGTCTCACGATAATTCGTGCGGATGATAACTGGCTTCACGACGATCTCCGGGAAATAGATTCTGCACCCATTTGCACGGTTGCGGGTTTGGCATCGCCGTCTACGAGCGAATTAAGACCGACGAACCAAACGCCAATGTCGGACTCGAAGTCGGATACTTGATGGCAATGAACAAGCCGGTGCTACTGTTAAAGGATAACACGGTCGAAACGCCCGAGCGGATCTGCGGGAAACTATACATGCCGTTCATCCTCACGAACTTAATCCACCGTTCCGGAGAGCCTCTGCCAGGCGGCTTCAAGCCAACGGCCTCGTGGTTAACGCCAAGCCTTCCAGTGACAAACTGGTGACAACTGGCTGATCCGGACTTGCCCGGATGAGCGTGCAGGTGAGCTTCGGCTCACTCGTCGTCATCATCAACAGCGAGAGGTTCACACTTCTGAGATTGCTGTAGCGCCTCAAAACCACCGCGTCTTTTTTTCCTAATAGGATCCGCTCGCTTTTTCGCTCACGCTGACACCCCAGCTTCGCGGTCGTGCGGGCCGCGACCTGCTTCGTATTGATCTTGGTCACCGGTCCGTCACTTTGATCGTGCGCTTACCGGCCACGGCGAAATGTTTTGCGCGCTGGCATCGGCCGAAGCGCCTCCTTCCCACGATAAGGCCGAAAGGCGCGGCGTCGGCCCCGGCGACGCGCTCTGCCTCCGGGTTTGCGGTTTCGGTTGCTTTTTCCTCGGCCGAGCAACGCAGGCACACCAAGCACGAGGGCCGCGACGCAGATCGCGGTAGGGACTGGGGGTATTATTTTCATTGTTATTCGATTGGTTTCGATTATCCAGTCGACGAAGCGTGGGCACGGCGTATTTTCGGCGGCAAATGGTGGACCACGGCGCATTTATTCGAAAACGAATGCGATCTAGCGGCGGCTTCGCGAGAGATCCAATCGGCGATTAAAGCAATGCGCTTTCCGTTTCATATTACTCGGCTTCGTCAGCAACGGGGTTGTATTGATTTGGCAGAGGTATGCTGGAAAACGCCGGATCTAATTTGAAACTGCTATATACGATCGTTTCGCTTGGCTCTTTGGCTCTCCTATATATGAGTCAATACGCTTCGAATTACACTATTCGTTATCATCACTATCCATTTCTCTCAACGTTCTTAGTATCGGGAACAGCATTTGTAATTGTAGAGTTATCTGGCTTTTTTGGGTGGTGATTCTGGCCAACTCTGCGGTTATTGCCTCTGAGAAATGCAAAGTTTACCTAACTTGCTCGACGACCTTGACCGCCGACCAGAGAAAGACGCGGCGACCGTTTGCGTAACACGCACCTTTTGGCTATGGCGCGAGGAAGGCGCCCACAATTCACTATAGACAGATGTCCTGGCGATAAATGTATGAGGTTCGAACTGGGGAAGCTTGGAGACGAACTTGGAACCCCTATTCAGGAAATAATGTTAAGTGGCGGCGGCTTCGCCAAAGGATCGCCCAATAGTAAATATTTCTCGAGATGCGTAATCCGATGCGTGTTTTCAGGGCGCATCTGCAATGCTCCCGTTGGACGACGGCGATACAATAGTCGTCACCTTAGACTTAAGCGAGGCAACTTTGGAATTCATATACGAACTACGGTGACGTAAAGTTGACTCGTCCTTAACTCATGAATCGAAGCACCGCGGTTCAGTTGCGCAAAGCGCGTCCGTCTGGATTCAAACTTGGAGCGACTAAGTAGCTCTGGGTCAACTCCTGATAAGGTAGCGCTTCTCAGCATTCACGAGCTTGGTTAGTATTTCGCGAAATATGTTCGTTTCTTTTCGATTATTAAAACCGATGCTCCAGTTCGTCCAGATAGGCGTCCACATGCTTACTGCTCACCCGACGATAAGAATCGATAATGGATCGCTTCAGAAAGCTCCAGACGCTCTCGATGCCGTTGGCGTGAACGTCTCCGACAACCCATTCTTCGCGAGAGTGGTTAACCCATTCGTGCCTTGTGTCGGCATCCTCAATTCCCATAGGCCGTGGAAGTTCATCGGTATAGATCGCTTCCGTGTCTGGCGCGATGTTGTCGAATGAACTTTGCAAGGTCGGATTATCCGCATGTTCAATCACCTGCAACCGAATCTTGCATTGCGCTGGCGTCGATCGGGAAGATCTGGACGGAGCGAAAACCGCGACGGGAGGCGCCGACAAGAAAACGGGCACCTATAACGACGACGTGATCTCCTGGCAGTAGCGGTTTCCCTCTGCATTCTTGACTATTCACCAATCACCGTTCATTTCTTCTCCATGCGGGTGTAGTTCAATGGTAGAACGGCAGCTTCCCAAGCTGCATACGGGGGTTCGATTCCCCTCACCCGCTATTTCCCTCTGAGCGCCCGTCCCCGGGTCCGCCACACTCCTTGCCGCCTGTCCTCATTTCCCGGCGGGCCGCTTGCAGCGAGACTCGCTGGCCCCTGCTAGCAAAGGCCCTACGGCCAGAGCGGGGGCGACATGCCCGCGGCTTACCCCAGGCCATAAATGCGGACGGCTTGCACTTGTTTGCCTTTCAATTTTCGCTCGCCCAGGTCGACCAGCTTTTCCTTCGCCGCCAGGCGATCACCGAAATCGGCTGAGAGCAGTATCTGTTGATAGCAATACGTAACTGAACGAAGTACAAC
>ERZ1370068.6701-contig-5669_pt1 | contig 52383 bp, 73 predicted proteins | sample MGYA00561227_ERZ1370068 | MGnify/ENA primary metagenome ERZ1370068 (study PRJEB38410, sample SAMEA6850437) | metagenome | study: Metagenomic assessment of the ecological functions of the soil: analysis of the soil microbiota associated with the... | reverse complement strand
TTGTACTTCGTTCAGTTACGTATTGCTCGAGCGGAGGAGACAACACGTGGCACGCTTCAAAATCGTGACGACCGGCCCCGGCGGCAGCGACCATTCCCTGGAAATGGAGACGCTGGGCGCGATCGGCGCGGAAATCGTCGAAGTGACGGGCGGCGACGACGAGCTGGCCAAGGCCGTGGCCGATGCCGACGCCATCTACGCCAAGGGCCGGCCGCGCATCACCGCCAAGGTGATCGAGGCCGGCAAGAAGCTGAAGGTCGTGTCGCTGGGCTAGCGTCGGCGTCGATTCGGTCGATGTCGATGCCGCGACCGCGCTCGGCATCCCGGTGACCAACTGCCCCGACACCTTCATCGAGGAAGTGGCCGACCACGCCATGACCCTGATCCTGGCGAGCTGGCGGCGGCTGGTGGTGCAGGACCAGATGGTGCGCAAGGGCGAATGGGCCAAGGCGCGGCCGATGCTCTACCAGTTCCCGCGCCTGATGGGCATGACCCTGGGCTTCATCGCCTTCGGCCATGTCGCGCGCGCGGTCGCAAGGCGCGCCGCGCCGTTCGGCTTCCAGATGCTGGCCTACGATCCCTACATCGAGGAGCTGGTGATGTCCGACTACGGCGTGCAGCCGGTCGGGCTCGACGAGCTGCTTGCAGCGCTCCGACATCATCTCGATGCACGCGCCCGGCACCAAGGACGCGCATCACCTGATGAAGGAGCCGCACTTCAGGAAGATGAAGAAGACGGCGCTGTTCGTGAACACCGGCCGCGGCTCGACGGTCGACGAGGCGGCGATGATCAAGGCGCTGCAGGAAGGCTGGATCGCCGGCGCCGGGCTCGACGTGCTCGAGACCGAGCCGGTCGGCCACAACAATCCGCTGCTCGGCATGGACAACGTCATCCTCACCGCGCACGTCGCCTCGGCATCGAGCCGCTTCGACGTCAGGCGCGCAAGCGCCGGGTCGGCGCCGAGCTGGCGCTGGTGCTGTCGGGCAAGTGGCCGCGCGCCTGCGTCAATCCCGCGGTGCTGGAGAAGTCCAAGCTCGAGCGCTGGCAGCCCTTCTCGATGGAGCGCGGGCCCGGCAACTGAGGTCGGGACTTCAGGCTCTTTGGGCTGCGCGGTGCGTTGCAGCCTGTCGCGGATCGCCCGGTCGCACTCGCCGAGGCTCGCGAACGGACCCAGCATGACCTTGCCGCCGTCGTCCGTGGCGTACCAGCCGGGCTCGGTGACGTTGTAGTCGCCCACGTCTTCGGCAGGGACGTGGACGGCGATCAGGTCATTTGGCTTGGCCATATGCTCGCTTTCCCTCGACGACGTCCTTCAGGGACGTGGTCCGCCGTCTGCAGCATTCAAGTCCGCCGGGCGCAGCATATAATTGTCGCAATACAGGCGCACTGGTAGATATCGGCGGGACCGGGAGGCGAAGGATGGCCAGGCGTCTGCTTCAATCGCTTGCAATCTTGGCGTGTTTCCATTGCGGAAGCGCCGGAAGCCAGGCGCCGCAAGGCTCGCCGCTCCCCAAGCAATACTCCCTGGAGGAATGAGCCGGCAGCAACTGGGCAACGCCAGCCTCTCCGCGGCGCTCGGCATTATCGACCAGCCGGAGCCGGCGCTTCGCCTTCGCGGGGCGCGGGAAATCGAGGCTCTATCGCACGCTGGCCCCTTCCGTCGCTCTCATCGCGACCGACAAGGGATCCGGCTCCGGGGTTCGCTGATCGCCCTGAACACATCCGGTTCGACGAGGTCTGGAATGCTGCTGACGAATGCGCATGTCGTGGGCGACGCCACGGAGGTCGCGGTCGTCTTCAAGCCGCAAAAGGACGGCGAGAAGATCGGTCGCGCGAATGCCGTTCTCGGCCTCGTCCGCAAGGTCGACCCTGTTCGCGACCTGGCGCTGGTCGAGGTGATGAACGTTCCCGCCAATGCCGCCGTGATCAGTCTTGGCGCCATGACCGAGGCGCAAGTCGGCGCCGACGTTCACGCGATCGGCCATCCAGCCGGGCAGACCTGGACCTACACGAAGGGCCTGATCCAGTCAGATTCGTCCCGGCTACGAATGGCAGATCGACTCTTCGACCAAGCACATCGCCGATGTCATCCAGACACAAACGCCGATCAATCCCGGCAATTCCCGGGCGGCCCGTTGATCAGCGACGGCGGCCGATTGATCGGCGTCAATTCCTTCAAGGCGCAGAGCGGCGAGGGCCTCAATTTCGCCGTGTCGGTCGGCGAGGTCGAGAAGTTCCTGGCCGCGGCCCGGGGCGGAGCCTACGACCCCAAGCCGCCAAGTGCTGCAGCGAAGCCTTGTGAGCCCAAGGTCATGTCGAAAGGGCGGACTCCGGGAGAACAACGCATCCTTCGCCAACGTGGATCTCGACTGCGGCGGTCGGGTCAGCGCAGTCCTCTATATCCCCGATGACAGGTCGAAACCGGTCGTCTTCAACATCGACACCAACAATGACGGCAAACCCGACGCCTGGATCTTCGACGAAGACCGCGATGAGAAGTGGGATTATTCCCTGTGGGATATCGACTTCGACGGCAAGCCGGATTTGATCGGCTCACCATCCCGACGGCAAGCTGAAGCCGTCGCGCGTCGAAAATACCAGCCCAAGCCTGACGGTTCGTCAACCGGCCCGGCGCGTCCAGCGTTCGACATTGACCGCGCCGGGCGGAACCTTGCCCTGCACCAGCGCCTCGACCTGACGCACGGTGTCCATCGCCTGACTCTCGCTGGCGGGCGGCGTCAGGCCGCCGACATGCGGCGTGGCGATCACGTTGGGCAGGCGGGCCAGCTCGGGCGACGGCATCTGGTCGGGCGCCCGGCCGACATCCATGGCGGCGCCGGCGATGCGGCCCTCGATCAAGACCTCGGCGAGCGCCGTCTTCGTCGACCAGGTTGCCGCGCGACATGTTGATGAAGAAGGCGTCGGGCTTCATGCGCGCGAAGGCCGCCGCGTTCATCAGATTCTCGGTCTCCTCGTTGGCGATGGCGAGGCAGACCACGTAGTCGGCGCGGCCCAGAAGATCCTCCAGCGGCAGCTTGACGAAGCGCTGGTCGTCGACCTGGGCGTAGGGATCGGACACCAGCACCGTGACGCCGAGCGCGGCGAGCAGCGGCGCCAGCGCGCGCGAGATGCGGCCATAGCCGATGATGCCCACCGTGCTGCCGCCGAGCTGGCGGCCGACCTGATCTCGGGCATGCGGCCCGGCGTGATAGTCGGCCGCCGCGCGCGAGACGCCGCGCGAGAGGTCGACCAGCAAGCCCAGCGGTGAGCTCGACGACCGACTGCACGAAGCCCGCCTCGGCGTGGGTCACCAGCACGCCGGCCTGCGACGCGGCCGCGACATCGATGTTGCGGATGTCGATGGCGCTTCGCATCACCACCGCGAGGCCCGGGCAGGCCGGCGAAGACTTCGCCCGGCACCGGCGTGGCGCGGTCGGCGATGATCAAATCGACGCCGCCGGCCGCTGCGATCAGTCCTTCGGGATCGAGCGGCGCGTCGCCCTCGTGCAGGACGACCTCGACCAGCTCCTGCAGGCGAGGGCGAGCGCGCGGGCGCCGTAATATTGCCGGCGCGCCAGGGCACATGGGTGAGCAGCAGCCGCATGACGCTTGCAGGCCTTCGCCCGGTCCTTGAGGCCGCGCAAGGCGAGCGCGTAGCCGGCGATGCCGAAGCCGGCCACGGCGCCGAGGCAGCTCGTCGCCACCTCGGACACCGCGCCGCGCCGGGCCGGATTGGAGATGTGGACCTCGATCGTCGGGAAGCCGACCTTGCCGATGGCGGCGACCAGCGCAGGATAGCCGCGCGGTATAGCCAGCAGGATTGATGATGGCCCCGGCGATGCCTTCGTCGTGCGCGGCGAAGAGGCGGTTGATGACCTCGCCTTCGATGTTGGAATGGAAGATCTCGACCTCGACGCCGAGCTCGTGCGGCGTAGGCGCGGATTTTCGCATCGTACTCCGGCAGGGTCATCGGCCCGAAGATCTCGACCTGCGCCTTGCCGCGCATGTTCATGCCGGCGCCGTGTATCACCAGGATCTTCATGTTTCCTCGCTTCCAACCCGCAGCGAAACACCACTACCATAGCAACATCGAGGGCGCGATGGGCGTCGCTGGAAGGCAAAACCATGTCGACCTTGAAGGTCACGACCCGCGACAAGCTCCGGACCATCAGCACGCCCACGGTGGCGACCGCGCTTGTTCAAGCGCGGCTTTCGCAACCAGGCCATCCAGAATGTGCATCCGCTCTCGCGCCTGTCCAGCCGTCGCTGGTCGGCCCGGCCTTCACCTTGCGCTACATGCCGGCGCGCGAGGATCTCAACCGGCTGGAGGTGTTCCGCGACCGCGGCCATCCGCAGCGCAAGGCGATCGAGGATTGTCCGCCCGGCGCCGTGATGGTGATGGACAGCCGCAAGGATGCGCGCGCGCCTCGGCCGGTGCGATCCTGGTGACGCGGCTGATGAAGCGCGGCGTCGCGGGCGTGGTGACCGATGGCGGCTTCCGCGATCCGGCCGAGATCGCGCGGCTGGGCTTTCCCGCCTATCACCAGCGCCCCAGCGCGCCCACCAACCTCACGCTGCACCAGGCGATCGACATCAACGTGCCGATCGGCTGTGGCGACGCGCCTGTCTTTCCCGGCGACACTATCCTGGGCGATGGCGACGGCGTCGTCGTCATCCCTGCCAACCTGGTCGACGAAATCGCCGAGCGAGGCCTTCGAGATGACGGCGTTCGAGGACTTCGTCGCGGAGCAGGTCGACGAGGGCCACGGGCATCTACGGGCTTTATCCGCCGACCAGCGAGCAGACCCTGACCGACTTCGCGACCTGGCGGAAGGCTCAAAGGAAGATGAACCGTGACGACGGCTATTTCGGGCACCGGCACTGCAGTGCCATCCTCTGGCAGAAGGCCTGGTCCGCGGAACTTTTTCGTTCTGGCACTTCGCAGTCATCTGCCTGCATTGATCGCAGTTCCCCTGGGTGGCCTCGGTCTGAGCCGGCGGCGACGACGTGCCCTGAGCCAGGGTCTCGAATTGCGCGAGTGCAACGATGCCTGCGATGGCGCACACCAAAGAGCGATCCGCCTCATGACTGTCTCCTCATGCTCATCTGACCATTTCGGACACAGGCTGACGCCTGCGGCCGGCAATCGTCCCCCAGGCACCTTGGCGTCGCCCGGCCCGCTTGTCGAGCCGCCCGTTTCGCGGCCCGGACCGGCTGGCCTCAGGACTGCTTCATCATCGTCATCTCGCCCAGCAGCGAGACGTGGGCGGCGACGATGCGCCAGCCCTCGGGCGTGCGCATCCAGGTGTGGCTCTGCCGGCCGGTGCGGTTGCCGCCATGGCGGCGGAACTCGCAGTTGGCGGTGCCGAAGTCGCGGCCGTAGGTGACGATCCAGACCTTCAGGAGGTCGCGGTGGACGACGAAGCCGGGATCGCGGCCGGCGCGGAAGGCGGCGATCTGGTCGTAGCCGTAGAGCTGCTCGCCGACGCCGTAGCGCAGCGTGTGCGGGCTCTTCCAGAACAGCTCGTCGAGCGTCGCGACGTCGTTGGTGTTGAGCGCCTTCTCGTAGCGCTCGAAGGCGGCGCGTGACCTCGGCCACGACCGTCGGGAATGTTGATTTCCATTGCTTCGTTCCTCAGGCTGGCGGCGCGCTGGCGACGCCCTGCTTCTCGAGATGGCGCGCGACGCGCAAGGCGGCGCGCTTCGTTGTAGTGGTTGGCGATGATCTGCACGCCGATCGGCAGGCCGCCCGGCTTGCGCAACGGCGCCGCCACGACCGGCAGGCCGATGAAGGAGATCGGCTGGGTGTAGAGGCCGAGATTGGCGCGCACCGGCAGGTCGACGCCGCCCAGCTTCATCATGACCTGGCCGAGCTTGGGCGCGGTGCAGGGCGTGGCCGGCGCCAGGATGATGTCGACCTCGCCGAACAGCTTCAGCACCTGGGCGCGATAGTGCCGGCGGAAGCGCTGCGCCTTGACGTACCAGGCGCCCGGCAGCAGCGCGCCCGCCATGAAGCGCTCGCGCGTGTCGGGGTCGAAATCCTGCGGCCGTGTCCTGAGCCGCGGCAGATGGAGCTGGCCGCCCTCGATGGCGGTGATGACATAGGCCGCCGAGCGCGCCGCGGCGGCCTGCGGGATCACGACGGTCTTCGTCGGCGCCCAGCGCCTTGGCGACGGTGGCGACGGCCTCGAGCGCCTCGGGCTCGCCGCCCTGGGCGAAATAGTCGCCGGCGATGGCGATGCGCAGGCCGCCGATGCCCTCGCCCAGATCCGGCAAGGTCAGGCTCGGACGGCGCGGTCGGTGCAGACCGGATCGTCGGGATCCCAGCCCTGCATGGCGTCGAACGACAGCGCCAGGTCCTCGACCGAGCGCGCGAGCGGCCCGAGATGGTCGAAGGCGTCGACGAAGGGAAACGAGCCGGCGCGGCTCAGCCGGCCGTAGGTCGGCTTCAGCCCGAACAGGCCGCACAGCGAGGACGGCACGCGGATCGAGCCGTTGGTGTCGGAGCCCAGCGCCAGCGGCACCTCGCCCGCCGCGACGGCGGCGCCCGAGCCGCCGGACGAGCCGCCGGTCATGCGCGTCGGATCGTGCGGATTGCGCGAGGGCCCGTAATGGGCGTTCTCGCCGGTGAAGTCGTAGGCGTACTCGCCCATGTTGAGGCCGCCGACCAGGATGGCGCCCGCCGCCTCGAGCTTGCGCACCAGCGCGCCGTCGCGTGCGGCCTTCGGCCCGTCGAGGTTGATCTTGGAGCCGGCGCGCGTCGGCAGGCCCTTGATGTCGAACAGGTTCTTGACCGCGAACGGGCACGCCGACCAGCGGCCCGCGATGCCGGCCGGCATCGATCTCGGCGGCGCGCTTGCCTGGCCCGCTCGGCCACGACGTCGGTGAAGGCGTTGACCGTGGGCTCGGCCGGCCTCGATGCGCTTCAGCGCCGCCTCGACCACGGCCGCTGCCTTGACCTTGCCGCTCATCACGGCGCGTGCGATCTCGGTCGCGGTCGCCTGCTTCGACAGAGGATCGCTCATGGCCGGAACACCGGCGCCGGCGTCAGCTCGTCGTCGAGCTCGACCTCGAGCAAGGGCTGGGCGATCAGCAGCGAGCGCTCGTAGTTCACGATCACGTTGGCGCGGTATTCCGGCGCGATCGGCAGGCCGATCGCCTTGGCGGCTTCGTCGACCAAGCGCGCGATATCGGGCTTTTCGTCAGCCACGTCTTCCCCCTCTCAGGCGAAGTGACAGGCAACCTGCCGCGCCGGGCCGGCGTCGCGCAAGACCGGCATTTCCGGACGAGCAGCGCGGCTCGCCCTGCGGGCAGCGGCCGTAGAAGCGGCAGACCGTCGGATCGGGATCGATCGGGCTGCGCGGCTCGCCGCCGAGCCGCAGCCGGCCGACCCGCTTGTCCGGATCGGCCTGCGGGATCGCCGAGATCAGCGCCCGCGTATAGGGATGCCGGGGATCGGCGAAGACCTCGGCGGCCGGCCCGCTCTCGACGATCTTGCCGAGATACATCACCAGCACGCGATCGCACAGCAGGCGCACGACGTTGAGGTCGTGGCTGACGAACAGGTAGCTCATGCCGAGCTCGCGCTTGAGCTGCTGCAGGAGCTTGCAGGATCACGACCTGCACCGAGACGTCGAGCGCGGCGGTCGGCTCGTCGAGGATCAGCAGCTCGGGCTCGACGGCGATGGCGCGGGCGATGCCGACCCTGCGCCTTCTGGCCGCCCGAGAGCTGGTGCGGAAAGCGCGGTCAGCAGCTCGCGCGGCAGGCCGGTCATGTCGGCCAGCGCCTCGACCCGCGCCGTGAGCTCGGCGCCCGACATGCTTCTCAGGCGGCGCAGCGGATCGGCGATGGCGTCGGCCGCCGTGTAGCGCGGATTGAGCGGATCGCCCGCGTCCTGGAACACCATCTGGATGCGCGCGCGGTTGGCGTTGGCGGCGAAGGCGCGCGCCTGGATGTCGGCGAGCTCGGTGCCGGCCAGCCGGATGCTGCCCGAGGTCGGATCGAGCAGGCGGTTGATCAGCGCGCACCAGGGTGGACTTGCCGCAGCCCGATCTCGCCCACCAGGCCCGACCGTCTCGCCGCTGCCGATGGCGAAGCTCACCTCGTCGACGGCGATGCAGCAGGCGCTTGCCGCCCGACATCGAAGCGCTTGGCGAGCTCGCCGATCGTCGAGCAGGGCCCGCTCGGCTCATAGCGGGTTCCAGCACGCCACGACGTGGCGCTCGCCGACGTGCGCTGTGCGGCAGCGGCTTGGCGCACAGTCGTCGGTCGTGCGCTCGCAGCGGCCGCTGTAGCGGCAGGCCGGCAGGTCGGCGCGGCGCAGGTCGGGCAGGCCGCCCGGGGATCGAGGCCAGTTCGGCGAGCGACGCGGTCTCGCCCGGCGTCGCGGCCAGCAGCTTGGCCGAATAGGGATGGCGCGGATTGGCGAACAGCTCGCGGCCGGGCGCGCGTCTCGACGATGTGGCCGGCATGCATGACCACGATGCGGTCGCAGTATTCGGCGGCCAGCGCGAGGTCGTGGGTGATGAAGATCGTCGCCATGCCCGATTCGCGCGCGAGCTCGCCGATCAGGTCCATGATCACCGCCTGGGTGGTGACGTCGAGGCCGGTGGTCGGCTCGTCGGCGATCAGCAGCGCCGGCCGGCAGGCGAGCGCGATGGCGATCATGATGCGCTGGCACATGCCGCCCGACAGCTCGAAGGGATAGGCCTCGGCGCGGCGCTCGGGATCGGGGATGCGCACCTGCTTCAGCATCTCGACGGCGAGCCGCGGCGCGTCGAGCGCGCGTCGACGCCGCCGTGGCGCACCAGCACGTCGGCGATCTGCCGGCCGACCTGGCGGATCGGGTTCAGCGCCGTGCGCGGGTTCTGGAAGATCATCGAGAGCTCGCGGCCGCGCAGCTCGGCGAGCTCGCGCTCGGACAGCGCCAGCAGGTCGAGCGCCGCCGAACATGGCGCGGCCCGAGGTGACCTTGCCGGCCGGCATCGAGGATGCCCATGACGGCGAAGGCCGTCACCGACTTGCCCGAGCCTGATCTCGCCGACCAGCGCCACGGTCTCGCCCTTGTCGACCGCGAAGCCGACGTGCTCGAGCACCTTGACCGATGCCGGAGCGGGTGCGGAACTCGACCGACAGGTCCTCGACGGCGAGCGCGGGAACGGCGGTCATGCGCTGCGCCTGTCCTCCGCGGGATCGATGATGTCGCGCAGCCCGTCGCCCAGCAGGTTGAAGCAGAACACCGCCAGCATCAGCGCGGCGCCGGGAAACAGCGCGATCCACCATTCGCCCGACTGGATGAAGTTGGCGCCCTCGGCGACCATGATGCCCCATTCCGGCGTCGGCGGCCGCACGCCGAGGCCGATGAAGGAGAGGCCGGCGGCATTGAGGATGGCGTAGCCCATGGTGAGCGACATCTGCACCATCATGATCGGCATGATGTTGGGCAGGACATGGCCCAGCAGCACGCGCGCCTCGCCGTTGCCGGACAGGCGCGCCGCCTCGACGAAGCCCGCCTCGCGCCGCACGTTGGCCTCGGCGCGCGCGACGCGGGCATAGAGCGGGAAGTTGATGATGGCGGTGGCGATCACGATGTTGATCACCGTCGTTGCCGAGCGCCGCCACGATGCCCATGGCCAGCACGAACAGCGGGAAGGCCATGATGGTGTCGGCGAGCCGGCCGACCACGCGGTCGGTCCAGCCGCCGAAATAGCCCGCGGCCACGCCCGACAGCGCGCCCAGCATGAAGGCCAGGATCACCGAGGCGAAGGCGATCGACGAGATCGAGCCGGGTCGCCACCAGCACGCGGCTGAAGATGTCGCGGCCGAGCTGGTCGGTGCCGAACCAGTGCGCCGCCGACGGCGGCTTCAGCGCCATGCGCGGCGTCGCTCTGCAGCGGGCTGTAGGGCGCCAGCAGCGGGCCCGAAGATCGCCGCCACCAGGAACAGCGCGAACAGGCCGAAGGCCAGCCCGGTCACCGGGTTCTCCGACAGCACGTAGCGGGCGTGGCGCAGCAGCGGCAGCACGGTCAGGCGTCCAGCCGCACGCGCGGATCGACCAGGCCGTAGAGCAGGTCGATCAGCGAGGTTGAGCGCGACGTAGAGCACCGCCATGGTGAGCACGAAGCCCTGCACCGGCGCGTAGTCCGAGGTGATCAGCGCGTTCACCGCATAGAGGCCGATGCCCGGCCAGGCGAACACCGTCTCGACCAGCACGTTGGCGCCGAGCAGGAAGGAGAACACCATGCCGAGCGTGGTGATGACCGGCAGCACGGCGTTGCGGAAGGCGTAGGTGAAGACGACGGTGCGCGGCGCCAGGCCGCTCGCCCGCGCGGTGCGGATGAAGTCGCTGCCCAGCACCGCCAGCATCGAGCCGCGGGTCATGCGGGCGAGCGGCGCCAGCGAGAAGATCGCCATCGAGATCGCCGGCAGCGCGAGCTGGCGCAGCGCGCCCCAGAACGTCTCGAGGTTGCCGGTCAGCGCCGAGTCGATCAGGTAGAAGCCGGTGATGTCGGTGGGCGGCGAGAGGAAGACGTCGAGCCGGCCGGTCGGCGCCGGCGCCCATCTGCAGCAGGTAGTAGAAGACGTAGGCGAGCAGCAGCCCGGTGAAGAACACCGGCAGCGACACGCCGGCCGTCGTCACGATCCGGCAGAGATGGTCGATCCAGGTGCCCTGCTTCACCGCCGCCAGCACGCCCAGCGGAATGGCGATGACGACGGCCAGGATCAGGGCGAACAGGGTGAGCTCGGCCGAGGCCGGCAGGCGGGTGGCGATCTCGGCCACCACCGGCTGGCCGGTGCTGAGCGAGTTGCCGAGATTGCCGTGCGCCAGATCGCCGACATAGGCGACGAACTGCTCGGGCAGCGACTTGTCGAGGCCGAGCTTGGTGCGGATCTCGGCGATCGCCTGCGGGCTTGCCGCCAGGCCGGCGAAATAGGCCGCCGGATCGCCCGGCAGCAGCCGCGTCAGCATGAAGGTGACGATGACGACCCCGACGATGCTCGGGATCGCCGTCGCCAGCCGCGACAGCAGCAGCTTCAGCATGCACGCCCGTTCAGAGGTGCGGCACTCGCGTGACCGCGCCACGTCACGTCAGCCCTTCGCGAGCTGGCGGTAGTCGAGCTGGCGATGGAACCAGTAGCGGTAGCCGGTGACGTTCTTCTGCATCGCCACGTTCGAGTAGCGGCTGGAAGATCGGCACGCGCGGCACCTCCTCGAAGGCGATGTCGATGAAGCCCTTCACCGCCGCCTCGTACTTCGCGTGCCGGTCGTCGAAGCGCGCCTTGTCGATCAGCGCGTCCATCGCCGGGTTCTGGTAGCCCATGGTGTTGAAGACGGCGTTCTGGCCGTGATAGCACCAGAAGAAGAAGTACTCCGGATAGTTCAGCCAGCCGCCGAAGGCGTTGGTGATCAGCGGCATGTTCTTCTTCAGGAGCTCGCGCGCGCCAGTTGGCGCCGGGGATCTTGTTGATCGTGGCCTTGATGCCGATCTGCGCCAGGCTCTCCTGCACCAGGACGCATGAGCGGCTCGTTGGTGCTGGCGAAGCCGAGGTCGAACGACAGCGTGGTCTCGAAGCCGCTCGGGATAGCCCGCCTCGGCCATCAGCGCCTTGGCCTTGGCGATGTCGGTCGTTGTAGCCGTGCCTTCTGCGGCCAGTGCGATGCCCTTGAACTTGTTGTCGGCGCCGCCGAACAGCGGGATCGCCTGGCCGAACATCACCGCGTCCATGATCTTGCTGGTAGGGCATGGCGTAGGCCACGGCCTGGCGCACCTTCGACGTTGTCGAACGGCGTCTGGTTCGACGTTCATGCCGAGATACATCATCGCGTTCTCGATCGGCGTGCCGATCACGCGTGAGCTTGGGCGACGCTCTTGAGCTCGGCGAAGTCCTTCGACGGCAGGTCGAAGGAGATGTCGGCGTCGCCGCGCTCGAGCAGCGCGCGCCGGTTGCCGGCCGACGGGATGATGCGCTGGATGACGCGCTTGACCTTGGGCAGCGGCCCGTTCTTCCAGTCGTCGTTGCGCACGTAGACGACTTCCTGGCCGGGCTGCCAGCGTCTCGACCTTGTAGGCGCCGCCCGAGGCATGGTTGTTCTTGCACCATTCCATCGCCCACGGATCGGTCGCCGGTCGCGTTCTTCTTGCACAGCTCGGAGTTCATGATCACCGGCACCGGCACGCCGATGTCGGGCATGGTGAGCTTGTCCGGCGCGCAGGAAGTCGACGCGGAAGGTGTTGTCGTCGACCGCCGACGAACTGCTCGGGCTTCTGCAGCGAGCCCGCCGCCATCTGGAAGGTCGGGAAGCCGCCCACCGTGACGGCGCGGTCGAACGACCACTTCACGTCCTTGGCGGTGACCGGCGTGCCGTCGTGGAACTTGGCGTCCTTGCGCAGCTTGAAGGTGACCGACGTGTCGGCGTGAGCGTTCCATTCGGTCGGCGAGCTCGGGCTCGAGCTTGGTGTAGTCGTAGTGGTCGTTGCCGTTGGCGTCCTTCTTGACGCCGTAGGTGATCAGCCGGTCGTGGGTGTTCCACGACACCTCGTAGGCTCGGCCGGTTGGCGCCGACGCCGTGGATGTCCATCGAGTTGGGCGGGCTCTCGCCGACGATCAGCAAGGTCTCGTTGCGCGCCTGGGCCTTGGCCTCGACCAGATGGCGGGCGCCGTGGTGGCTGCGGCGCCGGCGGCCGCCGTCGTCTTGAAGAATGTGCGACGCTTCATTCGATGCCCCCTGACGTTCCCATGCTCCCGAAGGTGCCTGCAAAGGCAAGGAGCGTGCCAAAGGCCGCGCGCACGTGGCGGCTGCATTTCACGGCGGTGCTTGTCTACAACCACGCCATGACCGCGCTCCTCGATCTCGGCCTCCACGCGCTGCGCAGCGCCTACCGCGCCGGCACGCTCGACGTGCGGCCAGGTGATCGAGGAGGTGCTGAGGCGCATCGCCGACGCCGGCGACGACAAGGTGTGGATATCACGCGCTGCCCGACGCCGCGCTGCGCGAGCGAGGCCGCGACCGCCTCGACGCGCGGCGCGGCGAGATCGGACAGGCTGCCGCTCTACGGCGTGCCGTTCGCGGTGAAGGACAATATCGACGTCGCCGGCCTGCCGACGACGGCCGCCTGCCCGGCTTCGCCTACGCAGCCGAGCGAGTCGGCCGACGGTCGTGCAGCGGCTGGTCGACGCCGGCGCCATCGTCGTCGGCAAGACCAACCTCGACCAGTTCGCCACCGGCCTGGTCGGGCGTGCGCTCGCCCTACGGCGTGCCGCGCAATCCGTTCGATCCGGCGTTCATGCCGGGCGGCTCGAGCTCGGGCTCGGCGGTCGCCGTCGCGCGCGGGCTGGTCGAGCTTCGCGCTCGGCACCGACACGGCGGGCTCGGGCCGCGTGCCGGCCGGCTTCAACAACATCGTCGGGCTGAAGCCGACGCCCGGCCTGCTCAGCAACGACGGCGTCGTGCCGGCCTGCCAGTCGCTCGACTGCGTGTCGGTGTTCGCGCTCTCCTGCGCCGACGCCGATGCCGTGCTGAAGGTCGCGGCCGAGCCGCCGGCGACGCCGGCGATCGGCAAGGCCTTCCGCTTCGGCGTGCTGCGGCCGCCGGACGCCGAGTTCTTCGGCGACGAGCGCCTATGCCGCGCTCTACGCGCAGGCGATCGAGCGCCTGAAGGCGCATGGGCGGCACGCCGGTCGAGATCGACTACGCGCCGCTTTCGCGACGCCGCCGCAGCTGCTCTATGGCGGCCCGTGGGTCGCCGAGCGCACGGCGGCGGTCGGCGCGTTCATCGAAGGCGCCGACGACGAGGCCGACGTCTGGCCGGTCACGCGCCAGATCATCCTGCGCGGCCGCGACTACAGCGCCGTCGACGCCTTCGAGGGCCAGTACGAGCTCGCCGACTCTGAAGGCGCGCGCCGAGGCCGAGATGGCACAGGCCTCGACTTCCTCGCCTTGCCGACCGCGGGCACGATCTATCGCCTGGCCGATCTCGAGCGCGAGCCGGTGCTCTACAACATCAACCTCGGCCACTACACCAACTTCGTGAATTTCTTCGGCCTCGCGCGCGCTCGCGCTGCCGGCGGGCTTCCGGCCCGACGGCCTGCCGTTCGGCATCACCCTGATCGGCGCAGCCGCATGCCGAGCGGCGCCCTGCTGGCCTTCGGCGCGCGCTGGCAGCGCGCGTGACGCTGCCGCTCGGCAAGACCACGAGCCATCTGCCGCCAACCGGCAGCCGATCCCGGTGGTCGCCGAGGATCGCGTGTCGATCGCCGTGGTCGGCGCGCATATGAGCGGCCTGCCGCTGAACGGCCAGCTCACCGAGCTCGGCGGCCGCGCTGGAGAGCGCGGGCAGGACCGCGCCGGTCTACCGCTTCTACGCCCTGCCCGGCGGGCCGCCGCAGCGGCCCGGCATGGTGCGGGTCGGCCGAGGGCGGCGGCGCCATCGAGCTCGAAGTCTGGAGCCTGCCGGCGGCCGCAGGTCGGCGCCTTCCTGCGCAAGATCCCCGCGCCGCTGGGCCTCGGCACCGTGACCCTGGCCGACGGCTCGGCGTGCACGGGCTTTCTGTGCGAAAGCCACGCCACGCCAGGGCGCCGCGCGATATCACCGCGCTGGGCGGCTGGCGGGCCTACCTAAAAACCCTCCCGGTCTGATAGGGTCCGTTCCTTCGAGGAGGAACGAACCCATGAGCGGAAAGATTGCAGTCGTCACCGGCGCGGGCAGCGGCATCGGCCGCGCCTCGGCGCTCGCCCTGCTGAACAACGGCTACAAGGTGGCGCTGGCCGGCCGCCGCAAGGATGCGCTGGACGAGACCGCCAAGCTGGCCGGCAACAACACGCCCAACGCGCATGGCCGTGCCGACCGACGTCACCAAGCGCGACGACATCGTGGCGCTGTTCGCCAAGGTCAAGGCGACCTGGGGCCGGCTCGACCTGGTGTTCAACAATGCCGGCGGCGGCGCGCCGCCGGTGCCGCTGGAGGAGCTGCCCTACGAGACCTGGCTCGGCGTGGTGGCGGCCAACCTCACCGGCCCGTTCCTGTGCACCCAGGAAGCCATCAAGATCATGAAGGACCAGAGCCGCGCGGCGGGCGCATCATCAACAACGGCTCGATCTCGGCGCATGCGCCGCGGCCGTTCTCGGTCGCCTACACCTCGACCAAGCACGCCATCACCGGCCTCACCAAGTCGACCTCGCTCGACGGCCGCGCCTACGACATCGCCTGCGGCCAGATCGACATCGGCAACGCCGTGACGCCGATGACCGAGCGCATGACCAAGGGCGTGCTGCAGCCCAACGGCACGACCGTGGCCGAGCCGCGCATGGACGTCGACGGCGGTGGCCAACGCCATCGTCTACATGGACAGCCTGCCGCTCGACGCCAACGTGCAGTTCATGACGGTGATGGCGACCAAGATGCCGTTTGTTGGGCGAGGTTAGCGCACGCGCTAACCTCTGGCGGGCGGCAGCGCTTGCACTCAGCGCGAGAGCCCGCACCGGGCAGAAAGCATGACGACATGGATCGCGTCTAGCGATCAGTAGCCTCTCGTGTCGAGTCAGCGGGAACGCGCTGTGCACGCCGGGCAGGTTGGTCGGCGTGGCGGCGGCGATGTAGCTCTTGTCGAGCTGCTTCAGGCTGGTGACGCCCAGCAGGCCCATCACCTCCTTCATCTCCTCCTCCAGAAGCTCGATCACGCGCTCGATGCCGGCGGCGCCGGCGGCGGCAAGGCCGTAGCAATAGAGCCGGCCCATGCCCGACCCAGTCGGCGCCCAGGCAGATCGCCTTCGACGATGTCGCTGCCGCGGCTGAACGAGCCGTCGACCGCGATCTTGGCGCGGCCCGCCACCGCGTCGATCACTTCCGGCAGCACCGCCGCCGAGCCGCGGCCGTGGTCGAGCTGGCGGCCGCCATGGTTGGAGCAATAGACGCCCCAGACGCCGTGCTGGCAGGCGATCTCGGCGTCCTCGCCGGTGCCGATGCCCTTCAGCATGAACTTCACGTCGGGGAACTTGTCCTTCACCCGCTTGAAGTTCGCCCACGAGAACGCCGCCTGGTGGTCCTGGCCGGTCGCCGCGGTGCGCCACGACTTCACGAAGCGCTTGGCGATGTCGCGCTCGCGCCGCGAATAGACCTGGGTGTCGACGGTGATGCAGAAGGCGTCGTAGCCCGCATCCATCGCCTGCTTCACGCGGTCGGCGACCCACGTTGTCGTCGCCGCGCACATAGAGCTGGTAGATCTTGGGGCCGTCGCCGCCCTTGACGATGTCCTCGAGCTTCGAGCGTCGTCACCGAGCTGATCAGCATCGCCGACGTTGCCGGCGCCCGCGCCCTTGGCGACGGTGATGCCGCCGCCCGGCTCGAAGGATTCGAGCGAGCCGACCGGCGCCAGCATCACCGGCAGGCGGATCTTCTTGCCGAGGATCTCCGACGAGGGATCGATCTTCGACATGTCGCGCAGCACGCGCGGCTTGAAGGCGATCGAGATCGAGCGCCATGCGGTTGCGCCGCAGCGTCGTCTCGGTCTCGGTGCCGCCGATCAGGTAGTCCCAGATGTTGGGATTGAGCCGGATCTTCGCCGCCTTGACGATCTCGTGCAGCGTCGCGAATTCGCTTTCCAGGCCGCTCGCCATGGTCCCCCGGCTCTGTGCAACAGATGCCGGTTCTTGCGCGTCCGCAGCGCTTCACGTCAACGCGAGGGCCATTCCGCAACGCGGCCATTGGCGCTAGGCTCGACGCAACGAACAATCGGAGGAAGCCATGGCAAGCCAGTCAGGCGGCGGTGCTGCAAAAGCGCCACGGCGGAAATCCGCGTCAAGCCCATCAACGGCTTCATCGGCGCCGAGATCGAAGGCGTCGACCTCCGCGCGGCCGCTCAGCCCGAGCCAGTTCAAGATCGTCCACGACGCGCTGGTCCAGTACGAAGTGATCGTGCTGCGCGACCAGGACATCACGGTCGACCAGCAGATGGCGTTCGGCGCCCTGTTCGGCGAGCTCTCGATCCATCCCTTCTCGCCCAACCTCGCCGACAAGCCCGAGGTCATCATCCTCGACTATTCCGACGAAAATCCGCCGGCGCTGACCGACATCTGGCACGTCGACGAGACCTTCCGCGAGACGCCGCCGCTCGCCACCATCCTGCGCGCCAAGGTCGTGCCGGAGGTCGGCGGCGACACGCTGTTCGCCAGCATGAGTGCGGCCTATCGCGGCCTCTCCGAGCGCATGAAGCAGCACATCCACGGCATGGAGGCGCTGCACGACTTCAAGCCGTGGCGGCCGCTGTTCGCGCACAGCGACCGCGCCAAGCTGCGCAAGCTCGAGGACGACTTCCCCAATCCCTGGCATCCCGTGGTGCGCGTCCATCCGGTGTCGGGCCGGCGCGTCCTCTACGTCAACCAGCAGTTCTGCGTGCGCATCAAAGGACCTCAAGACCGACGAGAGCGACACGCTGCTGCACTTCCTCTATCGCCAGGCGACCATTCCCGAATACCAGCTCAGGGTGAAGTGGCAGCCCAACACGCTGGTGATGTGGGACAACCGCTCGGTCCAGCACTATGCCGCCCACGACTACTATCCGGCGCGCCGCACCATGGAGCGCGTGACGGTGAAGGGCGACAGGCCGATGGGCGTCACCGGCGCCTACACGCCCGACACGCGTGCCGCCAACGGCACGACCAAACCCGCCATCGCCGAGGGCACGCGGCCCGGCCCCAAGCGCGCTTTCGATCGCTACTGAGATGGCCGTCTCGCGACGCCGCGCGCCTGCTCGGCCTGGCTGCGTTGCTGGCGCCGGGCGCCGGGCGGCCCAGGCCGCGTGGCCCAGCCAGCCCATCAAGATCGTCGTGCCCTATCCGCCCGGCGGCACTGACCGACGTTCTGGGACGCGCTGATCGGCGAGCGGCTGCAATTCGGCGTTCGGGCAGCCGGCGTGATCGACAACAAAGCCGGGCGCGGCCACCCAGCTCGGCGCCGCCTATGTCGCCAAGCAGCCGGCCGACGGCTACACGCTGCTGCTCGCCACCGTCACCACCCTCTGCATCGCACCGGCGCTCTACGCCAAGCCGCTGATCGCTTCACCGACTTCGCCGGCGCGGCGATGCTGGGCAATGTCACGCTGATCCTGGTCTGCCGGCCCGACCTGCCGGTGGGCAATCCGCGCGGAGCTGGTCGCCCTGCTGCAGAGCAAGCCCGGCACCTACTCCTACGGCTCGCCGGGACATCGGCACGGCGCACCATCTCCTGGTCGAGCTGATCTCGCTCGCGCGAGCAACTTCTCGGCGCCGCATGTGCCCTATCTCGGCTCGACCAAGGCCGTGGTCGACCTCACCGAGGGCGCGGTTCGATTTCATGTTCCTCGACGCCACGGTGGCGCTGGCGCCAGATCGCCGCCGGCAAGCTAAAAGCCGCTCGCCGTGACCGGCGCAGGCCGCGATCTCGACGCTGCCTGGACGTCCCGACGCTCGCCGAAGTTCTTCCCGGTCTCGACCTGCAGCCCTGGATGTCGGTCGTGGCGCCGCCGGCACGCCCGCGCCAGTTCTCGAGCGGCTGAATAGTGAAATCAAACAAGGCACTCGCCGACCGCGACTTTGTGCAGCGTCTGCGCCAGGTCGGCGTTGAAGCTATGCCATTGACGGTGGCGCGCTGTTCGACGATTTCATCCAGCAGCTGATGCCGGCCGGTGGGCTGAGCTGGTAAAAATATCCGGCGCAAAGGCCGAGTAAGCCAGGGCAGGCGAAGAATGAAACGACGCGTTTTCACCCAGGCTCTTCTTTCGGCCTGTTCTGCGGCCCGGCCTTCGCGGCCGGATCCGCTGCCGACCCTGCAGGAAACCCCGATGTTCGCCGATCAGGTGAAGTCGGGCGCGCTGCCGCCGGTCGCCAAGCGCATTCCCGAGCAGCCCCGGATCGTCACGCGATTCGCCGGCGGCGACGGCCCGGGCCAGCCAGGGCGGCCAGCTCAACATGCTGGTGGCCGAGCGCGCGCGATACCCGCCTGATGACGGTCTACAGCTACACCCGCCTGATCGTCTACGACGACAAGTTCAAGCTGCATCCCGACATCCTCGAGAGCTACGAGGCCAAGGACGGCCGCGAGTTCACCTTCAAGCTGCGCGCCGGCCACAAATGGTCGGACGGCCAGCCCTTCACCACCGAGGATTTCCGCTTCTTCTGGGAAGACGTCGCCAACAACAAGGAGCTGTCGCCGTCCGGCCCGTCGGTCGAGCTTCTGGTCGACGGCAAGCCGCCCAAGGTCGAGATCATCGACGAGCGGACCATCAAGTACAGCTGGGACAAGCCCAATCCCTACTTCATCGAAAGCCAGGCGCGCGCCGCCGCCGCTCTTCCTGTTCCGGCCGGCGCACTACCTCAAGAAGTTCCACGCCAAGTACACCGACCCGAGGAGATCGCCAAGTCGGCCAAGGGCGGCCAGGGCAGCCAGCTGGGTGCAGATCTACCGCCGCCTCGACGTGATGTACGCCAACGACAACATCGACCTGCCGACGCTCAACCCGTGGGTGCTACACCACGCCGTCCGCCGGCCCAGCGCTTCGTCTTCGCGCGCAATCCCTACTATCACCGCATCGACGAGAAGGGCCAGCAGCTGCCCTATCATCGACCGCGTGATCTTCACCGTGGCGGCGACCAACCTGATCCCGGCCAAGGCGGGCCTGGGCGAGGCCGACCTGCAGCCGCGCTACCTCAACATGCGCGACTACACGTTCCTGCAGAAGAGCGCCAAGAGCGTCGGGCGTCGACGTGCGCCTGTGGGAGTCGGGCTCGGGCTCGCAGATCGCGCTCTATCCCAACCTCAACGCCAACGACGAGGAATGGCGCAAGCTGATGCGCGACGTCCGCTTCCGCCGCGCGCTGTCGCTGGCCATCGACCGCGACGAGCTCAACCAGGTCGTCTATATCGGGCCTGGCCAAGCCCTCCAACAACACGATCATGGAGCGCTCGGAGCTGTTCAAGCCCGAGTATGCGACCAAGTGGGCGAACTACGATCCCAAGCTCGCCAACAAGCTGCTCGACGAGGTCGGCCTCACCAAGCGCGACGCCGACGGGCATCCGCCTGCTGCCCGACGGCCGGCCGGCGACCATCGTGGTCGAGCATGCCGAGCGAGGAGACCGAGGACGCCGACGCGCTGCAGCTGATCGCCGACTACTGGAAGAAGGTCGGCATCAAGATGCTGACCAAGCCGCAGACGCGCGAGAACTTCCGGCTGCGCGCCTTCTCGGGCGAGGCGATCATGACCGCCTACGCCGGCGTCGTGACCGCCGTGCCGACGCCGACACCAGCCCCAAGGAGTTCGCGCCGACCATGCAGGGCGGCCTGCAATGGTCGCGCTGGGGCATGTTCGTCGAGTCCAAGGGCAAGCAGGGCGAGAAGTGCGACATGCCGGATCGGCCTGCAAGCTGCTCGACTACGTCAGGGAGTGGGAGACGCGCGACCGACGACGCGGTGCGCCGCAAGGCGCTGGGACGAAGATCCTGCAGACCAACGCCGACGAGGTGTTCTCGATCGGCACGGTGAACGGCATCCGCCAGCCCGATCGTGGTCGGCCCGAAGGTCCGCAACGTGCCGAAGGAAGGCTATTACGCCTGGGATCCCGGCGGATATATCGGCCTCTATCAGCCCGACACGTTCTGGATCGCGCCGTAACCTCGCCTCGGAGCACTGCGGCGACCGCGCTCTGTCGCATAGTGAGTCGCGCGGGCGCTGCGCGTCGGACGATCACCGTACCGTGTCGATATTCGGCCGCCTTTGTGCCATTGCGCGGGCGCGGCGGCGTCGAGCCAAGGCGGTCGCGATCCAGCGCCGCGAGATCGGCCGGATCGATCACCCTCGTCGACCTCGAAATAGGTCGCGGTGCTGAGCGCCTTGCCGCGCGCGTAGGCCGCCGCCACCATCTTGTCGAACAGCGCGCGGCGCTCGGCCGGATCGGCGATCGCCTCGAGCTCCTTGCGGTAGCCGAGCTTGACCGCGCCCTCGAGCCCCATGCCGCCGAACTCGCCGGTCGGCCAGGCGATGGCGAAGATGCGGCGCATGGAAGCTGCCGCCGGCCATCGCCTGGGCGCCCAGGCCATAGGCCTTGCGCAGCACGATGGTGCCGAACGGCACGCCGAGGTTGGCGCCGGTCGACGAACAGCGCGGCGAGCAGTGGCGCACCAGCGCCGTCTTCTCGACCTCGGGCCCGACCATCATGCCGGGCGTGTCGCACAGGAACAGGACCGGCAGGTCGAAGGCGTCGCAGAGCTGCAGGAAGCGCGCGGCCTTGTCGGCAGCCGTCGCAGTCGATGGCGCCGGCGAGATGCGTCGGGTTGTTGGCGACGATGCCGAGCGGCCTGCCCTCGATGCGGACGAGCGCCGTCACCATGCCGGGCCGAAGGCGCGGCGCAGCTCGAGCACCGAGCCCTCGTCGGCACAGCGTGTCGATCACGTCGCGCACGTCGTAGACGCGCAGCCGGTTCTCGGGGATGGCGCGGCGCAGCAGCGCGCTGGTCGGCGGCGCGCCACTCGCGGCAGCGCGCCCTGGAAGTAGGAGAGGTACTTCTTGGCGACCGCGCACCGCCTCGGCCTCGTCCTCGACGGCGATGTCGACCGTGCCGTTGGGCACCTGCACGCTCATCGGGCCCACTTCCTCGGGCGCGAACACGCCGAGATTGCCGCCCTCGATCATCGCCGGCCCGCCCATGCCGATCGACGAGTTCTCGGTGGCGATCACCACGTCGCAGCAGCCGAGCAGCGCGGCGTTGCCGGCGAAGCAGCGGCCCGAGTTGATGCCGACCAGCGGCGACAGCGCCGCTCGAGGCGCCCGAAGATGTGGAAGGCCATGGTGTTGAGGCCGGCCACCGACTGCACGTCGACGTCGCCCGGCCGGCCGCCGCCGCCCTCGGTGAAGAAGACCAGCGGGATGCGCTGCTCCTCGACGATCTCGAACAGCCGGTCCTTCTTGTGGTGGTTGGTCTTGCCCTGCGTGCCGGCCAGCACGGTGTAGTCGTAGTGCGCCACGGCGCACGCGGCTGCGTCTCGGGCCGAACAGCGAGCCGTTGACCCGGCCGATGCCGGTGATCAGCCCGTCGGCCGGCGTCTTCTCGATCAGGTCCTCGACCGTGCGGCGCGTGCGCTGGCTGGCGATGGCGAAGCGCGCCGTATTCGACGAAGCGTGCCGGGATCGACCAGGTCGTCGAGGTTCTGCCGCGCCGTGCGCTGGTTGGTCTTGCGCCGCCGCGCCACGCGCCTCGGGCCGCTTGTCGTCGAGCGTCATGCGCGCGGCGCTCGAAATACTCGGCGAGGTCGGGCCGGATATGGTCGAGGTCGATCTTCTCCTCGGCCGCCGCGCCCTTCACCTCGACATCGGCCTCCTCGACGAACAGCAGCGCATGGCCCTCGTAGATCGTCTCGCCGGCTTCGACCGCGATGCGCCGCACATAGCCGCGCGCCGGGCTCCTGATCTCGTGCTGCATCTTCATGGCGTCCATGATCAGCAGCGGCTGGCCGGCGGCGACGGCGTCGCCCTCCTTCACGGCGATGCTGACGATGGTGCCCTGCATCGGCGCCGGCACCGCCACGGTTCCTTCCGGCGCGTCGCTGGCGGTCTCGGCGGTCGCCTGCTGGTCGTCGTCTTGCCGAAGGCCAGCACCGCCAGCGGATCGACCGCATCGACGCGCGCGCCGGCCTGCGCGCGCCGCCGGTCGCCGGCGCCGCCGCCTGGAAATAGAGGCCGGACTGCAGCTTGGCCGCCGCGTCGATCAGCTTCTTCGGCATGCTCGTCGACGAAGCGCGTATGCACCTTGTCGGCGCGGAAATCGGCGTGCGCCAGCAGGGCGCGCAGGAAGGCGATGTTGCTGGGCGCGCCTTCCAGCCGGAACGCGGCCAGCGCGCGCTCGGCGCGCGCGAGCGCGTCGGCGAAATCGGCCGACGGGCTGTGCACGATCACCTTGGCCAGCAGCGAATCGAAGTTGGGATTGGTGCGGTAGCCGGCATAGCCGTAGGTATCGACCCGCACGCCCGGCCCCGACGGCGGCTCGAACACCGTGAGCGTGCCGCCGCCCGGCTTGGCCGAGCCGTCCGCCGTCATGGTCTCCATGTTGACGCGGAGCTGGATCGGCATGGCCGCGCGGCGCGGCGCCTTCGAGGCCGGCCTTGGCCAGGCTCGCGCCGGCCGCCAGCAGCAGCTGCGCCTTCACCAGATCGACGCCCCATACCTCCTCGGTGACGGTGTGCTCGACCTGCAGGCGCGGATTGGCCTCGATGAAGAAGAAATCCGTCGCTCGTCGACCAGGAACTCGAAGGTGCCGAGGCTGCGATACTTCACGGCCTTGGCCATGGCGACCGCGGCCTCGACGATCTTCTTGCGCAGCGCCGGGCTTGAGGTTGGGGCTGGGCGCCAGCTCGACGATCTTCTGGCTGCGCCGCTGCAGGGTGCATTCGCGCTCGCCCAGGGCCACGATGCCGCCCTTGCCGTCGCCCACGATCTGCACCTCGATGTGGCGCGCGCGGCCGACCAGCCGCTCGGCATAGAGAGCGCCGTTGCCGAAGGCCGACTTGGCTTCGGCCGAGCAGCGGGCGAAGGCGTCGGCGATCTCGCCTCGTCGGACTTGATCAGCCGCATGCCGCGCCCGCCGCCGCCGGCGATGGCCTTCAGCGCGATGCCCGCCTTGGCATGCTTCCTGAAGAACGCCGTCGCGCCGGCGAGGTCGGTCGCGCCGTCGGTGCCCGGCAGCACCGGCACCTTGCACTTCGCGGCATGGGCGCGGGCGCGCGCCTTGTCGCCGAACAGTTTCAGCTGCTCGGGCGTCGGGCCGACGAAGCGTGATCCTGGCCTCGGCGCAGGCCTGCGCGAAGTCGGCGTTCTCCGACGAGGAAGCCGTAGCCCGGATGGACCGGATCGCAGCCGGCCTTTCTGGCCGCCGCGATCACGCCGGCGATGTCGAGATAGGCCGCCGCGCCGCCTGCCCTTGAGCGCGCATCGCCTCGTCGACCCGCCGGACATGCAGCGACGTGGCGTCGTCCTCGGAATGGATGCCGACCGGTGGCGATGCCGAGTTCGGCGGCGGCCTGGGCGATGCGGATGGCGATCTCGCCGCGATTGGCGATCAGGAGTTTCTTGAGCATGTCGGCGAATCTCGGGGTAAAACCTCTCCATGGCGAAACAGGCTGCTCATTGTGGCGCACGCGCCGTCGGAGAACACTCTCGCCCTGCGCGACGCCGCGGAACGCGGCGCGCGGAGCGAAACGGGCATCGAGGTGCGCGTGGTGGCGCCCTTGCAGGCCGGGCCCGACGACGTGCTGGCGGCCCAGGCGGTGATCCTCGGGACGACCGAGAACCTCGGCTACATGAGCGGCGCGCTGAAGGACTTCTTCGACCGCAGCTACAATCCGCTGCCTGGAGAAGACGCAGGGCCTGCCCTACGCGCTCTATATCCGCGCCGGCAGCGACGGCACCGGCACGCGCCGCGGCGTCGAGACCATCACGACCGGCCTGCGCTGGCGGGCCGTGCAGGAGCCGCTGATCTGCAAGGGCGCCTGGCAGCCCGCCTTCGTCGCAGCAATGCGAGGAGCTGGGCGCGGCGATGGCGGCGGGTCTGGCCGCGGGATCTTCTAGTCAGCGGACCGCGGGCCTGCAGGCGCCGCATCAGTGATCATGATGCAGGCCTGAGAGGCGCCGCGGTCCGCTCGAGATCCTACTCCGCCGCCTGCCTTGTTCTTCTTCTCCGCCGGGTCGTCCATCATCACCGGTGATGTCGGCCGCGATATGGTGCGTCGGGCCCTCGGCGGTCTGGTTCTCCTGCACGATGGTGCGGCCGTAGGCCGAGACCGTCGGGCACCGCCGACGGCGCGACCGGCGCCATCCGCTTCTTGCGCTTGAGCGCCGCCTCGATGAAGGGCGCCAGCTCCGCCTGCTTCTTCGCATCGCGCGCCGCCTGATCGGCCTTCAGCGCCGGCATCACCTTGGCGGCGAAGAGGTTCAGCGACTCGCAGATGTGCTCGTGCTTGTTGCGGCCGCCCTGCTGGATGAACACGACCTGGTCGACGCCGGCGTCCTGGTAGCTCGCGCAGATGCTCGGTGCAGCTCGGCCGGCGTGCCGATGCCGCTGCCCTGCCCGACCGGCCGGCAGCTTGTCCTTGGCCGCCTCGAAGCGCTGCCAGACGTCGGTGACGCCCGGCTGATGGTGGCCGTAGACGTAGTAGTGGCCGAGCGAATAGCCGAAGAACTGGAAGCCTTCGGCGCCGCGCCGCGCGCCTCGTCGCGCGTCCTCGTGGCAGGAGAAGCCGGTCACCATGGCGACGTTGGCGTTCACCGTGTGGCCGATCGGCACGCACTCGTCGCTCTTGATGATCTCGTAGTATTCGTGCGCCCACTTGCCGGCCTCGGCCGGATCGACGAAGGCGAAGGTGAGCGCGCCGATGCCGAGCTGCGCGCCGCGGCATGGATGGTCTCGCGCTCGGCAGCACGCCACCCAGATCGGCGGATGCGGCTTCTGCAGCGGCTTGGGCACCACGTTGCGCACCGGCATCGAGAAGTACTTGCCCTTGAAGCCGGGATAGGGCTCATCGCCATCATGTTGGCGGTCTGCTCGACCGCCTCGCGCCCACATCGCCTTCTTCTGGTCGGGATCGATGCCGAAGCCTTCGAGCTCGACCCGCGAGGCCGACTCGCCGGTGCCCCAGTCGACCCGGCCGTCGGAGATCGAGGTCGAGCGTGGCGATGCGCTCGGCGACGCGGGCCGGATGGTTGTAGCCGGGCGGCGCCAGCACCGACGCCGTGGCCGATGCGGATGCGTCTTGCGTGCGCGCGGCGCAGGCGGCGAGGAACACCTCGGGCGCCGAGGAGTGCGCGTACTCCTCGAGGAAGTGATGCTCGACCTCCCAGATGTAGTCGATGCCGAGCCGGTCGGCCAGCTCGACCTGGGCCAGCGCATCCTTGAACAGCGCGATGCTCGGCGCCGCCGTCCCACGGGCGCGGCAGCTGATGCTCGTACAGAAGCCCGAAGCGCATGGCTCTCTCCTCAGTGAGCGGTCCAGCCGCCATCGACGACCAGGCCAGCCCCGGTCATGAAGCCCGCATCGTCCGACGCCAGGAACACGATGCCCTTTGGCGATGTCGTCGGCGACACCGAGCCGGCCGATCGGGTGCAGGGCGAGCGTGGCCTGGCGTGCGCCTTTCGGTGTCGTTGGTGCCCTGCTGGCGGGCGCGCATGGCGAAGGTCTGCTGGCCCATGTCGGTCTCGATGAGGCCGGGATGGATCGAGTTGACCCGGATCTTGTAGCCCTTGCGGCCGAACTCCAGCGCCGTCGACTTGGTGAACAGCGTCACGCCGCCCTTGGTCAGCGAATAGAGCGGGTCGAGCTGCGAGCCGACCAGGCCGGCGATCGAGGCCAGGTTGACGATGGCAGCACCATGCGCGCTCGTGGCGCCGCTCGCCTTGAGATGCGGCAGCGCGGCGCGCGTGCCCAGCAGCACACCGGTCAGGTTGACGGCCACGAGCTTGTTCCACTCGTCGAGGCTCGCCTCTTCGACGCCCTTGCCGACGAAGATGCCGGCATTGTTCACCAGGATGTCGAGCTTGCCGAATCTCTCGACCGTGGCGTCCATCGCGGCGGCCCAGCTCGCCTCCTGGGTGACGTCGAGATGCACGTAGAGCGCCTGTCCGCCAGCTGCCTCGATCTCCTTGGCCGTCTGGCGGCCGCGCTCGTCGAGCACGTCGCCGATCGCCACCTTGGCGCCGGCGCTCGACCATCAGCCGTCGCCGTCGCGCCGCCGATGCCGCGCGCCGCGCCGCTCAGGAACGCGACCTTGCCGTCGAGTCTGTTCATCGCTCGCCCCTAGCTCTTGCCCAGCTTGTTGAACGGGATGTCCTTGTCGACCCGGATGTCGGCGGGCATGCCCAGCACGCGCTCGGCCACGATGTTGCGCAGGATCTCGTCGGTGCCGCCGGCGATGCGGAAGCCGGCGCCGCCGATCCACTGCGCCTGGAAGCCCGCGGCATGCGGCACCTCCTCCTTCATGATGCCGGCCGGCCCCATCAGCTCCATGGCGAAGGCGCCCATGTCCTGCATCTTGGGCGCCGCCACGATCTTGATGATCGAGGACTCCGGCCCCGGCGTCTGGCCCTTGGAGAGCGCCGTCAGCGTGCGGTAGCGCGTCAGCTTCAGCCCCTGCTGCTGGACGTACCAGTCGGCGATCTTGCCGCGCACCTGCTGGTTGCGTGATCGCCGGCCCGTCCTCGAGCGTCGGTGTCGCGCGCCAGCTCCATCAGCTCGTCGACATCGAGGCCGCCCGACGGCAGGCCGACCGCCAGCCGCTCGTTCATCAGGGTGGTGAGCGCCGCCTTCCAGCCCTCGCCCACCTTGCCCAGGCGCTGGCTGTCGGGGATGCGCACGTCGGTGAAGAACACCTCGTTGAAGTTGGCGCCGCCCGACATCTGCTTGATCGGCCGCACCTCGACGCCCGGCGTCTTCATCGACAGGAAGAACATGGTGAGGCCCGGCGTGCTTGGGCACGTTGGGATCGGTGCGGGTGATGATGATGCCGTAGTCGCTGTAGTGCGCGCCCGAGGTCCAGACCTTCTGGCCGTTGATCACCCAGCCCGTCGCCGTCGCGCTCGGCGCGGCGTGCGGATGCCGGCCACGTCGGAGCCCGCCGCCGGCTCGGAGAAGAGCTGGCACCACACTTCCTGGCCGTGCAGCGCCGGCTTGACGTAGCGCTTGAGATGCTCGGGCGCGGCATAGGCCATCATGGTCGGGATGCACATGCCGAGCCCGATGTCGAAGAAGCCGAGCGGCACCAGGTAGTTCGCTTCCTCCTGCTGGTAGATCACCTGCAGGATGGGCGAAGCCGCCGCGGCCGCCGAACTCCTTCGGCCAGGTGATGCGGGCATAGCCGGCCGCGGCCTTCTTGTCCTGCCACTCCTTGGCTTTCTTCGAGCAGCTCGGGATCGTCGTTGCGGGCGCGGAAGCTCTGCTTGTCGTCGCTCTTGCGCGTGGCGTTGGCGTCGAGCCAGGTGCGCACTTCCTTGCGGAAGGCGGCTTCTTCGGGCGTGTCGTTGAAATCCATTAGGTTCCTCCATCATCTGTCCGGCGATCCGCCGGAGGTGCGTCGCTGCGAGGGATGGACAGCTTGGTCTTGGCGTGTGGCTCCGCCCTGCGACGGCGTCATCCGCGCGCGAGGCTCTCGATGGGATGACTTACGCCACGTTCTTCTGCTCCAGCCGCGTCACCAGCTTGTCCTTCCAGGCCATCGGCCCGCCGATCGACAGCGCCATCACGCGCGCGCGGCGGTAGTGGAACTGCGTGTCGGCCTCCCAGGTGAAGCCGATGCCGCCATGGGTCTGGATGTTCTCCTTCGACGGCGAAGTCGTAGGCCTCGGTCGCCGCGATGCGCGCCGCCGCCGCCGCCAGCGGCAGGTCGGCGCCGCCGTCGGTCAGCATCATGGCGCCGTAGTAGGCGTTGGAGCGCGCCAGCTCGAGCTTGACGTAGCAGTCGGCGAGCTTGTGCTTGATCGCCTGGTAGGAGCCGATGGCGCGGCCGAAGGCCTGGCGCTGCAGGGCATAGTCGCGCGCCATCCACATCGCCGCCTCCGCGCCGCCCACCTGGGCGAAGGCGAAGTAGACCGCCGCCGCGTCGTAGAGCCGCTCGAGCAGGCGCCAGCCCTCGCCTTCGGCGCCCAAGCAGCTCGGCCGCGGCGGCGTTGAAGGTGAGCTCGGCATGCTTGCGCGCCGGATCGATGGTCTCGACGCGCTTCTTGCGTCACCGGCGATTGCTTGAGATCGACCAGCACCAGCGAGACGGCGCGATCGCCTTGCGCCGCCGGTGTTGGCCAGCACGACCGCGAAGGTCGCGGCCTCGCCGTCGGCCACCGGCACCTTCTTGCCGTTGAGGCGGCCGCCGCCGAAGGTCGTGCGGATGTTGCGCGGCCGGGCGGCTGCGGGCCCTCGGCGATGGCCAGCGTGCCGATCGCCTTGCCCGCCGCCAGCAGCGGCAGCCACTTCTTCTTCTGCGCGTCGGAGCCCGCGAGCTTCAGCGCTTCGGTCGCCAGCACGACCGACGTGTCGAACGGCACCGGCGCGGCGGCGCGGCCGATCTCCTCGGCGACGACGCAGAGCTCGAGCGGCGACAGGCCGAGGCCGCCGATACTCCTCGGGGATGCCGACGCCCGGCACGCCGAGATCGACGAGGCCCTTCCAGACCTCCTCGGCATGGGTCTCGTTGCCGTCGAGCACGCGGCGCACGACCTTGGTCGGGCACTTGTCGGCGAGGAACTTGCGAACCTGCTCCTTGAGCAGCTTCTGGTCGTCGGAAAAATCGAAGTTCATGATGGCCGAGCCTAGCAAGCCCGCCCGGTCGGGGAACGGCTGCAGGTTCCGACAGGCGGGTCGTGCGATGTGCTAGGCTGGGCCCATGGACACTGCACAAATCAGGACTGGCACGCCCACGTCTATTTCGACCCGCCATCGCGCGATCCGGCCTGGGCGCTGCGCGAGCGCATCGAGAAGAGCTTCGACATCGAGATGGGCCGCTTCCACGAGAAGCCGGTCGGGCCGCATCCGATGTTCAGCTACCAGGTGGCGTTCAAGAACGACAAGCTCGCGCCGCTGATCTCCTGGCTGACGCTGAACCACGGCGACCTCACCGTGTTCATCCATCCCAATACCGGCCAGGATCTCGAAGACCATCGCGACCGCGCGGTGTGGATCGGCAAATCGGTGCCGCTGGTGCTCGACATCTTCACCAAGAAGAAGGACTGACCGAATGGATTCGCTTCTGCCGCTGGCCAAGAAAGTCGGCGAGAAACTGAAGGCGCGCAAGGAGACGGTCGGCGTCTCCGGATCGTCGGCCGGCGGCCTGATCTCGGCCGTGCTGCTCGCCGTGCCCGGCGCCTCGGCCTACTTCATGGGCGGCGCCGTGGTCTACACGCGCCCGGCCGGCGAGGCCTTCCTGACCGCGACCAAGGAGAAGCGCGCCGGCATCCGCTCCTCCTCCGAGCCGTGGGCGACGCTCGCGGCCGAGCTCGTGCGCGAGCGGCTGAACACGACCTGGGGCCTGGCCGAAACCGGCGCCTCGGGCCCGACCGGCAATTCCTACGGCGATCCCGCCGGCCACACCTGCGTCGCCGTCGTCGGCCCCAAGGGCAAGATCGCGCGCACCCTGCGCACGGGATCGAACGACCGCGTCGCCAACATGCGCGCCTTCGCGGCCGAGGCGCTCAAGCTGATGGACGAGCAGCTTTCTAGCCCAGCGGCCACGTTTCGTCCGGTTGGCGAGGGTTTCCGCAGTTTCCGCTACCGCCGCCTCCTGGGTCGGCGCCAACCGAAAGACGCTGTGTCGACAGGGGTTTGGGGACTTTCGCACTTTCGCTACCCATTTGGCGATTCGTCGCCGTTCGCCAGCAGCGACTCGTTCCGGCACGCCGAGAACCGACGGAAGATATCGCGAGGCGTTGGCCGGAATGAACATGGTGCCGAAGATCTCACGAGTGAGCGTCGGCCCTCTTACTCCACAACATTGCTCAGGAACGTCAAGCCAAATCGTCGGCGTGGGTTCGAGATCGGAATTTTGCGTGCCGTAGGGGGACACGAAATCTGCGCGCTGACGAGAAGATCCCTGCTGCGCTCGGGATGACCAGCATTGTTGTCATCATGGGCCGCAGACCGACGGACCTTAGCCTACTGCCGCTGCGCCGGCCTTCCGCCTGCCGTCATGCCGCCGTCGATGACCAGCTCCTGCCCCGTCATGTAGTTGGCGGCCTCGGTGCAGAGGAACAGCACGCCGTTGGCGATGTCCTGCGCCTCGCCGACGCGTGTCAGCGGCACGACGCCGGCGGCGCGCTCGCGCGGGTCGATCGGCGCGTTGCGGCGGTTGCCCTCGGCGCCGGTCGGGATCTTGCCCCAGATCGGCGTGGCGATGATGCCGGGATGCACCGAGTTGCAGCGGATGTTGTCGGCGGCATGCTCCAGCGCCACCGACTTGGCCAGCAGCCGCACGCCGCCCTTGGTCGCCGAATAGGCGGCGAGCCCCGGCGCGCCGCGCAGGCCGGCGATCGACGACATCAGCACGATCGAGCCGCCGCCCGCCTTCTTCATGCGCCGGAATGGCGTGCTTGATCGACAGGAACACGCCGTCGAGGTTGATCGCCTGCTGGCGCTGCCAGTCGGCCGAGCGTCATGCTCGGCGATCGGCGACATGATGCCGATGCCGGCATTGGCCACCATGATGTCGAGCCGGCCGAAGCGCTTCTCGGCCTCGGCGATCACGCCGGGCCACGCCGCCTCGTCGCGCACGTCGTGGTGCAGGTAGTGCGCCTTGCCGCCGGCCTTGGCGATGCGCTCGACGACGGCCTTGCCCAGCGCGTCGTCGATGTCGGTGACCAGCACCGACGCGCCCTCGCGCGCCAGCGTCTCGGCAGCAGGCCTCGCCGATGCCGGAGGCGCCGCCGGTGACGATGGCGGCCTTGCCCGCGAGCTGGCGCCATCGGCTCAGCGGCCCTTGCAGTTGCCGACGCGCTTCTCGGCGTAGGACTTCACGCCTTCCTTGAAGTCCTCGGTCTTGCGCGTCCAGTCCTGCTCGGTGAGCTCGCGCTCGGTCGCGGCCTCGGCGCCGTCGGCGAAGCCGCGGCGCATGGTCTCGCGCGTCGACAGCACGCGCGAGCGGCGCGGACTCGGCGATCTCGCGTGGCGAGCTCCATCGCCGCCTTGCGCACGTCGGCCAGCGGCACCAGCACGTCGGCCAGGCCCCAGGCGACGGCCTCCTCGCCGCCGATGCGGCGGCCGGTATAGAACATCAGGTTGGCGCTTCTGCTGGCCGATCAGGCGCGGCAGGGTGAAGGTGAGCGAGAAGCCGGGATGGAAGCCGAGCCGCGTGAAGTTGGCGGCGAAGCGCGCCTCGGCGCAGGTGACGCGGAAGTCCGGTCATCAGCGCGAGGCCGAGCCCGCCGCCGATCGCCGGGCCCTGGATCGCGCCGACGCTGGGCTTCTTGGCGCGGAACAGGCGGGTCGCCTCCTTGTAGAGGTGCTTGCCGCTCTCGGCCGCGCCGGTCTGCGGCCGGTTGGCGAAATCGGCGCCGGCGCAGAACGACTTGCCCTGGGCGCACAGCACGTAGGCGCGGATGTTGCCGTCGCGGTCGAACGCCTCGAAGGCGTCGGCGATCTGGTTGATCAGCGAATTGTCGAAGAAGTTGTGCGGCGGCCGCTGGATCTCGACGATCGCCGACATGACCTTCGCTGCTGACGCCGATATCCTTGTAGGTGGCGCTCATGACGTTTCCCCACGGGTTATATAGTGAGCGGCGATATTGCCCCGCCGCCGGGGCGTCCGTCGAGTTTGGGAGGAGGAGAAAATGCCGCAAAGCGAACGCCACGCCACTGGTGCGTCGGGCGGCGGCACCATGGGCGTGGGCATCATCGCCATGTTCCTGGCCGGCGGCTGGAAGGTCGATGTCGTGTCGCGCTCGGCCGCGACGCGCGACGGCCTGCCCGCGGCGCGCGCCAACGCGCGCTCGCCGCGCATGGGCAAGCCCGACCGATACGTCAGGGCTCGCGACCTATGCGACGCTGGCCGGAGGCGTCGTGGTCCGACGATCGACATCGTGGTCGAGACCGTGACCGAGGATCTGCGCGCTGAAGCAGAAGCTGTTCGCCGAGATGGAGAAGCTCGCCCGGCCCGACGTGCGCGCTCACCTCGAACTCCTCGAGCTTCCCGATCAGCGAGATCGGCAAGGGCCTGAAGACGCCAGGCACGCATGATGGGCCTGCACTTCTTCATGCCGGCGCACCTGATCCCGCTGGTCGAGGTCGTGCGCTCCGTCCACACCGACGTCGAGCTGCGCCGAGACGGGTCGGCGCGATCATGACGCTCGCTCGGCAAGCGGCCGGTGCAGGTCAAGAAGGACGTGATCGGCTTTCTGGGCAACCGCATCCAGGGCGCGCTGATGCGCGAAGCCCTGTGGCTGATCGAGCAGGGCGTCGCCTCGCCGGAGGACATCGACGCCACGGTGCGGCTCGAGCTTCGGCTTCCGCTACGCCGCGGCCGGCCCGATCGTGCAGAAGGAGCATTCGGGCTGGGACACGACCTGCGCGGTCGCCAAGATCATCTGGCCCGATCTCAGCAACGCCGACGGCCCGCCGCCGATCCTGCAGCGCAACGTCGACGAGGGCCGCATCGGCTTCAAGACCAAGCGCGGCTTCTTCGAATGGGACGACGAGTCCATCGCAAAAGAGCGCGCCCGGTACGAGCGCGCTCTTCGCAAGTGTCTCGAAATCTTCCGCGAGGAAGGAATTCTCTAGGCGCTGCCTCAGGCAGCGCGGCCGCGACCGCCGGCCGCCACCGCCGCCACCGCCGCCGAAGCGACGACCACCGCCATTGCCGTTGCCGCCGCCATTGCCGCGCGGTCCGCCGAACGGCGGCCGGTCGCCTTGCGGACGCGGCGTGTAGGGACGCTTGGCGTGCGGGCGGGCGCCGTAACCGCCGCCTTCCGGACGATCGCCCTGCGGACGGTCGCCTTGGGGATGGTCACCCTGAGGACGATCGCCTTGCGGACGGTCGCGATAGTCGCCGCGCGGCGACTGGTGCTCGGCGTGCGCGGGCGGACGATCGCCGCGCGAGCGATCGCCACCCGAGCGGTCGCCGAACGAGCGATGGCGGCCGGGACCGCCGCCGGGACGACCGTGCGCTGCCGCCGGGACGGCCGTGGCGCGCCGCGCTGATCGCGCGGATTCTCGTCGTTGTCCTCGCGCTCGGCGCGCGGGACGCATCGGCGGCGCCGCCGGCATGTCCTCGTTGGCCGGCGTCGAGACGACGGCGATGCGCTGGTTGGTCAGCCGCTCGATGCTGCTGCAGCTGGCCGCGCTCGCTGCCGTCGCAGAACGACAGGGCGATGCCCGAGGCGCCGGCGCGCGCGGTGCGGCCGATGCGATGGACGTAGCTCTCGGCGTCGGCCGGCAGCTCGTAGTTGATGACGTGGGTCACGCCGTCGACGTCGATGCCGCGCGAGGCGAGATCGGTGGCGACCAGCACGCGGGCCTTGCCGCGGCTGAAATTGTCGAGCGCCTTCTGGCGGGCGTTCTGCGACTTGTTGCCGTGGATCGCCTCGGAGGAGACGCCGCGATCTTCCAGCGCCTCGGCGACGCGGTTGGCGCCGCGCTTGGTGCGGGTGAAGACGATGACCCGCTCGAGCGCCTCGTCGGACAGCAGGTGGCTGAGCAGCGCGCGCTTGGTGGCGGAGTTCACGAAGTAGACGCGCTGGTCGACCTTGTCGACGGTGCGGCCCTGCCCTGCGGCGCGATCTCGACGCGCTCGGGGTTCTTCAGGACCTCCGACGCGAGCTTGGCGACGTCGCCCGGCATGGTGGCGGAGAACAGCAGCGTCTGGCGCTGCTTGGAGACCGAGCCGACGATGCGGCGCACGTCGCTGGATGAAGCCCATGTCGAACATGCGGTCGGCCTCGTCGAGGACGAGGAACGTCGACGTTGCCGAGCTTGACGTTGCCGCGCTCGACCAGGTCGAGCAGGCGGCCCGGCGTGGCGACCAGGATGTCGACGCCGCGTGCCAGGGTCTCGATCTGGCGGCCATAGCCCAGGCCGCCGACGACGGTGCAAAGACGCAGGCCGAGGCCGCGACCGTAGGTGTCGAAGCTGCGGGCGATCTGGACCGCGAGCTCGCGGGTCGGCGCCAGCACGAGCGCACGCGGGCTCTTGGGCTGGGCGCGTTCGCTTGGAAGCGGCGAGGTGCTGCAGCACGGGCAGCGCGAAGGCCGCGGTCTTGCCGGTGCCGGTCTGGGCGATGCCCAGCACGTCGCGGCCCTGCAGCAGCGCGGGAATGGTGCGCGCCTGGATGGGCGTGGGCACGGTGTACTTGGCGGCATCGAGGGCACGCAGCAGCGGCTCGGACAGGCCGAGATCCGCAAACGAAACATTACTCACTGGAAATATAGTCCTTTGCCGCCGACCGTGCCTTTCGGGCACGCGTATGTAGGGCGGCTTTTGGCCCGTTCCCGCGCGCGGCTGGGACGGCTCTTGTTTGGGGATTGTCTCGGGATGAAGCGCCGTCACAAGAAATGGGCGCGTCGCGCGATCGCGAGAAACCTTGATCAGCCCGCAAGCCGGCGGGCTGGCGCGTATATGATGGCGCGCCGACCGCGAAGTCAAGCGACGTAACTATGCGACTACGCCGATACGCCGCCTCTTGCGCAAGCAACGCGGCCCCGGCAACGACTGCCGGCAGGTGCCGGTCGGCTCATTATCGCGCAGCAGCACCTGGCCGTTGACGATGGTGGCCCGCATGCCGTCGGCCTTCTGGTGCAGCCGCTTGGCGCCGGCCGGCAGGTCGCACACGACCTCCGGCATGCGCGGGCCGACCGTGTCGCGGATCGAACACCACGATGTCGGCCGCCATGCCCTCGCGCAGCAGGCCGCGATCGTGGAAGCCGAACTGGGTGGCGCTGTCGCAGGTGATCATCTTCACCGCCTCCTCGAGCGTGAAGGCCTGCTTCTCGCGCACCCAGTGGCTCAGCAGATGGGTCTGCAGCGAGGAGTCCATGATCTGCGAGACGTGGGCGCCGGAGTCGGAGAAGGTCACGACCGAGCGCGGATGCTTCATCAGCTCGAGCGCCTCGGCCTGGTCCTCGTTGGCGATCGGCTGGATCATGAAGAACTTCATGTCGCGCTCGAGCGCCATGTCGATCATCAGCTCGACCGGATGCGTGTTCTTCTGGCGCGCCAGCTCGGCCATCGACTTGTGCGGGCCCTTCATGTCGGTCAGCGCGAAGATCCAGTCCCATTCCGGCGGTCCGCCTCGCCGCCGCCGCGCACTTCCGGACCCTCGTACGGACTTGCGAGGCGATCTCGACCAGCTTGCGCCGCTTGTCGGCGTCGAGCAGCCACTGCTTCTGCTCGGCGAGCGGCAGCTTGCGCATGTCGCGCCACATCTCCCACTTGTCGAACGGCAGCTGGGTCTCGAAGGAGAGCAGCACGTTCAGCGCCCGGCTGTGCACCTGGGCGAACATGCGGCCGCCTTGCCGGCGGTGCGCTCGATGATGTCGAAGGTGGTGCGCCAGTGCCCGGGACTGGCGCGCCGGTTGAACAGGCCGAAGGTGATCGGCCGGCCGCTCTCGATGGCGAGCTTGCGCGAGGTCCTCGTAGTACCGCCGCGCCTTCTCGCTGTCGGCGCCGCGCGGCTCGCCCGCGACCTCGACCATGCCGGCGCCCATCGCCTTGCACCAGCGTCTCGAACTCGTCCCAGGTGGCGAGCCGGCTGGCCACCGGCTTGTCGTCCGAGGTCTGGTGGCTGACGCGTGCGCGTGGTCGAGAAGCCGATGCGCGCCGGCGGCGATCGCCTCCTGCGTGTGATGCACCATCGCCTTGAGATCGTCCTCGGTCGCCTCGTCGGTGAAGGCGCGCTGGCCCATCACATAGGTGCGCAGCGCGCAGTGGCCCGATGTAGCCCGCGTAGTTGATGCCCTTGGGCAGCGCGTCGAGCACGTCGAGGAATTGCGGGAAGGTCTCCCAGCGCCACTTGATGCCGGCCTGCATGGCGGCGCGGCTGATGTCCTCGGCGCGCTCGAGGTTGCGCATGACGAGGTCGGCCTCGCTCGCGGCAGGGCGCCAGCGTGAAGCCGCAATTGCCCATGACCACGCTGGTCACGCCCTGGTAGCACGAGCTGGTGCCGATCGGATCCCAGAAGATCTGGGCGTCCATGTGGGTGTGGCCGTCGACGAAGCCCGGCGACACGACGTGGCCCTCGGCATCGAGCGGTCTCCTTGGCGGCGCGCCGTTGATGCGGCCGATCTCGGCGATCTTGCCGTCCTTGACGCCGATGTCGCCGCGATAACGCGGCAGTCCGGAACCATCGACGATCATGCCGTTCTTGACGACGAGGTCGAATGCCATGGCAGTCCTCCATTCGCGGACCCGCCCGCTCTTCATTCTCCTCTCCCCGGTCGGGGAAGAGGAATATGAGCCGTGAAGTCGGCGCTAGTGCCGCTTCTTCCTCAACAGCCTGCCGGGCAGCGCGCCCGTGGGCTCAGTTGTCGCGCAACAGGATCTGGCCGTTGACGACGGTGGCCTTCATGCCGTCGCACTTCTGCTTCAGCCGCTTGGCGCCGGCCGGCAGGTCGCACACCGCCTCCGGCATGCGCGGGCCGACCGTCGCGGGATCGAACACGGCGATGTCGGCCGCCATGCCCTCGCGCAGCAGGCCGCGATCGTGGAAACCGAACTGGGTGGCGTTGTCGCAGGTGATCATCTTCACCGCCTCCTCCAGCGTGAAGGCCTGCTTGTCGCGCACCCAGTGGCTCAGCAGATGCGTCTGCAGCGAGCTGTCCATGATCTGCGAGACATGGGCGCCGGAGTCGGAGAAGGTCACGACCGAGCGCGGATGCTTCATCAGCTCCAGCGCCTCGCTCTGGCTCTCGTTGGCGATCGGCTGAAGATCATGAAGAACTTCATGTCGCGCTCGAGCGCCATGTCGATCATCAGCTCGACCGGATGGGTGTTCTTCTGGCGCGCCAGCTCGGCCATCGGTCTTGTGGGGCCCGCGCATGTCGGTCAGCGCATAGATCAACTCCCACTCCGGCGGCCGCGCTTCGGTGCCGCGCACCTCCGGACCTTCGTACGGACTGCGAGGCGATCTCGACCAGCCTGCGGCGCTTGTCGGCGTCGAGCAGCCACTGCTTCTGCTCGGCGAGCGGCAGCTTGCGCATGTCGCGCCACATCTCCCACTTGTCGAACGGCAGCTGCGTCTCGAAGGAGAGCAGCACGTTCAGCGCCCGGCTGTGCACCTGGGCGAACGATGCGGCCGCCCTGCGGCTGCTGACGCTCGATCGATGGCTCGAAGCGTGCGTGCGCCAGGCATCGGGCGAGTGCGCGCGAGCTGAACAGGCCGAAGGTGATCGGCCGGCCCGTCTCGATCGCAAGCGAGCTCAGCCGCGTCATAGTACTTCGCGCGCCGTCTCGCTGGCGGCGCCGCGACGGCGCGCCGGCGATCTCGACGATGCCCGAACCGACTCGGCCATGGCCCGCACCAGCGTCTCGAGCTCGTCCCAGGTGGCGAGGCGGCTCGCCACCGGCTTGTCGTCCGAGGTCATGGTGGTTGACGGAGCGCGTCGAGTCGAGAAGCCGATGCGCGCCGGCCGCGATCGCCTCCCTGACGTGATGCGCCATGGTCGTGATCTCGTCCTCGGTCGCCTCGTCGGTGAAGGCGCGCTGGCCCATCACGTAGGTGCGCAAGGCGCAGTGGCCGATGTAGCCCGCGTAGTTGATGCCCTTGGGCAGGCGTGTCGAGCACGTCGAGGAACTCGGGAAGGTCTCCCAGCGCCACTTGATGCCGGCCTTCATGGCGGCGCGGCTGATGTCCTCGGCGCGCTCGAGATTGCGGCATGACGAGGTCGGCCTCGCTCTCGCGGCAGGGCGCCAGGGTGAAGCCGCAATTGCCCATGACCACGCTGGTCACGCCCTGGAAGCAGGAGCTGGTGCCGATCGGATCCCAGAAGATCTGCGCGTCCATGTGGGTGTGGCACGTCGACGAAGCCCGGCGTCACGACATGGCCCTCGGCGTCGAGCGTCTCGCTGTCGGCCGCGCCGTTGATGCGGCCGATCTCGGCGATCTTGCCGTCCTTGACGCCGACATCGCCGCGATAACGCGGCAGTCCGGACCCATCGACGATCATGCCGTTCTTGACGACGAGGTCGAATGCCATGGCAGTCCTCCGTTGCTTCGAGGGCTACGCCCGCCAGGCGGATCGCTCAATCGCTGGCAAGCGCATGGCTGGCCGTCCTAGGATTGCGCAACGAAAGCCAAAGACGGTGGGAAACATGGAATTCGGCGTTCTTTTCACCTCGCATCCCAATCCGCAAGGAAGAGCCTTACCCACACCGCGACGTGCATGCCCGCACGACGGACGAGATCGTCGAGGCCGAGCGGCTGGGCTACGACACCGCCTGGATCGCCGAGCATCACTTCGCCACCAGCTACGGCATCATGCCGGACTGCTTCGCCTACATGGCCTATCTCGCGGCCAAGACCAGCCGCATCAAGCTCGCCTCGGCGCGTCATCACGCTGCCGCTCTACGACCCGATCCGCGTCGTCGAGAACGCCAACTTCGTCGATATCCTCGTCGAACGGCCGCGTCATGCTGGGCATCGGCTCGGGCTACCGGCCCTACGAGTTCGAGGGGCTGGGCAAGGATTTCGACGGCCGCCGCGACATGGTCGAGGAGGCGGTCGGCCTGATGTTCGACGCCTTCCATCGCCACCGCTACGACCACAAGGGCAAGTATTTCAGCGGCACCGTGGCGGCGCCCTACGAGATGCTGCCGCAGCCCATCCAGATGCCGCATCCGCCGCTCTACATGGCCGGCGGCACCGACCGCTCGATCGGCTACTGCGGGCGCAACGGCTTCGGCCTGATGCTGTCGACCTTGCCCAGCATCGAGACGCTGGCGGCGCAGACCGCGCTCTACAAGCGCGAGCTCGCCACCGCCACGGCCGAGCGGCGCAGGAATCCGGCGGCCGGCGAGATCGACATCGCGCGCTGGGTCTATATCGCCGATATCCGACAAGCAGGCGCGCGCCGACACCGAGGAGGCGATCGTGCGCCACATCGCCCATTTCGGCGGCTCGGGCACCGGCGGCTATCTCGGCTCGGTCTCGGAGAAGGGCAGCCAGATCAACTACGACGATCTTCTAGCCACGCACGCTGCTGCACGGCTCGGCCGAGACGGTGATCGCCCGCCTGCGCGAACTGCAGGCGCGCACCGGCATGACCTCGCTGCTGCTGCACTATCCGCCCTACTACGGGCGCGAGAAGGCGATGCAGAGCCTGAAACTCTTCGCCGAGCGCGTGATCCCGGCCTTCCGGCCGCCGGCGCGGCAAGTCGCGGCGGCGGAGTGACGCCGGCCAAGCGCAGCAACCTCTCGCTCGGCGCGCTCTACACCGTGCTTGCCATGCTGGGCTTCGCCGGCATGGACGCGATGAGCAAGTGGCTGGTCGCCGACTACGCCGATCGGCCAGATGATGTGGATCCGCTACGCCGTGTTCTGCCTGTTCGCCTGGTTCGTCGTGCGGCGCAACGGGTCTGCGGGCATCGTTCGCGCACGCGGCGCCCCTGGCTGCAGGCCGTCGCGCTCGGTGCTGGCGGTGATCGAAAGCGCCATCTTCGTGCTGGCCTTCAAGCTACCTGCCGCTGGCCGACGCCCATGCCATTGCCGCCACCGCGCCGCTGATCGTGATCGCGCTCGGCGTGCTGTTCCTGGGCGAGCGCGCCGGCGTGGCGCGCTGGCTGGCCGTCGCCGCGGGCTTTGTGGGCGTGCTGCTGATCGTGCATCCCGGCTTCAGGACGTTCGACTGGCCATTGCTGCTGCCGCTGGTCGGCGCCGTTCATGTGGGCCGGCTATCAGATCCTGGTGCGGCTCTGCTCGCGCGAGGACTCGGCCGAGACGACGCTGGTCTGGTCGGCGTTCGCCGCCTTCGCCGCGACCACGCTGGTCGGGCCGTTGCAGTGGCAATGGCCGGACGCCTTCAGCTGGACGCCTGCTGATCGCCGACCGCGCTGCTGGGCGCGCTGGCGCACTACGCGCTGATCAAGGCGCTCGACCATGCCGAGGCGGGCGCCGTGCAGCCCTACAGCTACACCGCTGCTGGTCTGGGTCACGATCCTGGGCGCCCTGGTGTTCGGCGACATTCCCGACCAGTGGACGCATGGCGGGGGCGGCCATCATCGTGGCCAGCGGGCTCTACACCTGGCACCACGACCGGCGGATGAACAAGTCATCCGACCGGAGCGAAGCGGACGGTCGGATGACGCGTGGCTAACGCGGCCACTGCCGGAGCGCCACCAGCGCCGCCGTCGATCGGCAGCATCAGGCCGGTCACCCAGCGCGATCTGTCGGAGGCGAGATAGACCGCGCCATGGGCGATGTCCCAGGCCGTGCCCTCGGTCTTCATCGGCACCATGTTCTTGCGCCGCTCGCGCGCCTCGGCGCCCATGATGCGCCACCATCGGCGTGTGCACCGAGCCGACGACGATGCAGTTGGCGCGGATGTTCTGCGTCGCATAGTCGGCCGCCACCGACATGGTGAAGCCGTGCAGGCCGGCCTTGGCCGTCGCATAGGCGACCGCGCCCGGGCTGCCGATCAGGCCGAGCGCGCCGGCGATCGACGACACCATGATGATCGAGCCGCCGCCGCCTTCCTTCATCCTGGGCAGGCAGTACTTGGTGCACAGCATGGTGGTGGTGAGGTTGGCCTCCAGCACCTTGTGCCAGTCGGCCAGCGTCACGGTCTCCGGCGTGCCCGGCGCGCCGATGCCGACATTGTTGTGCAGGATGTCGAGCCGGCCGTATTTCTTGACGGCGAAATCGGCCATCGCCTCGGCGGCCTCGGCCTTGGCGACGTCGCCGGCGAACACCGCGGCCTCGCCGCCCTCGTCCTTGATCTGCCTGGCGAGCTTCTCGGCGCGCTCGGCGCTGCGATTGACCAGCACCACCTTGGCGCCCTCGCGCGCGAACATGATGGCCGTCGCCATGCCGTTGCCGACGCCCTCGCCGCGCGGCGCCGCACCCGTCACCACCGCCACCTTGCCTTTTAGACGTCCGGCCATTTCTCTCTCCACCGATCCGATGCTATTTCGTCGGCGAACTTAGCCGGGAGCCTCGCGCCATGGCCAGCAAGACCGAGACCCACGAAGGCGGCTGCACCTGCCGCCAGGTGCGCTATCGCATGACGTCGCAGGCCGCTGTTCGTGCATTGCTGCCACTGCCGCTGGTGCCAGCGCGAGACCGGCGCGTGCGTTCGCGCTCAACGCCATGATCGAGGCCGACCGCGTCGAGCTGCTGGCAGGCGAGCCCGAGGCGGTGATGACGCCGTCGGCGAGCGGCAAGGGCCAGAAGATCTGGCGCTGCCCGCAGTGCCGCATCGCGCGTGTGGAGCAACTACGCGGGCGCCGGCGATGCCGTGCGCTTCGTCCGCGTCGGCACGCTCGACGAGCCCGACCGCCTGCCGCCCGACATCCACATCTTCACCATGTCCAAGCAGCCCTGGGTCGTGCTGCCGCGCGGGCACGCCGGCGGTGCACGGAGTACTACCAGGCGAGCAAGATGTGGCCGAAGGAGACCTGACCGGCGGGCGGCGCTGAAGCGTCGCTAGAGCCGGCTGAGATCGGCCACCAGGGCGGCGACGTTGCGCGCGCCCAGGCCCACGATCAGGATGTCGTTGTCGACGCGCAGATACTGGTGGCCGGCCGGCGACGGCGAGATCTTGCCGATCAGCGTGGCCGGCGGCAGCGCCTCGCCCGCGACGCCGTCGGCGAGCGGCTGGTCCAGCTTCCAGCACCTGCTTCGCCGGGGCGGGCGCGCCAGCAGGCGTTGTTCTTCTTCACCAGGCCTGCGCGGACAAGCGGCCGGCGGCGACCTCGTCGCGATAGTAGGCGTAGACGGCGTTACGGTCGCGCTCCGGCACGATCATGCTGAGCGTCGGCAGAGGGCGAGTCTCGGTGTCGCCGGTGCGGCGCGGCTTGGCGGGCGGCTTGGTGTTTGTGCTGCCAGTCGCCGAGCCGGCACCGCGCGCCAGGCTCGCGATCGACAAGAGAGCGATCAGAACCGGGCGCATGACTAGGCCTTCCAATAGTCCGGCAGCTTGGTCGCCAGCCACCTGGCCAGCGCGGCGTTCACGGCGACCGGCTTCTCCTGCGCCATCCAGTGGCCGGACTTCACCACGACCTCGGTGAGGTCGGCGCAATCGCGGCCGCATCGGCTCGGCGAGCCGCGACGTCATCGTCTCGCAGGTCGTGTCGTAGGCGCCGTGCAGGAACAGCACGGGCATCGACGAGCTTGCCGCCGTTCTGCGCCCGCTTGCGCGTAGGCGCCGTTGGCCTTGTGGTTCATGTACCAGGAGTCGGGTCCGAAGAAGCCGTTGCTGCGTCAGCGCCGCGGTGTAGGCCTCCATGATCCTGCTCGGTGATGACGTCGGGATCGCGCGGCACGTCGGGGCAGGCCGCCGCCGCCGAACCAGCCGCCGTTCTTGCGGACCGAGGCGGTGCGGCTGGCTTGCCCACCGCCTTGGGATCGCCCTTGCGGAACAGCGCCTTCACCACGTTGCGGATGTTGGCCTCGAAGCCCTGTGCAGGCCTTGTCGAAGCTCTCCTCGTAGAAGAACTGGTAGTCCCACTGGCCGGCCGGGAACTCGGCCTCGGGATAGACCTTGCGGTCGACCAGCGGCACCACGGTTTCGAGCGTGAAGCCCGACGCGAGATACGGCACGCACAGGCTCGCCACGCCCGCCGTCTTGTCGGGATGGTGCGCGGCCATGTTCCACACCACCGGGCTGCCCCAGTCGTGGCCGATCCACACGGCCTTGTCGCGGCCGAGCGACGCCAGCAGCTCCAGCATGTCCTCGACGATCAGCTCCTGGGCGAAGTCCTCGTGGCGTGCGTAGGTGCTCGAGCGGCCGTAGCCGCGCATGTCGGGCGCGATGCAGCGGAAGCCCAGCGCCGCCATCGCCGGCAACTGGTGCCGCCAGGACAGCGAGAGCTCGGGCCAGCCGTGGCAGAAGATCAGCAGCGGCGCGGCTTCCGCTCCGCAGGCGAGATAGCCCGTGGTGTGACGGCCGGTCTTGAGGGTGTGTTCGCTCACCGGAAACGTCATGCCAAACTCCAATAGTTCCGGCAGCTTCGTCGCCAGCCACCGGGCAAGGGCGGCGTTGACGGCCACCGGCTGTTCCTGCGCCATCCAGTGGCCGGACTTCACGACGACTTCGGTGAGGTCGGTGCAGTCGCGGCGCATCGGCTCGGCGAAGCGCGAGTTCACGGTCTCGCAGGTCGTATCGTAGGCGCCGTGCAGGAACAGCACCGGCATCGGCGAGCCTGCCGGCGCTCTGCGACCGCTTGGCGTAGTCGCCGTTCGCCTTGTGGTTCATGTACCAGGAGTTCGGGCCCGAAGAAGCCGTTGCGCGTCAGCGCCGCGGTGTAGGCTTCGAGATCCTGCTCGGTGATGACGTCGGCGTCGCGCGGCACGTCGGGACGCGGCGCCGCCGCCGAACCAGCCGCCGTTCCTGCGCACCGACGCCGTCGCGGCCGGCTTGCCGACGCGCGCCGGATTGCCCTTGCGGAACAGCGCCTTCACCGACGTTGCGGATGTTGGCCTCGAAGTCCGTGCGCGCCTTGTCGAAGTTCTCCTCGTAGAAGAAGTGATAGTCCCACTGGCCGACCGGGATAGCGATCGGCGGGATAGACCGAGCGGTCGACCAGCGGCAACCGTGTTCTCGAGCGTGAAGCCCGACGCGAGATAGGGCACGCAGAGGCTCGCCACGCCCGCCGTCTTCTCCGGATGGTGCGCGGCCACGTTCCACACCACCGGGCTGCCCCAGTCGTGGCCGATCCACACCGCCTTGTCGCGGCCGAGCGAACGCCAGCAGCTCCAGCATGTCCTCGACGATCAGCTCCTGCGCGAAGTCCTCGTGGCGCGTGTAGGTGCTCGAGCGGCCGTAGCCGCGCATGTCGGGCGCGACGCAGCGGAAGCCGAGCGCGGCCATCGCCGGCAGCTGGTGCCGCCACGACAGCGAGAGCTCCGGCCAGCCGTGGCAGAAGATCAGCAGCGGCGCGCCTTCCGCTCCGCAGGCGAGATAGCCCGTGGTGTGGCGGTTGGTCTTGACGGTGTGTTCGGTGACCGGGAATGTCATGGCAGGAGGAGAAAATCCCATGGAAATCGACACCGGCACAACCGAACTTTTATGCGCCGTGCGCGACGGCGTGGCGCTGATCACGCTCAACCGTCCGGAGGCGCGCAACGCCATGTCGGACAGGCTGACGCCCGCCCTGCGCATCCAGATCAAGGAGCGCGGCGAGGATCCCGCGGTCGGCGCCATCCTGATCACCGGCGCCGGCACCGCCTTCTGCAGCGGCGGCGACGTCAAGGGCATGGGCGGCCGCGGACCGCGCGGCCAGATGGGCTTCGACGAACGGGTTACCGATTTGCGCCAGCGCCAGGCCGCGCTGACCGGCGCGCTGGTCGCGGTGCGCAAGCCCACCATCGCGGCGTTGCCGGGCGCGGCGGCCGGCGCCGGCCTTGCCATCGCGCTTGCCTGCGACATCAGGATCGCCGCCCGCGTCGGCCTTCGTCAGCACCGGCTATGCGCGCGGTCGGACTTTCAGGCGACTACGGCATCGCCTGGCTGCTGACCCGCGCCGTGGGCTCGGTGCGGGCGCGCGAGCTGATGTTCACCGCCGAGCGGGTCGACGCCGAGCGCTGCGAGCGCATCGGGCTGGTGAACAGGATCGTGGCCGACGACAAGCTGCAGGAGGAAGCCTTCGCCTTCGCCAAGTCGCTGGCCGAGGGCCGCGGGTGGCGCTGCGCAACATGAAGGACAATCTCGACGACGCGCTGCACGTCGACTACCCGACCGCGCTCTATCGCGAGGCCGAGCGGCTGGTGCAGGCCTCGCGCACCGAGGATCACAGGGAGGCGGTGCGGGCCTTCGTGGAGAAGCGGAAGCCGATATTCGTCGGTCGCTAGACCCTGACGGCCATCTTGCCGCGGTTCTTGCCGGCAAACAGGCCGATCAGCGCCTCGGGCGCCTTGTCGAGGCCATCGACGATATCGACCACGGCCTTGATCTTGCCCTCGGCGACCCAGCGCGCCAGCCGCGCTTCGGCCTCGGCGCGGCGGTCGTAGAAATCCATGACGATGAAGCCTTCCATGCGGAGCCGCTTGGTGACGACGAGGCCGGGCACCGCCATCGGCCCGGGCGCGGGCTTCTCGACGTCGTATTGCGAGACGTTGCCGCAACAGACGATGCGGCCGCGCAGGTTCATCAGCGACAGCGCGGCGTCGAGCACCGGCGCCGCCGGTATTGTCGAAATAGACGTCGATGCCGTCGGGGCAGGCCGCCGCCAGCGCGCGGCGCACGCCGCCCGCCTTGTAGTCGACCGCCGCATCGAAGCCGAGCTCGCGCGTCAGCCAGTCGCATTTGTCCTGCCCGCCCGCCGTGCCGACCGACGCGGCAGCCGGCGAGCTTGGCGATCTGGCCGACCATGGTGCCGACCGCGCCGGCCGCCGCCGAGACCAGCACCGTGTCGCCGGGCTTGGGCTGGCCGACCTCGAGCAGGCCGAAATAGGCGGTGAGCCCGGTGACGCTGAGCGGCCCGATCAGCATCTCGAGCGGCGCCTCGGTCGTGCGCTTGGCGAGACGCCGCGCCGGCAGGGCGGCATAGTCCTGCCAGCCCCAGTCGCCCTCGACGATGTCGCCGGCCTTGAGGCCGCCCGTCTTGGACTCGACCACCTCGCCGATGGCGAAGCCGCTCATCACCTGGCCCGGCTCCAGCGCGTCGCGATAGGTCTTGCCCATCATCCAGGCGCGGTTGGCGGGATCGAGCGACAGCATGCGGGTGCGCACCAGCGCCTCGCCGTCGCGCCGGCACGGGGATGGCGCGTCTCGGTCCACTGGAAGGTGTCGGCGGCGATCTTGCCCTGACGGCTGCTTGGCGTAGAGCCATTGGCGGTTCATGGCGTCAATCCCTGTAGTTGGCGGCGCGCTTCTGCAGGTTCGACAGGATCGCCTCGAGCTGGTTGGGCGAGCCGATCAGCTTCTGCTGCTCGACCGACTCGGCCATCAGGCCCGCCGCTGGCGTCGGCCGCGACGGCGAGCATTGAGCAGCCGCTTGGCCGCGCGCATGGCGTCGGGACTCTTGCCGGCGATTTCCTGCGCGCGTCTCGAACGCCGCGGCGCGCGGATCGTCGACCACGCGGGTGACGAAACCGACTTGCTGCGCCTCCGTGCCGTTGAAGATGCGGCCGGTATAGGTGAGCTCGCGCACCACGTCCTCGCGCGCCAGATGGCGCATGAGCTGCGTGCCGGCGAGATCGGGCACGAGGCCCCACTTGATCTCCATCACCGAGAAGCGCGTGTCGGCCGTGGCGTAGCGCATGTCGGCGCCCAGCGCGATCTGGAAGCCGCCGCCGAACGCCACGCCGTGCACCGCGGCGATCACCGGCACCGGCAGCTGCGCGCCATTGCCAGGCGCATTGCTGCGGCCGGTTGGCGATGCCGTGGCGTGCGCTTGGTGAGATCGCGCACGCCCGGCACCGCGTCGCCATCCTGCTTCATCGCCGCGAAGCTTGCCATGTCGAGGCCGGCGCAGAACGCCTTGCCCTCGCCCGACAGCACGACGCAGCGCAGGCCCTTCATCTTCGGCGAGCTCGGCGCCCGCCGCGATGATGCCCTCGAACATCGCCGGATCGAGCGCGTTCATCTTGTCGGCGCGGATCAGGCGGACGTCGGCGACGCCGTCCTTGAGGCTCGATCGAGACGCGGTCCTTCATTTGTCCTTCTCCGATTTCAGCCATTCGCGCAGGCGGCGTTTCACTTCTTCCGGCGTCAGGCGCTCGCGGCGGCTTGCAGGCTGCCGTCGCCCTGCTTGGGCCACATCAGCACGGCGATGCCGCGCTGCACGTCGGCATAGGTGCAGTCGTCGGGCAGCCGGTCGAGCAGCGCCCTCACCTCGGCCTTGACGTCGATTTCCTGGGATCGCTCATCGGCTCGCCATCAGCCAGACGCCTTGTGCAACATAGACCGCGCCGAGCGCCAGGATCACGCGGCGCGTCCAATAGTAGAACTGCTTGTCCGACAAGCGATCGAGGAAACTGCGCGACAGCGTCGTGCCCAGCACGGCGAAGCAGGCGGCATAGGCCATCACCAGCCATTGCTCGAGGTCGCGGCCGGCCGGGTTGGCGATCAGCGCGGCGAAATAGGTGACCTTGGTGAGGTGGCCCAGCACCTGGGCGGCCGCCTTGGTCGGCGACATTGACCTGCCGGGTCATGCCGGTGCGCACATAGAAGATGTCGAGCAGCGGGCCGGTGATGCCCGGCCACCAGCTGCATGGCGCCGCCGATGACGCCCGCCAGGAAGGCCTGCCCGCCGCGCTCGATGTCGGGGGCGATGCTGCTGCGGCACGGCCAGCGCCACGAAGGGCGTCAGTCCCACCACCAGCAGCACCAGCGCCTTGTCGGGCACGAAATCGAAGAAGGAGAAGACGATCAGCGAGAGCCAGAGCGCCAGCGCCGAACTGCAGCACCACGCTCCAGTCTGACATGGTGGCGCCACAGCCAGGCGCGCCAGCCGTTGGCCGCGATCTGGATGACGCCGTGGAACACCATGGCGACCGGCACCGGCAGCAGCACCAGCAGGGAAGCCGATCAGCAGCATGCCGCCCGCCATGCCGAAAATGCCGGAGATGAACGAGGTCACGACGGCCACGACGGCCAAGCGCCGCCAGGACGGGCAGCGGTGAACATCGAGGCGCGGCGTAGCGCACGTGGCAGATCGTGTCGAGGATCGGATAAGGTGGACGCATGTCCGATACCGATCTTCTCTTCATGCCGGCCGTGCAGGCCGCCGCCCTCATCCGCGCCAGGAAGCTTTCGCCCGTCGACTATGTCGACGCCGTCCTGACAGGCGATCGAGGCGCGCCCAGCCCAAGCTCAACTGCTTTCGCGTGGTGATGGCGGAGGAAGCGCGACGCGACGCCAAGAAGGCCGAGGAGGCGGTGGCCAGGCGGCGACAGGCTCGGGCCGCTGCACGGCGTGCCCGTCAGCATCAAAGACCTTGTCGACGTCAAGGGCGTGCACACGCGGCACGGCTCGGCGATCTTCGAGGACAATCGTCGCCCAGGCCGACGACGTGCTGGTGCAGCGCCTGCGCGCGGCGGGCGCCATCGTCGTCGGCAAGGTCGACGACGCCGGAATTCGGCGTGAAAGGCCTGACCGACGGCCCCTCGTTCGGCGTCACGCGCAATCCCTGGAACCTCGAGCGCACGCCGGGCGGCTCGAGCGGCGGCGGCGCGGCGGCGGTCGCGGCCGGGCTCGGGCCGCTGGCGCTCGGCACCGACGGCGCGGGCTCGGTGCGCGGCCCGGCCTCGTGCTGCGGGCCTGGTCGGCCTGAAGCCGACCCTGGGCGCGGTGCCCGCCGACACCTCGCGCGACGCCTTCGGCAACAACGTCTATGCCGGCCCGCTTGGCGCGCACCATCACCGACGCCGCGATCATGCATTCCGTGCTGGTCGGTCCCAGCGACAAGGACCCGTGGACGCTCGCGGGCGGCGGCCAGCGGCCGCTCTCGCCCAAGCTCTCCGGCGAGGATCTTTCAGGCGTGCGCATCGGCTACATCGAGCTCACCGCCAATCCGCGGATCGCCGCCGACGTGCGCGCCAACACGCGCTCGCGCCTCGCAGCCTGGCAGGAGATGGGCGCCGCGGTCGAGGAGGTCACCGAGAAGATCGACTGGATCGAATACGAGGGCCGCGTGCTCTACCAGGCGAACTTCGCGGTGTTCTGCGCGCCAGTACCTGCCGAAGTGGCAGAACCAGATGGACCCGGTGACGCTGGCCTTCATGGAGCGCGGCGCCAAGTTCACGCTGGCCGACTTCCGCAACGCGCAGTTCGCGCGCACGGCGCTGTTCCGCAAGATCCAGTCGCTGCTCGAGCGCTACGACTTCCTGGTGACGCCGACCAACTCGCGCACCGCGCTCGACGTCACGCCACGACGCGGCCAACGACGAGGTCGTGGTCGACGGCGTGAAATGCGGCATCACCCGCCAGGGCTGGACCTCCTACCAGTACCCGTTCAACCTCACCGGCCATCCCGCGCTCGCCGTGCCGTCGGGCTTCGGCACCGACGGCCTGCCGACCTCGGTCCAGATCGTCGGCAAATGGGGCGCCGAGACCGACGTGCTGCGGCTGGGCGCGCTCGCTGGAGCGGGCGCGGCCGTGGGCGCAGCATCGGCCGCCGCCGGCATAGCTTGTTTTGCCGGGATGTTCGGCGCGGTAGGAAGATGAATGCGTCTGAAGAGGCGTTCATCAGAAACGAGTTTGGCGCGATCCTGACGACGCGCCGTCCTTGGACCGTGCCTGGTTCGAGGACGCGGAGAACACGTTCACGGCCGCGATGGGTCCAAGACCGCGACTGAGAGGAAAGAAGCGGTCGCCAATTGATGCCCACCTCGGCGGGACGCAACCGGCGTTGAAGGCACCGCCGCGGCGTCGACCATCACGAGCGGTGATCCTATGCGGTCACTCGCCATGGATCGCGCTGGCCTTCCATAGGCTTCGAAGGATCACTGAACCCAGGCTGAAACCGGGAAAAATTCAAGGAGGGAGATCATGCGCATCAAAGCGGCGCTTTTCTGCGTTGTGCTGGCCTTGGCAGGCATCGCTTCCGCGGCCCGGGCTCAGGACAAGTATCCTGACAAGCCGATCCGCATCATGGCGCCCTACGCGCCGGGCGGGAACATCGACGTCACCGCGCGCATCATCGCCGACAAGCTGAAGGACGTGCTGGGCGTCACCGTGCTGGTCGAGAACAAGGCCGGCGCCAGCGGCATGATCGGCAGCGACGTCGTCGCCCGCTCCGCGCCCGACGGCTACAACCTCGCTGGTCTCGGCCAACTCGCTGGTCGGCGGTGCCGGCGATCTACGGCAACGCGCCCTACGACTGGAAGCACGGCCTTCCAGCCGATCAGCCACATCCAGGCGGTGCCGGCCGTGCTGGTGGTGACCACCGAACTCGCCGATCAAGACGCTGGCCGACTTCATCGCGCTCGGCCGCGAAGCCGGCAAGTTCGCCGTCGCCGATTCCGGCGTCGGCACGACCAACCACATCGCCATCGAGCTGATCGGCGAGGCCACCGGCACCAAGTACACGCTGGTGCACTACAAGGGCAGCGGCGCAGGCCCAGATCGACGTGATCGCGGGCCAGGTGCCGGCGCAGGTCGACCAGGTCAACAGCCGCCATCGGCCACATCAAGGCGGGCAAGCTGCGCGCCATCGCCGTCGTCGTCCGACAAGCGCGTGCCGCAGCTGCCCGACGTGCCGACCATGAAGGAGTCGGCGTCAAGGGCCTGGAGACCTTCACCTTCAGCACCTACACGGGCCTGTTCGGCCCGGCCAAGATGCCGCCCGAGGTGCTGGCCAAGCTGCAACGACGCCATGGTGACGGTGCTGACCGATCCCGCCGTCGTCAAGCGCTTCGCCGACCTCACGGCCGAAGCCCAGCCCAGCACGCCGCAGGAGCTGGCGGCCATGCTCGACAAGGAAGACCGCATGGTCGTTCCGCTGATCAAGAAGCTCGGCATCAAACCGGAGTAGAGACTGACGATGACCTGGCTGCCCCCGCCGATCGCCCCGATCGTCCTGCTGCTGATCTCCAACGTCTTCATGACCTTCGCCTGGTACGGGCAACGGTAAGGTGTTTACCGCGGTATTCCTGAGCGTTTCCCAGTGCGATGAAGCTTGGATTGTCTCAGCAATATCGCCATTATGGGAAAACACGAGTAAGGCGCGGATTACCCGGATTGTCCTCCACTTGTGTCCCCATGTGTGCCCGGCCAAGGGGAAGCACAGGGATGGCCCTGCGAGGCTGCCTTGCCCAAGCTCAACAAAGCGCTTCGTCGACGCTTTGAAGCACCTGTCTCGGGACACCCTGTTTCGAGATGGCGACCTTTCCGGCTTTGCCCTCAGGTGAGGCCATCGGGCACCGCGACGTGGGTGGTGCAGTATCGAAATTACGCGCCGGCCGGACGCGAAAGCTCGCCTTGGGGCGTGTGGGAGTGCTGACCCCCGACGAAGCGCGCCAGCGGCTCAGTAAAGCCCTTGGGCGTGTGGCTGACGGGCAGATCCGTCGGCCACCCGCAACGCTGCGCGTGGCGCCATGACCGTCACCAGACCTCTGCCGCGACTATCTGGCTGCGGCTGACGAGGGCTTGGTGCTTGGAAAGCTCAGGCGACCCAAGATCTGCAACGACGCTCGTTTCGGACCGTAGTCGGATCGCCAGCCACATAGTCCCGCTCTGGGAGGACTGTCGGTCTCCGAGTGCAGCCGCTGGATATTCGCCGCTTTCTGCACGCAGTTCAGACTGGCAAGACAGCCAAGACAGCAAGAGCGAAAGGGCGAGGCGTTATCCGGGTCACCGGCGGCGCCGGCACGGCAACCGTACTGCTGGCCTGCTGGGCGGGCATCTTCGGCTACGATTCAGAGAGGCTCCGGAAGGACAATCCGGTGCACGGCGTTGAGCGGCCGTCCTACCGGGCGACGCGACCGCTTCCTGTCGATGGACTGAGATACCGGGCGCTGGGCGGGGCGCTCGGGCAGCCGAGCGCGACGGGAGAAAACCCGCGGCGGTGCGCGCCGTGCGATTGTTGGCGCTAACCGGATGCCGGAAAGGTGAGGTCATGTCGCTGACCTGGCCGGAGGTTGACCTCGAAGCCGCGACAGCTTCGGCTCGCCAACAGCAAGGAAGGCCACAGTGTTCGTCCTCTGGGGCAAGCGGCGGCGAGATTTGCTGCAGGGCTCCCCGTCATTCCACGAGCGAGATAGTTCTCGGGAGCGGAGCAATACGTAACCGAACGAAGTACATC
>ERZ1370068.10110-contig-8836_pt1 | contig 52386 bp, 86 predicted proteins | sample MGYA00561227_ERZ1370068 | MGnify/ENA primary metagenome ERZ1370068 (study PRJEB38410, sample SAMEA6850437) | metagenome | study: Metagenomic assessment of the ecological functions of the soil: analysis of the soil microbiota associated with the... | reverse complement strand
GTGTACTTCCGTTCAGTTACGTATTGCTAGGATCGCCTAACCGTCGCTCAACGCGGACGTCCCGCGTGCGGGACTGCGCCCAGGCAGCTAGAGGCGTCAATAAATCCAGGGTCAGCATTGCGCGCGAAAACGCGGTCGAGACTCCAAACAGATTAACGCGGCAAAGAGTAATGAGAATGGTAGACAGAGCAGGAGAGGGTTTCGAAGATTGCGCGAGGGGAGATCGTCGTGAGCAGATCGATCATCATCTGGGTCTTGATTTTTAATCGCTGCAACCGGCGCTTAAGTAGCTTACGTATACAGGATCGACTCTTTCCTGACAGACCCGTCAGGAGGGCAAGTCTGATCTGAGCGTTCCATGCCGGATCGCCAATGTACCTGGGCATCCCTTGTCTTTTGCAGTGCGGGTTGTACGCCATCGGCTTCCTATGGCACCAATGAAGTACTAACTGCTGCAAACTCGGACTTTGTTGCTGTCAGAAAGGGTGGGGGTTGGTTCACCAGGAGGCGGGGACGTGCGAAGCAGTAATGAGCGTACTCCCGCTCGGGGCTGAATCCACTCCGGCGGCGTCCGCCACTGTATCGGACAGGCGCTCGGTCAAGAACCGAAGAGTACTGCCATTTGGTCGGTTTCATGGGCGGTATCAGAAGGGCGCCGTAGCGCCTTGAGTCGGCTTTATTTGCGTCTTGGTGTGGGTTACAGGCGTATCAACTCGGTGCGCGCTGGTTCCGCAGCAGCCTCGCCAACTCGCGGAGCATCGGCCGCATGCCGCCCCCGGTATGCGTTGCGCGACACCTTACACGCCCCCACCCACCTTTCGCGGTTTTCGGCGGTTGATCGCTCCCACGGTTTCCAGTTCTGATTAGCTCCGCTTGCCGTACCCGGCGCTCTGGTGTCCAACCGTTCGCCATTGTCTGCCTCAAAAAGTTTGTTCGGCGTTGATTCAATCTCCCGCAGGCGCGATGCGACCCCGTTATTCACCTGCACGTTCTGGCCATGTTGGCCTGCCTCTGAACGAGACCTGGCGCGGATTTTGATCATTATTGGCCTCCCACGTCGAGCGGCATTGGCTGGGCCTTGAACGTAAGCATGTAGGTCTCCGGATGCGTTCAGATATTCACCCATGTTCTTGCGGGCGCGCTCGGCCAGCGAATTGAATAGCGCGTCGAGCGTGTGCGCGAGCGATCAGCATCGCCTCGCCTCGCTCTAGATTGCCAGCGGAAACAGCCTCCAGATTGCCGTCGGGTTAGTCGGCGAACACCGCCATTACATCTAAACGTCAGGATGTGAGCCATTCAGCAGGGTCATTGTCATACCCGCCTGCAGCTCCGGGGTCAGATTGTCGGGCCAAAGCCTGCGGGTGGGATTCACCTTCCAGGCGTCAGTTCGACAACCTTGGTTCCGGGTTTCAGCGGCCCCTCTCTTCCAACGTCTTTTTTCATTGATCATGCCACAGTAGTTGATGCCACGTGGGGGGCCACCTCTCGGCGCCGGTTCGTTGATCCGCGTCTGTTCTCAATGGTCGATAGCTTGGGCAGTAGTGCGGAAGATCGGCCACGGGGTGACAGTTCTGCGGCGCCACGGCCACGCCTTGGCCTCACCACGCCAAGCGGCAGGCATTGGCCGCGAATTGCTGAGATTGCCGCAATCGGCGCATGTTCGCCAGTCGTCCGGTTCCGCAACCCACGCAACTTTGTCCGATTTTGAGTTGCGCTATTTGCGGAGGATCGTTAACGTGCTGTTGCGCTCGGAGTTGCGCCCGCAACTCGCGCCCCGTCATAAGGGGAATGGGCTCTTGGACCGCCAAACCTGTTGCGACCTCGTTTGCCGCCATCCTCGACCAGTTGCGTTGTTGCGTTCCCTAGGGGTTACAACTGCGCAGCTCAGCCGGTCATGGTCTACCCACGCTGATCAAACCTTCGGCGCGGGCGCGTTTTAGGTGCCTGCTTATGTTGCTCTTGTTGATCTAGTTCGGCTCGCAATCTCGCCGGGCTTGAATCCCTCGTCGTGCAGCGCCACCGCGCGCTCATAGGTGCCTTCCTCGACGCTGCGCCAAGTCCAGACTGCACAGCCGTCACCGTCCTTCTCCAGTTGGGCCTCTATCGGCCTGGCATCTTCGCCCGCGCCCGTTGCGATACTTACTCGAAGTGAATTTCAAACCGGGCGTCTTGCTCCGGCTGATAGTCGGATGGCCGTTACCCAACGCGATAACCACGTCGAGCGTGTCCTCGCGCTTCGAGCTACCGCGCTGCGACCTCCTTGCCGGAATGGTGGATAAACAGAACGGACCGGCCCGTTCGTCGCATCCGCAATGCCCATTCCTGCGGGCCCCGCCAGCTCTCGGCTTCGTTCTCCGGCCCACTGTCGCGGCAAAGCGTGGATATGTTGTCGATGATGATTAGATCGGTGCCGTTCTCTGTTGCGATGGCCTCGATAACGGCTTGGCCCTCCCGCGTGGCAAGGTCGGGCATCGGTCCGTCTTGGACGTCCGGGCGTCACGATCAGCGAGACAGCTTGGATCAGAAGTCGCGCTCATCACATCGACCATCGCCTTGAAGCCGATCCCGAATCGCCGCCGCCGGCATTCGCCCGTCTGAGATAACAGCACTCGGCGCGCGCGGGGCGCTGCCCAGGTTAAGGAATTTGCCCCCGTTGCCACGGCGTGCACGCAATGCCAAGCGCCATATGGGTTTTCCCGATCCCTCGCCATGCGTGGATCATGGTCAGGCTTTGGGTCAATAGCCACGGCGCGAGGATGCGCTCGCGTTCGGGAACTCACGCGTCAGTAGTTCGCCAAGGTTGTGCGAGAACGCGAAGCAGGATCCCGGCCGCCAGCGCATTTAACGGCACGACTTGGGCTGCGGTATCTCCGGCGGGACGGTGTGCGGCAGCGGGCATTTATGCGGTCCAGAAGTACGCGTTGCCCGCGCTCGATGCTCAGATGGTTACTCATGGCCCGACTCCAGGACGGCCGCATTCAGCCGCGCGCCCGCCTGCATGACGCGCTGACGATCCTCCGCCGTCAGATTCCCGCCGCTGCAAATCGTCGACGCCGCAACCGCGACGATGGTTGCCTCGCCCGCTACCGCGCGAAAGCATCGGGCGCCGGCCAGCGCCTCTGCCTTGGCATGATGGGTCGGACGCTTTGGGAACAGGTCCTCGAAGGTCAGACCCACAGCTGCCAACACGTCGCCGGTTTTCACTTGCCCAGATAGCAATGCACGAGCACCCGGTCGCCATCGACTTCGCGAACGCCAGTGACGGTTGCTTGTCGTCATGCGCCGGAGCACTTCGCTAACCAGCGGTCAACGCCGGTTCGCGTCACGGAGTCAAGCGCGACAGCAGAACTTCCCGGCGGTCATGCCCGCCCCAAACGCGTCAATTTCACGCTGGAACTCGCCGGCAAAGGGATGTCGGGCGCGTGCGCAGTGGAGCCGAACGCGGACAAGCTTTCAATTCGCTTGGGGTTGAGCACCGAAGAAGTTGCTCGGGCTGACCACAGCGCCAACAAGGCCGCTGAAGTTGCCTTGCGCCTTTTTACGCATTGGCGCTATATTTCGGTTCACCTGTAATTGCATTCTCGCGAGCCGTTTCCGAGTGCCGCCAGGCAGCTCGTTTCATTCTGGGGGATGGTCTCGCGATACATGTCCTGTGCTCCGACAGGACTGCGCGACGGGATTCCAGCCACGATTCGATGTCACTTCGCTTTGTGCTGGACGCCGGACCCGAGCTTGATGACCAAGTCGACGGAACGGTACCGGTCAGTACAGCGCCAGACTGCCTGGGTAGTTTCTGGAATGCCGTATTCGCGCTGGACGTCCTGAGGGGACATCAACTCGGACTTTGCGGGTTGCGTCTGTGTTTGACGCGTTGCTTCTTGCTGCAGCATGTCGTGCTCCGAATGGATGACCAAGCTGCCGCTTGGTCTAGCCAGATGCCGTTATTGCGCATCCTGTATCGAGTTATCCGCGGCAATTTAATTCTAGCCCGGCACATTAACTTTTTCCTGTTTTGCAAAAATCACCTGCGACTCTTGGCGCGCAAATTCGCAAGCTTTGCCGGAAATGAGGAAAACCTAAAGCTTGCCTTCCCTGTCCGGACTGTCTACCGACCACGTCAAAAGAGAGGGGTCGTGGGTTTCCTCGATTGTGACCCCGCGTTCATCCGCTAAATGAAATCGAAGCTCATCCCAGCCAGCTCCTTTGTTCGTCCAGTCGTCATATTGCGCCCCGAGCAATCGTCCAAAGATTTCCTCAAAGGCCGCGTTCCGGGGCAACCGGGCCTTTTGAGCGCGATGCGGAGCGATGTTTGTTCGCTAGGGCCGCGGCGAGACACCAGTGCAAGATCCGACAATTTGAGCCTGACCCAATGCCTGCCCCTGAGAGTGTCTCCATCGCCAATGGGACAGCTGTTCGATGTCGTGCCAATGGTGCATGAGTTGCGACGAGGAATTGGCCTCGGTTACACCTTCCTCGCCCAATCGGCGAAAGTGTTCCATGAGCGATTAGAGCGAGCGCTGGGGTCATCTTGACCCCGCATAGTCGGAGCCTATCAAGTTCCCTCGCACGCGCAGAAACTCTCCTTGAATCTCTGGGCCCATCCAATCCGGGAGGGTGCCGAGGACTCCGTCGTACGGCTGGAGCTGCAGCCCACGCTTCCCACTCTTCTTGCCTCCCTTGCCATGCGCCGATCGGCGAAGTTCGAGCGCCTTGGCATCTTCGTCGGGCTTCGGTGTCGGGATAGAGAGGAGTTTGCCTTCTTACCATTTTTCATTTCGACTCACTGCGTTCCAGGTTAGGGACGCGCCGGTCGCGATCCACCGGCGTTGCTCCGCTTACTTGCCCTCCTTTCGTCGCTTTGGCTCTTTTTGATCTCCGCGACCCGTTGCCTGCCGCTTGGACACCTGCTGCCGCCAGCGCGTTGCGGACGGTAGCCCGCTCTGCTGACTCCCTCACTGGATTCGCCGTGCCCAGGCGCGGAGTAGATCGCCGTGGTCTGGACCGATTTGTGATTGAGTGACTTTGCCGATGATGGAAAGGCCCAGCACCCGTCCTAGCCTCAAGCCAGCTGCCCAGCGTTCGGCGAAGGTCGTGGATGCGCAGATCAGCCATCCGAAACGCCGTCGCATCGATCTCGAGCTTCGCTCGCCAGGAACGCACGCGCGCGGGTAAGGGGACGAACCTAGCGTCTCGCTCCGACCGCGGCGCAAAGACCGTGGCGCCCTTCCTGATGGATCCGCCCGGGACAGACGGGTTAGCTCGTCCCGATCGAAGATCCTGCGCCATCCACCCTTCGGCTCAACCAAGTGCCCCTTCTTGCCCCGGCCGGGCAGCACGAAGGGCGCCCCGTCCTTCTCCCTGACGCGACTTGAGTACACCCATGGCCTCGAGCGGTCAACGGGATCGTGTGGGGGTCGTCATTCTTGGTCCCGCGGGATGCGCCATTTCGGCCCGGTCGAGAATCGATCTCCGCCCGCATTTTTCGTCGCCAGGACGTTCGCCCGCCGAGCACCGCTAAGCAGGAAAGCAGGAAGTAGTCGCGTACCGTTTCGTGTTAGGCTCGTCCGCCAGCGCTTTGAAGAACCGCAGGACACTCAGTCGTCTGAAGGAACCTGTCCCGGCTTCGTTCAGGGTTCTTTGCGGATGCCCTCGACCGGGTTACCCTCTGAGGCGCCCGGCGACTGGCCCAGCCGAACACACTCCGATACCAAAGGCCAACACCCGGTTGGCAGTCACGCCAGTGACCCGCGCGAGTAATCGCACCGTGGATGACCGCTACATCCGAGCGTCCGGATCGCAGACACTTTCTTTGCCGCCAAGGGGCGCGGCCGGGTAGGTGCTGTACTTGGCCTTGTCTTCCTTCCATGTCCGCTTGTTGGGCTTGGAGTGCAGGGGCCAGATAGTCGTCAAACAGATCCCGGCAGGTCATCTCCGCGCGTTGGCGCAGCTTGATCGCGGTGGGATTGCTTCCGCCCTCAATCTCGAGATTGACCTTGGCGGCGTCGTTTCTGGCGCGCTCGATCGTTAACGCCGGGAATCGTCCGAGCGCGTGACCCGGCTTGGGTTGCCGCCCTTTGATCCGTCGGTAGATCCACGAAGGTCTTAACTCCGCTAGCCGTCACGCGGAGCTGTAGCACCGGGAACCTTAATATCGACGTAGGCGGCGCTGTTTCCCGGGCGCGGGGAGCAACAGGGCTTCGAGCGCGGGCTTGGTGAAGTTCAGCTTCTCGGCCAACGGACTCTCGGGTCTGCGTGGGGTCTACCATTTCCGTGAAGTCCGGCGTAGACCCATCAATGTCTATAGACCTGATACTACGCTGATCCTATAGGTAAATAAATGGCGGTGAATGAAAATAAATCTCTGGGTTTATGGCTGCCCACGGACTCTTAACTCCGTTGGTCGAAGGTTCAAGTCCTTCACTGGCCCACCAAACACTGCAAGGGGGTTAGCCTGACGGCTAGCCCTTTGTCGTTCTGGAGCCTGACAAATCCGGTCGCCGTGCGCGGAAGCAAGTCGGTGCCCGCCAGCGCCGCTTCACTCGAACGCGAAGATCCGCTTCCAGTCGTCCTTCATGCTGATGACGGTCCAGCCCTTCTTCTTCGCCTCGTCGTACAGCGCCTGGGTGAACGCGCCGACCTTGGTGGCGGGCAGGCCCTGCGCCGGGCCGTAGGCGTATTCGCGCTTCGCATCGTCGTGCAGCACCAGCATCGCGAGCCGCGCGCCGTCGCCGGCCGTGGTGTACTCGAGCATCTGCCGGTCGCCCGTCGAGTTGCCGAATGCTGCGTAGGGCCGGCGGCCGATCATCAGGTGAATGCCTTCGGGCTTGCCCGCGTTGTTGTCGTTCAGCAGCAGCTTCGGCTCCTTGGTCAGGAACGGCTTGCCGTCCTTGGCGTAGCCGTACTTCGTGCCCCCGGCGGTGCCGACCACCTGCTCGGGCGGAATGCCGTAGGTCGCTTCCGCGTACACGCGCACGAAGTCCTGCCCGCCGCCGGTGACGATGTAGGTCCTGTAGCCGTTGGCGCGCAGGTACTTCAGCACTTCCTGCATCGGCAGATAGGTCAGCTCCGTGTACGGCTTCTTCCAGCGCGGGTGCTTGGCCTCGGCGATCCACTTCTTCGCTTCGGCCTGGAACGTCTCCACCGACATGCCGGTCGACGTGGCGGCGAGGAGCTTGAAGAGATCGGCCTCCGTCAGCTTCTCCATCGCCGCGCGGTCGCCCTTCAGCAGCTCCAGCACGGTCGAGTACGGCGCGACCTTGGCCAGTTCGGGCTTGGCCTTCACCAGCGCCGGCACGCGCTCGAGGACGATACATCACCTGCGAGTAGATCGGGTGCTCGACCCACAGCGTGCCGTCCTGGTCGAAGGTCGCGATGCGTTCCGCCGGCGGCACGAACTTGCGCGCCGCCTTGCGTCGTCGTCGCCTGCACGAACTCGACGATCGGCCTTCTTCGCCGCGGCCGTCGTTCCACGAGGGCAGCGGGTCGGTCTGCGTACCTGTACGTGGGTGCCGAAAGCGGGCAGCGCACCCAGACGCAAGTGCTCGAAATGAAGACTGCGCATCTAGTACTGGTGCTTTAGTATCTGTCACGGTTAAAGAAGGAAAAGCGGGCGACCCTTTCGGACCGCCCGCTCAAGTCACATCACACTGCATCACTCACTGCTGCTAGTCTCCTCTGGCGCGAGTCCTCGCCATCTGATCCTTTACCTGCTGGAGAACCTGGGCCAGGCTGTAGGACGCCGGGGACTGCAGCGCCGGGTACGGCCCGTAGGACTCGAGTTCCTGCAGCCACAGCGCCTGGCCGATGGGAATGATGTTCCAGTCGTAGATGTAGGCGGTAACGGGTGCCGGCAAGTGCGCCGCCCTGGCCCAAGAGGCTTGACGGCTGGAAACCGACGGACCCCTCGAATGGATCCTGCCTGATGTTGTTGACCAGGGGCCAATGGAAGGTATGGACTCCCATCAGGCCACCGGTCGCGGCCTCGGATGCCATCGCGAAGTAGATCTTCCAGTTCTTGTAGCGCACTGCCGACGGAACAGCGCCTCCGTAGTAGAAGAACGTATCGCGCGCCGATGTCGCCGACTTGCCGGTCAGATAGTCGAGCTGGTTGACGCCCTTGAAGCTTGGTCTTGACGATGCCGGGATACTTGCCCGCCATGATCTGCTCGTTCAGCTCATTGCCCTTGGCGCCGCCGGCGATTTCGACGAAGGTCGGCATCCAGTCGTACGACGCGAAGATGTCGTTCAAGACCGTGCCCGGCTTGATTTGGCCCGGCCAGCGGATCGACGCACGGAGCGCGCATGCCGCCTTCCCAGGTGGTCAGCTTGCCGCCCTTGAACGGCGTGTTGCCGCCGTCGGGGTAGGTGATCACTTCGGCGCCGTTGTCGGTGGTGAAGACGATGATGGTGTTGTCGAGCTGGCCCATCGCCTCGAGCTTCTTCGAGCACCTCGCCGATGTTGTCGTCCATCTGCTTCATGCCGGCTTCGTTGGCGCCCCAGTCCTTGCCGCCGGGCGTGCCCGACCATCGCCTGGTACTTGTCGGCGACAGCATCGTGGTGATGTGCATGCGCGCCGGGTTGTACCAGACGAAGAACGGCTTGTTGGTCTTCTTCGGGTCGTTGCGGTCGAGGAAGTCGATGACCTTGGCCGAGATTTCTTCATCCACGGTCTTCAGAGCGCTTCCAGCGTCAGCGGGCCCCTCGTCGCTTACAGGTCTGGTTCTTCTCGGTGCCGTCGGAAGACGTGCAGGCGATCACTGGCCGCGGCGGCATCATGCACAGCGTGGTCTTCGCATCCACCGCGCCCGGGACGTCTGGAAGGCCGCGCGACCGGCGAGTTCTTGCACGGCGGCACGATGGCCTGCTCGGTCGGGGTCTTGTTGATGTCGGGGAAGCTCACGCCCTGCATCGCGTCCAGGTGATACAGGTAGCCCCAGAATTCCTGGAAGCCGTGCGCCGTCGGCAGCGCAGCCGTAGTGGTCGCCCAGATGGTTCTTGCCGAACTCGCCGGTGGTGTAGCCGAGGTCGAGCAGGAACTTGGCCAGCGCCGGCGTGCCGGGCTGCAGGAAGGACGGGCTGCCGGGCAATTGCGGCGGGATCATGCCGGCGCGCAGCGGCGTCATGCCGGTGAAGAAGGCGGTGCGCCCGGCCGTGCAGCTTTGCTCGGCGTAGTAGGTCATGAACTTCGCGCCCTCACGCCCGATGCGGTCGATGTTGGGCGTTTCGCCGACCATCAGGCCTTGGTGGTAGATGCTCGGCTGCATCCAGCCGATGTCGTCGCCCATGATGAACAGGATGTTCGGCTTGGACTGGGCCCATGCCGGCGATCCCGGAGGATGGCGGCGAGCGCAGCGCCAGGCAATGCAGAGAAGTTTTCGCCAGATTCATGTCCCCACCTTTCCTGATCGTTGAATCGAATTAACGTCCGCGCCCGACCACGGCCCTACCCACATCATGAGCGCCGCGAGAGTCGCGTTACGTGGCGTACTAGAGCACGCAGGTCGAGTCGGCTAAAGAACGATATTCGGCGTGGCACGCGTATGGCGACCGATAAACGCGGCAGCAGCGGTGGATTGTGCACCGCAGCAGAGGCAAAGTGCCAACATTGACAGGTTGAACAAGCATTCCCAGTTTCGGCCCTTCGAGCGCAACGGCAGCGTGTCGGAATCGTCCGACGACAGCAGGAGACGATGTGCCGATGGGGGCGCCTCCCGCCGGCGCGACCCACAATGCCCTCGTTCGCCGTCCGACGACTACCGGAGCTTCATATGGAAGCACTCGCCGTCAAGCCCCATGGCAATGCGCGAGCGCCGCGACGCGGAGGCGCTGCTGGACGCTGCCGAGTCGTTGATCGCGGAGCACGGCTTTCGCGCACCGTCACACCGGATGATCGCCGGCGAAGCGAACACGCACGTCGCCCTGGTGAAGACTATCGCTTCAGCAGCGAAGAAATGCTCTTCGAGGCCGCCATCGAGCGCCGCGCTTCCCGGTTGGTGGATGCCTGGCGCGCCGCACTGAATGGCGTGCGCGTCGCGCGAACCCGGAAAGTGGAGGACATCCTCGGGCGTGGTGGCAGCCGTTTGGCGACATTGACGCCGAACGCGACCTGCCCTGGAGCAACTACCTTTGCGTCGTGGCGCGGCTGGCATCGGCGGCGGAGGGCGGGTGTGGCACCAGCGATACTTCGGAACGATAGACCGCGACGTTCCAGGGCGCATTTTCCGAGTGCTTCCGGCGACACCGATCGTGACGACGTGAGAAGCGGGATTCCGCTATCGCGAAGCCTGTTCGGCGAAGTCCTGCTCCACCGTTGCGGCAAGGCTGGAGGAAGCTTGTCGTCCGTGCAGGTTCCGCGAGGACGACATCGACCGGATGATCTGTTACCTGGCCAGCGGCATGCGCGGACTTTCGCGCGCCGTCGCAATCGCAGCCGACTGAATCGGCCAAGCAGCGCAGTCAATCTCCGAGATTGCACGGCCGTGCAATGCGACGGCAGCGTTTGCCTTTACATTACGGACCCTGCCGGCGCCCTGCTCGCGCATCAAAACAAAAGGGTCCTCATGATCCGTCGCCCTTGCTGTCCAGTGAGCGGCCCCGCCCCGGGCTTGCCGGCCGCTGTCGAGATCCCGCGCATCTCGTTTCGCGCTGTGCCGGAGCGCGCAACGAAAGCTGAAGGCATCAGCGGCGTGCTCCTGTACGCGGGGACTGGACTTTGCCCAGCTCATCCGGGGGCCCGCCGGAGCCCGTCGTATTGGCAACCCGGGAGGCGGATTTCGCGCCGACGACCGCGCTGCGCATTGCAACATCGTCACGCTTCTTGACGAACACTGCGCGCCATCGCCCTGGTTCTCCCGATTGGCGCGGTCGGCTATCCCGTCGAGGCATCGGACGATGGTGGCACAAGTCTCCGCCTGGCGTAACCACGTGCTGGCGCATTCGACGAGAGCCGACCGTCTCAAGTTGAGGCAATTGCTGATGGCGGTGGATGCGATCTGACGCGCGTTCCTCGTGACCGCGACTCACCGCGCCAGCCAATCCTGCATCCGCAAGCGGCGAGCATTCACGGCCAGGCCCGCGAACGACCAGCACCGCGCCGGCGATCTGCCATCGCCGCCGAGCGACTCGTCCAGGAACAGCGCGCCGCTCGGCGAGTCCCGACACCGGGATCAGCAGGCGCGAACGGCGAGATCAGCCCGGTCGGGTAGCGGTGCATGAGGCCCGCCACGACGCAGAAGCCGAACAGCGTGCGCGCCCCAGGCCAGGAACAGCACGCAGCCCCCACGCGAGCGCGCTGGCGTGGACGCCGCACTGCCACGCCGCGGCGCCGCCTTCGAACAGAGTACGACAGCGCGCGCGAGCGGCAGCGGGGGCCGAGGCTCGACCAGACGACGAGCGCAAACATGTCCGCGCTCGTGATCGCCGGCCGCGCGCGCCTTCGGCGATGACGTTGCCGGCAGCCCATGCCAGCGCCGCGAGCCAGGACCAGCACGAATCCCGCAGCGTTGCCGTCGCGCCGCCGATCAACTTTGTAGGCGGCGAGCAGCACGACTGCCGGTGGTCGCGATGCGCCGCGCCGATCGCGTTCTGGCGCGAAATGCCGATCGCCCAGGTACGTGACGCCCAGCCCGATCGTGAAGAACACCTGCACCTGGATGACCAGCGACGAGAGTCCCGCGGGCATGCCGAGCTTCATGCCGAGGAACAGCAGGCCGAACTGGCAGACGCCGATCGCGAAGCCGTAAGCCGACCGACGTATCGCCAGCGGCATCGTGCGGCCGGCGGACGAAGACGCCAGCGGCACTGCCGCGACGAGGAAGCGCAGCGCTGCGAGCTGCGAACGGAGGAATCTCGCGCAGGCCGATCTTGATGGGGACGAACGTGTAGCCCCATAGCGCGACGACCAGCGAGCGTCAGCGCGAAGTCGCGATGAGGAGATGGGCTTCAGTGGCGCTGCCTCAGAACTTGATCGTCTGGCCGGCAGGTACTTCGCCATGCAGGTCTTCGTAGTACGGCTGCAGATCCGGCGAGCTCGGGCGGTCGGGATTCTTCGAATACAGATCGTAGGGATTGAATTTCTGCACCCACGGCAGCATCGCGCGATCGGTGTCGTCCTGCGAGGTACGCGTAGGCGCCCTCGCGGTGCCATGCGTAGAACGAATGGAAGCGGATCATGTACTGCGCGGGCTGCGGCAGGAAAGCGCTTGCGTGACGTGGTACAAAGTATTTCGTCGTGACCCCACGACATGTGCACGTTGGCCAGGCCGCAGCTTCCTCGTACGCCGATGCCGGTCTGGAATTCGCGCGCCCGTGATCCGGATTGGCGGCGAAGAAATTCGCCAGTACACGACCTTCGGCGAATACGGGCAGCCGGTCGGGGAACGTGTCACCACTACGGCCCATTGCGGCTCGCCGAAAGGCACAGCACTTGCCCAGGTCATGGATGAAGCCCGTCAGCACCATCCAGTCCGGGCTGCCCGTCCGCGCGAATCGCCTCGGCGGTCTGCAGCAGGTGGTCGACCTGCGGCAGCGCGATGTCAGGATCGGAATCGTCGACCAGCGTGTTGAGATAGTCAGAGCGCCTCCCACCACGTCATCGTCGCGGCGGTCGAAGCGCAGGTACTCGGCCTTCTTGCGCGACGACGAATATCGTACGTCTGGTGCGCGTGATTGAGCCGATGAGAACTCGCGCACGGTGTCGCGCGCCGGCGCTTCGTAGTTGCGGTAGGCGTCCTTCGGCTTGGTGTGCGGCGACGGCTTCCATGGCGTGCTGCCGGCAATGCGGGCAGAGCAGATAATGATACGTCCGGGCGGCCGATGCGCCGGGCCGATCCGTCTGCACTGACTGCTTCTTCTTCGCGAAATCTCCGGCCATCGCGTAGGCGAACTCGTCGGGCTTCAGGTACTTGCGCAGCGCCGCGTTGACGTCCGGCGGTCGTCAGCTTTTCGATCGCCGCTGTCGACGCTCGCCGGAGTCGCGAAGGTGCGGCCGAGGATACGCCCTGATTCGACCAGCGCGCCGGCGACGCTGCGCTGTCTTCGGTGCGGCCGAGGACGGCGCTCCTGCATCAACGCCTTCCTTGGCCGTGCTTGACTTCCGCGTCGGTGAAGCCGTCCTTCAGCGCGCTGGCGAATTCCTCCGCAAAGCCGCGTGCGCACCTTTCTAGGTTCTCGGGCGCGAGATCGCGTAGACGCCGAGCGGCTGTTGGCCTCGAACGAGTTGGGCTGGAAGAACTGGTTCCCACGCCGTAGGACAGGCCCTCCTTCTGCCGCAGCCGTTCGAACAGCCGACGACGACCCCGAATCGCCCAGGATGTAGTTGGCCACGAGCAGTCGCCGGATAGTCGGGGCTCGATGTCGTTCAGCGGCAGCGACTCGCGTCCGATCAGGAACGCGTTGGCCTTGTCGGCGATGTCGAACTGCAGCGCGACAGGCTTTTCGGGCACCAGCGGGTCGGGCACGCGCGCGTAGGCGCGACGGGCTCGTTCCAGTCGCCGAAGAGTTCGGTGACGAGCGCGCGCATGGCTTCGGGGTCGAAGTCGCCGACGATGGCGAGTTCCGCGTTGCTCGCGCCGTAGAACTGGCCGTGGAATCGCTTGCATCGACTCGGCGTCACCGCCTTGCTGCCCAAGCGAGCTCCTCGTCCGGGTCGGCGCGTAGCGCGGATCGCCGGCCGGATACGGGTTGCCTTCGCGGCGCAGAGCGCGCACGGCGACCTGCTGCGGATCGGTGCGCGACGCTTCGAGCCCGGTCGCCCGCTCCGCTTCGAGCGTTTCGAGTTCCGGCAGCGGCGAACGCCGGCTCGCGCAGCACTTCGGCCACCAGGCGCAGCGTGTCGGGCAGTTCCTTGCGGAAGGTCTGGCCCGACGCGCGACGCGCCGCTTCGTTGCCGCTGACGCCGATCTGCGCACGCAGCCGGTCCGAACGCATCCTCGATTTCCTGCCGGCTCTTCTTCGCGGTGCCGCGCATCAGCATCGCGCCCGTGAACTGTGCCGTCGGTCTGCCTTGCCGAACGCCGGATTTCTCGTCGGCGAAATGCAGGGTCAGCGCGAAGCTGACCGCCTCGCCGCGGCGTCTTCTTGGGCAGCAGCGCGACCTTCATCCCGTTCGGGAGAGTGAAGCGCTGCGTGCGCGCGTCGAGGTTGGCGATGCTCGTGATCGAACGTCTCGCCGAGCCGTCGCAGTGGCGTCGCCCTTGTAGTCCTTGACCATCGCCGCGACGTCGACCGCCGGCAGGCGCTGGCGCGCGATCCGGCGCCGCATCGGGAATGAATTCGCCGATGGTCACGTTGGAGCGCTTGAGGTACTCGAGCGCCACGCGCTGCACGTCGGCCGGCGTGACCGTGCGATACCGGTCGCGCTGCAGGAAGAACAGGCGCCAGTCGCCGAGCGCGATGGCACTCGGAAATGGCCACGCCGAACTTCTGCGGATTGGACATCACGTCGTCGTAGTACTTGGCCGCCTTCGCGCGCGGATCCGCGCGACTTCGGCTTCCGTGATCGGCTCCTTCTTCGATGTCCTCGATCGTGGTGAGCATCGCATCGCGCGCCGGGGCGATTTCGTCGCCGTCCGGGATCTGCGCGAAAAACGTGATCGTGCCCGGGTCGTGCTGCGCCTCACTCCAGGCTCTCGACGGCACGCGGCCTTCTTGGTCTCCACCAGCGATTTGTACAGCCGCCCTGACGGGCGCGAGCGTCAGGACGTCGCCCAGGACGTCCGTGGCAACGTAATCGGGTGCGCGCCGCGCACCGTGTGGAACATCATGGCCGACGAACTTGGAGTTGCCGACGCGGCGCAACGTCACGGTCGCGCTCGCCATCCTGCACCGGGTCCAGCGTATAGATGCGTCGGCAGCTTGCGCGAAGGCTTCGGAATCGTGCCGAAGTACTTGGCGATCAGCCGCCAGCGTCGGATCGGTCTCGAACTTCCCGGCGACGATCAGCACGGCGTTGTCCGGCTGGTAATACAACTTGTAGAACGCCTGCAGGCGCTCGATGTTGACGTTCTCGATGTCCGAGCGCGCGCCGATCGGCATGTGTGCGTAGTTGTGCCATTGGTACGCGCTGGCGAGCATCTTGCCGTACAGCACGAGTTGCGGGTTGTTCTCGCCGCTCTCGAACTCGTTGCGCACGACGCGTCATTTCCGGAGTCGAGGTCGCTCTTGCGGATGCAGGAGTTGACCATCCGGTCGGCTTCCATCGCGAGCGCCCAATCGAGGTTTTCGCCGCTTGCAGTGAACGATCTCGAAGTAGTTCGTGCGGTCCCAGCCGGTCGATGCCGTTGAACTGCATGCCGCGCCTGCCGAGCTCGGTGCAGTGATGTTGCCGCGCGAAGGCGTGCCCTTGAACATGAGGTGCTCGAGCAGGTGCGCCATGCCGGTCTCGCCGTAGTTCTCGTGCGCCGACCCGACCTGGTAGGTGACGTTGACGGTGGTCGTGGGCTTCGATGCGTCCGGGAACAGCAGCACCGTGAGGCCGTTGGCCAGCCGGTACTCGGTGATGCCCTCGATCGACGGTACCCTGCGTGACGCCCGCGGGCAGCGCGGCGTGGACGCCGGCCGCGACGAACAGCGGGACCAGGAATGCCGCAAGGCGGCGCAGGAGCGATGCAGGGAACATGGAATGGGGCCTCTGCGGTTATTGAGGGGGCGGAGTATACGGGTGCCGGTCGAATCTTGGCGCAGGCGGGATTAAGCGAACCTGAACGCGACAGGATGCCACTTTGCGTACGGGTCGTTCCTTGTGTCGACGGGCAGGACAAGTCCCGATGGCAACCAGGCCGAAACGCCGGTGGGGAGCGGACCTGGATTGACGTTTACGTAAGCGTCATGTAACGTTGTCATGGTGCAAGGCGGTCCGCCGGGCGCCGGGGTATGCCATGGCGGCCGGTTCCGGTAAGCTAACCCTCCGCTCCAGGTCCGCCCGCTCTGCCCGATACGCGAGGTTCGCGATGAACGATCAAAGCACCCGCCATCCGCTGGTCTTCAAGCCGCGTCAACAAGGTCCGCTTCGTCACGGCCGCGAGCCTCTTCGACGGTCACGACGCGTCGATCAACATCATGCGGCGGATCCTGCAGGCGATCGGGCTGCGAGGTGATCCATCTCGGGCACAACCGGTCGGTCGAGGAGATCGTCAACTGCGCGCATTCAGGAGGACGCGCACGGCATCGCCATCTCGTCCTACCAGGGCGGTCACGTCGAGTTCTTCAAGTACATGCTGGACCTGCTGCGCGAACGCGGCGCCGGTCACATCAAGGTGTTCGGCGGCGGCGGCGGCGTCGATCGTGGCAACGGAGATCAGGAGCTGCACGACTACGGCGTCACGCGCATCTTCTCGCCCGAGGACGGGCAGAAGCTCGGCCTGCAGGGGATGATCAACGAGATCGTCGCTGCGGCCGACGCCGATCTCGCGCACGCGGTGCCGGCCTCGCTCGCACGTTATCGACAAACGGGTGACCGGTTTGCGCGGACGCGCGCGCTGGCGCGAGCTCATCAACGGCGCTCGAAGTCGGCGCGGCGCCGCGCAGCTGCGCGCCGACCTGCTCGCGGCCGCGCGAAAGGACGAAGGTACCCGGCGCTCGGCATCACCGGGACCGGCGGCGCGGGCAAGAGCTCGCTGACCGACGAGCTGGTGCGACGGTTTCGGCTCGACCAGCACGATGCGCTGAAGATCGCGATCATTTCCATCGACCCCTCGCGGCGCAAGTCCGGCGGCGCGCTGCTGGGCGATCGCATCCGCATGAACGCGATCGAGCATCCGAACATCTACATGCGCTCGCTCGCCACGCGCGATGCAGGCAGCAGAAGTCTCCGAAGCTTGCCGGATGTCATCGCGGCGTGCAGGGCGGCAGGCTTCGACCTCGTCATCGTCGAGACCTCGGGCATCGGGCAGGGCGATGCCGCGATCGTCCCGCTGGTCGACACGTCGCTCTACGTGATGACGCCCGGAATTCGGCGCCGCGTCGCCAGCTGGAGAAGATCGACATGCTCGACTTCGCCGACTTCGTCGCCATCAACAAGTTCGACCGCAAGGGCGCGCAGGACGCGCTGCGCGACGTTGCGCAAGCAATACCAGCGCAACCGCGAGCTGTTCAAGCAGGCCGCCCGACACGTGCCGGTCTACGGCACGATGGCGTCGCGCTTCAACGACGACGGCGTCACGGCGCTGCTACCAGGCGCTTGCCGCGAAGCTGACGCAGCAAGGACTCAAGCTGTACGCCCGGCACGCTGCCGCCAGTCGCGACCAACGCCAGTCGACGGCGCAGCGCGCCATCCTGCCTGCCCGCGCGCGTTCGCTACCTCGCCGAAATCGCCGAGACGGTGCGCGGGTATCACACCACGTGGACGCAAGGGAGACGCGCATCGCGCGCGAACGGCAGCAACTGCACGGCGACAAGGCGATGCTCGCGGTCGAATCAAGGCGGAAGTGGCGGAACTCGACACGCTCGACCGCCGAGCGCGACCGCGAAGCAGGATCCGCGCGCGAAGAAGCTGCTCGACATGTGGCCGCAGACCGAGGCGGCCTACTCGGGCGACGAGTACGTCGTGAAGATTCGCGGCAAGGAAATCCGCCAGCGCGCTCACGACCGTCGCTTGTCGGGCACGCACGTGCCGAAGGTCGCGCTGCCGAAATTCGAGGATGACGTCGGAGATCCTGCGCTGGCAGTTGAAGGAGAACGTGCCCGGGAGCTTCCCGTTCACCGCCGGCGTGTTCGCATTCAAGCGCGAGAACGAGGACCCGACGCGGATGTTCGCCGGCGAGGGCGACGCGTTCCGCACCAACAAGCGGTTCCACCTGCTCGCGGACGGCATGCCGGCCAAGCGGCTGTCGACCGCGTTCGACTCGGTCACGCTGTACGGCAACGATCCGGCGATCCGCGCCCGACATCTACGGCAAGGTCGGCAACTCCGGCGTGTCGATCGCCACGCTCGACGACATGAAGGTGCTCTACTCGGGCTTCGACCTGACCGACGCCGAGCAACGTCGGTGTCGATGACGATCAACGGCCCGGCGCCGACGATCCTCGCGATGTTCATGAACACGGCGATCGACCAGCAGCTCGAGAAGTTCCAGCAGCGACAACGGCCGCGAGCCGACCGACGACGAGGCCGCACAAGATCAGGGCCTGGACGCTCTCCACGGTGCGCGGCACCGTGCAGGCCGACATCCTGAAGGAGGACCAGGGCCAGAACACCTGCATCTTCTCCACCGAGTTCAGCCTCAAGGTGATGGGCGACATCCAGGAGTACTTCGTCCAGCACGACGTCAAGAATTTCTACTCGGTGTCGATCTCCGGGTATCACATCGCCGAGGCGGGCGCCAACCCGATCAGCGCAGCTCGCGTTCACGCTGTCGAACGGCTTCACGTTCGTCGAGGCGTATCTGCGCGCGCGGCATGCACATCGACGACTTCGCGCCGAACCTGTCGTTCTTCTTCAGCTACGGGATGGACCCGGAGTACGCGGTGATCGGCCGCGTCGCGCGGCGGATCTGGGCGGTGGCGATGCGCGAGCGCTACGGCGCCAACGAGCGCGCGCAGAAGCTCAAGTTCCATTCGCAGACGATCGGGCCGCAGCCTGCACGCGCAGGAGATCGCGTTCAACGACATCCGCACGACGCTGCAGGCGCTGATCTCGACCTACGACAACACGAACTCGCTGCACACCAACGCCTACGACGAGGCGATCACGACGCCGACCGAGGAGAGCGTGCGCCGCGCGATGGCGATCCAGCTCATCATCAACCGCGAGTGGGGCCTCGGCAAGAACGAGAACCCGAACCAGGGCAGCTTCATCATCGAGGAGCTGACCGACCTGGTCGAGGAGGCGGTGCTCAAGGAGTTCGAGGCGATCTCCGAGCGCGGCGGCGTGCTGGGCGCGATGGAGACCGGCTACCAGCGCGGCAAGATCCAGGAAGAGTCGATGTACTACGAGCACATGAAGCACGACGGCAGCTTATCCGATCGTCGGCGTCAACACGTTCCGCAATCCGCACGGCGACACCGGCGCCGCAGAAGGTCGAGCTGGCGCGCTCGACCGACGACGAGAAGCAGTCGCAGTTGCAGCGGCTCGCCGATTTCCAGCAGCGCCACGCGAAGGAGGCACCCGCGGCGTTGGCGAAGTTGAAGCGAAGTCGTGATCGAGGACGGCAACGTCTTCGCCGAACTGATGCAGACCGTGCGCGTGTGCTCGCTCGGGACAGATCACCACCGCGCTGTTCGAGGTCGGAGGGCAGTACCGGCGGAGCATGTGATGCGCGCGCCACACGCGCGTGCGGCCGGCGCGAAAGACCGCCCGATCGGGCTGCCAAGGCGGCCGGATTGTGTTAGTTTTGGCTTGGGGGCCTGATCCTGGAGCGGCCATGAACGTGTTTCAACTGGTGACGAGGCATCTCTATTTCGGCGTCGACGCAATGCGGCTGCAGGTTGCGGCCGGTCGCATCCTCATGCGACTCCAGGGCCAGCCGCCCGAACGTGCAACCGTGGGCCTGGATACGCTGGCGCAGGATTTCCGGTTGAGCCCGCGCGAGAGCCGGAACATGGTCGACGAGATGCTGCAATACGGCCTTCTCGAACGCAAGAACACGAGCGCCGCCGAATTCGTCGTCACCGACAAGTTCCGGCTGTACGCGCGGGCCCGTATCGTCGACCCGTTGCTGCGCGCGCGCGCCCAGCTGCTGCTGGGGCATATGGGCGACATGGCCCAGCGCACTTCAACCGCACGGCGTCGCGCAGCAAATATGAAATCGAGGCGCTCGCCGTGTATGGCAGCTACATGAGCCGCGAGCCCGAGTTGCCGGAACTTTCGATTGGGGTTGCGGGACGGCAGCGCGCGAGTCGCCGCGTCTAGGTGGCTGGGCGGGCGACGGGGCCATCGCCGGGCACGAGCAGATCCGCAAGATGTTCGAGGAACTGAGCAGCTTCGTGCAGGTCAAGTTCTACCGGCACCTGGAGGACGTTCCCGGCCGTTCAGCGTCTTCTTCCGCGACGCGAACTGGAACCCTAAGGCAACACGTCGCCCGGCGGTGACGCGGCGCTGCTTACACCGGCATCCGCCATTCCCTACGGTGCTGGCCACCAAGGGGCGATGGCAGTAGTCCCATCCCGGCATACGCCGTGCGGCAGTCAGGCTTGGCCGCCTTGGCGATGCCTTCCGCGAGCGTGTCCTTGCGTCCCACCGGCGGCGGGGCGGCACGATGTTCCAGCACGCCGCGGGGTCCTGTACCCTCGTTCGCGATCTCGCGGCGTGCCCGCGCAACGTATTCCGCTGGGTAGATCCCGGGCGCTGCCGGCGCGCGCGGCCGCGTATCGCGCCGGGACCGGAACACCTCCTCGTCGACATCGGGCGCGCCAGAAGTTAAGACGCGGCAACTCTCCTCCCGGCCGCGAGGCTCCGTGCGCGCGGCGCCTGGACCGATGGCGGCCTGCGGTGTTACCGCGGGCGGCGCCGTACGCACCTTGCCCGGCGCGATTTCTACCGGTTCGCTGCGCGGCAGCGGCGGCGTCGCCGGTGCCGCTTCGCGCCTCGGCCGGCGCGACCTGCGGAGGCGGCGCGGTGGCTTCCGCCGGCGCTTGCGGGGCGCCGGTAGTTCCACGGAGGCGCCAACTGGCGCTCGATGGTCGGCGGGAACGAGGCGCTCGATCGGCGGCATCGGCGGCATGGAGCAGTCGCGCGGCCTCACCTCGGCAGCAGGTGTCGGTTCGCGTTCGACCGTCGCCGGAGCAACATGATCGGCAGGCGCCGCTGGCACCGGCTCTTCGCGAGGCTTCAGTTCAGCGGGCGGCGTTCGGGGCACGACCAGGCACCTCGCGCTGACGCAATTCAACGGGTGGCGCGAGCTGGCGCTCGATTGTCCGGGGGCGCAATCCGTTCGAGCGGCGCCATCGGTGGCAAGGACACCTCGCGCGCGGAGGCGACGGCACGAGCCGGCGCGCTTTCCCGCTCCGGCGGCGGCAGCGAAACCGTCAGGTGGCGCGATCGCCTTGTCGACCTCGACCGGCGCGCTGCGGTCAAGACGTGGAAGCGTCTCGACCGGCGGCGGGCGGCTTGGCAGCGAAACTTCGGAACGGACTCGCGAACTTCGCTGGGCGCCGGCGCAGGCTCCGCGGGCGGCGTACTGGCGGGGCGCCTGCGGCGCGGCCGCTGCGCGCCGCTTCGCCCTGGGGTGTCGCTGCGGGCGCCGTCGCCCCGCCCGGGAGACGCCGAAGCAGCGCTGCGCCAGGCAAATTCGTGTCGGCGCCTGGGGCAAGCGTAAATCCCGAGCCGCGTTCCGGCGCCAATTGCCGCGCAACGTCACGACCAGTGCGCCCAGCAACCCGTCGCCGCGCCGCGCCCGCCGACGATCGTACTGCCGAACAGGACGATCACCAGCAGGTGGAGCAGCATGGACAGCAGCACGAACTGGAAAGCGCCGGCGGCCTCGGCCTGAACCGGCATATGGCGTGGATGGGCGGACCTGCTATGGACGTTCACGAGCGGCGCATTGCGGAATGGCAGACAACCGGACGGCGACCTGCAAGAATACCGACCGCGCTATTGATGTCAGTGCAAATCGGAATGGCCATCGCGGCGCGCGGACGCGCGATCGCGTGCAACATTCAAGCGATCGCGCGGTCAAAACACGCTCGCGCTACGCGAGAAGGGCTTGGCACCTTGGCCGAATCCACGCATTGGGCGTTTCCGCGAGCCTGCAGCCTCGCTCGGAAGGCCTGCGGTTCGATCTCGCTCGGCGCTGCGCTCGGTCGTCAGTGCTTCGCGCCGAGATTCCGGAGGACGCGTTCACCGCGTCGATTCTCGGTACCGAACGCTTCGGCAACGGCGTCGTCATCCGCGATGAGCGGCCTCATGCTCACGATCGGGTATCCATCACCGAGGCCGAATCAATCTGGCTCACGACCAACGACGGCACGGTGATTCCGGGTCATCCGCTCGCGTACGATTTCGCGTCGGGTCTCGGGACTCGTGCTGCCGCCTGAGCCAGCTCGAGGTGCCCGCGCTGCCGCGAGGTTCGGCGGCGTCGATCGAGACAGGCGACGATGCCATCGTCATCGGCCACGGCGGGCGCCCGCACGCGCTGGAGGCGCAGGTGTTCGCCAAGCGCGAATTCGCGGGATTCTGGGAATACGTGCTGGACGAGGCGCTCTTCACCACGCCACCGCATCCGGAATGGAGCGGTGCAGCGCTCGTCGGCATGGACGGCCGCCTGCTCGGCATCGGTTCCTTGTTCGTGCAGGAAGCCGTCGACGACAAGGCGGTGCGAGGCAACCTGTTCGTGCCCGTCGACCTGATCGAACCGATCCTCCCCGACTTGTTGTGCGCACGGGCGTTCCGCGTTACCGCCCCGGCCCTGGCTGGGGATGTATACGGGTGAGGACGACGGCCGACTCGTCGTCGGCGGCGTGGCGACCGACGGACCCGCGGATCTGGCTGGGCGTGCATCCCGGCGACGTGGTCGTCGAGGTCGCCGCGCAAGCGCGTCAAAGGGCTGGCCGATCTTTTTCGCAGCGTGTGGCAGCAAGGTCCCGCGGGGACCGAAATTTCACTGGGGCTTGTTGCGCGAAGGCGCACCGACGCGCGTGGAAGTGCGCTCGGGCGATCGCGATGACTTTCTGCGCAAACCAGCTTTTGCAGTGAGCGTGCGTTAGCAGGGATCGTAATGCAGGTAGCCGGTGACGGCGCCATTGCGGCCGATGACGCGCTCCAAGCTTGCCGCACCTCCAGCATCGGCGCCATGTCGCGCGCCGGATAGAACCGCGGATTGCCGGCGCCCGCCAGCGGTCGGATCGGACGCAGCCACCGCCACGATCTTCGCCACACCTTTGCCCGAGATGTCCGCTTCGCAGTCGACGGACTTGATCCGACGCCTGGATCATGCGGACCGTGACCATGCCACTTCCCGCCGGCCCCGCCTTGGCGACCCACTTCGCGCGCGCTTCATCGCCGGCGAGGCAGAGGTTGATCGCCGGCAAGGAATTCCGGCAGCGATCGCGCCCAGTCGTCCGGCGCTTTTTTGCGAGGTCGGCAGCCGGCGCCAGCCTTGACATCGTAGCCCGCGAGCACCGTGCAGCAACCGATCAGCGCTTCGCCGGTCTTGAGCGACAGGATCGCGCGCCACGGCGAGTCCGGCGTATCAGCCATCGTCGACCGACAGGATTCTTCGCGCAGCGCGACGACGAGTGTTTCTTTCGGCAGGTGGGTCGAGTCGCCGCGCCAGACAACCGCCGCCGGCGTGAGATACATGAACGTCTGCGGCGCGCCGCGGAAGATGACCTCCCTTGCCCTTGGTCGCAAAGCGGTTCAGCACCGCCGTCGTGCGGCTTGCTTCCAGTACGCCAGAACGGCTCCTCGCCGCGGCACAGGGCGCCTTGCAGGACCACCACCTGCTGGTGCGCAGGCCGCTGTCGCCAGCGCAGAGCCACGCGATGGACGCCATTGCCACACCGGAACCGATTCGCGCCATGCACTGCCTCCGGGGAATTGTCCTGATGCCCTCGGGGAACGCCGGTAACGCGCCGGCCTCTCGGGCTTGAGCGTTCACGATAACGCGGCTATCGTTCGGGCAAGGTTTCACGGTCGGTCGGCAAAACGGCGCAACGAGCGAGGAGCAGTGCGGTGGCCAAGAAACGCAGGGAGCCCAGCATCGTCCGGCCCGACGACATCGACCCGCACCATCGACTGGGACCGCCCGCTGCGCGCGCCGGGCCACACGCAGGTCGATTTCGAGGAGCGCGTCAATTTCCGCGCGCCTGCACGACTACCGGCTCGCGCGCGCGCGCCGCGCTCGCCAGCTCGGGACTCGGCGCGCTGCTGTGCTTCGACCAGCACAACATCCGCTACACGACGAGCACGCGTCATCGGCGAGTGGGCGCGCGACAAGCTGACGCGCTATTCGCTGCTCACCGGCAACGGCGACCCCTACATCTGGGACTTCGGCTCGGCGGCCAGGCACCACCAGCTGCTACGCGCCGTGGCTGCACATCGACCATTGCCGCGCCGGGCTCCTCGGCTTGCGCGGCGCGGTCGGCGGCGACAGTCACGCTGTTTCGCGACGCGGCGCGCGAGATCAAGTCGATGCTCGACGCGGAGGGCGTGGGCGACATGCCGCTCGGCCTCGACGTCGTCGAGCCGCCGCTGATGCTCGAGCTGCAGAAGCTCGGGCATCGAGGTGCGCGACGGCCAGCAGACGATGCTCGCAGCGCGCGAAGTGAAGAACATCGACGAGCTGATCCTGCTCAACATGGCGCGCGGCGATGGTCGACGGCGTCTACCAGGACATCGCCGAGGCGCTCAAGCCCGGCGTCAAGGAAAGCGAGATCGTGGCGCTCGCGACGGCGCGCCTGTACGAGATGGGCTCGGATTGCGTCGAGGCGATCAACGCGATCTCGGGCGAGCGCTGCTCGCCGCATCCGCACAACTTCACCGACCGGCTGATCCGCCCGGGCGACCAGGCGTTCTTCGACGTCATCCAGTCGTACATGGGTTACCGTACCTGCTACTACCGTACGTTCAACGTCGGCATGCGCGACCCGGCCGCAGCGCGACGCGCTACCGCAGCGCGCGCGAGTGGATGGACCGCGCGATCGATCTCCTGAAGCCCGGCGTGAGTTCGATCGCGATCGCGCGCGTCGTTTCCGACGGCGAAGGACATCGGCTTCGCGCAGCGAGATGGATGCCTTCGGCCTCAACTTCTGCCACGGGCTCGGGCTCGGGCTTGCACGAGCGGCCGCTGGTCTCGCGGCTCGAACTCGCTCGAAGGAACCGATCGAGCTCGAAGGTCGGCATGGTGTTCGCCGTCGAGACCTATTGCCCGGCGACCGACGGCTTCTCCGCGGCGCGCATCGAGGAGGAGGTGATCCTCACGCCGACGGGGCCGAAGGTGATATCGCTATATCCGCGCGCAGGAATTGCCGATCGCAAATCCATACTAGAAAGCGGCGCCATGAAACTCGGATGGATCGGAATCGGCCGGATGGGCTACGCGATGGCCGAGCGCCTCGCCAAGAATGGCGCGCCGACGTCACCGTGTGGAATCGCACGCGCGCGAAAGCCGAGCCGCTCGCGGCGCACGGTGCGAAGGTCGCCGACTCTCTGCCGGAGTTGGCCGCCTGCGACATCGTCTTCGTCATGGTGTCGACGTGGGACGACGTGAAGGAGGTGATCGCGGGCGCCGAAAGGGTTGCTGGCGGGCGACAAGGCGCCCAAGCTCGTCGTCGAGTGCTCGTCGATTTCCGTCGAAGGGTCGACCGAATTGCGCGCGCTGCTTGCGAAGGCGCGGCGTCGAATTCGCTGGCGGCGCCGGTCAGCGGCAATGCGAAAGTGATCAAGGCGGGCCGCCTGTCATTCGTGTGTTCAGGGCCGCAGCGCCGCCTACTGATGCAGCGCTGCCCTATCTGAAAATGATCGCGCCCGCCGCGAGCTACGTGGGCGAGGGCGAGCTCGCGCGCATCGTCAAGATCTGCCACAACGTATTCCTGGGCGTGGTCACGCAGTCGCTCGCCGAAATCACGGTGCTGGCGCAGAAGGCCGGGCGTGCCGCGCCACGCGTTTCTCGAATTCATGAACCAGAGCGTGATGGGATCGACATTTTCGCGGTACAAGACGCCCGCGTTCGTCGAACCTCGACTTCAAGGTGACGTTCACGCCGCATCTGCTGCGCAAGGACTTGGACCTCGGCCTCGACGCCGGCACGACGCCACGACGTGCCGATGCCGCTCGCCGCAATGACACGCGACCTGGTGCAGACGTTGATCGGTCGCGGCATGACCGGAGGATTTTGCCAAGCTGCTCGTGCTGCAGGCGGAGCGTCGGGATTGCAACTCGAGCCGGAGAACGTCGCCGTGGGCGATGGACTGGGCTCGTGAGCGCGCTTCACGTCATGAAGGAGAGGACGACGCGATTCCTCCGCGCTTCGGCCCTCGCGCTGGGCGCCTTGTGCGCGACGCTCGCATTCGGCCAGGGCTATCCGAGCCAAGCCGGTCAAGATCGTGGTCCCGTTCACCGCCGGCAGCGCCACCGACATCCTCGCGCGCACGTTCGGGCAGAAGCTCTCGGAAATCTGGGGCCAGCCGGTGATCATCGAGAACCATCCCGGCGCCGGAGGAACGATCGGCGCGGCGATCGTCGCGAAGGCGGCTCCCGACGGCTACACGTTGCTCGTGCATTCCGGCGGCGCAGGCCGTACAACCCGTCGATCTATCCGAACCTGCCGCTACGACACCGGTGAAGGACTTCGTCGAGATCGTGCCGCTGGCGGGCAACCGAACGTGCTCGTGGTTGCACCGGCGACCGGCTACAAGACCGTCAGCGGAGCTCATTGCGGCGGCGAAGAAGAAGCCGGGTGAACTCAATTTCGCCTCGGCCGGCACGGGCAGCGGCACGCACATCAACGCCGAGAAATTCCGGCTCGCCGCCGGCATCGACGCCGTGCACATTCCCTACAAGGGCACGCCCGAAGCGATCACCGATACGATGACCGGGCCGGGTCACCTATTTCTTTTCGCCGATTTCTCGCAGCGCTGCCCAACGTACGGGAAGGCAAGCTGGTCGCGCTGGGCGTCAGCACGGCGAAGCGGTCGAGCGCGTTGCCGAACGTGCCGACGATCGCGGAAAGCGGCCTGCCGGGGTTCGACTACAACCTGTGGGTGGGCATGTTTGCGCCCGCCGGCACGCCCGCCGACATCGTTGACAAGATCAACCGCGATGTCGGCCGCGTGCTGCAAACGCCGGAAGCGAAGAGCGCCTGGCGGCGTTGGGTGCGGAAGCGATGCCATTGTCGCCCGGCGGAATTCCGCAAGTTCGTCCGCGACGAAATCGGATGACTCGGCCAAGGTAATCAAGGCCGCCGGAATCAAGGTGCAGTAGCGCTGGCGAGGCGGACGCGTGACGTTCCGCGCAATTGCAGCAATCCTGGGTTAAGCTTGGCAGCTGAACGCGACCTCCCGCAAAAGCCGGGGGCGATTTTTACCATCGCCATGAGGAGACCGTCATGAGACTTTCACCAACGCGCATGCTGCTGGCCGCCGGCCTCGCCGCACTCGCCGCCACCGCCGCCTCGGCCCAGGACAACAAGCTGCGCCTTCATCACGTGGGCGGACTACGTGCCGGCCGACGTGGTCGCGCAGTTCAAGAAGGAAACGGGCATCGACGTCGAGGTCACGCTGTCGAACAACGAGGAGATGATCTCCAAGCTCCGCGCCACCGGCGGCGCAGGGTTCGACCTCGCGCAGCCGTCGCAGGACCGCATCGTCGGTCCGCAGCAGGAATTCGGCATCTACAAGCCGATGGACATGAGCAAGATCAAGACGGAACTCTTCATCCCGTCGATGCTGGAAGCCACGAAGAAGAACACGACGTTGAAAGGCGAGGTGTACGGCCTGCCGCACATCTGGGGCACCGACGGCCTCGTCGTCAACACCAAGCTCGCGCAGATGTCGGACTACCCCGACCTGTGCAAGGCCGGAATACAAGGGCAAGACCAGCATGCGCCTGAAGCGGCCGACGCTGCTCGCGTTCGCCTTCGCCAGCGGCAAGGATCCGTTCTGCGCTGTACAACGATCCGAAGGCCTACGCGGCGCTGATGGACGACGTCGGCAAGACAGCTCACGGCGTGCAAGGCCAACATCAAGTTCTTCTGGGACAACAAGGACCAGTTGCTGAACGGCGATGCGCACCGGCGAGATCGTCGGCGCGATGATGTGGGACACCGGCGGCTGGAAGCTGAACGGCGAGAATCCCGACATCCAGTACATCGCGCCGAAATCCGGGCGCGCTGGGCTGGATCGACACCTTCGCGCTGCCGGCCAAGGGGCGCAACGACGCGGCGGCCTATGCGTGGATCAACTTCAACATGCGTCCGGAGATCGCCGCGAAGGTCGCCGCGTCGGCCGGCAATTTCACGGGCTCGAAGGGCGCCGACCAGCTGATGGACGCGAAGCTCAAGGCGCAGTTCGCGAAGAGCTTCCCCGGAAGCGGCGCTGAAGAACGTCAAGTGGTATCCGGCGGTGCCGCCGGGCATCGAGGACATCGAGGGCAAGGTGCTCGATCGCGTGAAGGCGAGCTGACGACCATCACTGGCGATGAGCGCGCCGGTGCTGACCGGCGAGACGCTTGAGCAGCGCCGTCGTGTCACGGCCGCAAGCGTGGCCATTCTGCGACCTCGAGGTCGACCGGGTCACCAAGCGCTACGGCGCGCATGTCGCCGTGCGACGCGCTGTCGCTCGCGGTCGCGCACGGCAGCTTCTTCTCCATCCTCGGCCCGTCGGGTTGCGGCAAGACGACGCTCGCTGCGCATGATCGCCGGCTTCCTCGCGCCCGATGCGGGCGACGTGCCGCATCGGCGGCCTGTCGATGCGCGGCGTCTCGCCCAATCGCCGGCCGGTCAACATGGTTTTTCAGCACCTGCGCGCTCTTCCCGATGATGTCGGTCGGCGAGAACGTCGGTTACGGACTCGCGCGGCGCGGCGTTTCGCGCCGCAGCGATCCGGAACGCGTGGCGTCGATGCTGAAGCGCGTCGGCTTGCCGGACGCCGCGGGCAAGCGCATCGATCAGCTCTCCGGTGGGCAAAAGCAGCGCGTCGCGATCGCGCGCAGCCTGGTTCTCTCGCCGACGCTGCTCCTGCTCGACGAGCCGCTCGGTGCGCTCGACCTCAGCTGCGCGAGCACATGAAGATCGAATTGAAACAGCTGCAGGCGGACTTCGGCACCACGTTCGTCTACATCACGCACGACCAGTCCGAAGCGCTGGTGCTCTCGGATCACGTCGCGCGTCATGAGCAACGGCCGCTTCGAGCAGGTCGGCACACCGCAGGAACTCTATTACTCCCCGCAAACGCCGTTCGTGGCGAGGCTTCGTCGGCGCCAACAACCGGCTCGAAGGATCGGCAACGCGGGTCGACGGCAACGTCGTCGAACTTCGCGAGCAAGCAGGGACTGACAGTCCGCGCCAAAAGCATGGGAACGGTCAACGTCGGGGATGCTGCGGCGGCGTTCGTGCGGCCCGAAATCGTGAGCCTTGCGCGCGCAGCAAGCGAATTGTCGGACTGTCGCGCCAGGCGCTGCGCGCCCGTGTCCACAGCCTGCTCTTCGACGGCGCCAATTCGTCGGTGTTGGTGAACGAGCAGGACACGAACACGCAGTTCCATGTCGCCCTGCCGCAGACCGGGCCGATTTGCCGGATCTGCGTGTCGGCGAGACGATCGCGTTCGGCTTCGATCCGCAGCGCGCCGTTTGCTTCGCGCCTCCGGCGATGCGCGCTGAAGCCGCGAACGCTGCACTTCGTCCCGCGGGCTCGCGGCTCGCGTTGTTGCTGCTCCTCGCACCGGCGCTGGTCTGGCTCGCTCGGCCTGATCGTGCTGCCGCACATCGACCTCGCCGTGCTGTCGCTGCGCACGCGCGTCGCGCCGCGGGTCTACGAATGGAGCCTCGACAAATACCGAACGTTCATCGACGAGCCGCTCTACTGGCACACGTTCGTGCGTACGGCACTGATGTCGATTCTTCGCCACGGCGTGCACGCTGCTGATCGCGTTTCCGACCGCGTGGTACATCGCGAAGATTGCGCGCGGCCGCGCGAAGTCGGTGTTGTTCGTCCTGTGCCTGATTCCGTTCTGGGTCAGCGAGACCGTGCGCACGCTGGGCTGGATGATCCTGCTGCGCGAGTCCGGCGTGATCCCGGGTCTCGCTGGTTTCGTTTGGGCTGGCGCGGCACGCCGCCGGAGCTCTCTACCACGACGCGACGATTCTGGTCGGCCTCGTCTACACGTCGGTGCTGTTCATGGTCGTGCCGCTGACGAACGCGCTGGAGAGCCTCGACGATTCGCTGATCGAGGCGGCCTACGACCTGGGCGGCAACGCGCTGGTCGATCGTGAAGGCAGATCGTACTCCCGCATGCGGCGCCCGGCATCGCCGCGGGCAGCGATCGTCGTGTTCATGCTCACGCTCGGCAACTACCTGACGCCGACGCTTCTCGGCGGCAAGAATTCGCTGTGGTTCACCGAGCAGATCTACACGCAGTTCATCACGCGCTTCAACTGGGAGCAGGGGGCGGCGTTCGGCTTCCTGCTGCTGATCCTGTCCACGGCGATCGTCTGGCTCGGGTTGCAGCTGCAGCGGCCAGAGCTTCGGCGACGTGATGCGCCGGTCATGATTCCCTCGCTGCCGCGCTCGGCGCATCGCGCGCTACGCGACCGCCGGCTGCGTCGCGGCGTTCTTCGTGTTTCTCTTCGTGCCTTTGCTGGTGGTCGTGGTGTTCGCCTTCAACAACGCGAACTATCCGGCGCCGCCGTGGCGCGGCTTTACGCTCGACTGGTTCGTCGGGCGGCGGCGCGGGCGGCCGCGTGGGCCTGTTCTCCGACGGGCCGCTGCTGCGCAGCATCGCGCACCAGCGTGGTCGTCGCGGCCTGGGTGACGCTGTTGTCGGTCATCGTCGGCACGGTCAACGCGTTTCTGCTCGAGCGCGCGCAATTCCGCGGCAAGTCGCTGCTGTCGCTGCTGATGCTGGCGCCGCTGGTCATCCCGGGCGTGATCCTCGGCATCTCGATTCTCGCCTTCGCGAGCCGGCTGGCGCAATTCGCCGACGATCTGTGGGGACTCGAAGTCGACTTCCTGCGTCCCGGTCTTCCGCTGGTCGTCGCCGGACAGTTCGCGTACATCGTGTCCATTGCCACACTGACCATTGCGGCCCGGTTGAAGCGCTTCGACGCTGACGCTGGAGGAGGCTGCGTTCAACCTCGGCGCGACGCGCGCGCGCGGTCCTGCGTACGATCACGCTGCCGTACCTGCGACCGGCACTGCTCGGCGCCGCGGCGTCTCGCGTTCCTGATGTCGTTCGAGAATTTCAACACGACGCTGATGCTCGTCGGCTCCGATCCGCCGCTCACGATCATGATGTACGGCCGTATGCGCGAGGGGGCGAGCCCGGTGCTCAACGCCGTGAGCCTCCTGCTGATGGTCGCGTCGGCGCTGCTCGCGCTCGTCTTCCTGCGCAGTCCCGCGCGCGACGCTGGGGGTCGCTAGGCTAGTTCGGCCCGTAGGATTCCGGAGTCCAGCCCCCGCCCAGCGACTTTGGCGAAGTCGACGATCGACAGGCGCGCGTCGCGGGCCGCCCCGATGCGCAGCGTTTCCGCGGCCAGCAGCGTCCGCTGCGCGTCGAGCACTTCGAGATAGGACGTGCGGCCGCGTTGTAGCGCAGGTTCGCCATGCGTCGAGGGCAATGGCCAGGTCGTTTCGCTGGTCCGTCTCGGCCGCGAGCGCGTCGCGTGCCGCGCGATGCGCCACCAGCGTCGTGCACTTCGCGGGAACGCGTTCTGCACCGTTTGCAGGTACGCGACCGCGGCCAGGTCGTTGTTCGCCTTGGCGAGCTCGACCTGTGCGTCGATCGACTTCAGGTTCAACAACGGCTGCACGAGCCCCAGGCCGATGCCCCAGATCCCCGCAGGCGACGTGAAGAGGTTGGCGACCTTGGCCGCGTTGGAGCCTATGCTGCCGGTGAGGTCGATGGCCGGAAATAGTTCGCGCGCGCCTGCTGGATGCGCAGGTCCGATGCCGCGAGCAACACTTCGGAGCGCTGGATATCCGGCCGGCGGTCGACCAATCCCGAGGGAAGGCCCTCTGGCAGCTCGGGCACATCGGTGGCGGCCTCGAGGGTCTGGCCACGGGCGATCACGGGCTCGAAGACCGGCGCGCGGCGAGCGCCCGGTCAACGTCGCAAGTGCGGACTCCAGCTGTCCAATCGCTCTTCTTTGCCAGGGCGATGTCAGCGACGACCGCAGAGCGCTCCGCCTCGGATTGCTTGAGGTCGTATTGTCCGATGAGTCCCGCGTCGTACCGGTCGTGCTGCAGGCGCACGGAGTCGGTGCGCGACCGAGCGTCTCTTCCAATACGACGAGCTCGGCGTCGGCGGCCCGCAGACCGGAAGTAGGCATTGGCGACGTCGGAGGCGACGGTGATGCGCACCGTTTCCCGGAAATAACGCGACGCCGCACAGGTCGTCGCTGGACGCCGCCAGCGAGCCGGCGCGGTATTTGCCCCACACGTCGAGTTCGTAGGACACATTCAAGGCGACCTGGAAGTTGTTGGTGATGACTGGAAACCCCGGAGGCGGCGGCGTGGAGCTGATCGACGAAATGCGCGAGCGTCCCGCGTCGACGTTGAGGTTGATGTCCGGTGCCAGGTACGACTGCGCCAGCAACACCTGCGAGCGCGCGGCCTCGATGCGGGCGCGAGCGTGGCCCTGAGGTCGAGGTTGTTCGCCAACGCCTCGGTGACCAGCTGGTCCAGCACCGGATCGTTGAAGAGCGTCCAGTAGCGCTCGAGCGCCGCGTGTTTGCTCGGCGCGTCGCGGAACCTGCGGGCAGGTCGAGTTTCGGCGGCAGCGGCTGCGTCACCGCGCAGCCGGCCAGCAACACCAGCGACGACGATTCCAAGCGAATTCCTAGTCATCATGGCCTTCTCCCGCCGCGCCGCGCGGCGGATGGCCGGGCGTCGCAACCTGGGATGATGTCTGGCGGCGCGAGCGTGTTCGATTTCCGCCAGCAGTTCCTCCTGGTGCGGTTCTCCGTCACCCGGCGGTCGGTGATGAGGCGGAAGAACAGCGGCACGAAGAAGATCGCGAGGAACGTTGCGGCGATCATGCCGCCCGCGACGCCCGTGCCGGTCGAGTGCCGCGCGCCAGCGCCGGCGCCCGTCGATATCGCGAGCGGGAGCACGCCGAAGATGAATGCGAGCGACGTCATGAGGATCGGCCGGAATCGCAACCGCGCCCCTTCGATCGCGCGCGGCGGAAGCCGACATCCCTTCGTAGCGTCTTGTACAACGCGAATTCGACGATAAGAATTGCGTTCTTGGCGGCGAGGCCCAGCAGCGTGACGAGGCCGATCTGGAAGTAGACGTCGTTGGTGAGTCCGCGCAGGTGGATGGCCGCGAGGGCGCCGAAAGTGCCAAACGGCAGCGCCATCAGCACCGAGAACGGCAGCGACCATTTTTCGTACTGCGCGGCGAGGATCAGGAACACCATGATCACCGCGAGCGCGAGTGCGAAGGTCGAGGCTCCGCCCGAGCGTTTTTCCTGAAACGACGTTCCGCTCCAGTCGAAGCTGAAGTCCGCCGGCAGGACCTCTTTCGCGATCTGCTCGACGCGCGCGATGGCCTGGCCCGTGCTCACGTCAGGCTTGCCGCTGCCGAAGACCTTCACCGCGGGCAGGTTGTTGAAGCGATCGAGCGTGTCCGGTCCTGAAGAATATTTCACGCTGACGATTGCGTTGAGCGGCAGCATCTCGCCTTTCGGAGCGCACGTACACCGCGCCGATGTCGTCCGGCCGGGTGCGATACGCAGGGCTCGGCTGACATCAGCACCTGCCAGGCGCGGCCGTACTTGTTGAAGTCGTTCACGTAGTAGGTACCGAGTGTCGCGGACAACGCGTTGAACAGGTCGTTGATGGGCACACCCAGCTTCTTCGCCTTCTCGCGGTCGACGCTGACGTTGAGCTGGGGCACGTTGGCGCGCCAGAGCGTCTGCGCATAGGCCATCTGCTGATCCTTGCCCAGCGCTCCCGAGAATTGCTGAGCCACATCGTTCATGCGCTTGGGGGAGGACTTCGCCGCGATTTTGGCAGGTAGAGCTCGAAGCCGCCCGCGGTGCCGAGGCCGAAGATCGGCGGCGGGACGAAGGCGAGCACCAGTGCTTCCTTGATACCGCCCGTCTTGGCGAATACGCTCGCCGACTAGTTGCGCTGTCGTGACCTTGCGGTCGTCCCACGGGATTTGCGTCACGAAGATGGACGCGGCGTTGTTGCGGAAGCCGCCGCCCAGGAAGTCGAAACCCGTGAACGCGATAACGTGCGCATTGGCGGGATTGAGCGAATTACCTTCTCCACCTCCGCTACCACCTTGTCCGTGCGCTCCAGCGTCGCGCCATCGGGCAGGATGACCGTGGTGAAGAACCAGCCCTGGTCCTCGTCGGGCACGAGGCTGCCCGGGGTCGAACGCCACAGGAAGACGGTGATGCGCGACCATGCCGACGAAGAGCACCATGCCGATGATGGCGCGTCGGATCATCCACGACACGCCCGACTCGTAGTGGGTCGTGACGGACGCGCGAAACAAGCGGTTGAACCACGCGAAGAAGCCGCGCGCCGGCGGCCGGTCGTGCTTGAGGATCAGCACGCACAGCGCCGGCGTCAGCGTCAGCGCGACCAGGCCTGAGATCACCACCGCGATCGAGATCGTGACCGCGAACTGCCGGTATAGCTCGCCGGTGAGGCCGCCCAGGAAGGCGATCGGAACGAACACCGCGGTACAGCGTCAGGACGATCGCGACGATCGGCCCCGTGACCTCGTGCATCGCCTTGATCGCCGCCTCGCGCGGCCGCGCGTGGTCCTCGCGCATGATGCGCTCGACGTTCTCGAGCACCACGATCGCGTCGTCGACGACGATGCCGATCGCGAGCACCATGCCGAACAGCGTCAGCGTGTTGATCGAGTAGCCGAGCAGGTAGCAGGCCGGCGAAGGTGCCGAGCAGCGACGACCGGCACGGCGAGCGAGCGGAATGAGCGTCGCGCGCCAGCTTCTGCAGGAACAGGAACACGACGAGGAACACGAGCACCATCGCCTCGCCGAGCGTGAACAGCACTTCGCGGATCGACACCTCGACGAAGCGCGTGGTGTCGTACGGGACGGCGTAGCTCGAGCCCTCGGGAAATCGCGCTGCGAGAGTCGCGCATCGTCGCGCGTGCACGTTCTTGCGCGACCTCGAGCGCGTTGGCGCCGGGCTGCAGGAAGATACCGACGAGCGTCGCCGACTTGACCGTTGCACGCGGCCGATGAAGTCGTAGTCCTTGGAGCCCAGCTCGACGCGCGCGACGTCCTTCAGGCGCACGCGTCGAGCCGTCCGGATTGGCGCGGACGATGATGTTCTCGAACTCCTCGGCGTCGAGCAGCCGGCCCTGCGTGGTGATCGATGTAGACGAGGTCCTGCGGCCCTGCCGGTCGGCGACTGCCCGACCTTGCCCGCGGCGAACTGCGCGTTCTGCTCGTTGACCGCGCGCGATCACGTCGCTCGGGCGTCAGCTTGAGCTGCGTCAGGCGGTCGGGCTTGACCCAGATCCGCATCGCGTAGTCCTTGGCGCCGAAGATCTGCACGTTGGTCGTGCCGGGCAGCGCGCTTCAGCTGCGTCGAGCACGTTCAGCGTGACGTAGTTCGACGTGAACAGGTCGTCGTAGCGGCCGTCGGGCGAGTAGAACGCGATGCACCTGCAGGAACGACGAGCTGCCGCGTCTCGACCGTGACGCCCTGGCGGCGCACTTCTTCCGGCAGCCGCGGCTCGACCTGCTTCACGCGGTTGTTGACGTTGACCGACGCGGTGTCGACGTTGGTGCCGATGTCGAACGTGACCTGGATCTGACACCGTGCCGTTCGACGTGCGACGTCGAGCTCATGTAGGCCATGTCTCGGCACGCCGTTGATCGCGTTCTCGAGCGGGGCGGCCACCGTCTGCTCGAGCGTCTCGGCGGAGGCGCCCGGATAGACCGCCTGCACGGTCACCACCGGCGGCGCGATCTCCGGGATACTGCGCGATCGGGAGCGTGCGCATCGCAGCGAAGCCCGCGAGCACGAGGAAGAGCGATATCACGGCCGCGAAAATGGGCCGGTCGATGAAAAAGCGCGAGAACATTGGGGTGGCCTGCGGTCAGGTTTGGGGGCAGGCTGATCTGGCGCCGCTCTTCGCCGGCGGCTGCCTTGCGCGGGTGCTCCAGGCGGGGCCGCGCGGGGCACCGGTCGGAGAGCTTGATGGGCGCGCCCGGATGCAGCTTGGACAAGCCGTCGACGATCACCTTGTCGCCGGCTTTGACGCCCGGTCTCGACGACCCACAGGTTGTCACCGCTCATATTCACCCAGTCGCCCAGCGTGACCGGGCGAACCGCGGCGATGTCCCGCCGTCCTTGTCGCGATCGGCGACGTAGACGAACTTCCCCTGCGCGCCGTCGAGCACGGCAATCTGCGGCACGGTGAGCGCGTTGTTGCGCACCGCGCCGGACAGGCGTGACCCGGCACGAACTGGCCCGGTTTCAGCACGCTGTCGGCGTTGGCGATCTGGCGCGCATTTCGTAACGCTGCCGGTCGATGGGTTGACCCGCGTGTCGGCAGAAATTGATGCGGCCGCGGCGCGAGATGATCGAGCCGTCGGCCAGCTTGCACCGACTACGTCGTAAGCCGTTGTCCTTCGGCAGCGTGAGGCGGCCCTCGCTGACGGCGTCGATTGAGCGACAGCTGTTCGTTCTCGGAGATGGAGAAGGGAATCCATGATGGGATTCGACTGCGAAATCGTCGTCAGCAGCGTCTCGTTGGCGGTAACCAGGCTGCCCTCGGATTTCGGCGCGCGGCTCGACAGGCCGGCGATCGGCGCGACGACCCGTGTGTAGCCCAGGTTGAGCTTCGACTCGGCAAGCTTTGGCCTCCGCCGCTTTGACCGACGCCGTCGCGAGTTCGGCATTGGAGACCGCGTCGTCGGCTTCCTTCTGCCCCACCGCACGCTTCTCGGCGAGCGGCTTCAGGCGCGCCACTTCGCGATCGGACTGCGCCTGCTGCGCCCGGGCGCGCGCCAGGTCGGCTTCGAGCGCGGCAGTTTGGGCGGCGAGCGGCTGGATCGATCACGTGAACAGGCACCTGCCCGGCGGTCACCGCCGAACCTTCCTGGTAGAGCCTGCGCTCGAGGATGCCCGTGACGCGCGCGCAGAACCTCGACCTCCTTGGGATCCGGCGGTCTGGCCGACATATCTCGTAGGTCGCGGGCACGGGCTTGGGCTCGAGGACGAACGTCGTGACCTCGGGCGGAGGAAAGCCCTGGAACCCACCCTGCTGAGGGCTGGCCGCACGCCGCGACGAGGATTACGGCGGCGAAGGGCGCGCAAGGCGGACAAAAGGATGGCGGGCGGGGGACGGTCATAGAGCGGCTCCGGGCTTGATCGCAGCAGATGGCGGCTGGACAAAGGACTCGCCAGCAGCCCCTAGATTACATACATTCACGGATGTTTAGCAAAGGTGGCAGAGGAAAAATGGCACGGAGGACCAGAGACTGGAGGCGCGGGAAACGCGGGAGCGGCTGCTGGACGCCGCCAGCGTGTCTTCCGTCAACGTGGCGTGACGCGCGACGACTCTTGCCGAGATTGCGATCCGCGGCGGGCGTCACTCGCGGCGCCATCTATTGGCACTTCAGGGACAAGGCCGCCCTATTCTATGCGATGTGCGAGCGCGCGACGCTCCCGCTCGATGCGCTGTTCGAGCGCGCAGGCGAAGCGGCGGCGACTCGTCCGCTGGCGACGTTGCGCGACCTGTGCGTGGGCGCGCTGCAACGGCTCCGCCACCGATGTGCGCACGCAGGTCTCGTCTCTCGAGGTGATCTTCCATAAGACCGGAGCTCGTCGATGAACTGGCCGGCATCGCGACGTCGCACGAGGACGAGCGATGCCAGTGCCTGGGACAGATCGAGCTAATTCGCCGTTGCGCCGAGTGGGCGAGCTGGCACCCGACATCGACGCCGCGCTCGCCGCGCACAGGCCTCAATGCGCTGGTGGTCGGCATCATGTACGCAGTGGGTGCTCGACCCGTCGGCCTACGACCTCGCGTCTCGCGGCCCCGGCGCTGATCGATGCATTCCTCGCGGGCCTGGCGACGTGCCGCCGCGGCGCGCCGCACGGGCGATGCCGCGCGTGCGGGCGAAAACGATCATCGCCTGATCCTCTGATTGCGCGTCGGCAGCCACGGCTGGGGTGAAACGGCTAAGATGCTCCTCGCGTCGCACACAAGGCGCCGCCTCGGTGACAAAGAATGGTGGCGGCGGGCAACCGGAGGAGAGGATGGGGAGAAACTCGACACGTTTCCGGGGCCTGCTGCACCACGCCAGGGTGCGGCCGGAGCATCTCGCTGCGCAGGAAGGACCTCGGGATCTGGCAGGCCACCTCGTGGGCCGGCGTCGCGCAACAGGTCCGCGCTGGCGTACTGCTTGCGGCGCGCAGGCTATCGCAAGCGCGGGAATAACCTCGCCATCATCGGCGACAACCGGCCACGGCTCTACTGGTCGATGATCGCCGCGCAGGCATTGGGCGGCGATTGCCGTGCACCGATGTACCAGGACGCACCGGCGGCCGACGTCGTCTACGTGTTTGAACGACGCCGAGATCGCCTACGCCGTCACCGAGGACCAGGAACAGGTCGACAAGATGCGGGAGGCGCAGCCGCAGGTCCCCTCGCTCGCGCACGTCTATTACGAGGATCCGCGCGGCCTGCGCAGCTACGGAGAGCGTCACGAGCTTCGACCGCCTGCTCGAGATCGGCGCCGCGAATTCGATCGCGCGAATCCCGGCTTCTTCGACGCGGAGGTCGGGCGCGGCGCAACCGGCGACGTGGCGATCATGCTGTACACCTCCGGCACGACGGGCAGGCCGAAGGGCGTTTGCCAGACGCACGGGGCGCTCATTGCCGCGGCCGACGGGCGGCATCGAATTCGACCACCTGACGGCGGACGAGAGCATCCTTTCCTACCTGCCGATGGCCTGGGTCGGCGACAGCCTCTTTTCCTCAGTCGCGCAGGCGATGGTCGCCGGATTCGCGATCAACTGTGCTGATCGGGCGACACCGTGATGACCGACCTCGCGCGAGATCGGCCCCACGTATTACTTCGCCCGCCGCTCGCATGTTCGAAGAATCTGCTGAACGCCGGGTGATGATCAGGATGGAGGATGCCGAGCGCGATCAAGCGCGTCGCTGTTCCCGCCACTTCACCGACGTCGCGCGCCGGTGCGGCGCAGAAATTCTCGACAGCAGCCCGTGTCGCTCGGCGACCGCCTGCAATATGCGATCGGGAACCTGCTGGTGCTATGGACCGCTGCGCAACGTGCTCGGCATGAGCCGTATTCGCATCGCGTACACGGCGGGCGCGGCGATCGGTCTCGACCTGTTCGCTTCTACCGGTCCATCGGCGTCAACTTGAAGCAGCTCTACGGCTCGACGGAGACGTGCGCGTACGTGCCTGCAGCCCGGTGGCGAGTGTAAGTTGACACGGTCGGACTGCCGGCGCCCGGCGTCGAAGTGAGGATCCGCCGAGTCAGGGCAGAGGTGCTGGTGAGAGGACCGATGCGTCTCAAGGAGTACTACAAGCGGCCCGACGCAACCGCGCGAATCGATCGATGCCGACGGCTACTTCCGCACCGGCGATGCCGGATTCTTCGACGCCGGCGGCCACCTGCAAGATCATCGCACGCCGCGTCCAAGGACGTCGAGCAAGATCGGCGCGACGGCGCCGTGTTCCGCGCCCAATTACATCGAGAACAAGCTCAAAGTTCTTCCCGCACATCAAAGGAGGCGGTGGCGTTCGGCCGAGGCCGCGACATGGTGTGCGCGTTCATCAACATCGACATGGATTCGGTCGGCAACTGGGCCGAGCGCCGCCGCCTCGCGTATTCGGGATACGCGGACCTCGCCAGAAGGCCGGAAGTCTCACGAACTCATCCGAGGAATGCGTGGGAGAGGACTAATGCGGAACTCGCCCGGCGAGGCGAACTGCTCAATTCGCAGATCCACCGCTTCCTGATCCTGCACAAGGAGCTGCGATCCCGGACGACGACGAGCTCACGCCGCACGCGCAAAAGGTGCGCGCGCGGCTTTGTCGCGCAGAAATACTCGGTGCTGATCGACGCGCTGTACGCGCGCGGCGAGTCGCGGCAGTCGAGACGCTGGTCGCGCTTCGAGGACGGGCGGACAACATGGTGGCCGCGGACTGCGTATCGAGGAAGCGCGGACGCTATCCTGCGCAAGCGGAGGCAAGCGGCCTAAAACCGCGAATGAGTGGCGCGCGCAACGTTGACCAATACTCGATGCTGCGACATCTCGCCTGCGCGTTCGGCGGCGTCAAGGCGCTCGGCCGACATCAGCTTCGACGTGCGCAGGCACGAGGTCCGCGCGATCATCGGGCCCAACGGCGCGGGCAGAGCTCGATGCTCAACGTGATCAACGGCGTCTATCAGCCGCAAAGAGGCACGATCACGTTCACGGCAAGGAACGCCGCGACATGGATCGCCGCATGCAAGGCAGCCGCGCAGGGCATCGCGCGCACGTTCCGGAACATCGCGCTGTTCAGAGCGCATGGCGGTGCTGGACAACATCGCTGACTGGCCGCAACCTCGATGCGGGCGACTGCCTCGAACCAGGCGATCTGGCTGGGCGCGCCAGGCGCGAGAGGCTCGGAGAACCGCGCGAGGTCGAGGAGGTGATCGACTTCCTCGAGATCCAGCATATCCGCAAAGACGCCGGTAGGCGCGTCTTCCTACGGCCTGCAGAAGCGCGTGGGATGGCCGGCGCGCTCGCCGCCGAGCGCTTCGATGCTCGCTGCTGGACGAACCGATGGCGGGCATGAACGTGGAGGAGAAGCAGGGCATGTGCCGGTTTATTCTCGACGTCAACGAACAGTGCCGGCACGACGATCGTCCTGATCGAGCACGACATGGGCGTCGTGATGGACATCTCATGACGTGTGGTGGTGCTGGACTCATGCAGCAGAAGATCGGCGATGGCGATCCGGACGCAGTGCGCGGAATAACCAGGCGGTCATCGATGCTACCTGGGCGTCGCCCATTGAATTGACCTGCGATGAAACATCTCCCACGCTCGCTCCGCTCGCTGCCCCCGGGATGCTCGGTCAGTGGTCGGGCCGGCCCTTCCAGACTGACATGTCGATTCTTTTTCGAAGTCCTGATCGGCGGACTCCTCTCGAGGCGTCATGTGTTCGCTCGTGGCGCTGGTTTGTGCTGATCTACAAGGGCCTCAGGCGTATTCAACTCGCGCAGGGTAGTTGGTGTACTTCGCCGCGTTGACCAGCGTCAGCTTGCTCAAGATGGGCCTCGATTTCTGGCTCGCTTTCCTGACTTTGGCCGGCGGCGATGGTCGCGCCGGATTGCTGACCGAACGTATCGTTGTTGCGGCCGCTCGTGAGTCAACCTCGGGTCACGCTGTTGCTGGCAGTCGATCGGCTCACGCCCGTCATCGAGGGTTGGCGCAGTTGTTGTGGGCTCGCAGCCGCACAATCGGGCGACACGGCATCCAGGATGAGCCGCTCGCGAGGTGGATCAGCGACTCAACCGGGATGAGCGTTTCCAGTTCGACCTTGCGGCGGCCGGGATCGCTGCCGGTAGTGGCGACGTCACTGGCGCTTTTCCAGCCGACGCGCGGATCGGCCGCGACGCTACCGCGCGTGTTGCTCGACTACCCCAGGCTGCGCTTGCGTGGGCATTCCGCTGCGGCAGATCTGGGGGATTATGTGGGCATGTCGCAGGCTTCGTCGCGCTGGTGGCGGGGATTGCTGTGGGGCGCGCGCAACGCGAGTGCAATTCTCACGCTCTCGTTTCTCCGCAGTGAAGGCACTGCGTGTTGATCCTGGCGGATTCGAGGTCGGTTCCCGGCGCGATCGTCGGCGAGCCTCATCATCAGCACCTCCCGAAAGCTCGCGGAAGTCTGCTATTGGCCCCTCCGTTGGCGGCGGATCGGGCTGGTTCCGCCTAGTTCAGGCTCTCGCTGTTGTCCTGCTCGATGCGCCCCGGTTTGTTCGGTGAAAAACACATTGACCAGGTATGACGAGGTCAATGTGTTTCTCGGCAGTCTCTGACGTGAGTGGAACGAGACGTTAAGCGAGCAGAGCGAGCGACCTCGCTCAAAGCACATCGATCGGGCCTGCAGCATGCTGTACCGCGAAGCCGGACAATTCAGGACGTCGTACCGCCGAGGACCAGCGAGATCTTTCGATCCGCCAGGACCGGATCGCGATCGCGCGCTGCTCATCGTCGCGTTCGTGGTCGTGCGCTCTTCGCGATCAGTACTGGCTGTCGGGATACTGATCCCGCTCCTGATCTTGCGCTGGCGGCGGTGGGACTCAACATCCTGACAGGCTGTGCAGGGCAACTCTCGCTCGGCACTGGCGGCGTTCATGGCGGTCGGCGCTTTTGCCGCGTACAACTTCGTGTTGCGCGTGCCAGGGCATCCGATTCTGGTCGCATTCGTGCTGGGCGGCGTATGCGCTGCACTCGCGTCAGGTATCGTGTTCGGCCTGCCGAGCCTGCGCATCAAGGGCTTCTATCTGGCGGTGGCGACACTGGCCGCGCAGTTCTTCGCTAGTGTGGGCGCTGACCAGAAGTTCCACTGGTTCTCGAGACCGCAGCGATCAGCAGTCATCAGTGCGCAAAGATGGAAGTTCTGGGCTGTCACATTCGACGGTCCGGTGTCGAAGTACCTGCTGACGCTGTCGGTGATCGCGTGGTGCTCGCTCTCGCGGCCAAGAACATGGCGAGGAGTTCGGTGGGTCGCGCGTGGATGGCCGTACGCGACATGGACGTCGCGGCGTCGGTGATCGGAATAAGGCTCAATGCAGAGCAGAGCTTCTCGCCTTCGCCGTCAGCTCAGTTCTACTGCGGCGTCGCCGGGGCGCTCTGCATGCGTTTGCGTATCTCGGCACCGTCGACCTGAAGGCTTCAATCTGGACCATATCGTTCCGCGTGCTGTTCATGGTCATCATTGGCGGCGTTGGAAGCATCCTGGGGTCGTTTCTCGGCGCGGCGTTCATCGATGCTGCTCGCCGATCTTCCTCAATACGCTCGCGCCGCTGATCGAGAGCAGGATATGGGCCTGCAGTTGCCCGGCCGGCTTGATGTCGAACCTGGAGCTCATCGTTTTCGGCGGCCTGATCATTTTTTTCCTGGTCGTCGAGCCGCACGGGGCTCGTCGCGGTTGTGGAACGAATTGGCAAGGAGAAGTTGCGGCTGTGGCCGTTTCCGCATTGATGATTGCGGCGCAACGCACGATCGTTCGCTTGTTTACGACAGGTGAGACCCCTCAGTTCCCAGTTGACACCGGGACCGCGCACGCAGAATGCTCTCTGGTTGGCTCCAGTACCGGAGATGGTTTTGGCTGGGAGACTCGTGAAGTCAGTCAGATCGGCTACCGCTGCGACCTGGCCCTGCTCGGCGTCGCCGCCGCGCACGGCGCAAAACGAGCAATTCATCCCGATGAACGGCTACTGGGTCGGGCCGTACGCTGCCGGCGGCTCTGGCATCTTGGCGGTTTCATCGACTACGTGAACATGATCAACGCGCGCGACGGCGGCGTCAACGGCGTCAAGCTCACGTACGAGAAGTGCGAGACCGAGTACCAACAACGCCCGCGGCGTCGAGTGCTACGAGCGCGACCAAGAAGACGCGGTCCCGACCGGCGCGTCGCTGGTCCATGCCGCTGTCGACGGGCATCACGTACTCGCTCATCGACAAGGGCACCGCCGACCAGATTCCGATCGTCTCGATCGGCTACGGGCGCACCGACGCCTCCGACGGCCGCGGTATTTCCGTATGCATTTCCGCTGATCACGAACTACTGGCGCCAGAACACCGCCAAGATCAAGTCTCATCGCTGCGAAGGAAGGCGGGATGGACAAGCTGAAGGGCAAGAAGATCGTGAACATCTATCACGACTCGGCCTACGGCAAGGAGACCATCCCGGTGCTCGACGCGCAGGCGAAGAAATACGGCTTCACGGTGACCCACATCCCGTGCCGCACCCGGGTAACGAGCAGCAGTGCGCAGTGGCTGCCGATTCGGCAGATCAAGCCCGACTGGGTGATCCTGCGCGGCTGGGGCGTGATGAACCCGGTCGCGCTCAAGGCTGCCGCGCAAGGTGGGCTTCCCGCGCGACCAGATGCATCGGCGTGTGGTGGTCGGGCGCCGAAGAGGACGTGATCCCGCGGGCGACGCCGCAAAGGGCTTCATCGCGGCTGGCTTCAACGTCGCGGGCGCGAAGCTATCCCGGTGATCAGGAAATCGAGAAGTACGTCTACGCCAAGGGCAAGGGCGAGATGGACGACGAGTCGCGGATCGGCAGCGATCTACTACAACCGCGGCGTCGTGCACGGCATCGTCACGGTCGAGGCGATCCGCACAGCGCAGGAGAAATACGGCAAGCAAGCCGCATGACCGGCGACCAGATTCGCTGGGGCCTCGAGAACCTCAACATCGACGACAGCGAGGCTCATGAAGCTGGGCGCCACCGGGTTCATGCAGGCCGCTCAAGGTGTCCTGCATGGACCACGAAGGCGGCGGCGCGGTGAAGTTCCAGCAGTGGGACGGCGACCAAGTGGAACACTGATCACCGACTGGATCACGCCGGATCAGTCGACTCTGGTGCGGCCGATGATCGAGGCGTCCGCCGCGAGCGTACGCCAAGGAGGAAGAACATCACGCCACGCGACTGCAGCAAGGAATCTAGACGCGTCTTTGCGGCGTCATGGCGCGCCAAGATGTCGGCGCGCCAGCACGGCCGCGGACGCTCTAACGTTTCCATCTTCCATGACTGCAACTAAACGCCAGTTTCCCGCGCAGACGGCCGCGCGATTGCGCCGTATCTGTCGGTGAACAACATCGAGGTCATCTACGACCAGCGTGATCCTCGTGCTGAAGGGCGTTTCGCTGGAGGTGCCGGAGGGAAAGATCGTTGCGCTGCTGGGTGCCAATGGGGCTGGCAAAAGCACGACGTTGAAGGCGATCTCGAATTTGCTGTCTGCCGAGCGCGGCGACGTCACGAAGAGCACCGATCGAATTCAAGGGAAGGCGGGTCGACAAACTCGACGACGAACAGAGCTGGTGAAAATGGGTGTGTGCCAGGTAATGGAAGGGGCGGCATTGCTTTCAGCACCTGACCGTGGAGGAAAACCTGCTGACTGGCGCGTTCACGAGCAGGGCTCGCGAGCGGACATCGCCAAGGCGCTGGAAAGGTCTATCACTACTTTCCGCGGCTGAAGCTGCGCCGGTCGAGCCAGTCCGGCTACACTCCGGGGGTGAGCAGCAGATGACCGCCGTCGGACGCGCGTTGATGGCCCAACCGTCGATGATCCTGCTCGACGAGCCGTCGATGGGCCTGGCGCCGCAGATCGTCGAGGAGATCTTCGAGATCGTGCAGAACCTGAACAGCCAAGGAAGGCGTGTCGTTCCTGCTCGCCGAGCAGAACACGATGGTGGCGCTGCGCTACGCCAACTACGGCTACATCCTCGAAAACGGCCGCGTCGTGATGGACGGCGAGGCCGCGAGACCTGGCGTCGAACGAGGACGTGAAGGAGTTCTACCTCGGGCTCTCGTCCGGCGGCCGCGAAGTCCTTCCGCGACGTCAAACACTACCGCCGCCGCAAGCGTTGGCTTGCCTGACCATTGTCTGTTCGTTCACCCGTTCCTTCGTCCGACCACTTCGACACGCTGGAAACGCGCGACCCGGAGCTACGGGAGCGTGCGCAGTTCGCCGGAGCTGCCGCGCCAGATTGCGCATGCGAAAGCCTGCGCACCGGCCTTCGCCAAGATCCTCGCGCAGGTATCGATGCGGCCGCGGTGACGTCGCGCGAAGCGCTGCGCGGTTGCCGGTGACGCGAAAGTCCGACTTGCTCGAAATTCAGAAGAGTGATCGACCGTTCGGAGGCCTGGCCGCTACCGGATCTGCCATGGCAGGTTGGGGGTGAGGCGCGGCGCGTGTTCGCGTCTCCTGGCCCGATCTACGAGCCGAGGGCGCGGGTCCGGATTACTGGCGCCTGGCGCGACCGTTGTTCGCCGCCGGATTCCGCGCTGGCGACTTGATCCACAACTGCTTCTCCTACCACTTCACGCCGGCCGGGTCGATGCTCGAAACCGGCGCGCACGCGCTGGGCTGCGCGGTGTTCCCTGGCGGCACCGGCCAGACCGAGCAGCAGGTGCAGGCGATCGTGGATTTGAAGCCTTCCGGCTACGTGGGGACGCCATCATTTCTGCGGATCATTCTGGAGAAGGCGGACGAGCAAGGGGTGCCCCTGCCGTCGCTGACCAAGCGCTGCTGTCCGCCGAGGCCTTCCTGCCGCCGTTTCGCGACGCGCTGATTGCGCGCGGAATCCATCGGCTACCAGGTCTATGCGACAGGGGACCTCGGGACGATCGCGTATGAAACGTCCGCGCGCGAGGGCCTGGTCGTCGATGAAGGCGTCATTGTCGAGATCGTGCGTCCCGGCACCGGCGATTCCGTAGCGCCCGGCGACGTGGGCGAAGTGGTGGTCACGACGCTGCACAACGCCGACTACCCGTTGCTCCGGTTCGGAACCGGCGACTTGTCTGCGCTGCTGCCAGGCCGATCCGCGCTGCGGGCGCACGAACATGCGGATCAAGGGCTGGATGGGACGCGCCGACCAGACGACGAAGGTCAAAGGGCATGTTCGTGCATCCGTCCCAGGTTGCGGCGATCGTCAGGCGCCATCCGGAGATCGCCCGTGCGCCTCGTCGTCGACAATCCCGACGGAAACGACCGTATGGTCCTGCACGTCGAGATGGCCCGAGGCGGGTCCCCGACGCGGATGCGATCGTCGCCGCGATCCGCGATATCACCAAACTCGCGCGGTGAAGTGGCGTTCCGCACGCCGGGCGACCTCCCCAACGACGGCAAGGTCATCGACGACACGCGGAAGTTCGACTAGCTCGCCGAGCGATAGTTCCGCCCGTTCCGCGATGCGTGCTGGCATTTACGCGGAATCCGACCGCTGACGCCACTCCACTACCCGCCGACCCGTTCGCGCCTCTGCGCCAGGAGACGCTGCGCGCGATCGCGCAAAGCGGTGTCGTCCGCCAGTTCCCGAAGCAGACTGTGCTGATCCACGACGGCGACGCCGGCGATTCGCTGCACATCTTGCTGGCTGGCCGTGTGAAGATCTACGCGAGCAACGCGGCGGGCCGCGAGAGTCGTGATCGATTTCCACGGGCCCGGCGAATGCATCGGCGAAATGTCGCTCGACGGCTCGCCGCGGTCGGCGTCCGTGATGACGGTCGAGCCTGACGACCTGCGCGATCGTCAATCGCGCGCATTTCCGCGAATTCATCCTTGCCCACCCCGATTTCGCGCTGTACCTGATCGAGAAAGCTGATCAACCGCGTGCGCGTGACAACGGAGAGAATGTGAAGAGTCTCGCGCTGTCGGACGTCTATGGCCGGCTGGCGCGCCTCCTCAACGCGCTGGCCACGGACGTCGGCGGTACTGTCGCCGTGCGCGAAGTTGACCCAGCGGGACATCGCCGACCGCGTCGGCGCGTCGCGTGACATGATCGGCAAGCTGATGAAGGACCTCGTTGCCGGCGGCTACCTTGCCGTCGAAGATCGCGCCATCACCATCCTGCGGAAGCTTCCGACAGGCTGGTGATTCCGTTCCCGCGAGGCGCGGTTGGGTGAATATTCCGATTGCGCCGAATCGATTCCTACCGTGCAGTGCGCGTCGTCTCTCTCTAAAGTGTGGCCCATAGGGAACACGCAAAAGGAAGGAGACGACAATGCGCGAAATCAATCGTGGTGACGATCCAGAATCGGGCCTCGCGGCGGCGCTTCAAGGCCAGTGGCCGCCGTGCTCGCGGTCGGGATGCTGGCGTATCTTGCGGGACATTCGGCTTACATGCCGGAGGCAAGGTCAGGTATGGTGCGCGACCGAAGTGCCGGCGGTCAGCGTCGAAGCACCCGCGAGCGCAGGTGCAGGGGCCGACGTGGGTCACGGACCCGTCCGCGAAGGTGGGCGGAACCCATCGCGACGTTCTGATTCAGCTCCACGTCATGCCGCTCCTGTCCAGGCGGTGGCGAGAAATCACCGCGCCGAACGCGATGCGGTACCACGCGAACGGTGTGAAGTCGTGATGGCTGACATAGCGTAGCAGCCAGCGCACGCACAGGGACGCGCGACACGAATGCGGCGGCGAATCCGACGCCAGAACGCCGGCACAGATCCGCCGCCGCAAGCAGGTGCCGGTTCTTGACGCGCTTCGTAGGCGCAGGCGGCGAAGAGCGTGGGGATGGCGAGGAAGAACGAGAATTCGGTGGCCGCCTTGCGCGACATGCCGAACAGCATGCCGCCGATGATCGTGGCGCCCGAGCGCGACGTGCCGGGAACGAGGGCAAGCGCCTGCGCGCAAGCCGACCTTGAGCGCGTCGGTCCAGCGCATCGCGTCCACGTCGTCGATTCGCACGGTCTCCGGGCGCGCCCGTTGCCGGCGCTCCGCCCACAGGATCACGAAGGCGCCTGCAACGAACGCGCGAGCCACGGGCACAGGCGCGAAACAGCACGGCCTTGATGGCTTTGCTGAACGCGAGGTCCCAGCACCGCGGCGGGAAGGAACGCGATCGAATAGATTGAGTCACGAACCGGTTCGCGCGCGTCGTCGGCCGAGACCGCGGGCCACGCGCGAGAGCCTCTCGCGGAATTCCCAGCACACGGCGAGGATCGCTCCGGCCTGGATGACGATTTCGAAGACCTTCGCCTGCTCGCCGGAATAGCCGAGCAGCGAGCCGGCGACGATGAGATGACCGGTCGAGGAAACGGGGAGGAATTCCGTAGGGCCTTCGACCAGGCCCAGCAGCAGTGCGACGAGTAGGGTGGGGTGTTCCACGATGGCCGCGGATTGTCGCGCATCACTGTCACCATGGACACGACCTCATCCAGCTACTTCGACGTCAGAGTCGTCGACATTCACGTATTTTCCTGGTCGATCGCGCCACGCGCGAGGCCATGGCGATCGATTCGGTGGACCGGCAGGTGGAGCGCGACCTGGCGCTGATCAAGCGACTGGGCTTCGCGCCTACGCGCACGCGCTGGAGACGCATGCGCACGCCGACCATATCACCGGCGCCCGCGCGGCTGATCGAGGCCTCGAGCGCGCTCGCGGCCGCCGCTTCCGGTTGCGGTATCGCGCCGGCGAACGATGCAGCTGCAGGATAACGACGTCCTGCTCTTTGGCGTTGCGGAGGAGGTCCGCGCGCTGCATACGCCAGGTCACACGGCGAGCGGCATCATGAGCTATCTGTGGCGCGGCAACGTCTTCACCGGGGACGCTTTGCTGATCGAACGGCTGCGACCGCGCACCGATTTCAAGGGGCGACGCCGGCGCGTTATCACGACAGCATCCACGCCAGGCTGTTCTCGCTACCCGACATCACGCGCGCTCTTTCCGGCCACGACTACCGCGGCAATTCGGTGTCCACGATCGGCTGGGAGAAGCGGCGCAACGCAAGGCTCGCCAACCGTGACCGCGCCGGATTTATCGAACTCATGGGAGCCTCAAACTGCCGAGGCCCAAGATGTTGGACATCTTCGTTGCCGGCCAACCGGCACCTCGGAATTCCGCACATGCCGCCTGACACCGGTGACCGTGCCGCGATTCTCGCGCGCGCCGAAGCACGAGGCTGCGCAGGAGGCGTTGCTTTCCGTGGCAACTTGATGCCGGCGGGAAACCTGGGCCTTGTTCAAGGCGGCGAAATCGAACTCGTCGACACGCGCACTTGGCCGGGAGCGCGATCGTTGGTCGGGTATGTGCCGGGGAAGCATCCTGATCGAGAGTGGTACGACTATCCCGCGAAGAAACGCAACGAAGCGCTTCCCTCGAGCAGCTGCGGACAAGGTCGAGTCCGACCGGCCGGTGGCGTTCCTTTGCCGCAGCGGCGTGCGCTCGAAGATGCGGCGAGACCTCGCGGCCGCGAACGGCTACGCGTCGGCCTTCAACGTGCTGCACGGATTCCGAGGGGCGACAAGAACGCGCAGGGACAGCGCGTCGTCGACGGCTGGCGCGTCGACGGCTTGCCGTGGCGGCAGGATTGAGGCGCAGAGCCTATCCGCCCCGCGCTGCGGCCAGACCCGTCAAATCCTGAGCGCTTTTGCGGCGTTCAGAGCTTTCAGCATGGGCCAATACCTGACGCGGTCATAGTATTCGGCGACCGCGGGTGATGCCTGCCGGAAGGACGACCCAGGGCTGCTTCGATGCCGTGAAGATATGGATGTCGGGCGGCAGCCGATCCGGATCATCGAGCGTGCCGACGCGCACAAAGCGCACGGCGTCTCCGCCGCCACCGTAGTTGCTCTCCACAGCGCGATACGGCACACCGGACAGCGCGGCTGATCTTCTGCGCCTTTCCGCTGTTCGACGGCGTGTTCGACCACTTCGGGCGTGCCTGCAGCGGACAACGCGGTCGGATTCGATCATCGCGTTGAGCGCAAACGACGCCCTGTCTCGCGCTGGCACCAGCGACAATGACAGCAGTTGACGAAAGGGTTTGCTCGTCATTCTCGATAGCGCACGGCGCGGCAGGTGCACCTCAGCGAAAACATCGTCCTGAGCATCCATTCGCGAAGCTCCAGAGGAGGCGCCTTACGCCTGCTTGCCCTTCTGCCGTATGGCGGCGCCTGCGCCACCGGGTCGTTGTGTCCGCCGTCTGGCGTATCTGGTCGACGGCGTTCGGCAGGGCCTGCGCAAGGCCGCCGGCAGCAGCCTCTTCAATCAGGATGCCGGAGCTGCTGTGCGATCAACCCAATTGGCCCTGTCGGCGGGGAGGATTTTCGAGAGCGCATCCGGGGAAACCTGGGCATGTTCTGCGGTGCCGATCAGGATTGCGCCTGCTCACCCAATCCCCGCCTGCTGTAATTTCACCAGCGAACCCTCAATCCACCATTTGCTGCAGGATCTGCAGCGCCATCTGAATCAGCGGGCTGTTGTTGTCCTGCGCCGATTTGCTCGCCCCCTGGCATCTGCCCATCCCTGTTGCCGAGAATTCCGTCGAAAACTGCATGCTGCACCTCACGCGAGAAGTGAATATTCGAATTCGCCGCAGCGCTAGGCGCGCGGGCTGTGCCCAGCTCCGCGCACAGCTTCGCGAAACTCGACTTGAGCGTTTCGATTTCGCCCTGGAGGTCCGCGACGTTGGCGCTGTGCAGCCAGCTACGGTTACGGTGACGACATCGCCCGTCAGACGCGGCGCCGCCGCGGATGAGCGTATGGACGCGACCGGACCCGAACCAGATGCGCCCAGCGCGTTTGCGTACCCCGGTTTGCCAGCGCCAGCTCGATCGACGAGCGCGCCGGCGTCGGCCGGCACAAGTTCGTGCAGGAAGCCCTCGACGGCCTTACGGAAAGGTCGGAAGAATGGTGCAGCCGCTCGCAGTTGATCCGCAGCTCGCCGGTGGTCTGCGGCCCGCGCAGCGTGAGCAAGCCGCCTAGCAGCGCCACCGACTGCGACGGTAAAGGCCAGCACTTTCCCACGTTGTGCGCGTAGCGCATCACCCGGCCGCCGCTGGATTCGATTCGCAGCGAGCGACAGCGTCAGCGAGGGTGATCGACGACCGCCTGCACTTCGGCCCTCGGTCGCGTTGAGGATCGGGTCGCGGCTCGTCTTCTGGTTGCAGCCCGCGATCAGCGCGTTCGGCGTCAGCGGGTGGGCGTCCGGCACGGTGTGCTGCTTTCGACGAGCACGCCGAGCGCCACGCTGGGTTTCCAGCGGCGAAAGGGGCGGGGAGGGGCATGGACTCGTAGTATCGTGGCGGAATCTGCCACCACGCAGCGGTTTCGTCCCTTACGGCCCACGCTCCCGAAGTCACCAACATGGCGCCGCTCTGCGATTTCGAGAACATCGCGCGTGCGTCCGCGACGCCAATTACGCGAAGTTCGACATCAAGCAAGGTGCTGGAGCGGCTGCTGCTCAAGGGCAGCATCGTCGTCAAGAAGGCGTACTGCGACTGGGAGCGCTACAAGGCGTTCAAGGCGCCGATGCACGAGGCGGCGTTCGAGCTGATCGAGATCCCGCACGTGCGCCAGTCGGGCAAGAACTCAGCCGACATCCGCATGGTGGTCGACGCGCTCGACCTCTGCTACACCAAGGCGCATGTCGATACCTTCGTCATCACTCAGCGGCGATTCGGACTTCTCGCCGCTGGTCTCGAAGCTGCGCGAGAACGACAAGGTCGGTCATCGGCGTCGGCGTCAAGAACTCCACGTCCGACCCGCTCATCGCGAATTGCGACGAGTTCGCATCTTCTACGACGACCCGTGCGCGAGAAGAAAGGCGGCCCGTCGCCCGCCGCGCCGTGCCGAGAGGCGCCGGCGGCGAAGGCCGCCGCGAGACGGGTCGAAAGGCGCCGCCGGCGAAAAAGGCGACGAGGAGCGCCAGCGCCGAGGCGCTCGACCTCATCGTCGAGACGCTCGAAGCATTGGCGGCCGAGCGCGGCGGCGACGAAAGATCTGGGGCTCGATGGTCAAGCAGGCGTTGAAGCGCCGCAAGCCCGGCTTCAACGATCGTATTACGGCTTCCGGTCGTTCAATGCGTTGCTCGAAGCGGCGGGGGAGAAAGCCGGAACCATTGCCCTCGAGCGCGACGAAAATCGGGCGGCTATATCGTGCGGTTGCTGGGCGGCGGGGAGTGATAGGCGGGAATGCTGGGGAAGAATGAGCGCCTGGGGGTGCGGCGCCGCGAGCCGGGCGCAACACCGGCGACGCGGATCCGTAGGGGCGGCTGGCCGTGAGCGCTACTTCGCCCGTGAAACGGTAATGCGTAACC